>Ga0187892_10011219_pt1 | contig 11071 bp, 13 predicted proteins | sample MA1701073metaG_FD_139345 | JGI IMG/M metagenome (GOLD analysis project Ga0187892, IMG submission 139345) | Bio-ooze microbial communities from a basaltic lava cave in the Kipuka Kanohina Cave System on the Island of Hawaii, USA - MA170107-3 metaG ... | reverse complement strand
CCATGGACTGGATCTCCCCGAGCTGAGACTCGATTACCGAATAGTGTTCGAGGCTCTTTGACCGCGTCAGCTCGAAGCGGTGCAGTAAGACAATCGCGCTCCTGTACAGTGCGCTGCGCTCGAGGACTGGGCGCCACGAGTCGGGAAACGGCGCGTGTCGATCGCGGTGCGCGAGTGTGCTCAGCGAGGTGACCCGAAACGCGGAGACCCTCGTCGCCAAGTCATTGTAGAGCACCATGACTACGGTGACGTCAGGGCGAAGCAGCGGCGCCAGCCGCGCATAGCGCGCCTTGTAGTTGAACAGGTTGGTTGCCGACACCCCGAGATTCCACACTTCATACATTCGGCCGCGCTGATTCAGGCGTCGTTCGAGCTGCGGCACCAACCCGTCTTCCTCCTGGACGCCGAGGCCAAGGACCACGGAGTCGCCGAGCACCGCGACGCGTACGACCCCGTGCGGTTTCTCGACCGAGGATTCCGGACTGCGTAGTCCAAGCGCGTTGATCCGATACGCGATGCCGGACGGGCTGCGCACCTCGGTGCCCGGCACCATGCCAAGGGCTTCATCGCCTTCAATCGCCCGGTACAACAAGGGATCACTGTCAGGCATGATGGGAAATACGCGGAGCGCGACCTCCAGTCCGGCCAGGACGAATGCCAAGGTCCAGATCAGCCAGAGACACGCTCGCAGTGCCCGCGCCTGTAGCCCTTCTGAACTATGCATCTGCCGGGAGCTCATCGCACTGCTTCTAAAGCCTACATGTCTTTGCGGGGTTGTCTCATGCGTGTAGGCGAGGCGGCTCCTCGCTTCAGTCAGCCGACGCTGCACATCGGCTGCTTCGTTACGGTCCGCAACGGCTGGCCGCGGTGGACGGTGATTGCGACTACACCGGCGGTGGGGTGTCGATGTTCCCCTGGATGATGAGGCCGATCTCCGTGATCAGATAGAGGGCGCCGGGCATGAACACCCACTTCTGCAGCTGTCCATCGATTCTTCGCACCCGCAACACCGCTTTGGCGATCGCTGCGGCGGGCGTGCGCGCCGACGTCCCGATATCGGCCCAGTCAGCGGGGTTGAGTTCTCTGACGTGCGCGTAGGTGACGACGTCGCGTACTTGCTTCACGGCCATTCCGATCTCCTCCTCATCCGACCCTCAATGCATCAGAACCGGCCGCGTCCGTCGCATCTTACGTGCGATCGTTCGACCGTCCATCCGACGTTTGTCCTCGGTGTCGAACGGGAGGCCTTGCCCGGTAATTCCTATGTCGTGCTCAGCGAAGCGGTGCTCGTGCTCGTAATCGTAATCGAAGTGACCGTAATCGTAATCGAAGTGACCGGAATCGTTCCGAGTCCCGAATTCGATTACGAGCACGACTACGAGCACGAGCACGATAAGGCCAATTACCGGGCAAAGCCTCCCGAACGGGAACGAGAGCTACGACGCGCCCACAGGTGCTGTCAACGATGGCCAAACGTCACCGCTCGTTTTCAGTGCGCGGCCGCAGCGAGACCTCAACGTCGCGCTAACGAAGTCCTGAGTCCTGAGTGCTGAGTCCTGAGCGCTGAGTCCTGAGTGAGGTGGAGCTCGGGACTCCCAGGAAGCGGCGCGCCGTAGTCTTGCAAGTCCTCGCACTGGAGGCCGTGCCCCGAATTTCAGCGCAGGCGCTGACGAGACGCGTCGACAGACGCCGCCGAGACGACGCACGGGTGGACTCCGTCCCATGAGAGCCTCGCTATATTCGCTTCGCAAGACGCGAGTGCCAGTCGATCGGTTCAGCTGGCCATCGCGTCGGGACTGGAAGCGGGTGATGAATTGCGGCGGTGATGCGACAGAGAGCCCGGCCAACCGGCCGTTGACCGCCTTGGAGAGGGGCGACACCCCACGAGGCTCCGCGGCCTAGCAGCGCAGCGGGAATCGGACCGTTCGAGGCGAAGGTGCGAAGGCATGACGAAAAATTCCGGCACACGTCATCACCTGGGTGCGATAGCCCGCGGCGCTTAGCGTGGGTTGCCGCTTTTCATTGGTACGGATAAATGTAGTTCCAGCATATAGACTGTTTGCCGTTGTGGGTTGAGTCAAGGCGTCGGGAGAGCCCATGCGCATCTTCGTCTCGTCATCGTTCGAAGACCTGAGGGAGCACCGCGCCGCAGCCATTCGCGTACTCAGACAACTGGGCCACGAGGTGCTGGCGATGGAAGACATGATTGCCGGGTCGGCGGCACCGCTCGCCAAGGTGGTGGAGATGGTCGACCGCAGCGAGGCCTACGTCGGCGTGTTTGCGTGGCGCTATGGCTACGTCCCCGGCCGCGCTGACGACCCGCCCGCGCCTGTGGCGACCAACATCCCCGTTGTGGAAGGATCGGTTGTCGGCGAAACCTCGATCACGCACTACGAGTATCTGCGTGCCGTGCAGCGCAGGCTCCCGGTCATGGCCTTCCTGCTCGACGAGCATTATCCGTGGCCACCGCAATTGATCGACGGATTCGACAAGACTCGTGCGCAAGCGCCTGCGAATGCCGACAAGATCCGCGCCCTCAGGCAGTTGCTGCAGCAGGAACGGGTCGTGTCGTGGTTCACCACCCCGAGCGACCTGGAAGCGCGAGTGAGCGCTGCCGTCACGATGGCCGGCCTTACGCGCCAGCTGGATCTGCAACCGGCAACGGCCCTCCCACCCGGCACGGGTATGGCCGGAGACAGCTCTGCAGAAACAGGAATCACGAACGCCATCATCGCCGCGGGCGATCACCAGCGCGCGCTGAAAATCGACCTTGCTACCACCTGGTGGTCCACGCGTCTGTACCTTATCGCTAGCCTGGCCCAACGCCTCACGCAGGCGCGACGGATCCTCGTGGTCGACACCAAGCCTGACGCAGCGCCCGCGCGTGCCGGTGTGGCGCCGCCCGATCCGGCGCAACCCGCCGCGGAGCGCTTCGTCGGGCAGCTCTCGACCAGCGCAATACTGTCCACTATCGGTCCAAAGGTCCCCGCGCTCGGCATATTCGCGCAGTGGCTGCAGGCCCGGTCGATTGGATACAACCAGGTGCACGCCGAAATTCATGAGTTGCTTGACGGCTGGCGCAATGCGTTCGGCGATCCTCAGGGGACGCACGCCAAGGAAGCCGCGGCCAAGATCGATCTCACCGCCGAGGTATTGCGCCGCTGGTTTGGCGACGCGATGCTGCAGCAGCCCATGCACATCGCCGATCTGCAACGCGCTTCGGTAGTAGATCTGCTTCGCCTCCTCGACTACCCGAACGACTATGTGCCTGTGCTCACTCGCCACACGCCTGCTGCTGCTGGCCAGCCGGCGACGGAGCGCGTGGACGTGGTGGACAAGGGCGCGCTGAATGCGCGGCTCGCACGGAGCTATCTCGTCGAGTTGCTGGATCGCGCGCGCATCGTTTGACGCACATTCTCTGTTTAACGGCTACGTTGGGTCGAAAGCGGACAGTCAGACGCTCGTACAAGAAAATGCCGCATAACAATTCGTTGCAGCGGGGGACCCTGACGGGCCGCCGCTGAACTCAAAAGTTAGGCGACTGACGGGCAGGGAATGAGTCAGTGCCACCGAAAGTGAGAGAGCTCATCGCTGACCTCGAACGGGCCGGCTTTGTGAACCGCGGAAGGCAAGGGGAGCCATCGAAACTTTGTCCATCCGAACGTCGCTAAACCGGTAGCCATGTCGGGCAACCTGGGAGATGATGCAAAGCATTACCAAGTCCGGGCGGTACAGCTCGCGATTGAGGAGTCGAAAAAATGAAAGAGAGCGCTCGCTACGTAAAGATCGTGGAGTGGTCGGAAGAAGATCAGTGCTACGTGGGAAGTTCGCCAGGCTTGCTTTACGGGGGGTGCTACGGTGCCAATGAACGGGAGGTGTTCGACGAGTTGTGCAGAATTGTGGAGGAAGCCATCGCGCTCTACAGGACCGACGGTAAGCCGTTGCCTCCTCCCACCTCTGGGCGTGATTTCGCGAACAAGATGCAGCACGTCGCATAACCAGCGCGTCGAGCCGACTGGCTTCAGCTTGGCTGCTCATCGCGATCGTCGCGCCGCCGGCGGCTCACGCGCACGACGTTAGCACGCTTACGATGCGCTTGATTCTGTCATCCGTCCTCTTGTCGGTTATCGTTGCTAGTGGGGCGCCTGGTCAACAAGTCGGGGTAGGGGAGCTTCCGCCTTTGGCGGCCGGCGATCCCCTCAGGGCGCAGAAGCGGCTCGCTGCCACCGCTGCTGTCGGTGGTGGATGCCGCAAAGGCTGAGGTCATATATGGAGTTCACGCCGTCTAATCCGCCGTTGCACGGACGATCACTTCGGTCGCTTCGCTCCCTCAGTTGCTCGCCGCTGAACGGCAAGGTCGTTAGGCGGCCGGAAGGGACGAGCCTCGATCGTGCCTGCTGATTGCATCTTCTGCGGAATCGTTGCTGGCCGAGAGCTTGCGAGCTTCGTCCATCGCGACTCCGAGCTCGTGGCGTTCATGTCGAACGCGCCAGTCAACCCCGGCCACCTGCTGGTCATTCCGCATGAGCACGCGCCCAGCCTCGCCGACCTTGCGCCCGATCTTGCAGCTGCCCTGTTTCGAGCGGCACAACGCTTTGCCCGCGCTCTTCGCAGCTCAACGCTCCGTTGCGAAGGGCTCAACCTGTTCCTGGCGGACGGTGTGGTTGCCTCGCAGCTCGTTCCACACGTCCATCTCCATGTCATCCCGCGGTTCGCAGGCGACAGCTTCAAACTCAATTCAAGTGGGGGTGTCACAACCTTTGAGAGCATGCCTCCCCGCGAGGAGCTCGAGCGCGTTGCCGCGGCCATTCGGGCGGCGTTGGCGGTCAGCGCCCGCGGGGCAGCTGAGCGCCCGATCCGTTAGGTTCGCGGAGTACAACGGGCGGTGCGATGAACGCATGCAGACATGGTGTGGATCGGATTGACCTCGGGCACCAGGAGGTCATCCTCGCGGAAGAATTCACAAGCACGCCGGAGCGATTTCTCCTCGACGATCTATTGCAGAAGCGGAATTCCTATCCCGCGATCCGCGCCTCGACGATATACGTGGAGGATCGGTCGATCTTCAGCGGCCTTGCGTACGAAACTACAAACCCGCCTTGGCGATTCACGGCAGGAACGGCGCGAGTGCTCTGGGGTGCGACCTCTAACAACTGGTTGGAACCGACCGCTCCCCGGCTCACGCCAGGCGCCGCCCCACGCGACGGTTCAACCGGAAAGCGTTCGGCAGACTAGGGAGGACGTGATGCAACCGCTGAAGGACGCAAGTCACTTATTCGAGGTCGAGCGGCGGGTACGGCACGCCGAGCGCCCTGGCTTCCGCATCAACGAGCTGCAGATCTCGCCGACGCAGCAGGTGCCCTGGCATTACCACACTCGCATCCGTGACACGTTCTACGTCCTTGAGGGACGCATCCGCATCTTTCTGCGGGAGCCCAAGGAAGAGGTTCAACTCGGTCCGGGAGACACCTTTATCGTCGATCCACGCCGTCCGCACCTCGTCACCAACGCTGGCGACCGCTCGGCGACATTCCTGACCCTCCAGGGGGTGGGCGAGTACGACTTCGTCCCCGTGTAACGATAGCTCTCGGATTTTCGATCTACGACGCACACGACGGACCTTCCAGTGGTGCGTTTCTTGTGCGAAAGTCGCCTGCCGAACCCGCCGTTGCAGCTGGCGGTCAGGCTCCCTCCCTTCGGTCGGTCGCCTGCGCACAGCTGAACGGCAGAGTCGTTAGGCGCTGGGCCACCGAGCGAGAACATGCACACGATCAGGCTCGATGCGAGCCCGGAAGCCGTCACGTTCGAACCCGCAAGAGCCGTAGTGATCGTTGTGGACATGCAGAATGACTTTGGCGCCAGGGGCGGCATGTTCGACCGCGCTGGTATCGACATTTCCGGCATCGAAAAGGTTGTCCGCCCTACAGCCCGCGTGTTGGCCGCTGCGCGTCGGGCGGGAATCAAGATAGTCTACCTCAAGATGGGCTATCGCCCCGACCTCACGGACTTGGGCGCGCCCGACTCCGTGAACCGGGCTCGCCATCTGCGGTTCGGCGTGGGGGAGGTCGTACGTGGCCCCGATGGCCAGGAGAGTCGAATCTTGATCCGAGACACGTGGAATACGGACATCCTTCCCGAACTCAAACCCGAGGCGGGAGACGAAGTCATCTACAAGACGCGGTTCAGCGGGTTCTTCGAGACGGAGCTGGATGACAGGCTCAAGAGCATCGGGGCTCGGCATCTGATCATCACAGGCTGCACCACCAGCGTTTGCGTGGATTCCACAGTGCGGGACGCGATGTTCCGAGACTACTTGTGCGTCTTTCTGGCGGATTGCATGTGCGAGCCGATGGGCGACGGATTGGCAAGAAGCAACCACGACGCTTCGCTTCTCACTGCCGAGGTGTTGTTCGGCTGGGTATCGGACTCCAGTCGGTTCGCGGAGGCCCTCCGGAGGTAGGTGGTTGTGCCCCTAACAAAACCGCTCCAGCCGATGCGGTCGCGGCGCGGCTGAGCGCCGGCGTTGAGGCGGCAGATGTTGGTAGCCAGTACTGACGCGGCGTTCCTATCAAAGTCGCGTGTTTGGGATGGATAGTGTCGTGGAGCGTACAACTGGATATGTGGGCTGAGGGCCAAGACATGAGAGCCACTTTGGCTATCGAGACGCAGAATCAAGAAGTAGTGCGACGATACTACGAGGCGATCAATCGCGGCGACGCCCAGGCAGCAGCTGGAGAGTTTGCCGAGGATGCGAAAAACTTCGGACGCCCGGTGGGCCGCAAGGGCATTGAGGATAGGCTCGTCGACATCTTCACAACCTTCCCCGATTGGAAGATGGAGATCCTCGAGACGGTCGCTTCAGGCGACGTTGTGGTTGTTCGTTGTCGAGTAAGCGGAACTCATCGCGGTGTATGCACAATGCCGTTGAATGGCATGCCGGTGGGCGTAGCCCCGACCGGCAAACGGTTCGAAGTGACGCACATGCACTGGCACACTTTGCGCGATGGAAAAATCGCAGAGCACTACGCTAATCGCGACGACCTCGGCATGCTACGCCAGATAGGTCTCCTGCCGTCCATTGCCCCGCCCTGACGCCTGACGAGTTTTGTCCTCAAACTGTCGACTGTCGACTGTCGACTATTGTCGAATCGAGGCGGGGTGTCGCCTCAGAGACTTGGTGTCGTCATATTCGCCAGCATCCTCCTTACTTTTCGGGCTCGGCTGAGGTTGAGGAACGTTTTTTGGCGGCGTCCCAGTGTCGGTGCGCAAATTCTTGGCGCTGCCGTTGGCCCTTTCTGCCCGGGGGAACGTGGCGCGGTGGTTCCAGCGTCGGCTTCTCGACCTGCGCCTATGAAATGGGTGGCTGACCCTAACTCCTAGTTTCTGCTTTTCGGAAGGGTCTGTGCTGCGCAGTTGTACTCAGATCGAGCACATGCGTGTGCGCAATCTACGCGAATGAACCGCGGGAGAGCGGTTTGTCGAGACGATCGAAACCGGCATGCCGCGTGCTGTTGGCGTATCGACACAATCGACTGGTTCGCACCAAATCGGCGTATGGGGATTCATCGGAAGAGAGAACGCGCGCGAAAGATGCGAGAGATGGTCCGCGCCATCGAGGAGCAAGGCGGCATCGTCGGAACGTTTCATGACTGTCCATCGGATGTTGCTGAGAAGTTCCTCGCGCATGTGCTTGCGTTCGAATCAGCAGATCCGGTTCGACTGTTCGAGGTGCTGCGCGACAGCGGCGTGGCGCTTCCCGCCCCGGACGATCTTGATGATGCAGCCATAGTTGAACATTTGGCGCGCGTCATCGAGGGTCTCGCTCTACTCAACGTCTTCCTGCACTCCACCAATCACCTGAGCGACCGGGAGCTCTACACGCACCTGTGGTCGACTGCGCTACGCGAGCCGACCGTGCTGTTGCCGCAGGTTCCTGAGTTCTCCCATCATATCGATCTGGCGGGAAGCGGCAGTCCGGAAGACATCCAGACATACCTTCGATACTACGCTGATGATGAAACGCGGCAGCGTTGGCGTGACGAGTGGCCAAGTGATCCCATGCCACCGCATCAAGATCCGCCACATGACCGTGACCGCCACCTTCCGCAACCGCGCCGGGGATTCTCGTCCGGCGCGGCGTGAGTCGTTGGCGCGATGGATCGCCTTTGAACGCACATGCGGCGGGCATTACGGCGAAGCCTGACGCCACCGCAGAGAGCACATGTCTCTCTAGCCGGCCTGAGGTGACTCCATCTGCGGAATACGCGGCTTGCGGCAGGGTTAATCAGGGTAGTACCCTGCCGGTCATGCGTCCGCATCAAGCAACCGCCTCACCGCTGCTACACCGCTACAACCTCGATGAGTTCTTCGCACTCGACCGGCCACGTGCCGGGGGCCACCACGAGCTGATCGCGGGAGTGCTGTACATCGTGCCGCCCCCGTCCGGAGCGCACAGCATTGCTGCCTCGCGTCTGAACGTGATCTTCGCAAAGTACATCGCAAAGTACCCGAAGCGTTGCCAGCTCTTCATCCCCCGCTCGCCCATCTGGTCGGCCGCCGACACATACCTAGAGCCCGATATGTTCTTGATAAGTACGCACCATCTCAAGAACATGGATCCCGCCCGCCTCACGACTGCTGACCTCGTGGTCGAAGTCATGTCACCGGCGACCGCAGTCTACGACCGAACGGCAAAGGCCGACACGTATAGGGGACTCGGCGTGCGCGAGCTCTGGTTGGTCGACCTGGAAGGCCGAACCATCGAGCAACGCGTTCTTCGCGGCCGCGCGTGGCACGTTGCGGGCGTGTTCGGCCGACACACGAGGGTCACCGCGCGCGCGTTCGACGGCCTCGCGGTTGGCATCGATCAGGTCTTCGCATGAATCTAAAGCACCGTGAGTCCGCGGTTGCGCGACTGACCGAACCCTCCGTCGCCGCGGACGCACCACACTAGCGACGCGCTTCGGCGAGGAGGCAGTCGAGCGCGCGATGATAGTGCACCAGCGCCGGCTCGATTTTGCCGTAGATCAGCTCCCGCACGGCCCCCGACGCGAGCCCGCGGTAGATCCGCTCCATCAGCGGGAAGTCCTCGGTTTCGGTCACGTGCAGCAGCAGATCGAGGTTCTTCTTCCAATGCCGCTTGGCGGCCTCAGTGTGCGGCGGCTCCGGTGCATACAGGCTGGTCGAGACGAGCGTCCGGCCCGGGCTGATCGGCTCCGCCCGCCAGAGCTCGACATGGTCGATCTGGTGCGTGAGGACCACGTTCGGCAAGAGGAAGTACTCGATTGTCGTGTGCGGCAGCAGTCGGCGCTCTGCCTCCGGCTTCTCCGCCAGCTCCTTGTCGATGCTGGTGCGAAAATTTACCGTTCGTTGGCTGAGGCCGAAACCGTCCCAGATCGAGTTGCGGAAATCGTAGTCGCCGGCGATCGAGCGCTGGTGCAACGCCGGGATGTGGTAGGGCTCGGTGAACGTGTCGATCACCAGCTTCCAATTGAAGCTCCACTCGCGGCTGCGGGTCTCGAAGTGTGTGTACTGTTCGAGGCCGTACTCTGCCATCTCGGTCTGCATGCCTTCGAGCAGGTGATCGAGGTCGATGGATACGCCTGGGCTCGCGTGCGCGAAGAGGAGGCCGTACTTCTCGGCGATGGTGATGGACTGCAGGCTACAGCTTGCCTTGGGGATATCGTCGAACCCCCACTCCAGCGGCCGCGACTGCAACGTTCCGTCGAGCCCGTAGGTCCACGCGTGGTACGGACACATGATGGAGCGCAGCCCGGCGCCGTGCCCGGAGAGCACCGGGGCGCCGCGATGCCGGCAGGCATTCACGAAGCCGCGCAGCGAGCCGTCGAGTTGGCGCACGATGGCGACCGGCACACCGCCGAGGCGGACCGTCACGTATGAACCGGGCTCCGCGCATTCGCAGCTGAGACCAACCGGCACTGGACGTTCGCGAAAGAGGATCGCCATCTCGCGCTCGAAGCGCGCTGCGTCCGTATAGACCGACGCCGGTTGGCGCACGCTTTCGGCGGCGCGATCCGGAAGCGCACCGCTCCGGAATGCCATGAAACGCCGGAGCAGTGCTTGTTGACGGGCCGGATTCATGCGAGAGCCTCCTCTCAATCTTGAGCCGAAAAGCGACGAGTTGCCGGTCCAGAGTTCAGTGTTGAGAGTGGCCGACGACCTGCATCCTGTACGGGGCGCGCCAGCGTCATCTTGATGCGGTTTGCTGCGTGAACGCGGGGGTCTGTCTAGAAGATCGTCCTCCAAACATGAAACTCGCAACTCTCGACCTCGCGATTGTCGGATACAGGTCAACTCTGAGGAGAATTACGACTCGACGTCAAGAGGAGGCGGTTCGCGACAGCCGGCTGCCGCGGGGGTTCTGCTGTTCGATTATTCGACATCGGCGGCGCGATAGGGGTCTACTCGACGCGTCCTTGAAGATCGCTGCAGCACGGCTCGCCTCGTCCTTTCTCGTGAATGGGTTGTATAGTATGCCGGGTTTTCGAGCCTGTCGTCGCGATCGAAGCCAACGGAGGTGAGCATGGCCACGAACACGTGTGGGCGAATTGCACTGATCCTGACCTGCGTCACGGTGCTGGCGGTGGGCTGCAAGCCGGCAAAAATGCCGCAGCTCCGACCGCTCTCGGAGCAGGAAGCCGCCGACTTGTGGAACCGCGCCCGAAGTTACGAGCCGGTCGGGCAACCCACCGTCCAAAAGATCATGGGGGATGCCGAAGTGACCGTGATCTGCGCGCAGTCCTATGCGCTGCGGATCGACACCGGCCGAGGGCCGGAGCCGGTCATTACCTCGTGCGGGGGAAGTTGCAAGCTCAATCCCGGAGCCAAGTTCGCCGACTGCAAGACCAGCGGCTGCCTGTCGACCGGAAAGACCTGTTCACCTCTCAAGTGCGAGGGTGGTTGCACGCTCTCCTCGGCATGCAAGCCGACGGGCGCACGACAAATTTGTGAGATGAGTTTACCCGGCGGCAGCGAGCCCGGCTGAGCGTCGCTCCCAGAAATCTTCGAAGCGGCCGGAGAGTACGCAGCACCGCAGCGCGATGATGGCGTT
>Ga0187892_10011216_pt1 | contig 11075 bp, 9 predicted proteins | sample MA1701073metaG_FD_139345 | JGI IMG/M metagenome (GOLD analysis project Ga0187892, IMG submission 139345) | Bio-ooze microbial communities from a basaltic lava cave in the Kipuka Kanohina Cave System on the Island of Hawaii, USA - MA170107-3 metaG ... | reverse complement strand
ATCGTCGTTGGGGTAGTAGGTGTAGGTCGTGACGTCGGCCGCGTCGGTGCGCGGGCCGTCCATGGCGAGGACCTGCCCGTTCGCGTTGTAGGTGTAGGTCCAGGTGCGCGGCGGCCCCACCGGCGTCGCGGAGAAGCCCTGCGCGCCCGTGGGATCGCTCGTCGCCTGCACGGTCCTCGAGAGCAAGCTGCCCCGATTGCCGGGCGCGGGGTCGCTCGGCTCGCCATAGACGTAGGTCGTGATCCGCAGCGGCTCGGCGACCTGGACGGGGAGGCGCCAGCTCGAGTGCCACGCCGTGGTGATGGTTCGAGTTTGCGGCGTCACCCCGCCGGCGGCGGTCAATCCCTCGACGCGCAGCGTTTCCAGATTGCGCGCCGGGTCGAACGCGTAATTCGTGCGGTTGCCGTTCCAATCCAAGCGCGCCGTGGCGTTCCCGTTCGCGTCGACGGCCTGTGATGCCGCCCCGCATGACGGGCAGGCTGGGCCGGCGATCGAGGTGCTGCGGTTGATCCCAAGCACCGGAGAGAACCCGTAAGTCCGCGTCTGCCCGAACGCATCCGTGACCGCCGCCGTATTCGTTCCGTAAGTGAGCGTTACCCGATCCGCGCCCCCGGCGCGCTCGCTCAGCGTCGCTCTGCCCTGCGTGTCGTAGGACCAGGTGACGAAACGCTGACCGTTCTCGTTGGTGATACCGGTCAGCAACCGCGGGGCGCTCGCGTTCTCGTAGTGGTAGGCGCGAACCCGGGTGTCGGGGAAGGTGACCGAAACGAGCCGATCGGCCGTGTCGTAGGCATAGACATACGTCTTCGCGTCGGGATCGGTGACCGAGGCGACTCGGCCCTTGCCGTCATAGGCGAACGTCAGGCTCTTGCCGAAGGGGTCGGTGGCTTGGACCAGGTACTTGTTCGCGTTGTAAGTAAACGTCGTCGTCAACCCGGCGCGATTCGATAGGGACAGCAGTGCGCCTTGCGCATCGTAGGTCTCGGTCTCTTCGGTCTCTCCGACGAGGTAACTCCACCCCGTGATTGCGCCCGAGGCGTCGGTGATGGGCGTGAGCCGGTCGTTGACGTCCGCGTCGCCGTGGTAATCAGCGCCGCTGCGACGATACGTGTAGACGCGGCCATCCTGCCGGACCGCGCTGACGGCGGCAGGCTCTGACCCGCTGAAATGCAACGATCGCGAGTACTCCCCCGACCAGTAGAACCCGAACGCCGCCGGCTGCCGGAAAGCGCTAATGCCCGGCTCAAGAGCGGCGTTGTAGTGCCGCTTCAGCATGAGGGGGAGCGTGCCCTGGCCCACGTAGTCGGTTTCGGGCTGGCACTTGTTCCCGGTGGCGGGGTCGATCGGGTTGCCGGTGCGAGGACAGGAAAGACCGCGCGCCTTCGCCAGGCTGAGGTTGGTCGTGCTGCACGTCCCCAGGATGTCGTTCCAGAACTCGCCGGCCGGGCAGAGCGGAACGCAGGCGCCCCCGGTCCAGCGCCGCGTCGCGCTGCAGCGGCACGAGTTGCCATCGTCGGAGATCTCCGAATGGCTTGCCTCGCAGCTCGCGAATGCCGCGCCGCCATGGAAGGCGGGGTTCGGGAAGAACAGATCGGTCACGACCTCATTCCCGGATTGCCAGCTCACGGTGCACGCCACGTAACCGCCGCCGGCGTTAGGAGATGGCTTGAAGAACGAGTGGAAAACGCCCGACACGCAGGCGCTGCCGAAACGCGATACGCAGTATTGCGAGCAGGCTTCCCCGTGACTCCACGCGTCCACTGCGGGGGAAACCGCGATTCGGTGCGGGATCCAGCCGGACGCCGCGAACGGGGCGCTCAGCAGAAACCCGAGAAAAACGTTCGTGAGAAAACGGCGCGCGACCGATCGGCGTCGAGATCTGGCGATCATCGAGCCCCCCCTCCCAGGTCGGGATCGTGAACGCTGCCGCGTTGCCGTTGATTGCGCTCTGCTTCTAGCACCCCACGAGCGCGACGACCTTCGACGCCGAACGCGCGCGCTTCCCCTGAGCGGCAATTCGGAAACGTAGCAGCTCGGCAAGCTTCGCACTTTTCATGCCGGGCGGGCGCAAACTTTTGTTAAATGCCGCCGCTCCCGCCGGCGGCAGGCTGCTTTAATGAAACCGCGCTCTAGCGACTTAACGCTTGAGTGGCATCACGCGTGACGCGCTACGTTTTTCGGGGGGCGATCCCGGAGTCATAGGCTCTCGAACGGCTTTCCGTCGCTTGCGTTCCCCGGCGCGCCGCTGCGAACGTCGTACACCGCGCCCTGTGCCATCGCGCCCGGCACCGGCACGACGACCCACGTCGCCGCACTCTCGGTGATCGGGTCCACCGGGATCGCGCGGATGTAGCGCTTCTCGACCAGGTCCTCGAGCTTCTCGGGATAGCGGTCGTTGTCGGCGTAGAACTTGTCGATCGCGTCGCGCATCACGTTGAGCGACTGGCGGAGCGTCACCTCCTTCGACCGCTCCACGCTGCCGAAGTAGCGCGGCAAGGCGATCGTGAGCAGCGTGGCGATGATCGCCATCACCACGATCAGCTCGATGAGCGTGAAGCCCGCCCCCCTGTCAAGGGGGGTGGCGAGCGCAGCGAGCCGGGGGGTTTTACGCCGCATCGTCGTCACCACTGGCGGTACGGAACGCCGTTCAGCCCGACGCCCGGCGCGAGCGAGTACACGTCGAACACGTCGCGGCCCGGCTGCGGGCTGTCGTACGGGGACTCGTAGCTCCGCTTGCCCCAGGTCTCGGCCGGCGGCAGCGCGGCGTCGCCGTGGAACGGATCGCGCGGGATGCGGCGCAGGAAGTAGATCCGCCGGCGCCGATTCGGATCCTCGGCGTCGAGCACCCCTTCGACGAGGACGTCGAGGGAGGGCGGGTACCCCGATTCGCCCACTTTCTTCGGGACCTTGCCGCCGTCGACGGCGCTCTTGTAGTCGTCGAGCGCGGTGCGTAGCTGCCGCAGCGCCGCGCGCAACTCCTGCTCCTTCGCGCGCTTCGCCGTGAGCTCGACGAGCGGCACGGCCGCGGCGGCGAGGACGCCGACGATCGCCACCGTGATGACAAGCTCGATGAACGTGAAGCCGCGTGCCCCCTCGCCCCGGCCCTCTCCCCCGCGGGGGGAGAGGGTGTGCCCGAGCCGGATCATCTGGCCTGCGCGCCCACGATGGAGAGGCTCAGCGCGCCGGGCGCGGTGACCAAGAGCGGCCGGCCGGCGGCGTCGGTCCCGGTCAGGCTCTCGATGCGGATCGCCGTCGTCGTCGGGGCGTTCGCGACGACGCGAAAGCGCACCTGGGTCGGCACCGACGGCGCGCCGGCAACGGCGGCGCCGGTGACCGCGACGAGCGCGCGCCCGGGATCCGGCGGCGCCGGCGCGCCGGGCGCCGGCGGTGCCGCGGGCTGGCCGCCGACCGCGTTCAGCACCGTCGGGTCGTAGGCGAGCTCGACGGTCGCGTTCGCGCCCTCGTTGCGCGCCGGCAGCGCGAGGGTCACGACGAACTCCTGCCCGACCGCCGCCTGCCCGGGCCCGGTCAGCGCGAGCTCCACGGAATCCCCCGGCGCCGCCGGCGGCGCGCCCGGGATGCCGGGGAGCGGCGGTCTCGCGACCGGCGCGCTCGTGCCCGGCGCGATGGCGAGCGCGCCCGGAGCGGTGGCGGCGACCCTGAGCGGCGGCGCGCCCGGGGCGGCGTCGGTCCCCGAATGGAACTGCGCGGCGACGGTGTCGGGCCGCGCGAGGTTGCGCACGACGCGCGGCGTGATCAGCAGGATGATCTCGGTCTTGGTGCGCTGGTCGGTGTCGCTCGAGAACAGGTGCTTGGTGTTGGGTATATCGCCGAGGTAGGGGATCTTGGCCGCGGCGCTGCGCTCCTCGTCGCTGATCAGCCCCGCGAGCACCTGCGTCTCGCCGTCGCGCAGCCGCAGCGTCGTCGCGGTGTTGCGCGTCCCCAGCCGATAGGCGACGGTGCCAGAGATGTTGAGCTGCTCGAGGATGCTCGACACCTCGAGCTGCACCTTCATCGCCACTTCGTCCTCGAGGTAGACGTTCGGCTCGACGTCGAGCTTCAGCCCGGTGTCGAGGTACTGCACCGACGAGGAGACGCCCACGTTCGCGGTCGACGTGGTCGTGATCACCGGCACGCGCTCGCCGATGTGGATCTTCGCCTTGTCCCGGTTCTTCACGCGGATGCGCGGGTTGGCGAGGAGGTTCACGGTCCCGTCGGATTGGCGCAGGTTGAGGATGAAGACCGGGTTCGCGACGAACCACTGCCACGGCTTCGGCGGCAGCTCGACGAACGGCGGCGGCGTCGGCGCCGCCGTGGTGACCGTGGTCGCGGTGTTGGTGGTGGTCGCGGTGGAGATGCCGCCGCCGAGCGTGCCGACGTTGATCCGCTCCGGATAGCGGATGCCGAACTCGCGGATGAGGCTCGAGGCGACTTCCAGCACCTCGACCTCGAGCATCACCTCGGGCTCGCCGAGGTCCTGGGTCGCGACGAGCTGCTCGGCGTAGCGCACCGCGTCGGCGGTGTCCTTCATGACGAGCAGGTTGAGCTTCTCGTCGATGAAGAGGTCGCGCGTCTTGACGAGCGAGCGGATCATCGCGGCGGTCTGCTTCACGTCGGCGTTGGCGAGGTAGAAGCTGCGCGTGACGAGCTCCTGGTACTCGCGCTGCTTGGCCGGCGTGTTGGGATAGACGAGCATCGAGTTCTCGTTCATCACCTTGCGCGCGAGCTGGTTGGTGGCGAGCATCATCCGGATCACGTCGTCGAGCGGCATGCCGCGCACGAAGATCGTGATGCGCAGATCCGGGCGCACGTCGCGGTCGAACACGAAGTTGATGCCCGCGGTGCGCGAGATCACCTCGAAGACGCTGCGGATCGGCGCGTCGCGGAACTCGAGCGTGATCGGGCGCGCGAGCGCGCCGGCGAGCGCCGGCGCCGCGGTCTGCTCCCGCGCGCGGCCCTCACCGACCGCCTTCATCACCGCGCGCGCGCCGCGGTGCGACGAATTTTCCGCGAGCACCGCGCGCGCTCTTGCCTCGGCGGTCGCGAGATCGCCGCGCTTGAGCGCCGCCTCGGCCTCGCGCACCGCCGCGAGGTGGCGGCGGTCGCGGACGATCCCGTCGACGCCGCCCTGCGCCGCCGGCGAGCCGGGGTCGAGCTTCAGCGCGCGGCGGAAGCTCGCCTCGGCGCCGTCGAGGTCGCCGAAGGTGCGCAGCGCGTCGCCCTCCCGCACGTAGACGACGACGATCGCCTCGCGCTGGGTGAGATAGGCGTTGCGCGCCTTGGCGTCGTTCGGCCGCTCCCGCGCCGCCTGCGCGAGCTTCGCCAGGCCCTCCTCGAAGCTGCCCTTGGCGATGAGCTGCTTGCCTTCTTCGACCTGCGGGTTGGTCGCGCAGGCAGCGAGCGCGGCGAGCGCCAGCAGAATCAGGATCGGTCGCATCATTCTTCGTCGTCCTCGTCGCGCGTCGATCGCGCCCGCGGCCGCGCGCTCGGCGGCAGCGGCGTCGCGGAAAACGCGAGCGTCTGCCTGGTGCCGAGCGGCAGGTAGGTGAGCGCGATCCCGCTCTCTTCGATCTCCTCGACGCGATAGCTGCCGTCGAGCGTATCGCCCGGCCGCACTACGTAGTTGCGATTCTGCCTGGCGAGGAACACGGTCGTCTGCTCGCCGTCGATCATCCGGCCGAGGTAGACGAACGGCAGCGGCGGCGCCTGCGGCGGCGGCGGCGGCGGAAGGCTGGCACGCACCGCAACCACCTCCGGCTCCCACGAGCGCGCCCGGAAGGGGTCGGCCGCGGGAGCGGCGGCGGCGCGCCGCTCGAGCCGGTCGAGCCTCACCTCGCCCACGGCTTCCGGCGGCGTCGCCGCATCCCGTGCCGGCCGGTCGGGGCGCTCGGCCGGATCGGCGACGGCGGTCCGCGGCTCGGCGCGGTCCTGCCCGCCCGCCCATCTGACCGCGACCAGGGTGAGCACGAGCGCGATTGCGTAGACGACCCAGCGCTGCGTTGCGGGGATGGCCATGGTCATGCACTCCTGAGGTAGAGCGTCAGGCGGATGCGCGCTTCGACCGTCGGGCTCGACACGCTCTCGCGGCGCAGCGTGATCTCCTCGAGCGCGGCCGCCGGAACATCGGCCAGCACCTGGGCGACGAAGCCGCGGATCTGGGCGTACGAGCCTGCGACCGGCAGGGTGATCTGGTAGCGCGTGAGCTTCCGGTCGGCGGCGCGCTCGAGCTTGTATTCCCCCGAGCGCAGCACGAGGCCTTTGGCGCGCGCGGCCGCGTTGATCTTGCCGAGCCATTCGGGCGAGCTGTGCGGCGGAGGGAAAAACGCGTAGAACGCCGCGAGCTGCTCCGCCGGGGTGCCGCCGCGCGGGGCCACCCCGCCCGCCTGCAGCCGCCGGTCGAGAGCGTCGGCCTCGGCGCGCAGGCCCGCGAGCTCCGTCGCGAGCGGTGCAACGGCCGAGAAGTAGAACGCCGCCGCGAAGGCGAGAAGCGCGATGCCCACGACGCCGGCCCGGCCGAGCCGCTCGACCGCCGCTCGCAGGCGCGCCACACCCGCGCTCATGGATGCCCCACCCATTCGGCGAGGAGCGTGAACGCCACGATGTGTCCCCCGCCCCCCGACCGCAGCTCGTGGCCGGAGACGAAGACGTTTGCGAAGCCGGGCGTCGCCTCGAGCCGCGAAACGTAGGCGAGGAGATCCTCGAACCGGCGCGCTTCCCCGGCGAGACGCACCTGCCGGCCGGCACCGTCGGGGTGGATCCCGAGCAGCGCGACGTTCGCGCCCCCGGCGGACTCGAGCTCGCCGAACATCGAGTCCCACGGCACCGTGAGGCTCGCGAGCACCGCGTTCGCCCGCCCCACTTCCTGGGCGAGCAGCTTCGCGTCGCCCGCCGGCGCGCGCATGCGCGGCAGCTCGCGCCGCGCGAGGCGCTTCGCGTCCTCGATCCGCGCCTCCAGCCGCGTCGCCTCGCCGGCGAGCGCGTAGTGGCGCCATGCGACGGCGCCGGCGGCCGCGACGCCGAGCGCGAGCAGGACGAGGCCGACCGGGACCCGCGGCGCGGCGGGATGGAGAAAATCGAGCTCGAGCGCGCGCATCTACTCGTCCACCGTGACCGGCGCGCCGCCCGCATCCGCCAGCCGGACCCACTCGATCGCCCAGCCGCTCCCCGGGGGAAACGCCACTTGCGGCTCGTCGCGCGACACGAGCAGCACGCGACCCGGCCCGGCGTCGACGCCGTCGGCGAGCCGGCTCCGCTCGAGCGCCGACGGCAGCTCGTCCGCGAGCCGGCCGCGCACGCGCTCGATGCGCAGCCTCCGCCACTCGCCGTCGTCCAGGTAGGCGACGCACACCCGGCCCGGCTCGGCGACCGCGAGCCATGCCGGCCGGCCGTCGATCGCGCGCCGGCAGAGGTTGAACGCGGCGGCGAGGAACGGCTCGATCGCCACCACGCGGAGGTTCGCCGCGGCGAGCGCCGCCGCGATGCCCTCGACCAGCTCCGGCTCGATCGCCGCGGCGACCGCCGGGCTCCGCGCGCCGCCGTCGCCCAGCACGACGCGCCACCGGTCCGCCCGCTCGCCATAGGTCGCGCGCAGCGCGTGGCGCGCCGCCGCCGCGCGCTCCGCGTCGCCGCGCAGCTTGCCGGCGTAGCGGACCAGCGCATAGCGCACGAAGTGGTTCGAGACGGTGACCCGCGCGTCGGCGCCCTGCCAGCGCAGGTTGCCCAGGCCCCGCGCGAGCGCCTCGAGCGGCGGCTGCCATGCGGTGCCGTTCGCCGCGCCGCACGCGAGCGCGAGCCCCATCCCCGGCTGCGGGCGCCAGCCCTTGCCGTAGCGCGTCAGGTGAACGTGCCCGGGCGCGAAGAAGACGCTGACCCGGTCACGCCACGAAGGTGACACGATTGATCTCCTTCAGATCCGTCACGCCCGCACGCACCAGCCCGACCGCCGCCTCGCGCAGGAAGCGCGTGCCGTTCGCGCGCGCGGCGTCCTTCAGCTGCCGGATCGGCGTGCGCGTGACGATCATCTCGCGCAGCGCATCGTCGAGCATCATGATCTCGGCGATCGCCCGGCGGCCTTTGTAGCCGGTGCCCCGGCACTGCCCGCAGCCGCGCCCGCTGCGGAACGTCCAGCCGGCGGTCGCCTTGCGCGCGAGCCCGGAGGCCTCGAGCTCCTCGCCGGGCGGCTCGTACGCGGCGGCGCAGTGCGGGCAGTTCAAGCGCACCAGCCGCTGCGCGACGACGCCGTTCAGCGCCGAGGCGAAGCTGTACGGGTCGACCTCCATGTGCGTGAAGCGGCCCAGCACGTCGAACACGTTGTTCGCGTGGACCGTCGTGAACACGAGATGCCCGGTCAGCGCCGCCTGGATCGCGATCTGCGCCGTCTCCGGGTCGCGGATCTCGCCCACCATGATGCGGTCGGGATCGTGGCGCAGGATCGAGCGCAGCCCCCGCGCGAAGGTGAGCCCCTTCTTCTCGTTGACCGGGATCTGCAGCACGCCCGCGAGCTGATACTCGATCGGATCCTCGATCGTCACGATCTTGTCGCGGCCGTGGTTGATCTCGGAGATCGTGGCGTAGAGCGTGGTGGTCTTGCCGCTGCCGGTCGGACCGGTGACGAGCAGCATCCCGTAGGGCTCGGCCGCGAGCTTGCGGATGGCGGCGCGCACGCCTTCGTCGAAGCCGAGGCTGTCGAGCGTGAGGCCCTTCACCTCGTCGGCGAGCGCCTGCTTGTCGAGGATCCGCAGCACCGCGTCCTCGCCGAAGCTCGACGGCATGATCGACACGCGGATGTCGATCTCGCGGCCGCGCGCGGACACCTTGAAGCGGCCGTCCTGCGGCACCCGGCGCTCGGCGATGTCGAGCTCGGCCCGCACCTTGATGCGCGAGATCATCTGCTCGGCGAGCTCGATGCCCTCCAGGGTGCCGATGGTGTTGAGGACGCCGTCGATGCGGTACTTGATCGCGAGCCCGGTGGGCAGGGTCTCGAGGTGGATGTCCGAGGCGCCGCTCTTGAGCGCGTCGTAGAGCGTCGAGCGCGCGAGCTTGACGATCGGGCTCGTGTCCTCGGTGATCGCGCGGAACGAGAGATCCTCGACGCCGCTCGCGTCGCGCACGCCGCCCGCGGTCGACGCGAGCACGCTCTCCATCGCGAGGAGCGATTCCTCCTGGCGCGCGAGCCACGCCGCGACGTCGGCGTGGTGCGCCAGCGTCCACGCGAAGTCCTGCGCGACGCGCTCGTCGCCCCAGGCCGCCTTCGCCGCGTCGAACGGGTCGCCGAACACCAGGCGCAGGTCGCCCGCGTCGTCGCGAAACAGCACCGCCTGCGCCCGCACCGCCTCGGCGAACGGCAGCAGGTCGAACGCCGGCGCCCAGCGATGCAGATCGGCGTTGGACGCCACCGGATAGCCGAAGGTCGCCGCCAGCCGCGCGAGGAACGCTTCCGGCGGCTCGGCCGCGAGCTCGTCGAGCGCGGCGACCAGGCTCGTGCCGCGCGCGGCCGCGCGGCTGCGCGCCTGCGCGATCGCCTCCGGCGCGAACTGCGGCGCGTGGGGGACCGGGCCGAGGGGCGCGGCGTCGCGCGGCTTCACTGCAGGCTCCCGGCGAGCTCGAAGATGGGCAGATACATGAGCACGACGATGACGCCGATCACGACGCCGAGGAAGGCCATCAGCAGCGGCTCGAAGAGCCGGGTGACGAGGTCGATCCAGCGCGCGAGCTCCTCGTCGTGGAACGCCGCGATGCGGTCCATCATCTCCGCCATCTCGCCGCTCTTCTCGCCGACGCGGAGCAGCCGCAGCGCGACCGGCGTCGCGAGCCCGGCGGCCTCCATCGCGGCCGAGATGCTCGCGCCCTCGCGGATGCGCTGCGTCGCGGCAGCGAGCTGCGGCCGCATCGCCCCCGGCATGAGGCCCGCGACCATGCCCAGCGCGGTGACGAGCGGCGTGCCGCCACGGAGCAGCATTCCCAGCGTGCGGTAGAAGCGGGCGAGGTGGTAGACGCGCAGGCGCTCGCCGAGCGCCGGGATGCGGCGCGCCAGCCCGCCGACGAACGCCTTCACGCGACCGAAGCCGAGCGTCACGGCAACGCCCGCGGCGACGACGACGACCGCGAGCAGCGCGCCGTTCGCGTTGATGAGCCGGCCCCACTCGAGCAGCACCTGCGAGAGCCACGGCAGGTCGCGGCCGACCTCCTCGTACACCCCGGCGAAGCGCGGAACGACGTAGCCGAGCAGGAACAGCACGACCAGAGCGCCGACCCCGAGGAGAACCGCCGGGTAGACCGACGCGCTGATCACCTTGCGGCGCACCGCGTCGAGGCGCTCGTGATAGGCGATGTAGCGCCCGAGCGCCTCGGCGATGTCGCCGGTGCGCTCCGCAGCGCGCACGGTCGCCACGAAGAGGCTCGGGAACGTCGCGGGGAAGCGCTCGAGCGCCTGGGAGAACGAGCGGCCCTCGTAGAGCGACTCGCGCAGGGCGGCGAAGATCCGGCGGAACTCGGGCCGCGCCTCCCTTTCGGCGAACGTCTCGACCACCTCGGGCAGCGAGAGCCCCGCGGAGAGCAGCGCGACGAGCTCCTGGCTGAAGAGCAGCAGCGGGAAGCGCGCCGCGAAGGGACTCGCGAGCGACGGGAACGCGCGGCGCGGCCGCGCCGAGAGCACCGCGAGCCCTTGCGCGCGCGCCTGCTCGAGCGCCGAGGTCTCGTCCGGCGCCTCGAGCGAGACGGTCACCAGGCCTTCGGCGCCGCGCAGCGCCCTGATCTCGAATTGCATCGGGCGCTCACCAACTCGTGATGTCCGCGGCCTCGCCGCTGCCGCCCGGCAGGCCGTCCTTCCCGAACGACCAGAGCTCGAACTCCCGTCCCTGGTCGCCGGGGGATTTGTACTGGTAGGGCTTGCCCCACGGGTCGAGCGGCACGCTCTTCTGCAGATACGGTCCGTTCCACTTCGGCTCGTTCTGCGGCCGCGCGACGAGCACCGTGAGGCCCTGCTCGGTCGACGGATAGCGGCCGACGTCGAGGCGATAGGTGTCCAGCGCCTTCTCGAACGCGTTGATCTGCGCCTGCGCGACCTTCACCTCGCT
>Ga0187892_10011214_pt1 | contig 11077 bp, 4 predicted proteins | sample MA1701073metaG_FD_139345 | JGI IMG/M metagenome (GOLD analysis project Ga0187892, IMG submission 139345) | Bio-ooze microbial communities from a basaltic lava cave in the Kipuka Kanohina Cave System on the Island of Hawaii, USA - MA170107-3 metaG ... | reverse complement strand
TCTGAAACGACTGCGTGCCGTCCGGTGCGACCCCGTTCGCGGCCGAGATGGTGATGGTGCCCGTGGGGCCCACGTCCGCCGCGCGCGGGGTGCCCGAGAGCACGCGGGTCGCTCCGTCGAACGTGAGCCAGGGGGGCAGCCCGCTCGCACCGATCGTTGGGGCCGGCGCACCCAAGGCGGTCGCGACGTGAAGGTAGGGCTCACCGACCGTTGCTGACGGGGGCGGTGACCCGATCAGCACGGGGGACATCGGGGCCGCGCCGCCCCCGCTCCCGTTCACGACAAGCGTGAACGTCTGTGTGGCCACGGCCGCATCGTTCGCGGCCGAGATCGTGATGAGATGGGTCGTCCCGGACGAACCAAGAGGCGGCGTGCCAGCGAGCAAGGCGCCGTTCAGCGCGAGCCAAGTGGGAGCCCCGCTCACCAACAGGACGGGAGCCGGGGTTCCCGCGACGCCGATGGCGTAGCTATAGGGCTGACCCTCAGTCGCCATGGTGATCGGGACGCTCGTGATGGCGGGAGCCGCGAGCGAAGGCGCGGGCGGCGCGCCGCGTCCTCGCTCGGAACTAGTGTCCGGCCTGCAGCCGATCGGCACCGCCCCGAACGCCAGCACGATGCACGTCGCGATTGTCGGTCCTATCCTCACGGCCGTTCTCCGTCATCCCCGCCCAACGACCCGGTTGAGGGTCGGGTTGCAAACTCGTAGATCACCTTCACGAGGCGCAGCCCAACCATCCCGGCGACGAACAGGTTTCGCGCGTCGGCCGCGCCCTCGTCGTCGCGCTCAACGACCCTCGACTCGGCCGCCACGGCGAGCGACAGGAGGGCGAGGTCCGTGCCCACCCAGAACCAGCCCCGGCTCTTCCCCTCGGCGAGGTCCCGGCTTCCGGGCGACAGGACGTCCAGGTACCAGGGCTCGTTCTCCCGCTTGTCGGTGGGTGGAGGCGGCGGCGGGATGGTCGGTCGAACGAGCCGAGCGAACGCATCGACGAGATCGTCCACCTTTTGCTTTTCCTCGGCCGTCCCCGCGTCGGGATATCCAGGGTTGGCCGGAAGCTCCAGCCACAGGACGGCGAGCCGAGTGCTCTGGCTTCGCTTTTCAGCCGTCGTCCTCGTCTCCACGGCGACTACGACGCGGTCGCCCGACTGCATGGCTCCGGCGGCCTCGATGAACCGGTGCGAGCGCCCCACCCAGGCGACAATGTCGCCCTTCCTGTTCGAGTCGTCCGGAAACGCGCGCTGGAGACGTCGCTGCAGGTGGCCGAGCCAGGTGCCCGGCGCCGCCAGATCCTCCGGCGCCCTGAAAGCGAAGTCGACCGGCTCCGTAGCGAAGGTGAGGATGTCCGGCGACACGTACAGCCTTTGTTTGCCGATCTCCGGCGGATTCAGGAGCGCCGCAAGCTCGTCCACGAGAAAGTCATTCGCCACGACGTACTCGAACTGGATGACGCCAAGCGGTCGGACGCCCTCCTCAGCTTCCGCCGTCGGTTCTTCCCGGTGGACGCGGATGCGGAGCTCGCCGGACGTCTCATCGGCGATGGACAGGGCGACCTCGCGTTCCTCCGTGCCGCGGAGCGGAAAGGGATCAACGACGGCCGCGAGGCGATCGCTCGTCTCGCGACGACGCCTCGCGTCGGCGATCTTGAGCCGCACGTGTAGGGCGGGGAGACGCGCGAGCCGCTTCTTATGATCGACCAGCGCGCGTCCGAGTTCCTCGACCTTCGCTCGGATCCCGAGGTCGTGCTCGACGCCGTCACGCTCGAGGTACGCGGCGTATCCTTCATTTATTCGCTTGACGTGGAGCGTCGGGCCCGTCCTCTCCTTCGCGTCGAGGCGGAAGTCGTCAATCAGCGAAGCCCTCAGCGGCGTGAGGTCCTTCTCCTCGAGTCCGGAAGTCGCGATGGTCAGGTTCGGCAGTCGCTCGATCAGGAAGAGTGACCGCTGGAGCCCCTCCGCGCCGAGGAAATCGATGAGCGATTGCGGAGCCTTGCTCGTCAGCACCAATCGGGCCCATTCGGGTCGGGCAAGGACCTGCAGAGCGACGCCGAGGAGGATACCCTGCTCGCCGAGGCACAGGCCGTCCAGCGCCGCGTCGCTCGACGTGTCCGGAAGGGCCCACCGACCGATCTCCTTGTCGACGCCCCGGTGCGTCAGCCGGGCGGCGACGTTCACTCCATCGCGGGACAACCGGAGCTTCGAGGCGTCCCGTTCGAATGCGGCTGTGCCCACCTTCGTCCCTCGCCGCGCCGAGAGGGCCATTCGCTGGCCCCGGGTCAGCACTGCGAGCCCTATTGCCCGCTCCTGCGCCAAGGACGCGAGCCGCGCCGCCAGGAGCGTTAGGGTCGGATCCTCTCCCTGGTCCTTTTGGTCCTTCCAGGTCTCGATCTCGACTAGGAGGGTCGGCGGCTCGGTCGTCTCGAACCGCTTCAGCAGCTCCCCGAGGTTGGGTATGTCCGGGATGACCTTCACGACCTCGGCGAGCGCCGCCGGATCGCGGGTGATCTCGGCCAAGAGCAGGCGCAACGAGAAGAAGAGGGCCGGGCCGCGCTCGGCCACCAACCTCTCGATCGCCTCGCGCTCGTGATGATGCGTCGAGTAGGTCAGCTTCTCGTGGAACCATGGCGCCAGATCATCCCGCACGAAGTCGGTGACTGCCTCGTCGGCCATCGGCGCCGTACGCTCGGTCACCCGAGACTCGAGGGCGGCGCCGTCGCCGAGCGTCGGGATAAAGAGCGTTAGACTGATTCGGCGGCCGTCGGCCAGTCCGACCGCTACCAGCACGTCGGCCCGGCCGGGGCCCCATTCCGGCCGCGTCGTGACCGCGTAGTCGTAGCGCCGGAGCTCCGCCCCGAGGAGCAGCGCGACGCGGTCGCACGTCGCGTCCCACACTCGGCGCGCCGGCGCCCACCAGGGGCCGCGGCGGGCGATCACTTGAACCGTCACGGGCTCGCCGAACAGTCGGCGCACCTCCGCGGATGTACGTGCTCGAGCTAGGTCGTCCGACCACTCGGCCCGCAGGATCTCTTTCTTCCGATCGTCCACCGGTAGTTCGGCAATGCGCGCGAGCAGGTCCTTGATCGGCGCCTCGTAGGCGGGGTCGAGCTCGTTCGCCCGCCGGAACCAGTCGAGAGGCCCATCGCTGGCGGCATTGAGGCTTCCGAGCACATACGCCGCCCGCGCTCGAAGCCCGGCTTTCGGACCCGGCCAATCCGCGTCCAGCCAGCGGAACGGGCTGGGGTCGACGACATCCTCCAGCATCTGCCGGGCCTCGAGGCGCCTCGCCTCTTCCGCGCCGGCCGAGCAGGCCTGCGCGATCGCGAGGCGGGCGAGGTCGGCCTCGAGTGCCGTGCCCCGCACGCGCTTCCGAAAGAACTCGAGAGCCTCCGCCTCTTCCTTGTCGCCGGGAGCGGCCGCCCGGAGGCGCAGGAGCTGGCGGTTGTAGATGGCCCACCCGGGCGGATCCTCGAGGCACGTGACCGCCGCCCCGAACGCCGCGCTCGCCCTGCCGAAGTCGACGGGCCGGCGCGCGACGTCGGGCTCCAGTTCGGGGTGCAGCGCGTGGTAGAGCTGGCGGTGGAGTTCCGGAAGCGAGTCCGGGAGGCGGCCGCCGAGTCCGCCGCGCGCCCGGGCGGCGGCTTCCAGGATCGAGGCCCTCGCCTTCAGGTCGTCTTCCACTCCGCGAAGCCGCGCCAACCCCTCGCATTGCACCGCGGTCCGCCGGAACGCGCCGTAGAGGTAGGTGCGAAGTGCCACTCCGAAGATGGCCTCCGGGCTACCAGGGCTGCCGCGCTCGAGGACGCGCACGTTGTAGCCAAAGCGATGTGGTTCCCCGTGCGCCAGCGAGCGGAGCGCTTGGTCGAGCAGGACGCGGCGGAGGGAGACGGCACTGTCGTCGGGCGATTCAGCCGGCGAGATAATGTCCGAGAGGCCGAGGTCGTAGAGAACGATCGGCGCCGCTAATGGGTCCGGCGCGTGGAGGCTCGCCATGTAGAGGTCGGGAAGGTCGGGGTCGCCTCCGCGCTGGATCTCCGGGCCCAGCGCCAGGCGGACGGCTTGAAGGAGCAGGGTGCGGACAGGGTCGGGCGGCCCGCTTTCAGCCGACTTACGCAGTTCGGTCTCGAGCTCGAGGGCGCGCACGAGATCGATCTGACCGAACTGGATGAGGCCGAACTTCTCGAGTTGTCGCGCGAGCGCCTCCCGGTCATCCCGCCGCTGCGACCGTGCGGCCTCGGCGGCCGCGTCGACGTTGCCGCGAGCCAGCAGATCCAGCACGGGATCGGCTTCCGGAGCCGGCGGCGACCCGGCGCAGGCCGCCAGCAACGCCAAGACGGTGTGGACGGAGAGCCCCCGGAAGCGCCCCCCGCGGCTCATCGCAGCATCTCTGCGAGGGACAGCGGACCCTCGCCGTTGAGGACGTCGTAGCTGTTCAGCGTCCGGCGGAAAACCTCTCCCCCGGCGCGCTGCCTCTGGATAGCCAGCGGTCGAGTGAGGTCGAAGCGGAGATGCGGAACGCCATCCACGGTGTCGATGAAGCTTCGGAGATCCTTCTCGACGCCGTCCTGCACGACTCGAATGCCCGACAGAAGGTCGACGGCGTGGACGGCTCGGCGAACGACCGGCAGGCCCGCTCTCGGGAGGACGAGCAGATAACGCCCGGCCGGGCGACCCTCGAGGCTCAGGTCCGCGAGCCAGGGACCCGCCGGCGCTCCGGCCCGGGCGATGGGCCCGCGCTCCAGCCGGACCAAGCGTTCGATCGGCGCCTCGACGACCCTGAACCCTTGCGCCGCCAGGATGGCGCGCACGCGCTCGGCGTGCGCCCGAGTCGCCGACTCGAGCGAGATGACCCAGGTGTCGTTGCCGCCCGTGAGTCGGAACTCGAAGCCCGTCGCGAGGAGGGCCTCGCGGAGTCCCGGCGGCTCCACCCCGCCGCACTTCTCGAGCACGAACCGGTAAGTTCCCCCGAGCCTTGCGGCCTCGACGACGAGGTGGGCCTGCAGGCCCCGGACGAACCGCTCGACGACAGCCTTCCTCCGAACCCAGGCCGCGAAATCGGCCGCGCCGCCCTGCTTCAACGGGACGAGCAGTTCGGCGCTCCTTTCCTGCACGGAATCGGGGCGCGTGGAGCGTTTCGTCGCCACGCTCGTCACCTCGGCAGAGGCGTGAATGCTCGGGTAAGCCCACGCCTGGCAGTCCGGAGCGGGCGGCTCCTCCTCGATGCGGTGTTCGACCGTCACCCGCACCCGGAAGTCACAGGCCATGGCGTCGACCGGCACTTCGAGCGCCTCGCGGATCTCGCCCTCGATCAGGTCACGTCGCGCGACGGCGTTCCACTCCTTCTCCCCCTCGAAGGTCTCGTCGAACTCCAGCCAGATCACCGGAGGATCGACCTTCCGCTCGAAGACACGTTGGACGTCCCTCGCGCCGCGCCCGAAGGGCAGGAGGATCCGCGTCCGAGCATCCCAGGTCGGCGGCCCGTCTCCCGACGCCGCCACGGGGATGACCTGGCCAATCACGGTCGCAAAGGCAGGCCCCGGCGCAAGCTCGATCTCGAACCCCCGTCGGGAGAGGCCGCTCTCAATCGCCGCCCGCAGGACGCCGCCCGCCTCGCCCTCGATCTCCCCGACGAAGGCTCGCCTCTCACGTGCCACGGCGAACTCGGCCGCGAGCGCGTCGACAAAGCGATCGATCTCGCTCGCGACCGGCTCCGCGGGGAGGATTGGGTCGCCGGGCACGTGCCACAAGCCGTCGTAGACGAGCGACTGGCCGAGCACGGACAGGACGGTGGCCCGGACGTTGCCCGCGCAGTCGCTGGCCTCGATCGCGATCTCGTTCTCGCCTGCGTGGATCATCACGGCGCAAGAGAATCGCCCGCCGTCGCCGATCGCGACCACCTCACCCGCCACGCGGAGATTCGTCCGCGTGGCGTCCCCGACGAGCCCGCTCACCCGCAACGTGGCCCCGTCCATCAGGAGCGAAGCGCCGATTCCTTCGACGGTCACGACGGGCTTCACGCGGTCGACGAGGAGGTTGATGGTCCGCTCGTCCTCGCGAGGCCACAGCCCCAGCGGTCCATCGGCATGGGCGCGCACACGGATCGACCAAGGACCTTCCTCGAGGGGAAGAGGGACGGCCGCCTGGAACGTACCATCCTCCTGCAGCGTGACGCGTTTGCCGGCGACCGCGACCTCGTTGGCCCCCTGAGCCCGGCCGACGATGAACGCTTCGCGGTTGAGGCATGTGCCTTCCGGTAAGCGGACGTCGAGGGACGGATACGGAGCCAGCCAAAGCTTGATCAGGATTACCAGCACCGCGACCAAGACGGCCAGCGTGCCCGCGCGCCGAGCGGTTCGTGGAGAGCGCTTGGGTGTGTGAACGGGCATCTCTTCAGCGGCCGAACCTTCCCTTCCGTCGGCGCTCTCGCCGGCAGGCGCCGCAGGTGTGGGGACGGGCGCCGGAGGCGCCTCGGGCGGGATTGGGCTGCTGGATGGGCCGGAGTCGAGCGATGACCGGACGCCCTGACTCGCCTCTCGATCCTCTGGCGGGGCGGGCGGCTCGCCGACGTCGAGATCGGGCCCCCCGGCGCTTGGCGAGGCAGGCCCGGATGGCCCGGATCCCGAGGCTGTTGGGGCCGCGGCGGCCTGCTGCTCTGCCCGGTCGAGCGCATGGAGCATCTCTCTGGCGGTGCGGTAACGATCTTCGCGCTTCCGCTCGAGGCCCTTCAGGATCACGGCCTGGATGTCCCTCGGGATGCTCGCGAGTTTCTCTCCGACGCCGGTCGGTTGCTCGTCGTTGCCCTTACGGAAGAAGAAGCCGAGCGAGGAATCCGACGTCATGGGCATCTCGCCCGTCAAGATCTCGAAGAGCACCGTCGCGACCGCGTAAACGTCAGTTTCGGGACCGACGTCACGGCCCTGCACCTGCTCTGGGGCGGCGTACGCCCAGGTGCCCTTGGCCTCCGTCTTCGCGCCGCGTGGCCCCAGGAGATCCTTCGCGATCCCGAAGTCGAACACGAAGAGGTTACCTTTTTCATTGACGATGAGATTCTCGGGCTTTATGTCCCGGTGGATGAGGCCCTTAGAGTGCACGTGGTCGAGGGCCGTGAGGACCTGACGAATCAGGTTCAGCGCTGCAGCCAGGGGGAGCGGCCAACTCTCCCGCTGGTCGGAGAGGACCGTCCCGACGACGAGCTTCATCGTGAAGCCGAGCAGAGCCTGGCCGGCGTGCTCGGTCTCGAAGGAGCTATAGATCGTCACAAGATTCGGGTGGTCGAGCTTGGCGTGGTTCCTCACCTCGTCGGTGAGCTTGGTCTTCACCTCGTCGGTGAGCTTGGTAGCGAAACAAACCTTCAGCGCCTCTCTCCGATTGAGATTCCGGTTGTAAACCTCGTAGACCGCGCCGAAGCCCCCTTGACCCAGCTCCTGCACCACCTCGTATCCGGTCACGACGTCGTGGGGCTTCAGCAAGGGGTTGCTCACGTTGCCACTCCCGATCGAAAGTCCGTCCGCGTCAGCTCGCCGGCGATGGGCTCCAGGTCGCGCGCCAACGCGGCCGCGTCACCGTAGCGGCCCGTCGGGTCGGGGGCTAACGCGCGCTCGAGGATCGTGCAAGCCAGTTTTGCCCCAGAGTCCGCGGTGCTCGGCGTGAGGTTCTCCGGATCCGGTGCGCCGGTGGGGGCCTGGAGGATGGCCTCGATGGTCGTGCCGTCGCGGAGAGGGCGACCGGCCAGCAGCTCGAAGAAAAGGGCCCCGGCGCCGAAGACGTCGGCGCGCGCGTCGAAGGGCTTGCCGCGCAGGCGCTCCGGGGCGAGGTAGCGGAGCCGCTCGCGCTCGCGCGCGTCGCGACCGCCGTGAGCGGTGAGCCCCGGCCCGGACCCCAACCCTCCCACGGCCGCGAGGTCGAGCCCGAAGACCTCCAGCACCAAGCCGCCCCCGTCGCGTTCGCGCGGGACGACCAGAACTCCGAGTGGCGTGACCTCGCCGCGGACGATTCCCGCCGCGTGCGACGCCGCGAGGGCGGTCGCGACGTCGTGCGCGGCACGCGCCGCCGCCGGCAACGGCAGCCGGACGCCCCGGAACTCGGTGAGGAGCGCGCCCTGGACGCCAGGGTACACGAGGTACGGGTTTCCGCGGTCCGTAAGCCCTCCGCCCGCCACGTGGACGAGATGGCACCCGGAGGCACGCCTCAGGCGGTCGATGCAGCTCGAGAGCGCGGCCTCGGCGACCCGCCCCACCCCTGCGTGGATCTCTACGAGGACGCGGGCGCCGGTCGAGACCTCGTCGCCCTCGAACAGCATGCCGCCCGCCGACCAGCGGGGGCGGCGGGCGGCGTAGGGACCGATCCGCCAAGCGCCGGCGGGCACCGCCCCGGTTCCGGGGCTCGCGTGCCCCATACGCTCCGTCCGACAATGGGCGAAGAATGCGTCCACCTGCTCCGGCGATGGTGGGGGCGCGAGGGGCGGTCCCGGCTCGACGGCGGTCCGGACGGTCGGCGTCATGGCCGACGTGGAGCGGTCGCCGTCACGCCCCCCTTCGACGTCCTCCCGTCGCACCGGAAGAGCAGGCGCCGCGCGGGCCACACTCTCGAGCGCGGCGGCCATCGACGCCGCGTCGGCGAACCGCTTCTCGAATTCCGGGGCGACCCCCCGCTCAATGACGGCCACGAGGTCTCGAGGCAGGTCAGCCCAGGCCGGGCTCCGCGCGCCGGGCAGTCGCGGGTCGGCCAAGGCTCGGATGAGCTCTTCCATTGTCGCGGCCAGTAGGGGGAGGCTCCCCGTGAGCATCTCGAACAGGATCACCGTGATGGCGAAGAGGTCGCTTGCCGGCGTGGCGCCCGCCCCGCGCAGCCGTTCGTGCGCCATGTAGGCGACGGTTCCGCACGTCTCTCCGTCTCGGGTGAGGGCTTGCGAGCGCCGATCCGGATCCTTCGCCAGCCCGTAGTCCAAGATCCGGGCCCGCTCGTTGCCGTCGTCGCTGGTGTCGATGATGATGTTTTCGGGCTTGAGATCGCGGTGGAGGATGCCGCGGTCGTGCGCGTACGTCAGCGCGTCGAGGAACTGGCGGATCAGGCGGAGGGCGCGATCGCGCGCGAGCGGGCCCTTCGCGATCAGCTCGCGCAGGGTTGCCCCCTGACACAGGTCCATCGCGAGGTAGGCCCTCCCGTCGGGGAGCCAGCCCGACTCGACGACGCGTACGAAGCCTGCGTGGCCCCACAGGAGCCCGGCGTTCTTAAACTCCCGATCGCGTGCCTTCTTCCAGTTCTCGACGTCGCGGACCGGACGGGGGAAGACCTTCACCGCCACGGGGGGTGCGCCCGGCGCCGCAAGCCGGACGGCCTCGTAGACGGTACCCTCGCTTCCGGCGCCAAGCATTCGCCGGAAGAGAAACCCGGCGACCTGTGGCAGATCTTGCACTTGCGTCCCCGCCCCTTCGACTCCCCAATCGTAGCGGAAGGTGTGCAGCAAGTGCAAATTCTAGGGAAAACTGCCGTGCGAAGGTTTTACGCTTGCCGCCTTAGCACATGGGCGGACTGGCGCAGTAACCCGCGGCGTTTGGAGGAGGCCCTCCTACCCGGCAGGGTCCTGCGTCGCTCCGGTACGGCCCACTTGCCCACTTCGCCGCATTGGGGTCCCGCGGGCCAACAGTCTGTTGCCTTCGCCGCGACATGATCGGCTCGGCCTCTGCTCCCTCTCGGTTGCTTGTCTCACGGGGCTGCTGGATTCCCGACCGTGGGCCTGCGACCTTGCTTCCCGTCGACCCTCTCGGGCCAAGGGCTTTTCGACGCCCCGCTCGGGCGAAGGCGAAGGGGTCTCCCCGCACCTGGGGCCTGCTGTACGGCGCACCGGCGCTTATCGTGGCGGGACTTGTACCCGGAGGTTCGACGAAGCTCGAACCAAGTTCCGGACTGCCACTCAATTCTTCAGGACGCACCATCGCTGCCATTATAGCGAACCTACGTGGCATGAGACGCGCGCTGAACCCGGCGTCGCCACCCGGGGCGCGACGGATGTCCCGGCCGGCCTCGAGGCGCGTGGCCCTGTCGGGGTGGGAGCGACTTCCGATGTCCTGAACCCACAAAGGTAGACGACCTCTTCCAGTCCGCGAGGACGCTGCCCAGGCGCAAGCGCGTCCAGGCTCGCGCACCTTGCCTCGCTCGGTCCACCCGACCTGCAGCCCGACCTCGATGACGCGGCCCGGGCGACCGAGATGAGGAGGCGCGCCGAGGTGGCCGTTCGAGCCGAATGAAAGGGCGTCCCTTGGAAGAGCGCGCTGGGGCAGATCAGTCGGGGGCTGAAGCGACGCCGCCGTTGAAGCCAAGGCCGCTTCGGGTCGGCCGGCAGGCCGTGGCGGAGCTCCAGGCCGCCGAGTCCCCCCAGACCGGACGCCGTGTGAAGGGCCGACGCATTCGAGGCCTGCGTCGTCTCCTGCTCCCCGTGACCCGCTATCACGTCTATTATGTCTACCGGCCGGAGCTCGCCAAGGTTGTCATGCTCTCGATCTGGTCGGCCCACCGCGGCCGTGGCCCTCGCTTGCGCGCGCCGTAGTCTCCGTTCGCCCCGGGATGTCAGACCTGTCCCCCTCTCCGAAATCCCCGCCGCGCTGACCGCGTAATCGCGTAGACGAACGCGCTCCTCCGCGAGAACGCGGGGTGCTCCCGCGAGGAGGAGAACGATGTCCGAGATCGCGCTGAACGGTGACCCCGGGACGGGGTGGATGGCGATGGTCTGGATGGACGCGACGAGGGGGCCCCGGGCGGGGGTACCCCCGCCCGGGGCGGCGGGGCGCCGCGGGGAAACGGAGGTCCGGGCGGCAGCGTCGACGATCAGCTCGAGGAAGCCGACCTCGAGGACGCCGTCTCGGAGCTGCGACGGCCGGGCCTGACAGGACGGCGCGTCGGCGGTCCGGCGCGGCGGCTGGTGAAGGAGGACGGTTCCGAGGGCCGCCTGCTGACGGCGCGCGAGCGCCTCCACATGCTCGACATCTGGCAGCGGAGCGGGCTGCCGGCGCGGGACTTCGGGGCGCTCGTCGGGATCTCGCGGCACACGCTCTACGCGTGGAAGAAGCGGTTCGCGGAGCTCGGT
>Ga0187892_10011213_pt1 | contig 11078 bp, 11 predicted proteins | sample MA1701073metaG_FD_139345 | JGI IMG/M metagenome (GOLD analysis project Ga0187892, IMG submission 139345) | Bio-ooze microbial communities from a basaltic lava cave in the Kipuka Kanohina Cave System on the Island of Hawaii, USA - MA170107-3 metaG ... | reverse complement strand
CGTCGAAGTGGCGATGGGCGGGCGGCGCGTCATATTCGATCTCGGAACCGGCGTGCGCAACCTCGGCAAGTGGTTCATGCGCAAACAGCTGCGCGAAGCGACGATCCTGATGTCGCACACGCATTGGGACCACATCCACGGCTTTCCCTTTTTTCAGCCCGCGTTCGCCGAAGGCTATCGCTTCCAGATCATGGCGGGCCACCTCGACATGGGACTGAAGATCCAAAACGTCCTCGCCGGACAGATGACACATCCGTTCTTCCCGGTGCCCATCGACATCATGAAGGCGCACATAGAGTTCGTCGATTTTCGAGCGGGCGACACGTTTTCGCTGGCCGACGACATCCAGGTGCGTACGGCGCCGCTCAACCATCCGGACGGCGCCACGGGCTATCGCATCGAATATCAAGGCAAGTCGCTCTGCTACGTCACGGACACAGAGCACGTGCCGGGCAAGCCCGACCAGCGAATCCTCGGCCTCATCGAGGGCGCCGATCTTTTGATCTACGATTCAACGTACACGGATCATGAGTTTCCGGCCAAGCGCGGCTGGGGCCATTCGACGTGGCAGGAAGGGATGCGCCTTGCGCGCGCGGCCAAGGTCAAGCGCTTCGGCATCTTCCATCACGATCCCGACCATGAGGACCATTTCATGGAAGAGCTCGAGGCGGCGGCGCTGGCCGCGTGGTCCGGCTGCTTCGTCGCGCGCGACAATATGCGGATCAACTTGATCTAGCTCCGTCCCAGGAAAGATCAGAACCGCCGCGACTGTCGCTCGATCATGCCTTTGCTGGTCGCCATCATGTGCGTGAGCGTTTGGTCCTCGTGGGCGAGGCGCCAGTCGAGCATTTTCTGCGCGTAGGCGAGGACCTTCTGCTGATGGTTGGCGGCATTCGCAAGGTTCACAAACTCACCAGGGTCGTTGGCAAGGTCGAAGAGCAGCGGCGGCAGAGCGGCGAAGTGGACATATTTGAAGCGTTCGTCGCGGATGGCGGTCAGGTTGCACTGATGCAGCGTGAGGCCGAGCGCCTTCTCGGCACCGTCCGTAAAGCTTACATCGCGGAAATCGTATTCCCAATGAGCATGGGTTCGCCATATTGCGGCTGAACTGCGTTCGAGAAACGGCATCAGTGAGCTGCCATCGCACTGCGGCGGCGTCGGCAAGCCGATGAAGTCGAGAAGTGTGGGCATGATGTCCACGTGTTCGGTGAACGCGCGCACGAGTGTGCCGCGCGTGTGATCCACCTCTTGGCGTGGATCGCGCGCGATCAGGGGCACAGCGTAGGAGGCGTCGAAATAGCCGCATTTGCCGAGAAGCCAGTGGTCGCCAAGTTGCTCTCCGTGATCGCTGGTGAAGACGATGAGCGTGTCGTTCCAGAGACGCTCGCGCTTCAAATGGGCGAACAGCCGGCCGAGATTGTCGTCAACCTCGCTCATCAAGCCGAAGTAGACCGCGCGCAAGCGATTAAGCTTCCGCTGATCGTCCGGGGCGCGATACTGGTGATTGGAGAGCTGATGGGCGAGCCAAGGATGCTGCGCTGCTTCGTCATCGGCGCCCGCGCGGCGCACCGGCGGGGGCAGGCTTTCCGGATCGTAGCGGCGATTCCACGGCTCAGACGCGATCCACGGCGGGTGCGGGCGCAGCAGCGACAGATGCAAGATCCACGGCTCTGCGCGTTTGGCCGACACATAGTCGATCGCTTCGTCGACGAACCATGTGGTGTCGTTGTGCTCAGCGCGGACCGTCCATGGTTTAGGATGAGGCGCACCGTGTTCAAAGTCCGGGCCGCTTTCGCGCATCATCATTGCGAAACGTCGGTCGGGCAGGGCGTAGCCTTTGCGTTGCAGCTCGTCGGCCCATCGGCCGGGGTCGTCACCCGAGAAAGGCGCGATCGCATTTAGTCCCGGCAGGATTCCTTCGTACGTCGAGAGACGCGGATCGCCGGGCTCGCAGTCGCGTGGATCCGGCGTCTGGTCCGTGTAGCCGATCAGCGCTGGATCGTAGCCCATCTTGCGCGCCTCGAGCGCCCAGTTGGTGTGGCGGCGGTCGAGCGGAGTGCCGTTCATCGCGACACGGTGATTGTGCTGGTAGAGGCCGGTGTGCAGCGTCGCGCGGCTCGGCGAGCAGGGCGCGGTGTTGGCGAAGTGGCGGGCGAAAAGCACGCCCTCGCGCGCGAGCGCATCGAGGTTCGGCGTTTTCACCACACGATGGCCCTGCGCCGAAAGACACTCGGCGCGCCATTGATCGGCGGTGATGAAGAGGATGTTCCTATTTTGCATGTCGTTGCGCCTCAAGGGCTAGGGCGCAGCCAGCGCGGTTGCGCAAGCTCGATTCAAACCCGGAACGCTCACAGGTTGCGAAAGGCTTCGTCATCTTCCGGTGAGCGCCAATCGGCGAATGTACCTCCAGCGAACGCCAACAACGAGGGATCGTCGCTTCGCGCATCGAAAACTTCCAATTCATGCGCGATGCTAGCGTCCATGAGCGCGCGCCAGACGGGGTCGGCGATTTTGAAGGGGAAGCCTTCGTGGGCGCAGGCGGCTTCGACTTTGGCCAACACATCATTGATGCGGGCTTCGTCGCGCACTTTCACGCGGTCGGTTTTGATGTGGGCGGCGCGCTCGATGTAGGTGAGGCGCTCGGCCATCAGCTTCACCAGCACGCCGTCGACGCGGTCGATCTCGCGGCGAATATCAGCCATCGTTGCGCAGTCGCCGGCGGGTCGGCCCTGCAGGTCGGACGGTGAGGTCGGCATGGCTTTTGATCCTGGGTAGCCTTGCCCGGTTGCTTCCTCTGCGCCGATATGGCGGTTGAAATTGGGGGCAACAACGTGTCATCCGGACGCGCGAATTTGTGACCTGGGCAATTGAATTCTGCTGGCCCCTTCCAATTTGTACATGTAGCGTTGTACGAATGTTTTTATAACAAGACTGGAAAGTAGAATGGCCGTCAATGCGGTGCCGGCAGGCGGGCAGCACAAGACCGATGTGGTCATCATCGGGGCGGGACCGATCGCTCTCTTCGCAGTGTTCGAACTCGGCCTGCTCGATCTCAAAGCGCACCTGATCGACATCCTCGACCGACCCGGTGGGCAGTGTGCGGAACTCTATCCCGAGAAGCCCATCTACGACATTCCAGGAATCGTCGAGGTGAGCGGGCAGGGGCTGACCGATCGGCTCATGGACCAAATCAAGCCATTCGGCCCCACGTTTCACTTTTCGCAGATGGCCGAGGCGCTCGAGAAGACGGCGGAGGGTTGGCGAGTGACGACGGACGCCGGCACGCAAGTCGAAGCGCGCGTGGTCGTCATCGCGGCCGGCGGCGGGAGCTTTACGCCGAAGAAGCCGCCGATCCCGGGGATCGAGTCCTACGAGAACACATCCGTCTTCTATGCGGTGCGCAAGATGGACCGCTTTCGCGACAAGATCGTGGTCATTGCGGGCGGAGGGGATTCGGCTCTCGACTGGACGTTGAACCTGCAGCCGATCGCAAAGAAGCTCCTGCTCGTACACCATCGCGATGGATTTCGCGCGGCGCCCGACAGTGTGAACAAGATGCGCGCTCTGGTCGCTGAGGGGAAAATGGAATTCCACGTCGCCGGCATCAAGTCGCTGATCGGCGCCAACGGACAACTCGAGGCGGTCGCGCTCAACAACAAGGAGCGTGGCGACTATCAGGTCGCGGCGGAGATGTTGCTACCGTTCTTCGGGCTCACCATGAAACTCGGCCCGGTCGCGAATTTCGGCATCGGCTTGCACGAAAACCTGATCCCCGTCGACACCGAAAAATTCGAAACGAGCGAGAAGTCGATCTTCGCGATCGGCGACATCAACACCTATCCAGGCAAGCTCAAGCTCATCCTCTCGGGCTTTCACGAGGGCGCTTTGATGGCGCAACAAGCGTTTCGCTGCTGCCGGCCGGACGAGAAGCTGCGCTTCCAATACACGACGTCGTCGACCAGCCTGCAGAAGAAGCTCGGCGTCCTATGAAGCTGTTCGTCACCGATCGCCACGGCAAGGTCCACGAGCTCGAGGCACGCAAGGAGTGGAGCGCAATGGAGGTGATCCGCGACGCCAACCTTCCGCTTGCCGCCGAATGCGGCGGCGCATGCGCGTGCGCAACATGTCACGTCTATGTCGAGGGCGAGTGGAAGGACAGGCTTCCGGAGCAGCAGCAGCAGGAAATCGACATGCTCGATTTCGGCGTCGCGGTTGAGGAGAATTCACGGCTTTCGTGCCAGATCAAGATGAGCGAGGACCTCGACGGGCTGACGGTGACCCTCGCGCCGGAAAGCCTTTAGCTTTCGCGCGGCGACACCAGGTAGGCGCAGCGCCTGGCGCCGGCGAGAATGTGATCGACACGCTCAACACGCACGTCGGGACCCAATGCCTGCTGAAAGACCCGCAGCTCCGAGCGGCAAAACTGCTGACACTCCTTGGCAGCGGCGCAAATCGGGCAATGATTTTCAACCAACATGACGCCGCGCGCCGTCTTGCGTGCCTCCGCCATATAACCTTCCTTGGTGCGTAGGGCGGCAAGCTCGCCAACGCGCCTGGTCAGGGTTTTCAGGCCGGTGAGGGCAGCGCGGTAGCGCGCGAGCATGTCCTTCTCGCGCTGCACGACGAGACGGCGCAGCGCCTGTTTGCCGAAAATGTCCTTGATGCCGGTAAGGAGATCGACGGCAAGGCTCGCGTGCGAGTCGGGAAAGCTGACGGCCGCCGCATCGGTGAGCGACCACAGGCGCAACGGACGGCCCACCTTGCCATGACTTTCCTCAAAGCGAACGAGGCCCTTGGCCGCGAGATCGTTGAGATGCAGGCGCACCCCGACGGCGGATATACCCAGCCGGGCGGCCAGTTGTTCGGCGGTCTGCGGCTCGGCCCCTTTCATGATTTCGAGCACCTGGCGCGCGCCCCGTGTCCGGGGGAGGATGTCCAAGACGGTCGGCTCCGAATAAAGATAATGTTTGCTTTTTTTATTCCCTAACCTGCCTTTTGTCCAGGACAAGCAAGAGACCCGTGATGCAAACGGCTTCCTGGAGCGATATCACATCGGCCCGATACGGCGCGCCAGCGGCGCTCTTTACCCTCGGCATCGCCCTGCATGCCTTCAACGCGTTCATAGTCTCGACGACCATGCCGAGCGCCGCGCTCGAATTCGAAGCCGTTTCGCTTCTCAGCTGGGCAACGTCGGCCTATCTCGTCGCCTCCATTGCAGGGGGTGCCGCGGCAGCGACGCTGAAGGCGCGGTTCGGATCGCGGGCCGTACTGATGGCGTCGTCGGTGACCTTCATGGCGGGCACGTTGTCGTTCGGCTTTGCGCAGGATGCCGGGTTCTTGATCGTCGGTCGCCTGCTGCAGGGCGGCGGCGGGGGGATTGTTATGGCGTGCTGCTACATGCTGATCCCCGTGATGTTTCCGAAGGCGCTGGTGCCGCGGATCTTTGCCCTCGAATCAATAGCGTGGGTGCTGGCGGCGCTCGCCGCGCCGGCGATTGCGGGCGCGGTGACGGAGTATGCGTCGTGGCGGACAGCAGTGCTGATGAGCGTGCCCGCCTCGCTGGCCTTCGTCGCGTTTGTTCCGTTCTGCGTCGCCGCGCATGAGCGCGGCGACGCGGCAAGCGGGGCTCTCCCTCTGCGCCAACTTGCTCTTGTATCGACGGGCGTTCTGTTGCTGTCGGCCAGCGTATCGGCGTTGGCGGTCGTCGGCGGTCTCGTTGTCATTGCCGCCTCCGTCTATCTTGACGCGCGCAGCAACGTTCGGTTGCTGCCGGCGTCGGCATTCGATGCAGCCTCGCCGGTGAGCGCGGGACTGCTCGTCGTCTTTGCGATGTGCCTCGCCGAGGCCTCGACGGTCGTCTATGTCGCGTATGCGGGACAGGCGCTGTGGTCGCTCGGCGTGATCGAGTCGGGCTTTCTGGCGGCGGTCGTTGCAATCACCTGGAGCCTGACTGCGATCGGCGTTGCCCATATGCCGCGTCTTTCGACTTGGGTGCATGTCGTTCCGGCGCCGCTGGTGCTTGCGTTCGGCCTAGCGCTATTCGCAGGCGCGCTCGTGACCGGGTCGCTGATCGCTGCCGTCCTATCGCAGATTCTGATCGGCGGAAGCTTCGGCTTCAGCTGGGCGCGGCTGTGCGAGCACATCATGGAAGTGACGCCGGAACAGGAACGCGATTTCGCGGCCGGCGCGATTCCGACAATCCAATTCGCGGGCCTCTCGATCGGCGCGGCGCTGTGGGGCACGGCCGCGGCATGGTTCGGCCTCGAAGCGCATCAGGCGGCAGGCGATCTGGTCGCGGCGCTCGTTCCGGTGTTCGGCTCCGCTTCGCTGCTTGCGGCGGTCGCCACGGTCACTGCGCGCCGGGCCGCCTAGCGCGCTCCCCGACTGCGCTGCAGCGGTGATCTAACGAGGCAACGCGCGCGCGGTTTGTGCTTTCACGTCGTCGCTCAGCCGCCGTACGACCTCGGAGGTCTTGCGGATCTCGGCTTCGTTGAGCGTGAGTCCGATGGTCGAGGCGGTCGCGAGGAGGCGCACGCTGAGTTCCCGGTAGCGCGTCTTTCCCTTCGACGTCAGCTGCACAAGCTTCGAGCGCCGGTGCTTCGGGTTGTCAATGAAGGCAATGAGCCCATCGGCAGCTAGCTCGTCGGCCAAGCGTTGCATCCGCTGGCGGCTCGTTGGGCGCATCAGCGCGATCTGCGGAACGGTCAGCGGACCAAGCAGCGCCAGACTGCGCATGAAACCGAACGCGCCGCCGCCCCAGCTTGTGATGAGCCCGGTCTTCTGGCCGATCGCCCGGATCCGGAAGAAGCATTGGGCGACTTCGAGCATCAAATCGGCGACAGCATCGGCCTTGTTGCCGGGGGCCGGGCGGGGATTTGGATCCTCAATCTTCCTTCGCGCAGACGCCATTGCCGCCGTTTCCTAGCGTCGTTCACTTTCGGCCGTTGACATCGTTATTGTCAATTGGCATGATGACACCCTGGTTGTCATTAGCGACGACCGCAATCGGAGGCCAAATGAAGTCGGCCCTGATCGTTCTCGGCGCCTTCTCACTCGTGCTTGCCTCTTGCTCAGCGATCCCGACGCCGGAGACAGCGAACGACGCCGTGCTAGTGCTCAGAGAATACGAAAGCTGGGCGTGGGCGCTCGCGATCGTTCTGATTTGGGCGGACCTGGTGTTGCCCATCCCGCAGACGGCCGTGATCGCCGCGCTCGGAATCATCTACGGCGCGTTGGTGGGCGGATTGGTGGGCAGCATCGCGCTCATCAGCGGCGGCGTCCTCGGCTATTTGCTGATGCGAACGTCGCTCAGGCGGTACGTGCGATGGCTGATTGCGCCACGCGTCTTGCAGAGGATGGAGCGACTGTTCGAACGAGGCGGCGCCTGGGCGATCGTGCTCAGCCGAAGTCTTTCCCACAGCATTCCGGAGGCCATGGTCCTTCTCGCCGGGCTCGCAGGCATGCCGGTGCGAAAGTTCCTCGCGGCGCTCACCCTCGGCAGCATTCCCACCGCGTTCGTTTTCGCGGCCATCGGCGCCGGGTGGAGCGACCAACCGATCCTCGCCCTTCTGGTAAGCTACGTGCTTCCCATCTTCTTGCTGCCGATCGTGCTTTATCTGATGCGGCGGGGTGCGCGATAGAAATGTCGATCGCGGTCATCGCATTGCGCATCGTCGCGTTGCTGGCCTTCGCCGCACCCCTGCTGCTGTGTGACGGAAGATCAAAAGAACGTGCCCGCCAGGGCGCTGGCGGGCGAGCCCCCGTGATCGCCAACCTGCTCGTGTTTGCCCTGTTCCTTGCGACGCTGCTGCTTTTTTCCAGCTACCCTGACAAGGCTGCGCTCGGAGCTGCTCTCTTGGGATCGATTATCGCGGTCGTCGGCGCGGGCCTCATATTGCGATCCCGTGTCGAACTTGGTCCGGCGTGGAGTCTTGCGCCCATGGCGGACCAGCGCACTGGACTTGTCACGACGGGCCCTTACCGCGTCGTTCGGCATCCCATTTATCTGGGTCTCACGCTCGTCGCTGCGGGCCAAGCGCTCGCCTTTGCCAGTTGGCCCGCGCTTCTTGTCGTCCTCATCGGGATCATCCCGACCTTCGCCTGGCGCGCTCTTGCGGAGGAACAATTGCTCGCTTGCGTGTTCGGCGAGGACTACGCGCGCTATCGGAGGCAAACCAAAATGATCATTCCATATCTAGTGTAGGCGTCCATGACCGCTCGCGATACACCCGGCGTCATTGCACCTCCGCCGCTCGTCTTTCTTGGGTTCCTGGCTGCGGTTCTAACGTTGGACGCACTCTGGCCATTGCCATTGCGTCCGGCGAGTCTCGATCCGAGGATCGGCTGGACGGCTGGCGCCGTTCTCATCTTCGTCGGTCTCGTCGTGTTCGTGCTCGGGGTTTGCAATTTCGCACGAGCTGGAACGCCGGTACCGACGCGCGCGCCGTCGCGCGTACTCGTCACGACCGGCATCAATGCCGTTTCGCGCAACCCGATCTACACGGCGATGTTCTTGATTTACCTCGGTGCCGGTGTGCTCGCGAATTCGGCGTGGGTCATCGCCCTCTTCGTGCCGCTCGCGCTCATCATTCGCTACGGCGTGGTCGCACGCGAAGAGATCTATCTCGAACGCAAATTCGGCGACGACTACCGCGCGTACAAGGCTCGCGTGCGACGCTGGTTCTGATTGGATAGGTGTTCAGGCGGCAATTTTGCCTTTTGAGATCTGCCAGATTATTAGCGGCGTCGTCGGCATGTCGATGTGGTCGATGCCGTAGGCGCTAGCGCGTTGACGAACGCGGGGGCGGCGCCCACCCTGCCGGTTTCGCCGCAGCCTTTGCCATGTTCTTGGCGAATTCGTTTAGCTTGCCTGCCTCTGTGCTGTGGCGGGTGGCCGATGACATCAGCAAATGGATCGGCGGTACTGAGCGGCGCTGCAACGCACGAGCAGGCGCCGCTCAGCACGATTTATAAGTGCCAGGAGACGCCGACGGTCACTTCATGCGTGGTTGGACCGACGGCCATATCATAGATGTTGACCGGGAAGGTCAAAACCTCCTCGTCATAGTCCGTGTAGCGATACTGAATGCGGCCGCTGCAGTTCGGTCCCAATCCAAACGCCAAGCCGCCTCCCAACGTCCAACCGCCGAACGTCTCGGACACCGTTTCCTGCTCGCCGGGATCGGTGACGTTGGAATCAGCGTCGAGCCAAGCGAACCCGCCTGTCACGTACAACATCGTATTCGGGCCGGCCAAGACACCGAGTTGAGCCTGAAGCGAGGCGTCCCAATTCGCCGACAGTTCGTTGACGTCGCCCGATGATCCCCCGTCGTCGCCTTCAAGTCCGTTGAAGCGGAAACCGCCCTCGACACCCAGGATCCAATTCGGCGCGATCGACCAAGCGTGCCCGATGTGACCACCGCCCACGAAGCCGTCGAGCTCTGCATCGGCTTGAGTCGAGGTGAGCGGGCCGCCGATCGCACCGAAGTTCTGGGAATTGGCGTCGCCCCAACCGTAGCCGAGGTCGACCCCGATATAAGCTCCGGTGAAGTGGGAGCCCATCGCTGTTGTCGCACTCAATGCAAATGCCAACGCCGCCGTCGAAGCGGCAAAAACCATTCTCATTTTGGTCAATCCCCTTACGCCAAGCGAACACGCGAACCCCTTCGCGATGAAGAAAGGGTCTCACTCTCGGCGCGAGCCGGCAAGATGCGCTCTTTTCTTTTTTGCTGCGACGAGGTCATGGAACCTACGACGCGATGGCCGTCGCGAGAGCTGAGTTCGCCTCCGAGACGAACAGATCAGAGATTAGACTCCACCAGGTTGTCGGAGGATGCCATTGGCTTTGGTTTGACGGATTGTATAGCGAGGTTTACGCGGCCGCTTGCCCTTTCGTGATCTCCCAGACTTTCTCCGGCGTCACCGGCATGTCGATGTGGCTTGCGCCGTAGGGTGCGAGCGCGTTCAACACCGCATTCACGAAAGCAGGCGCGGCGCCGACGGTGCCGGCTTCGCCACAACCCTTGGCGCCGAGCGGGTTCGTCTTGCACGGCACCTCGTTCGTCTTGAACGTCATGTTCGGCATGTTGTCGGCGCGCGGCATCCAATAATCCATATAGGAACCGGTCAGGAGCTGCCCGCTCGAGCCGTCGTAGACTGTGCGCTCGCCCATCGCCTGGCCGAGACCTTGGACGACCCCGCCATGCACTTGGCCTTCGACCAGCAGCGGATTGATGATGGTGCCGAAATCGTCGACGACGGTGTAGCGCGTGATCTCGCTCACGCCGGTCTCGGGATCGATCTCGACTTCGCAAACGTGGCAGCCGTTCGGCCAGGTGTTGTTCGGGTTCTTGGCCTCGCCGTCGGCAGCAAGGCCTTCGACGCCTTCCATGTTGGCTTGCGTCTTGGCGATGCGCGCGACCTCGAAGAGACCGATGCTACGGTCGGTGCCGGCGATGCGGAAAGTGCCCCCGGCGTACTCGATGTCGGCGGTCGCGGCCTCGAGCTCGTTGCCGGCGATCGCTTTGCCCCTCTCGACGATGTCGGTGACGGCGACGCCGATGGCGCTCCCGGCCATGACGAGGGAGCGCGAACCGCCGGTGCCGCCGCCGGCGCGCAGCTCGTCGGTGTCGCCGCAGGTGACTTTCACGAGCTCGATCGCAACGCCGAGCCGTTCGGCGACGAGCTGGGCATAAGCGGTCTCGTGCCCCTGGCCGTTCGATTGCGTGCCGGCGATGACGCGGACTTCACCAGTCTTTTCATTGGCGCCCGCCGCGCGCACCTCAATGTGGGTCAACTCGAAACCGCCCGCGGTCTTTTCAATGTAGTAGGACATGCCGATGCCGGCCAGGCGGCCGCGCTTGCGCGCGTCCGACGCGCGTCCGGCAAAACCCGCCCAGTCGGCGAGTTTCATCGCGTCGTCCATGTTGCGCGCGAAGTTGCCGGAATCGAGGACGCCTTTGGCCGGAAATGTGTAAGGCAACTGCTCCGGTTTGATAAAGTTCCGGCGCCTGAGTTCGGCCGCGTCGACCTTCAGTTCGCGCGCGGCTTGATCGATCAGGCGCTCGATGACGTAAGCT
>Ga0187892_10011212_pt1 | contig 11080 bp, 13 predicted proteins | sample MA1701073metaG_FD_139345 | JGI IMG/M metagenome (GOLD analysis project Ga0187892, IMG submission 139345) | Bio-ooze microbial communities from a basaltic lava cave in the Kipuka Kanohina Cave System on the Island of Hawaii, USA - MA170107-3 metaG ... | reverse complement strand
GAGCGGCGTCACCGCGGCGAAGAAGCGGGTATCGAACCGGAGCGGCTGCTCCTCGGGGGTGATCCAGTGCGCGATGTAGGTCAGCCGGTCGGTGGCCAGCGTGAGGTCCTCCGCCCGCAGCATCGCGAAGAAGGCCGGGTTCCCCGCCTGGCAGGCCGTGCGATGCGTGTCGAAGCGCTCGCGGTTCTCCGGCGTGAACCGCACGAGGTCGCCGCGGCGGTCATACGCCAGCAGGATGCCCACCTCCTCGAAGGCCTCGCGGATGGCACCCACCCAGTAGCCGAGCGCCTTCCGGGGCGCCAGGTCGCCCCCGAGTTGGGCGCTCGCCTCCTCCGGGCTGAGCCCGCGGACGAAGCGCTCGACGTCGTCGGGGATGTCATCGGCCTCCACCTTGCCGCCCGCGAAGACGTAGTCCCCGGCCGCGAACTTGCTCTTGCCGTGCCGCTGGATCATCAGGATCTCGGCCGGGCCGGCCGCCCGGTCGCGCAGCAGGACCAGGGTCGCGGCGGGCGATGGGTTCGCGGGAGGGCTCATGGCGCATTCTGACACGGGCGAGGGCGCCGGAAAACGGCCTTGTGGAGCCCCCGCCGCGATGCGAGACTCTGGAGCGTGCAGGAGCACAGGCGGTACGCGCGAGTGGCGGCAGCGTGGCCGGTCACCGTCCGGAGCGGCGATCGGCTCCTGCGGCTCCAGACCGTGAACTTCAGCGCCCACGGCGTGAAGGTCGGCCTGGACGTCGCGCTCCCTCCGGTCGGATCCTCCGCCCACCTCCGCCTCGAGCCGCCCGACGCGCCGCCGGTGGACGTCGAGGCGATCGTCTGGCGCGCCGACAACGACGGCTCCGCGTTTTTCTTCGTCGGCACGAGTCACGCCGGGTAGTCGGACTCCGCTCACCCCAGAGGAGACCCCACATGGGCGCAGAAGCCAGGATCAAGGAGCTCGGCATCACGCTCCCCAGCCCCCCCAAGCCGATGGGCAACTACATCCCCGGCGTCCGCGTCGGCAACCTGCTCTTCCTGTCCGGCCACGGGCCGATTCGGGTCGGAGACCAACCCCTCACCCGTGGCAAGGTCGGCCGAGACATGTCCACCGAGGACGCCTACAAGGTGGCCCGCGAGGTCGGCATCAACCTGCTGGGCTCCGCCCGCGCGGTGCTGGGCAGCCTCGACAAGGTGAAGCGGGTCGTGAAGGTCCTGGGCATGGTGAACGCGGTCGAGAGCTTCGGCGAGCAGCCCAAGGTCATCAACGGCTTCTCCGACCTCATGGTGGAGGTGTTCGGCGAGAACGGCCGCCACGCGCGCTCGGCGGTCGGGATGGGCTCGCTCCCCGCCGGCATCCCGGTCGAGATCGAGATGATCCTCGAGCTCAACGCCACCGCGGCCGCCACAACGGCTCGCAAGAAACCCGCCCGCGCGGCGCGCCCGGCGAAGAAGTCGGCGAAGCGCCGCCGCTAAGGGTCCCTTTCGAGCGCCGGCTTCGCCGGCGCAATCCCGCTTCCGGGGGAGGCTTCGGAGGGGGCCGCCGAGGCCCCCTCCGATAACATCGCCGGGAGCACTCGTAGCGCCTCCGCGATCCGCGGGCCGTACCAGGACAGGAGCTTGCCGTCCACGAGGTGCATCCGCCCGTCCCGCACCGCCGGCAAGTCGGGATACGGGGCGAAGTCGGCCTGGTGGATCTGGCGGAAGCGGTAGGGCTCGTCCGGCAGCAGGATCACCTCCGCGCCGGTGGCCGCGACCTCGTCCAGCGTGATCTCCGGATACCGCTTCTCCGCGGCGCCGAAGACATTGCTCCCGCCCGAGACCGCGAGCATGTCGTGGATGTAGGTGTCGGCGTTGATCGTCATGTAGGGCTTCCGCCAGATCGGGCAGAACACGCGCCGCGGCCGCCGCCCGGCCGAGGCCGCCCGCACCTCGTCGTAGCGGGCCCGCAGAGCCGCCTCCAGCTCGCGCGCCGGGGGCCCCGCCTCGAGCAGGTCACCGAGCTCGCCGACCAGTCGGATCCCGTCGGCGACGGTCCGGGGGTAGGTGACGTGGACGCGGATGCCCCAGGCCCGGAGCGTCTCGACGTGCTCGCGCACGTTCTCCTCGACGTTGGCGATGACGAGGTCGGCGCCGAGGTCGCGGATCAGCTCGAGCTTGGGGTTCTTCTCACCCCCGATCCGAGTCTTGGTCGCGACGCCATCCGGCGGCTGGGTGCAGTAGATCGTGCAGCCCACCACGCGGTCTCCCGCCCCGATGGCGAAGAGGATCTCGGTGATGCTGGGGATGAGGGAGACGATACGCCGGGCCGGCACCGGCGGCGGCTCAGAGCTTGGCGGCCTGCTCGGACAGGCGCTCCACGAGCTCGATCAGCCCCTTCAAGTGCTCGCGCAGCGCGGCCTCGGCCTTTCGCGCGGCTTCTCCCTGCCCGGCCTCGACCGCGTCCTCGAACGCGGTGACCGCGATTCCGAACTCCCTCAACAGTCGGCGCGTGCTGTCTTGCGGCATGCAGGTAGGATATCATGCGCGCTGTCACGACATGGTCGGCGCCGTCGATCTTCTCTACCGCGCGCTCTATCGCGGCGTGCTGGCCCGCATGCCGGAGCCCGCCGCGATCGCGATGGGCCAGTGGGGCCTGCGGCACGTTCCTCTCGATCGCCTCGCCCTCTTCCGCAACGAGGACCCGCGCCTGGCCATCACGCTGGGCGGCGTGAAGCTCCCGAACCCGCTGATCCTCTCGTCCATGTACTACGACACCGCGATCCTGCGGCGCGCCATGGGTCTGGGTTGGGGCGCGGTGACCGCGAAGAGCATCACCCCGGGCCCGCGTCCCGGGCATCCCGAGCCGAACCTGGTGCGCATCGAGACCGCGGAGGGTCCCGGGCTCGTGAACTGCAACGGCTTCAAGAACCCCGGCCTCGACGCCTACCGGGTGGCGCTGGCCGGGCTGCCGCACCGCGTCCCGCTCATCGTGGCGGCGGCGGGCGAGTCCGCGGAGGACTACGTGCGGGTGGTCGAAGGCCTCCAGGAGTTCGGCGACCTCGTCGAGATCAACGTCTCCTCGCCCAATACCAAGCTGGTCTACGGCTGGTCCACCCGGCCCCATGAGCTGAAGGACGTCTTCCGGGCCGTCCGGGGGGCCACCCGCAAGCCGGTGATCGTCAAGCTCTCCCCCGATTTCCGCGAGACCAACGAGGAGATCACGATCCCGGCCGCCCTCGACGCCGGCATCACCATCGTCAACTACGGCAATACCCGTCGCGTCGAGGAGCCGCGCCTGTCGCAGCGCTCGGGCGGGCTCTCGGGCCCCGCCCTCTTCGCCACCACGCTCGAGAACGTGCGCCGGGTGCGCGAGCGCTTCGGCGACCGCCTCGAGCTCATCGCCACCGGTGGCATCGACCGCCCCGAGACCGCGCGCCGGGCCCTCGCGGCGGGCGCGACCGCGTGCGGGATCTTCACCGGATTCATCACGCGGGGCCCGCTCTTGCCGCGCCGCATTCTCGATGGTTTGCCGGCGGCGAAAAAATAACCCACAGGTTATCCACTTATCCACAGCGATCCACAATCGCGGAAAACACACGCTCCGACGCGCTTCCAGAGGGGGGACCCGAAAAAGTGACGCTCTGATCGTCCACCGCCGCGAGGCCCTTCACCATACGCAGCATTCACGCGCCCGCACGGCGTCGCGTGCGCCGAATCGCGCATGAGTCGCGGTGAAACGAAGTCTTGACACGGCCGAGACCGGTTCTTAAGGTGGTCGGGCGCTCATCGCCCCACGCATTCGCGGTCGCAGCACCAGTGCACATTTTCATGAGGAGAGGATCACGTATGGAGGCCAGCCGGAAGCCACTGGCGAAGGTCGAGGGCAGGAAGCGGATGCGGCTCAGCGGGCTCACGGTGGCGTGGCGGGGCACCCCGAGTCTCGACGACTGGGTGGCTTACATCGTGACGGGCACGAAGTCGAAGAAGCTGATCCTGGCCGATCACGCCTCCGAGCGGAAGGTGAAGGGCCTCCTCGCCCGCATCCAGGGCCTGTCGAAGAAGGAGGTCGAGAAGCTAGCGAAGGGTTAAGGGCTTCGAGGTGGCCACCGTCGTCGGGTCCTCGGCCCAGATGGCGGGGTCGGCGTCCACGAAGAGCTCGATGGTGTTCCCGTCGGGGTCCTCGAGGTAGATGGACTGGCTCACGTGATGGTCGCGGAGGCCGCGGATCGTCACCGCGCTGGCCTCCAGGATCGCCTGGGCCTCCCGCAGGGTCTCCAGCGAATCGCCGATCTTCAGCGCCACGTGCGCCAGCCCCACCGCCTGCTCCGGCGGGTTCGGGGCGTCGGCCCCGACCGCCATCACGGCCAGGTCGTGGTGGTTGGTCCCGGCGGAGAAGAAGACCATGCGGCCCGGAAACCGGGCCACTTCCTTGAGCCCCAGCACGCCGGTGTAGAACCGGGCCGAACGGTCGAGATCCCGAACCTTCAACACCACGTGCCCCACTCCCTCGATCTTCATGGGTCCGTCCCTTTCGTCAAGGCCCCGCGCTGGGCCAGGCTGATGTACCGCTCCCGGCCAATGATGACATGATCGTGGATGCGTAGGTCGAGGAGTTCGGCGCACTCCACGAGCTGACGAGTGAGCCGCAGGTCCTCCCGGCTGGGCGTCGGATCGCCGCTCGGGTGGTTGTGCAGGAGGATGAGCGACGCGGCCGACTCCAGGATGGCCGGCTTGAAGACCTCGCGCGGGTGGACCAAGCTGGCGGAGAGCGTGCCCTCCGAGACCACCACGTCGCGGAGCAGGCCGTTCTGGGCGTCGAGCAGGGCCACGCGAAATACCTCCTTCTTGAGATCCTCCATCAGCGGCCCGTAACGGGCAAAGACCTGCTCGGGGCTGCCCAGCACCACCCGGCTATGGCCGTTGCGGGAGCGCAGCCGCCGGGTGATCTCGAACGCCGCGGCCAGCCGCCCGGCCTTCACCGGTCCCACCCCGCGGATGGCGCCGAGCTCGGCCACCCCGCAGCCGGCCAGTCCCGAGAGCGACCCGTAGCGGCTCAACAGGTCGCGCGCCATGTCCATCGCGCTGCACCCGGCGAGCCCACTGCCGAGCTGGATGGCGAGCAGCTCCGCGTCGGCCAGCGAGTCGGCGCCCTTGTGATAGAGCCGCTCGCGGGGCCGGTCCTCCGCGGGCCACCGTCCGATCCCGTTGCCCGCGGCGCCCATGGCTCTCGCGTAGCACGCGCTCGCGCGAGGGGTCAATGCGCCGGATCGGGCACAGGCAACGAGTATCGGAATGTCGACGGGGAGCCCATGGCGAAGCGAGAAGGGCCGCGAGGCGCGGCCGAGCGGACGGCGGGAGGTTAGCTCACGCCCCTCCGGCGCAGCAACCGCCGGATCGTCTCCGCGTGTTCCGCGATCAGGTGCTGCATCACCGTCCGAGTCCACGCGCCCTGCGGCAACCCGATCACCCGGGGTGGCGAGCTGCCCCCCCCACGCAGTCGTCCCTCCGCGCACCCCGCGCACAAAGTCAGGCGGATCGGGAGACACTCGGACACGCAGAGCCAGGTCTCCCCGCACTCGAGGCACTCGTGATGGTGGTCACGCTCCATGCCGCGAGCATAGCCGAGCCAGGTCGAGACCGCTGGCGCTGGCCGCACGCCCCCAGCGCCCAGCACTGGCGGTGAAGGTCGTCGCCCCCTCACAGCCCTGGGCCGGTCAGGTCAATGCGCCGGATCGGGCCCAGGTGAAGAAGTACCGAAATGTTGAGCGTGAGCACTGCGGCAGAACGCGGCAACGGAGCGCCGCCCACGCAAGACGTAGCTGATCCTGATCCTGGCGGTTGTCGCCAGTTCGCTACTTTCTACTCGAAGCGAAATGAGCGCACTATTTCCTCAAGGCCGCTGATCCCGTCATCAGGATCGTCCGGCCTTCCAACGTGACTGATTGTGACGACATTCGACGGGCTGAAGAGACCTACCGTAGTCCAGAGCATCGAACCGCGCTGCACCTCAGATCGATGCTTCATCTTCAGTACTGTAGTCGAACCATAGTCGACAACATCCATCGACACCAGCGCAAGCCTAGGTTTGTCAGTAGGTGGGGCAGCACTCGTCAGAGCGGTTGCTATCCGTTGCCAGATAACGTCCCTTTGCTGCGCGTTCAGTTGGTAACCAGAAGCGTAGTGGACACCTTGGTTGACGGCATGGTCCGCTTGCATCCAGGAACCGCGTGACGAGATGAGAACAGAATCGTACTTGTTTACTTCCGCGGCGGCTTGACGAACGTACTCGGCGCGGCGTTGAGACGTCAACGCTTGGAGGGCATGTTTGTTGAATTCGAAGCTTTCGTAGTCTGCTGTAGTCGCGGGTCTCCAGCCAGTCGGTACACGAAATGAGTAGTTCGGATTCCGATGAATGAACAGTCCGCCGCGATACTCCTTACTGGGGAGCGATGCACAGCCTGCCAGGAGTAGGCCGGTCGCAAGCAGGACCGTCACCAGGACAGTCCCGAGAGTGCCTCGTCCGGAGGACGTGAGAGCGTGAAGGGCGAATGACCATCGTCCTGTCGTGTCACGTTCGGGCTCAGTCATAGTGGGCTCCTCCGAGACCTGCGACTCGTCCTACCTCCCGTGCAGTGCCGGTATCAGCATCAATGTCAGATATAAGTACATCGCGGAGCAAGTGCTTGTAGGTCCGAAAATAGTAGTCCGCACCGACTGGACGCGAGACAAGCGCAGGTACGCGGGATGACATACCGTCGCGTCAATGGGCCGGATCCGGCACGGGCTCCTCGATCCGGATCTCGCGCGGCTCGTCGCCGAGCCCGCTGATGCTCACGTAAATCGTGCGGGCGGGCAGGAGCGGCCGGAGCTTGTCGGCCCACTCGACCACGGTGACCCCGTCGCCGTGCAGCATCTCCTCGAGCCCCAGGTCCACCAGCTCGGTGAGGCTGCCGGTGCGGTAGGCGTCGAGGTGATGGACCGGCAGGCGGCCGCGGTACTGGTTGATCAGCACGAAGGTGGGGCTCGTCACGTCGCCGGTGACGCCCAGCCCGCGCGCCAGGCCCTGGAGGAAGCACGTCTTCCCCGCCCCCAGCTCGCCGGTGCAGGCCACCACCGCGCCCGGGCCGAGCCGCGCGCCCAGCTGCTCGCCGATGGCCTGCGTCTCCTCGGCGCTCCGCGAGACGAGCGTCCGCGCCGCGCTCATCAGGCGTGCTCCGCGAGCGCGCGGAGCGCCGCGGGGAGGCTCTCGATGAGGTCGCTCGCGAGCATCGCGTACTCGCCCCGCTCGCACGCCGCCACGTCGCCGGCCAGGCCGTGCACATAGCAGCCCGCCCGCAGCGCGGTCTCCGGGTCGATCGGGCGGGCGAGCAGCGCGCCCACGATCCCGGTGAGGACGTCGCCCGAGCCGCCCTTGGCCATACCGGGATTGCCGGTAGGGTTGATCGCCACCTGGCCGTCCGGGCCGGCGATCACGGTGTGGGCACCCTTCAGCGCGATGACCACCCGATGCTCCCGCGCGAACGTGCGGGCCAGCTCGATGCGATCGGCCTGCACCGTCTCGATCGTGGTGCCCAGCATGCGCGCCATCTCGCCGGGATGCGGGGTGAGCACCCGCGGGCCCGCGGCTCGGCGCAGCAGGTCGAGGTGCCCGACGAGGGCGCTCAGGGCGTCGGCGTCCACGACCATGGGCCGCTCCAGGTCCCGGACCAGCACCCGCGCCAGCTCCTGCGCGTCCGGACCGAGCGAGAGCCCGGGGCCGAGGGCGACCGCGTCCAGGCGGTGCGCCAGCTCGAGGAGCCGGTCCTTCGCGTTGAGCGACAGACTCTGCGCAGCGGTCTCGGGCAGCGCCTCGGTCATGTACTCGGGCGCCTGCGCGGCCAAGATGGGCTGCTGGGAGGCGGGTGCGGCGATCGTGCAGAGGCCGACGCCGCTCCGCAGCGCGGCGCGGCCCGCCAGCACCGCGGCACCGGTCTTGCCGAGCGAGCCCGCGATCACCAGCAGGTGGCCGAAGCGGCCCTTGTGGGCGTCGAGATCGCGCGGAGGAAAGGCCGGCCGCACGTCGGCGATCTCGAGCCGCCACGTGGTGATACCCCGGCGCGCCTCCCCGGGGGAAACCCCGATGTCGCCGATCTCGACGGCGCCGGCCTGCGCAGCCGCGGGCGCGAGCAGCAGGCTCCGCTTGAGCCCGGCGAAGGTGACGGTGCGCCAGGCCTTCACGGTGGGCCCCAGCAGCGCCCCGCGATCGGAGTCGAGGCCGGAGGGCAGGTCGAGCGCGACGACCGGCACGCCGCCCGCGCCGACCCGGTTGATCGCCTCGATGGCGGCGGCCGCCGGTCCCCGCGCGGCGCCGCTCACGCCGGTGCCGAGCAGGGCGTCCACGATGAGATCGGCGCCGTCCAGCGCGTGCGCGAGGCGACCCGACTCCTCGACCTCCTCGATGCGCCCGCGCCAGCGGCCGAGCGCGGCCACCGCGTCGCCCCGCACGTCGGCGCGCCGGCCCACCAGGAGCACGCGCACCACGGCGCCGCGGGCCTTGAGCCGCCGCGCCACCACGAAGCCGTCGCCGCCGTTGTTGCCCTTGCCGCAGACCACGACCACCGTCTTGCCGCGGATCGGCGCGAGCCACCCGGCGATGAGCGCGGCCGCGCCGGTGCCCGCATTGTCCATGAGGCGGGGCCCGGGAATGCCGACCTCGCGGATGGCACGCGCGTCGAGCGCCCGCATCTCCGCGGCGGTGAAGACGGGCAGCACGGGCGTCAGCGGGGAGGCGGGAGGAGCAGGGCCGCCGACTGGATGAGGAAGTCGGCGAGCACCGTGGTGTAGACCTCGCGGTGGGTGGTCCGGGCCGCGCGGGGCAGCTCGATGTGCAGCGCGAGCGGCGTCTGCGCGAGGATCCCCGACTGCTTGGCCGCGGAGGCGGTGTAGAGCACGGGGTCCTGCGCTTCCACCCAGACCTCGAGGCGCGGCACGTCGCCCTCCGGCGGCAGGCGGCTGTCGCGAATCAGCTCCAGCAGGGTCTTGAGCCGCCAGGCATCCGCGCGGCTCACCCCCACCGTGGCGATCTCCAGGCGGCCCGCGGTCTCGGGCCGGCTATTGCCGTGCACCTCCACGTAGAGCCGGAGGGCGCCCTGGGCCGCCTCGGTCACGTGGCCGCGATAGGCCTGGTAGACCTGGCGCGCGGCCGCGGTCTCCACCTCGAGGCGCGCGGCGGCGCCGGGCACGCTTTCGGTCGGGCGGTTGACGTTGTAGCGCCGGCCCTCGCCATCGAGGTTGTTGTAGCCGGTGGCGACGACCAGGCCGAAGCCGGTGAGCTTCGCGAGCGCGCGTCCCAGGACGTCGGTGGCGGTGTCGGAGGTGCCGTGCGGGGCCGCGATGACGAGACCGGGGCGGCCCTTCTCGACGTGGACGCTCCCGTCCTTCGCTGAGGGCCGCGGCGCCGGAATGGCGGGCGCGGGGATCTCGGCCGAATCCTTTCCGGTGATCAGCCCCGCGCAGCCCTGGACCAGGAGAGCGAGACCGACCACGAGTCTACCGGGGCCCCGCCTCGTCATCAGCGCTGTCGCCGATCAGCATGGCCTGCGCCATCGCGTACTCGCCGTCGTGGGTGAGCGAGAGCAGCACCTGGCGGCCCCCCTTGGCCTGGGCGATGGCGCGGCAGCGGCCGCTCAACGTCATGGTCGGGGCCTGCCCGCGCTCGCGGCGGACCTCGAGCTCGCGCCAGTTCACGCCCATGCTGAGCCCGGTGCCGAGCGCCTTCAGCGTGGCTTCCTTGGCCGCGAAGCGGGCCGCGAAGTGCGGGATGGGATCGCGGCGCCGCCGACAGTACGCGATCTCTTGCTCGGTGAAGACCCGTTGAAGGAAGCGCTCGTCCCAGCGGGCCACCACGCGGCGCATCCGGGGCATCTCGGTGAGGTCCACCCCGATGCCCAGCACGCGGCTCATGCCCCGATGGCCCGGCGGATGATGCCGGCCAGCTCCTCGGCCATCCGCTCGATGCGGGCCTGCTCCTCACCCTCGATCATCACGCGCAGGAGCGACTCGGTCCCGGAGTAGCGCAGCAGGATCCGCCCCGCCCCGTTCATCTCCTCCTCGAGGCGCTGCGCGCGCTCCGCGAGATCGGGAATGGAGTCGACCGCGGGTTTGCTCTTCACCCGCACGTTGAGAAGCACCTGGGGAAATTTCACCAGGCACTGCGCGAGCTCGCCCAGCGAGGCCCCGCTCTCCCGCATGACCCCGATGAGCTGCAGCGCGGAGACGATGCCGTCCCCGGTGGTGGCGTGATCGAGAAAGAGCAGGTGGCCGGACTGCTCGCCGCCCAGGTTGGCGCCGATCCGCAGCATCTCTTCCAGCACGTACCGGTCCCCGACCGCGACCTTGGCGAGGCCGATGCCGGCCCCGGTCAGCGCGCGATCGAGCGCGAGATTGGCCATCACGGTGGTGACCACGGTGCCGCTCTTGAGCAGGCCGCGCGTCGCGAGATGCCGCCCGCAGATGGCCAGGGCGTAGTCGCCGTCGCGGATCTGGCCCGCCTCGTCCACCGAGATGAGCCGGTCCCCGTCCCCGTCGAAGGCGAGCCCGAGCTGGGCCCGCGAGCGAAGGACCTCCTTCTGCAGCCCCTCCGGATGCATGGCGCCCACGCCGCGGTTGATGTTCTGGCCGTCGGGGCTCGCGTTCAGCACCCGCACGTCGGCGCCCAGGCGACGGAAGATCTCGGGGGCCACCCGGTAGGTTGCGCCGTGCGCGCAGTCGAGGACGATTCGCACATCACGGAGGTCGTGCGGGCAGGTCGCGCGCACGTGCGCGATGTAGTCGGCCTCGGCCGCCTCGTGGACGACGAGCCGGCCGATGGCCACCCCGGTCGGCCACGGGGCGGTGTCGGGGCCGTTCAGGCGCCCCTCGATCTCCTCCTCCCAGGCGTCCGGGAACTTGGAGCCCTCCGCGGAGAAGATCTTGATCCCGTTGTCCTCGAACGGGTTGTGCGAGGCCGAGAGCACCACGCCGCCGTGGGCCTCGAGGCGGCGGGTGAGATACGCGATCGCGGGGGTGGGCAGCACGCCGACCGCGTAGACGTCGCCGCCCGCGGAGAGCGCGCCCGAGACCAGCGCGCCCTCGAGCATCGG
>Ga0187892_10011211_pt1 | contig 11080 bp, 10 predicted proteins | sample MA1701073metaG_FD_139345 | JGI IMG/M metagenome (GOLD analysis project Ga0187892, IMG submission 139345) | Bio-ooze microbial communities from a basaltic lava cave in the Kipuka Kanohina Cave System on the Island of Hawaii, USA - MA170107-3 metaG ... | reverse complement strand
CGACGACTGCGCCGAACTCCTCGGTCAACTCGGCCTCACGCTCCCGACCGAGGCGCAGTGGGAGCGCGCGGCGCGCGGCGGCAGGGAGACGGCCTGGTGGACGGGGGCCGAGCGCGAGACGCTCCGGGGAAACGTGAACATCGCCGACCAGGCGGCGGCGCGCGCCGGTGCGCCTTGGCAGGCCATCAAGGACTGGCCGGACCTCGACGACGGGCACGTCGTTCACGCCCCGATCGGCTCGTTTCCCGCGAACCCATTTGGCTTGCACGAGGTCGCCGGCAACGTGTGGGAGTGGTGCCGGGACTGGTACGGATCGTACGACCTCGGCGTCATGCCAGGCGATGGGGAGCGGAAAGTGCCGGCCTCCGAGCGCGGGTCCCGCGTCCCCCGCGGCGGCAGCTTCGCCATCGCCGCCTCGCTCGCCCGCTCGGCGGCCCGCGCCCTCGTCACGCCCGAGCACCGCGGCAACCCCCTCGGCGTCCGCCCCGCCAAGGGTGTCACCTCCGAGTAGCTTCACGACTTCACTCCTTTTCTCATCCGTTGGGCCGTGACGTCGTTGCCGTGGCCGTGGCGGTTTCAGGGAGTCATTCGAACGTCGGAGGAGGGCGGCGGGCGGAGGAGGCCCGGAGGCGAAGCCCGGGCCGGAGCCGCCGTGGGCCGGAGAGGGCTTGCGCTCCCGGCGGCAGCGGCGAGAATCTCGAAAAAAATACAGAAAACTCCTTGCGGCGAGGCGAGCGGGTGGGCTAGGGCGGAGGGGAAGAGCGTGAGCGCCGTCGATGCGAGCGACGGCCACGACCCGAGGGCCTGCCCATGCGAGTGAAGCTCTTCACGCTCCGCTACAGCCCGACGCTCGGCGGCTTCGACGAGACGCCGCTCCAGGAGTTCCTGCGCGGGAAGGAGGTGCTCTCGTTCAGAGAGAACTTCTTCCACGTGAGCGACGTCCCGCACCTCGCGTGCGTCGTGACGTACCAGGAGCCGGTCGTGCCGGTCGCCGCGGCTGCGGCGGCGGCCAGGCCGGAGCGCTCGAACGGCGCCGGCGGCGGCCGCCGTGAGCGGCCACCGGACGACGGCCGTCCCGACCCCGCGGCCGGGCTCGACGAGGCGGGCCGCCTCCTCTTCAACACGCTCCGCGAGTGGCGCGCGGCGACCGCGCGGCGGGACGGCGTCCCGCCCTACGTCATCCTCACGAACCGCGAACTCGTCCGCGTCGTCGCCGCGCGGCCCGAGAGCTTGAACGCGCTCGGAAACGTGGAAGGGATCGGGCGCGGCAAGGTCGAGCGGTACGGCGGCGCGATCCTCTCGCTCCTCACCGTGCCGGCTCCCGAGCCCGCGGCTCCGGCCGCCGGGGCGGCCCCGTGAGCACGACGGGGCCCTTCGTCCGCCCCGCCGCGGCGGAGGCGGGGCCAGAGCTTCTGGCGCTCGCGCGCTGGGAGGAGTTCACGGGCTGGCTCCTCGACCATACGGCGAAGTGGCCGAAGTCCGCTCGGTTCACGCTCACGCAGCGGATCGAGAACCACGCGCTCGACGTGACCGAGTCGCTCGTCGTCGCCCGCTACGAGCCGCGCGGGCGCCTCGAGACGCTCCGCCGCGTGAACCTCGTCCTCGAGCGGATGCGCTTTCTCTTCCGGATCGCTCTCGACGGCCGCGTCATGCCGAAGGGCGGCTTCGAGACCGCGATGCGGCGCGTGGACGAGGTGGGGCGCATGCTCCACGGCTGGCGCGAGACGCTCCGCGAGCGGCGGGGGGAGGCCGCGTCGTGAGGCCGGCTGGCGGGCTCTGGCCGGAGATCGCGAGCTTCCACCACCTCCGCGCGGCGGCCCTCCGAGCGGCGCGCGGGAAGCGCCGGGTCCGTGGCGTGGCGGCGTTCCTGTCGCGGCTCGAGCCCGAGGCGCTCTCGCTCGAGCGCGAACTCGAGTCGGGAACGTACCGGCCCGGCCGCGCGTTCGAGTTCCGGATCTTCGACCCGAAGGAGAGGACGATCGCGGCGGCGCCGTTCCGCGACCGGGTCGTCCACCACGCGCTCATCGACCGGCTCGAGCCTCTCTTCGAGCGGCGCATGATCGCGACGAGCTTCGCGTGCCGGCGCGGCAAGGGGACGCACGCGGCGATCGCGTGCGCGCGACGGCTCGTCCGGACGCACGGCTTTCACCTGAAGCTCGACATCCGGAAGTGCTTCGAGTCGATCCGGCACGACGTGGCGATGGCGACGCTCGGGAAGGTCGTGAAGGACCGGCGGGTCCTCGATCTCTTCGCGGCGATCCTCGAGGCCGGGAGCGGTCGGGAAAGCGGCGTCGGGCTCCCGATCGGCGCGCTCACGAGCCAGTGGATCGCGAACCTCGTCCTCGACCGGCTCGATCACTTCGTCAAGGAGAAGCTCCGCGTCCCGGGGTACCTCCGGTACATGGACGACTTCGCGCTCTTCGACGACGAGAAGGCGCGGCTCGCGGGCTGGCTCCCGGAGGTCGATCGCTTCGTGCGGGAGGCGCTCGAGCTCGCGCTGAAGGAGAAGGCGACGCGGCTCGCGCCGCACACGGAGGGGCTCCCCTTCCTCGGATGGCGGATCTTCCGCGGGACGACGCGGCTGCGCGCCGAGAATAAGCGGCGCTCTTTCCGCCGGCTCCGGCTCAGGTGGCACGAGCACGCGATCGGACGGCGAAACCTCGAGAGCGTCGCGGCGTCCGCGCGCTCCCTCTGCGAGCACCTCTCCTCTCACGGGAATACGCTCGGGCTCCAGCGGTCGTGGTTCCGGCCGGAGCGCTGCCGCGAGCCGCCGGCTCCCGCCCATTCGTGAAGGTGAAGGGAGCACGGGTCCCCGGCCGGCCTCCGAGCGCGAGAACCGCGTCAACCGCGGCGGCAGCTTCGACAACGCCGCCTCGAACGCCCGCTCGGCGAACCGCAACAACGACACGCCCGAGAACCGCGACAACAACCTCGGCGTCCGCCCCGCCAATGTGTCTTCGACGAAGAAATGGCCCGATCGCGCCGGTCCACCGGATCGGCGCGCCGCGCCATCGGTGACAGAAAGACACCCAGATCCGGCTCCCGGGCCGGCGCGCGATGCGGCGCCGGACGAAGAGTGACGAAAGAACCCCGCCCCGGGAGGGCTCCATGAAAGCCTTCCGAGGCGGGGTCGCCGTTCCGAACGGGCTGCTGCGACGGCGTCAACTCAGTCGCATTCCCTATCGAGAAGGCGGGAACTCCGGCGCTCGAACCACCCCGCGACCCCGTCCGCGATCTCGGCGGCGAGCTGCCCGGCGCGCGCGTCGAACGCCGCGCCGAAGCGCGCTTCGATGCGCTCGGCGACACGGTCGCCGATCGTGCCGGGGAGCATGAGATCCTGCGAGCGGAGGACGCTCGTGGCCTTCGAGAGAAGGGCGGCCTCGATCCGCGCCGCGAAGCCCGGGAGGACTTTCTCGAGCTGGCGGCAGACGGCCGCCCGGATCGCCTGGCGGTCGAAGCCGCTCGCGTCGATCGAGCCCTTCTCCCCAGAGAGCCCGTAGGCCCCGAACTCGCGCTCGAAGACGGCGAGGAAGTGGGCCTGGAGCGCGAGCTCGACCTCGTCGGCGATCCTCTCGGCCAGCTCCGGCGAGTGGACGCCGAGCATCGTCGAGTAGCGCTTCACGACGCGCGCGGCGTATCGCTCGCCGAGCGTCGCCGGGTCGGGCTCGGGCTGATCGCCGAGGACCGTCTCGGTCTGCCGGACGATCGCCTTTCGGAGCGAGCGCTCGAGCGTCGCGACGACGTCCCAGTACTTCGTGCTGAGGAGCTGGCGCGCGGGACCGGCGTCGCCGTCGTAGACCGAGCCCGGGTCGCGCGGATCGGTCTGGAACGGCTCGCCGGCGAGAACGGGGCTCGCGGCGAAGCCGAGCGCGAGGACGAGCGCCGCGGCCGCGAGCGAGGACGGAAAGGTCTTCGTGTCGTGGAGCCTCATGACGGGAACCTGCCTTCCTTTTCTGGACGGGTCGATGCCCGCGGCGCTCCGGCCCCGGCGGGCCGACCGCTCGCCGCGGTCGATCCCCCTTGTCGGAAGGCGGATGGGGATTACGGGGATTCCGGGCCGAGACCGTCGAGGATGGCCTCGCACTCGAGCCGCACGCGCGCCGCGTCCGGGCGCGATTTCCGGTTCTTCGCGAGGAGCGTCTCGAGGAAAGAGGCGACGCTCGCCGGAGTCTGCGGGCGATACTCACGAATCGGCACGGGCGGCTTGCGTTCGACCGCCGCGGAGATCGCCTTGAAGTCTCCGTCGCGGAGCACGATCGGGCGCACGCCCGCCAGCCACTCGTACGCGACGACCCCCAGCGCGTAGACGTCGGTCCGCCCGTCGACGGGCTGGGCGAGGAGCTGCTCGGGAGCCATGTACGCATATGTCCCGACGACCGCGTCCTCGCCGAAAACGTCGCCGAGCCGCGGCACGTGCGCGACGCCGAAGTCGACGAGGACGGGATCGCCGCCCGGGTCGCGGATCATGACGTTCTCGGGCTTCAAGTCCCGGTGGACGATGCCGTGCGAGTGCAGCTCCTCGAGCGCCGCGGCGAGCTTCGCGACGCACGCGAGCACGGACGCGAGATCGGCCGAGGCGTCGCGCGGCATCAGGTTTCGGAGCGGCTCCCCCTCGACGAACTCCTGCACGAGATAGGTCCGCCCCTCGGCGTCGGTGCCGACCGCGTGGACGCGCGCGACACCCGGATGCCGGATGCGCGAGGCCGCCTCCATCTCGAGCCGCGTGGAGGCGAGGAGCCGACGTCGCTCGGTCGGATCGTAAAGCTCTTCGAGTCGGAGGCGCTTCAGCGCCACGACGCGATGCGTCCGGGGATCGAGCGCGCGGTGGACCTCGCCGAACGCGCCCTTGCCCACGAGCCGGAGCGCCGTGTAGCCGTCGGGGGACGCGGGCTCCTTCCGCGCGAGGTCGAGCCGGCCCCGCTCCTCGACCGCCCCCTCGACCAACTCGAGCCGCTCCATCGCCTCGCGGATCGGCGCGAGGTAGCGCGCGTAGCCGTCCTTCCGCGCGCGCGCGAGCGCGCGGGAGAGGCAGCGCTCGGCGGTCGCCTTGAGGCGGCGGAGGGAAAAGGCCTCGGCGAGGAGAACGAGCGTCGGAATCTCGAGATCGGGGAGTTCGGCCTCCGAGAAGCCGCGGGCGGAGGATTCCAGGCGTGTGAGAGCGTCCGCGTCGCCCGCGGCGAGCGCCCACTCGCCTCGGGCCGCCTCGAGGAGGAGCCGCAGGTAGGGCTCCGCGCCCGGCGAGAGTGCGGTCTCGGCCGCATCGAGTTCCCGCCGCGCCGCGGCGAGGGGATCGGGCGCCGGCCTTTCGCGATGCCGCGCCCCGAGGCAGAGCGCCGTGTCCTCCCGGACGAGGACCTCGATGTCGGCGAACCCCTTCCCCTTCGCGAGGTCGAGCGCGTCGCGGAGCGCGGCGAGAGCGCCCTCGAAGTCCTGGAGGCCCATCCGCGCCCGGGCGATGTCGTTCAGCATCCGCGCGCGGCCGCGGTCGTCCTCGAGCGACTTTGCGATCCGGAGATCGGCCGAAAAACTCGAGAGCGCCTCCCGGAATCGGCCCGCGCGGAGGTGCAGGCGGCCCAGGTTGCCGAGCGTCAGCGCGATGCCGTAGAGGTCGCCAGCGAGGGCCTTGAGGCCGACGGATAGCGCGAAGTAGCCCGAGGCCGGCTCGAGCTGCCCCTCGGCGGCGTAGAGCATCCCGAGCGTGTCGAGGACCTCCGCGTGTCCGCGCGTGTCCTCCAGGGACTCGTACGCCGCCGCGGCGGCGAGGAGCGCCTCCGCGGCGCGCGCCGTCTTCCGGAGCTTTCCGAGCGCGAGGCCGCGGACATGATGCGACCGGGAGAGGAGCCGCGACCCGGCGGGCGCTCGCGAGGCGATCGCCTCGGCGCGCGCGAGCGCGCTCTCGACCGCCGCGTGCGTGCGGACGTCGAGGAGCGCCTCCTCGATCTCGCAGAGGTCGCCGAGCCGCGGCCGAGCCGCCGCGAAGTCGGCGCGTGCGCCGGCGTCGCGGCCGAGCAGCGCGCGGGCGAGGCCGCGGGCGTAGAGCGCCTCGGGTGCCGCGGCCGGGGCGTCGATCACGGAGGCGGCGTCGCCGCGCGCCAGTGCGGACTTGAACGGCTCGGGGATTTCGGCGTTCATCTCGGAATCATCGGGGTCGGGGACCGGAGCCACGCGCACTTGCGCTACGATACCCGGCGATTCCGGCACGAAGGAGACGGATCACCATCATGGCGCTTCGAGTTCGCTTTCAGGGGGGCCCCGACGCGGGACGCGTCGTGGAGTTCGACGATGGCGTGGAGATCGTTCGATTCGGCCGCGACGCACGGCTCTGCCAGGTCGCGTTCCCCGAGTCGGAGCGCCGCGTCAGCCGCGAGCACTTCGCGATCCGGCGCGTGCTCGGCCGCTACCGGCTCGTGACCAACCGCGAGAGCCCGGTCTTCGTGGACGGCGAGCCAGGGCACGACGATCAGGTCCTCGGCTCGATGAGCGAGATCCGCGCCGGCGTCGACGGGCCGCGCGTGGTCGTCGAGATCGTCTCGGAGTCCCCCCAGGCGAGCACCGTGGGACGGATCCCCCCCGTGGCGGGTCTCCACACGAACTTCGAGCGGCTGGGCTCGAGGGTCGGCCGCAATCGGCTCGTGACGCTCCTCGCGGTCGCGCTCGCGGCATCGGTCGGCGTCGCGGGGTTCCTCGCGTATCGCCTCGTGAACCGCAAGGTCGACGAGGGCGCGCGGGCGCTCGCGCGCACCGCCGAGGCGATGGAAAAGGTCCGACTCGACACATTGAAGAAGATCGACGATTCGCAGGCGCTTTTCCGCGGCGTGTTCACGCGTGTCGAGCCGTCGGTTTATCTCGTTCTCCTCCGCCTCGAAGAGGCTGGGCACGCCCTCTTCGTCCCGACCGGCACCGCCTGGTCGATCGGCGACGGGCGACTCGCGACCAACGCGCACGTCGCGCGGGGCGCGGACGACCAGGGGCCGGGCGCGTCGCTCGTCGTCCGCAGCACGGCGTCGCCTCCCGTCGATCTCGAGATCGCCACGGTGACCGTCCATCCGGGATTCGAGGATTTCGAGCAGGTGCTCGGCCTCGACGCGATGCGCGCCTTCGACCCGAACGTGGGAACGCCGCTCGCGCTCGTCCCGGCCTGCGACGTGGCCGTGATGGAGGTCGCCGAGACCGACCGGGAGAAGCTCGCCCCGCCGCTCGAGATCGCCCCGCCGGACATCGTCGCCGCGCTCGGGGCCGGAGAGCCCGTGGCCTTCATGGGGTTTCCCGCGGAGGGGATCGTCCACGGCGGCGTGGACGTCCGCCGCCCGCGCGCCACGTCGCAGATCGGCATCGTGACGTCGATGACCGACTTCTTCTTTGGCCGCGCCGCGCGCGAGTCGGCGCAGCTCGTGCACATGAGCATGGCGGTCGCCGGCGGAGCGAGCGGGAGCCCGATCGTCGATCGACAGGGGCGCGTCGTCGCGATCCTCAGCGCGGGGAACTTCGTCGGCGTCCCCGGGGCGGGCGCGCGCGTCCCGGTCGGGGGCATCAACTACGCCCAGCGAGTCGATCTCCTGGGGGAACTTCTCGGCACGACCGACGAGAGCAAGACCGACCCCGTCGCGCGGCGCGCCGAGCAGTGGCGGCAGCTCGCCGCCGAGAACTTCCGGGCCGGCGCCGAGTCCCTCCTCTTCATCCTCGGCCGCCAGATCGCGAGCCAGTGGTCGTTGGCTGGAACGCCTGTCGAGCTGCGGCCGATCCGCGACGAGCGAAAGCCGCTCGGCGCGCTCGACGAGCCCGCCAAGGTCTCGGTCGAGGCGCCGAGAGAGGGCCACTTCGCCGCGATCGTCGTTGCGGAGAATCCCGTCCCGATCGGCGCCGGGCTCTACGCGAACGGGGCGATGATCTCGCTCGCGGGCGAGGGGACGTACTACGCGGCGCTCGTCGGCCGGGCGAGCGAAAAGCAGCGAGTCGAAGTCCACGTCGCGCCGTCCGGCCAGCCGGCTCCGCCCGGCACGACGGTGCGGATCCGGATCTTCGAGGTCGTCGAGACGGGACCGTAGAGGGAGAGCGGGCTATCGCTCGACCAGGCTCGGGTGCGCCTCGAGGAGCGAGCCCACCACCGCGCCCATCTCCTCGCGCAGCTCGGAGCCTGAGGCGACGGTCTCGCGGATCTCGGCCTCGAGATGAATCCGCAGCCTCTGGCGGGCGCGATGCATCGCCACGTTGAGGGCGTTGCGCGTCAGCCCCTCGATCTCGCAGATGCGCTCGGGGTCGTGCGCCTCCAAGGGCGGGAGGCCGTGCGCCATCTTGAGCAGGCGCGCGTCGCGCGGCCGCTCGGCCTCGAGGCGGGCGAGCGCGTGCGCGAGCGTCTCCCGCGCCCAGTCGGCCGCTTCAGCTTCCTCGAGCGGCGACGACTCGGCGGCGGCCGCGGCGTCGAAGTTCTCCGGTATCTCAACCGCGCGCCCGGCGAGCGATCGCGCGTAGTGCAACGCGTATCGCCGGAGAACGCCCTGCACGTAGCAGCGGAAGCGCCCCTCCGCGGGATCGACCTTGAGGAGGATCTCGTTCTCGAAGAGGTAGGCGAAGAAGTCGTCCGCCGCGGCGTCCGCGTCCGCGCTCGGCGGAAGGCGCCGCCGGAGCGAGCGGGCGAGCGGCTCCCGGTACCGCTCAACGAGCCGGCGCCAGGCGCCGCCGACGTCCGCGCCCGGCGTCCGGCCCGCGGCGCCGAGGACCATCGACCACTGCGTGCTGGGCCCGAAGGCGTCGGTCCCGTCGGACGGGGAGTCCATCGCTCGTTCCCTCGTGAGAGAGAACCAGTATCGGTCGGCGCGGCGCGCGGGGCCAGCGGAAGATTTTCGATGGCGATTCCGTGTAACTCCATTCGCCCGCCCCTCAAGTCAGGTCGATCGCTGCGGCCCCGCACGGTGCGTCGCCCGCGGGCGATGCGAAGGAGGGTCGAACATGAACACGTCCAATGGAAAGCGGCGTCGCGGGACGCTGGTGACGGGCCTCATCATCGCGGGCGCTGGGCTCGCGTTCGCGGTCGGCATCTGGGCCGAGCGCGAGGCGAAGGGAATGCTCGACCTCGCGGCTCGGCTCGCGGGACCGGCCGAAGCCGCTCCGGCGAAGGACGAGGGGACCGCGCTCTTCCTCCCGGGAACGGTGGAGAAGTCCGGATGCGCGAGGGTCTGCAGCGCTCCCGACCTGCCGTGATTGACGGCGCGGCGCGGCGCGATCCCGGTGATCTCGCGCTCGCGGGGCCCGTCGGAAGACCTCGTCCGACCGTGGCACGCACCTCTTCGGCACGTTCGGCAGCGGGCCGGCTAGACGGTTCGCGCCAGCTCGGTGCGGCCGCCTAGGACGATCGAATGGAGATGGCTCGGACCTCGGCGCTTGCACCGCCGTTCGCGAGATACGATTCGAGGCGCTGCAGCGCGAGCGACGCCGCATTCGCGGGAGCGTGCTTCGCGTAGCGGACGACAGCGACCTCGGCCACGAAGGCCCGCCCTCCCTCTGGGACGAAGAGCGACGCTTCCAGCTCCGCGCCGAGATCGACGCCGCGTTCTTCCACCTCTACGGCCTCTCTCGGGACGACGCCGCCTACGTCCTCGACACGTTCCCGATCGTCCGCCGCAACGACGAGTCGCACTCTGACGAATACCGCACGAAGCGCGTCATCCTCGAGAGATACGACGCGACGTCTGGGGTGAGAACCGATCTATCTAGCGAGAGGGAGACTCGCCGGAGTGCCGGTGCTACTTCCCTCGTCCGCGAGAGCGCGCACGAGAATCGGCGAGGCGGCGCCAATTGATGATCGATGGGGACCCGATCGGCCTTCTGCAGCACCTCCGAAAGATCCCGGCTCGGAGGGAAGGAAGTCAAGTATCCATGCGGCCGACCGCATCAGGCCAAATGTCAGGCAGGGTGCACGGTCCCGAAGTTGACTGGAGACGCATCGCTCGCGAGAGGCTGGTACCTCTCGCTAGAAAGGGGCCTGAAGCTCTCCACTCCGCGAACCTCCATCTGGCAGAGAATCCGATGCTGCACCGTCGTCGGCGATGGATTGAGCTTTCTAACTGAGACTCGAAGCTCGCACCCCTTCGCTAGCAGTTCGTAGAGGTCTTCTCGCAAGGAATTCGGCATGTAACCGATGAGCACGGTATCGTCGGTTCTAAGCGCCACGGCGAGGCGATCAAACGGATTCTGGACGTCGAGCATGCAGAGGAGTCGATCTCCTCGCGTGAGCCTCGCGATGCGAACCTCGGAGCCAGGCACGTGCCGGACGCCGCGGACAAAAAAGAAGTACGTGTAGGTTCCGCTGGTAGCGTCGACGGCCGGCGGCGCGAACACTTCGAGGCGGTCCGTAGTGCCGCGCACAGCACCGCGCGCAATGACGGCGAACGGCTCATCGGCCCCTGGCTCGAGGCCCAGCCGCGCCAAGTAGTCCCAGTAGTCGGGTCGTGACTCCGGAATGAGGCGGTTCTGAAAGAGGGGGAAGAGGCTGTCGCTCCGATAAACTCGATTCAGATCAGGAAAGCTGATGAACGGAGTGAACCCACTTTGGCGCGCCTCGTGGACGCCGTTGACATAGGCAAACTCAAACCGCGGAGAACTCAGCCGCTGCACGAGCCGCCCCACGGGATGGACCGCACCGCGCTCCGGGCTGCGCCAGGCTACGAACAAGACGCGCTCTGGATCCCCCACTAAGGGCGGAGGTGAATGATCTCGTTGCGGTTGCACTCGACTAGCTCCTGAGCAAACAGCTTACTCGATCGGGTCATTCTCTGCTCGGGGATCTTCTCCAGGACGGTCGTTACCTGATCGAGTTCAAGTGCTTGAACGCGGCGTTGCCAGAAGCGGAGTGCATCGGGAGACCCTCTCCCAGCGGTGGCAAAGGCCTGGAGCGGGCTCAACGGCTTCGCGTCTCGTTCATCGCGAAAGAGCGCCGATCTCGCCCTTCGCGCGAAGGCCGCTACCACTACAACGCTGAGAATCAGCTCGTGTCGTCACAGCTTCGTAGCCCGCTGACGTGGTATCCCAGCGCCCGCAGTTGCCTCAGCCGATTCCTGCGAGCGCTCCGATGAGCCCGTGCGAT
>Ga0187892_10011210_pt1 | contig 11081 bp, 11 predicted proteins | sample MA1701073metaG_FD_139345 | JGI IMG/M metagenome (GOLD analysis project Ga0187892, IMG submission 139345) | Bio-ooze microbial communities from a basaltic lava cave in the Kipuka Kanohina Cave System on the Island of Hawaii, USA - MA170107-3 metaG ... | reverse complement strand
GGCCGCGCGTGTCGAACACCACCTGCGATCACAGCGTCCGCCGTGATAAGCGTGACGGGCACATCGTCGGTCCGTGGGGGATCTGCGCATCAGACTGAGCGCCCGCACCGGCATTGCGCTCAATTGGCCAGTGTCTTCTTGATTGGGGACCACGCCGCGTTGAGTGACACCATCTTGTCGACGGAGCCAGCGGTGTCCGGGTGCAGGCGTGCGGCGGCGCGACGGTACAACCTGCGTGCGTGGGCGAGTGACAAGCGCGTCGAGCCGCGCAGTGTCCCCCGGAAAACCAGGCGGTCGAATCCCGACAAGACGGCGGTGATGGGCGGGGCGATAACGTGCTACGAATGTCTCCACGGCGGCGTCCTCCTCGGGGCTCTCCAAAGCTGATGCAACGCTTGGTCGGAGGCTATGCAGGGGCGTTCAATCGCCAGCACGATCGCGACGGGATGCGTGCTCAACTCGCGCCCATTTCACGCCGACGGTCACGACGATGTACGCTGCGCGGCGGTGACGAGGTTGCCCATCAGCGTGCGTGCTTGCTCGGGGGTGCAGCGGCCGCAGCCGCACGACGATGACACCAACAGACGCGGAGGCGGCACCACTGCGACGAGGACGTCCATCTTGGCGCGGAGCTCGTCGACTGACTGCACCTGGCCCTTCACGTCGGCGATTCCGGCGATGATCTCGATGGAAGCCGGAACGCGCGCGAGCAGGTTCCGCTCGTTCCACTGCCCGGCGTATGAGCATTCGAGATGGATACGATCGATGCGGCCGTCGAGTTGCTGCAGCAGCGGCAGCAACGCGTGCAGGTTCTGCTCTTGTGTGAACGGTCGCCTGCCCATGTGGCCGAGGCAGAAATGGACCGTCCGGCGCACACCGGCGGCGCGCCGGAACGGGTGCAGGAGCCATGGCAGGATGTCCTCGGCGCGTCGCACGCCCATCACCAGCTGCACGGCTTCTGCGGGGGCGTCGAGCTGTACCTCGGCCGCTCCGGCAGCGACCATGTCGAGCACCTCGTGTTCGACGATGGCCGCAAACTGCGGCAGTTGTTCCTCGACGCGGGAGTCGCCGAGGAACGGGATCGCGATCGTCAGCGGCGACGGCACCGCGGCTTTGTCCAGCCCAGGCTCGATGGCCTTCTCGCGCCGAAACGCAAGCGCGTGGCCGGTGCCGCGCGGGGCGCTGACGGTGCCGTCGATGCGATACCGTGCGATGCCCTCGTAGCCCGCACGGTGGTCGCGTGCCTTGAGACAGGTGACGCCGGCGAGCCGCGCCGGCACGTGGTGCACGAAGTCGGGCGCGAACACCTCGCCGCCCATGATCTGATCGAGCCCACAGGCGCGTTGCTCGTCCATCGCGATGCGCGCCGCCGCCTGCAGCACGTCGTGCGCCTGCTCATCCGTGAGCGCCCCGCGGTAATACGCCGTCAGCTGCCGCTTCAACGACGGCGGAATCGGCCAACTTCCTACGACGGTGGTGCGCACCATAGACTGATAGCGATGCAGCTCCGGGGCGGCGACGGGTTTGCGCAGCCGGTCAGCGTTTCCTCTTCACTCGCCGCAATAATTGGTCAAACCGCGGCGTCAGGTCGCTCTGGTCCAGCGCCTGCTCAAGCAGTCGCAAGGTGGCGCGAATCAGGTCGACTTCGATGTCGTCGGCGTGTACCGCGAGCATCGCCGTGACATCTTCAATATCCTTCGTCCGCCCCGCGAGAATCTTCATAGCCACGACATCCTCGACGCTCGCGACTGAGATGCAGACGTTCTCGATGGTCCGTTGCTCTGCGCGCTGGAGAAACAGGTCTTCAATGCCGGGCCCAGCAAGCACGGCATCAACGGGGATCCCGGAAGCCCGGTGGACGAACGGCAACACGCGCGTGCGCTCGACGAAGTCAGCCGCGTCCGGCACGCGGAGCTCGAAGCCGAAATCGCGCATGGCGTCGACAAACTCGCGTGTGTCGCGACCGGCGAGGTCTACCGTCACATCAACATCGCCGGTCAAGCGCGCCGAGCCGTAAATGGTGGCAGCTTGCGCTCCAAACAGGTACCAGCGAAGGCCCCAGCCGGCTCAGAGCGGTGCCGAGGTCGGCGAGCAGGTCAACGACGGGAGAGGACACACGCCGTCCGGTCGAGCTTGCGCTTGAGCTCGATGTGATGGCGCAAGTCATCCTCGCGATCCGCTGCTGTCGGCCAGTCGGGTCGCACGGCGCGCATGTAGGCGCACAATGCTTGCGCGGCCTGCCACGGCGCATCCGGGCCGCACTCGCGGTAGCGCTGCACCCAGTAGGCCTGCTTCAGAGCGGCCACGGAGTCGCGATCACGACCGACATACTTCCGAATAGCGTCGCGGTTCATGCTCCAATCCACACTACATCCGAGCCCGGCCTGCAAAGCAAGCATCCGCGCAGGGCAACTGACTCTCTCCCTCGTGTCCGAGCGCCCATCTCGGACAGCCGCATTGATCTTATCAGGCGTGTCTAGCGGTCTTTGTACGGCCAGCGTCTATGGGAAGTATCGCCGACGCGAAGCCGCCAGGTGCCGGGCACTTCGTGCCCTCATCGGACGAGGTGTCGAGCGCCGCAGCGGTGCAGACGCGAATCCTTGCCCAGAGGGGCGAGCCTGCAGTATCGGTTCTCGTATCGGGTCGATGTGCCAGACCCTTGGAGATCGCCTATGCACGAGCTGCGCTGCGTCACCGTTCTGCTCGCTGTCACGCTGCTGATGGGATGCGGCGACGACGACCAAAACGCGACGCCGATAGTTGCGACCTCCGCTGAGTACGTGGTCGTTGCCGGCTTTGAGGAACCGACGACACCATCGCCCGCCACCGTCGCAGCCGGTACCGCGCGGCCTTTGCCCGCAACGCTGGCAGCAGCCGTGCCGCCTGACTCGATGCTGCGCGACGCACAAGGGAATGTGAACTTCAACCAGCTCGGCGTCCTGCGGATCCCCAACGCATCGGTGCAGCGGCCGGGTGCCCTGCTCATCATCATCCCGGGATTTGCTGCGGGCGCTAATAGCCTGCGGCTTCTCGGAGAGAAGGTAGTCGCGGAGAGTACCGGCCACACCGAGGTCTGGGCGGTGGACCGGCGTGAAAACCTGCTCGAAGACGTCTTCGGCATGAAGCTCGCCGAGAGCGCGCGCGATCCCGAGATGGCGGTGCGCTACTACCAAGCCGGTGGGGAGCTGCAGGGCCGGCGGTACTACCCGATTCAAGCGGCTGACGTGCTCTTCATGGCCGAGTGGGGCATCGATGTTCTCATGCGCGACATCAGGGCGGTTGTGCGCCGGGCACAGGCCGAACAACCGAGTGTACCGATCTACCTTGGCGGCCACTCATTCGGCGCCTTCCTGGCGCCGGCGTATGCGGCGTATGATTTTGATCCGGGGCCCGGAGTGGATTCCGGGTTCGCGGATCTCTCCGGTCTCATCTTGCTGGACGGGGGACCCGGCGCCTTCCCGACGCGCTTCGATGCACCGCAGCTCGTCGACCGCCGCTTCCTAGACGGCGGCCCGGTGGCGCTGCCGCCACACCTCTTGATCAGCGGCTTGACCGTCGGCGGACTGCGCAAGCTGCGTGCGCCCAACCTGACGCAGGAGGCCCAGTACCCCTTCTTCCAAGTCGCCGGGCTCCTCTCTCCGACGGTCCTCCAGCAGTGGGAGATCGACGCCATGCGCAGCCAGTTTGCAGGTGACGAGCGCTCGCCCACCTTCACGCCGCCGGCGGACAATCGCTTCGCCTTTGCGCAGCTCTTCGACAACGACTTCGCCAGCATCCCGGCGTTGCGCGCCGCCCTCGGCTTTGTCCCGGGTGGACCCGCGACGCTGATCGAGACCCCCGACCTGGCCGGCGTGAATCCCGACGGTCGCCTCTATCTGCCGAAGGACCTGTCACCGGCACTCCAAAACTGGCAACCCTTCGATCAGGTCACCCCGGTTGAGCTCACATCCCTGGCAGACCTGGCGGAAGCGTTCTTTAGCAGACCGAGCAATACCTGGGAGTGGTACTTTCCCAGCCGGCTCATCCACGATGCGCTGCTCACCTCGAACCTCGACACGAGCGCGCTCTCGGCAGAGGTACGCACCGAGCTGACGCGCTTCGGTGCACCGGCCCTGGAGGTCACTCAGAACCATCGGGTGGCGCTGCCAATCCTGGCGATTCGCGGAGAATACGGCATCGTGCACAGCACGCGACCGAATGCGACGGCGCCGGACCACGAAGCGGTGCTACAACCCTACTTCGACAGTCTGGCCACACCACCGGCAGCGATCGAGGTGCGCAGTCTTGCCGGCTTCTACCATCTCGACATCGTGCTTGCCCGGAATAATCCGGCGGCACAGATGATCGCCGACTTCATAGAGCAGCAGGAGGCGCGGAGTCTGAATTAGGACCCCCTGGAACTGCTCCTTCCCCCGTCTTCTTCAGACGGCTCCGGACGCCAACGCCGGTAAAAGTCCATTGACAGCGATCACTGACGGCGTGGTATAGACGCTCGACCGGCCAACGAGCTTCACCTGTTTGCCGGCGAGAAGGGGGGATGTCATGCGACTTTTGCCGAGCACTCCGCGGCACGGGTGCGCCACTCGGTGCGCGCGTGGTGAGTTCGTTCACAGACGAAAATTCATTGCTCAAAAGGGGGGAGTCATGATCGTCCGTCCTCACAACGGCCTGACGGCCGTCATCTGCGCTTCATCGTTGTTCTTCGCCCTTGCGGCCTCGGCCGATCCTGCGCCGCCGGGCCCCGGCGACACTGCCTGTCCTAGCGTGCAGTGCATGCGGGTGACCAACATCACCGACAATCTGGACACGACCTACGATGTCCGGTTCGAGACGTTCAACTGGTTCAACACCACCAACGACGGTGGTGTGAACCGGATCCTGTTCTTCACCGGGAATCTGAAGAGCAAGATCTGCAACGGAATGCTCAATGTTGACACCCAGGTGGAGGTACTCGGTGCATCGGCGCCACCGGGGTGGAGCGTGGTCCAGGCGGACACCGCCAAGGTCGAGTTCGCGGCCAACTCGACGACGTTCGAGATCCCGGACCTCGGGCTGTGCGACCCCACCGTTGTTCTGGACGGGTGTTTCGGGACGAATACCTGCGGCAACGGTCTCGATGGTTTTGTGATCACGCTGCGGCCCGATGTTCCGCTCGGCGACGTCTGCTCGTGGACCGCCAACTGGCGGCACCTCGACGAGAATGGCCTCGACAACGGCGACGTGATGAACTTCGGCTCGGTGTCGTGGACGTTTGGTTCCATAAATGAGGCCTACTCAAACACGGAGTACCCGCCCTCGTCGTTCGCCCAGAACGGTGTCGGCGACTGCGCCAAGCGCGCCCAGAACAAGGCCGGGAGGTACGCCCAAACCCGTCTGAAGCAGTTCTCCAAGTGCAACGATCTGATCAACAGGGGCAAGATCTGCGACACCGTCAAACGGGATCAGAAGATCCTCATGGCGCGCACGAAGTTGGAGATGACGATCGACCTCTACTGTACGGACAATCAGGTGGCCAATATCGACTGGTGCGGGACCACGACGGCGAACCTGAAGACCTGTTTGGTCAACCAATTGAACACCAGCACGGATGCGGCACTGCTGGCCATTTACGGGCCGTAAGCTGGCCGACGACGTCAGCGAGGCCGCTTCAGTGGAGATTCGCACCTCGCGTACTGGAGAGTGCGGATCAGCTGAAGCGGCCGGCAGCCCGCTTACGGGCCGGGCTCCGTCGTCGGTCTCCGTGTCGGATTCGACTCCGGGAGGTCGGGAATCGGTGTAAAGGTCAACTTGAGCCGCAAGCTCTGCTCGACGCTGGTGTTGTCGGCATCAGTAATGGTGACGTGCAGGTTTGCCTCGGCGTCTTGGAGATCGAAGTATGGCGCCGGGCCGCCGACCGCAAAGGTCACGAAGTGGCGTTCGACGAAGCCGTCGCTGCGGCGCTCCAGCTGGATGTGCTGGCCGAGGTCGAAAAGTAGACGCTGCTCGGTCTCCATGCGGGCGTGGACGATCATCGGGAGGGTGGCGTTGAGGCAGCGGGCTTCGACGTTGAACCGTGCAATGGCACCGACCTGCGCGAAGTTCAAGATGCGCAAGGTGTCGCAGTCCTGCATACGGCCGAACCCGAGAATGTTCCGGCCGACGAACAAAACCCGTCCCTCAGGGCAGCCGGCGTCCGGTTCCGCCACACGCACCGTGGGTTCCGAATCGCAGCAACTCTCGGTGACCGGCGGAAGGGGTACGCCGCATCCGGTTTCGGGGTCGCAGACCGGGGTACCACAGCGGTTGGGTGGCGATACCTTCACCAGCAGTACTCCGTTGGCGGACAACGGCGGCACCCCTGCGTCGGTGCACGTGAACGGCACGGAATAGGGGCCGAGCTGGTCGTCGCGCGGGGTCCAGGTGAACACACCGGTGGCCGCATCGAGGGCCGCGCCGTTCGGCAATCCGCTGGCGGCGCAGCGGATGGTATCCCCTTCGGCGTCGACCGCACCGAGCACGACGGAAATCTCGTAGCCCGGATACGCACGATAAATCGCGCGCGCCGGTATGCCGGGCGGATGATTGACGGTCAGAGTTGGCGTTGCCGTCGGTGTCTCAGTTCGAGGGCCGGTGCCCGTCCTGCTGGGTGTCGGCGTCGCCGGGCAGCCGTTGAGCGCGGCGCGGACGGCGATCACGATCTCATCGATGGTGATCGCTCCGTCACCCGTGCCATCGAAGGCGGGGCACCGCCAGAACGGCACGAGGCCAAGCGCGATATCCACGCCGGACAGCAACTCGTCGATCGCGACGTCGCCGTCGCCACCGCAATCGCCGGCACAACCGCTGCTCGCCTGGGCAGGAGCAGCGAAGGACCAGGCCAGGACGACTGCTGCCAAGACCCCCCGCCATGGCAACGTGGTGATGCGAGGCCGAGTCGACACACTGCCGCCCAAGGTACGCAGAGTGATGCGCGTTGTAAACGGCAAGTTGAGCTCCGGGGACGTCCAAGATTGACCCACCAGCGCGTCCGAACTGCGGCTACTCGACGAACAAACGCCCCCAGCGACTCCCTCGAAAATGGCGTTTCAGTTCGTCGTAGTTCTCAACCGTCTCTCGCATTGAGCGGGACAGCTTGACCGTCGTGGGCGCCAGCGCGATCTCGTCGTCGACGTCGAGATAGCGAAGAATTGTCCGGATGCTGCGCGCGTAGTCGCGTTCCAGGTCTTCGTAGAGAACTGGACACGCATGCGGAAACCGCGCCCTCCCGACCGCCTGCCAGGCCTCCATCTCCTCGCAATTCTCCGCCACCTCTCGTGTCGACAGTCGCACGGTGACACGGCGAACTGATGCTTCTCTCCCTTTCTCGACGAACCACTGGTCAGTCAGGCGTGCTACCCGGTGTGACACGTACCGGTGAAACAGATTCTCACGCAACAGATGAATGACACGCAACGTCGGGGGCAACTCGGACCAGAAATCCGTGAATAGTTCGGCATCGTATTCCGGCGTGCCATGATACACATGCGCGCGAAAACCCCACTGGCGCGGATCCGCTTGGGCCCCAAAGTAATCGAGGCGCAGCCGGGTGTCCCGCGGCGCGCCCGCGGCGAAGCCGTGCGGGCCAATGTGCACCGGCTTCGTGCTGAAGATCTCGCCAAAGCAGCGGATTCCAGGATGCTGGTCGAGGATCCGCCCCAACATGATGCTGCCGCTTCTCGGCAGTGACTGCAGGACGAAGTGCGGGGCTGTTCGTGGCTCCGAGATTCTCTGTGTCGGCATCTGCGCCTCCGCATCCCTGGACCGACGGGCAGTACGACGGATCGATCAGAGCGACTGATAGATGGCGGAGTTGACGACGGACTGTCGAAACGAATCGACGCGGATGCGTTCCTTCAGCGCCGCAGCCCGATACAGATAATCATGTCCGCGCCGGAGCTCCTCGATGTTGAGCAGGCGCGCCGCGTGGGCCAGGCTGTCGAAGTACAGCGGGTACTCCGGTCCAAGATATTCGATCACGGCGGGATGCCGATTCACGAGCAAGGGCGTGTTCCGCGCCAGGCATTCGAGCACGACGTTGTTGGCGCTGGCGTCCAGGAGATCCAAGAAGGCCACATTTTCGCTGAGCAACCGATCGTAATTGTCTTGCGATTGCCAGGGCAGCACCTGCACGCTGCCGTCGTCTCGCAGCACGCTGCGTAGGTGATCGTAGAGCGGCTCGGACTGGCACTTTAGCAGCCACTTCTGAAAATCGGGGGCCCAAAGGTCGTAGAACGATTGAAATCGTCGCAGCCAGTGGCCGATCAGGATGACTTTCTTGCTTTCGTTTCGGCGGAACAACTCGAAATCGAACCGCGGGCAGTCGAACGAGGTGGCATGAGCCACGACGTCCACCAGGCACGAGACGCGCGGCCGCAAGAACGAGCCGAGGTGCTCGGACAGGCAATACAGCCCGCGGCATTGCTCGATGTTACGCCGCCACACGTCTGTGGCCATCATCGCTGGCAGGCTGGCATCTCGTTTCCCGGGGTAGACGGTTTCGAGATGCTCCGGCGCGAGGACCGCTTTGTGAACGAATCCCACCCAGGGCTCATCCAACACGAGCGAATGTTTGATCAGCCGCTCGACCGAGTCGACCAGCAGCACCGCCCCCTGTGGAGAACCGAGTTGTTGCAAGACGTCGGCACACGGCCCCCAGCCGCTGCGGTGATGGGCCCAAGCGGTCAGCGATTCTATCTTGAACTTGGGCATCGGTGGTGTCTCCGGACGTTCTTCGCAGGGCGTCGTGAACGAACTGCCGGCCGCCAGTCTGTCCGCGCGCGATTGCACTAGATGCGGGGACCGGCGACATGCCGCAAGGTGACCGGCGGCGCTGTTCTATAGGGGATTCGCTGGGGGCACTCGCCGCGCTCCAGGGCCTGCCGTGTTCGCTGGAATCGACCCTTGCAGTCGGCCTTGATGCGCCGTCGCGCCGCAGAACGATGTCCGGTTTCGGCGCTACCGGTCAGCGAATCGTCACGCGACTGCCGAAAATAGGACAGCAGGGGTACGTTCCTGACCGTGCCCCAATGGTGAGATCTCCACAGGAACTCTGCATCGCCGAAAAACCGCAACCCGGTCGCGTAGCCGCCGGAGCGCAACACAAAATCGCGGGAGACGAGACTTGTCGGATGCAAAAGGGCATGCACCGGCGCGGCGGCCAGGGCGTGGTTGGCATCGGCCGGAAATAGACAACACGTGGACAACTGCCCGGCTGCCCAACGGCCTTCCTGACAACCGACGAGATCTGCACCCGTGCGCGCGGCGGCACGAAGCAGTTGCTCCAGTCGGTCGTGCGCCGACCAGTCGTCGGCGTCCTGAAACAAGTATCCATCATAGTCGGTGTCGACGATGACTTGCTGGATCAGCCGGTAGGGCCCGTGATTCCGTTCAGCAACCAACAACGTGCAGCCTGCGAATTGTTCGACGATTTCGGTGGGCGGATCCGGCGAACCATCGTCGATCACGACGATGGCATCCGCTGGGCGCGTCTGCGACACCAGGCTCGCCAACGCATTCGCCAACCATCTCTCACACCGAAAGTGCGGCACGACGGCCAAGATGCGCGACCCTGCATGAAGGCTGGCCGCCTGCCTGGGCTGCGGCGCCGGCGAATCCTCCGCCAGCCGCGCCGACGCGATCTTGACGGGCAATCGCATCCGGTGGATGGTGTCGGCCAGCGACGAAAACGACTCGCCAAGTGGCCAGTGGAGGCCCACCGAGAGATCGAGGAGATCGCCGGTTGCCAGCCAACCGATCGGCCCGGTGAGCTGCCGTTCGAGATGGCGATCGCGTGGCAAGTCATACCTCCGGAGCCAGGGCAGCAGGCAACGCGTCTTCGTCAAGGACTCCCAATCTGGAGGAACGTATGCCGCATCCGCCGGAAGCCAGGCCAGACGAGCGGGCCGGTACGTGCCCAACCACTTCCCGATGGCTTGCGCGTCGATGGCCGGACGGTCAGCGGGATCCTCGGGTGCGGCGCGCAAGGACAACACATGAGCCCTGTCGTTCACCCCCTGGAACATGGACTGACAGCCCGCCAACAACTGCGGCGGGACGAGCAAGAGCAGGTGGTCGTGCGCCGACCTGACTTGCGCAAGCAGTTCGGACACACGCGCGTGCCAGCGAGGGGAGGCCGCCACTTCGGCCATCACGAGTGTCTTCCATCCGTCACTGGAGCGATGGACAATGCTGGGCTTCATCTCATGGTGGTCAATCGTCGAGGGTCAAAAGCACGTTGCCGAGCATTATCCAACTGGCCGGTTCGCTCGGACCGTGCCCCGGGTTGCGGTGCTTCTCGCCGCGGCTCGGCGAACGCGTGGCCTGGCTGCATGAACCGCCCCGGGTTTCCCGGAGACCCTGGGGTGCCCTGGGTTTCACGAGGTCGGAACACCGGATTCATGCTGCCGTCTCGTGGTCGCGTCGAACCTCGTACTCGACAGGTGTAAGCAGGCCAAGCGACAGAGGTGCTCGAGCCACGCGCGGCGAATAGTACGTTCCCCACACCCCGACATCCCCCTGGAAATTCCAGACGGACCCGCATATACGGCGCGGACAAACCGCCTGTCAAGCTGAAGCGTTGCGGGGAAGTCAGGTCTAGGGGTCTAGGGGAGGTCTAGCGAGCCAAAGCGGAGGTGCGATGGGAGCCCGCTAGGCCGCATATGTTCCCAACGGATGAGGACCTGGCACCGGTCACGATCGCGCCACGTCGCGCCCACGATAGGGTGTCGATGCCGAAGTGGCACTGGCGGATGCTCTGATCGCGCGCCGAGCGGATGGCTTCGTTGGGTGTGCAGACGTCGATGACGCTTCTCGGCGTTCCCCGCCTCGCCTTCGAGGGGCAGGTCTGCGAGATCGAGGTGACCGCCGCATCGCAGCGCGGGGTCAGATCGGGCGGCGCCTCGCTTCCCGCACCCAGTCGATCGTCCGCCGCAGGCCGTCTCCTAGGGAGACTTCGGCGCGAAAGCCGAAGCGCTCGGCGGCGCGGCTCACGTCGAGGCAGCGGCGCGGCTGCCCGTTCGGCCTGCTCGCGTCCCACTCGATGGTGCCGCGGAAACCGGTGAGCT
>Ga0187892_10011209_pt1 | contig 11082 bp, 8 predicted proteins | sample MA1701073metaG_FD_139345 | JGI IMG/M metagenome (GOLD analysis project Ga0187892, IMG submission 139345) | Bio-ooze microbial communities from a basaltic lava cave in the Kipuka Kanohina Cave System on the Island of Hawaii, USA - MA170107-3 metaG ... | reverse complement strand
CCGCACCCATCGATACCTCGGATAACAAGCTCTCGGCCGTAGCCATGCGATCAGGAGTGCGCGTTGCAGATCCGAGTCATCGCGTGCGTCGCTCGACCTTGAGTGGATGAGATGCGAACGATAGGCATTGACACCGGCGGTACGTTCACGGATCTGACGCTCTACGACGACGAAACCGGTACGATCCAGGTCCGGAAGATACCGTCGACCCCGCACGATCCGTCGGCGGCCGTGCTCCAGGTACTCGAGCGCCTGGACGATGCGCCCCGAGAGCGCGTGGTCTATGGAACCACCGTCGCGACCAACGCGCTCCTGGAGCGCAAGGGGGCGAATGCCGCGATCGTGACGACGGCTGGCTTCCGAGACTTGCTGGAGATCGGACGGACGCGCCGCGCCTCGCCCGGACTCTTCAACACCAAGTTCATCAAGTCTCCCCCGCTGGTCCCACGGTCGTGGCGCTTTGAAATCGTCGAGCGGATGATGGCCGACGGCAAGGTCCTCCGACCTCTCGACAGGGAAAGCGTCAGCAGCGTGTGTGAGCCTCTGGCGAGGCTGAGGCCGCAGGTCATCGTCGTGTGCTTCCTCCACTCCTACGTGAATCCAACGCACGAACTGGAAGTGCGCGAGCTCCTTCATGCCCGGCTGGGCCCTGTGCCCGTCATCCTGTCCTCGGACCTCGTCCCGGAGTTTCGGGAGTTCGAACGCTTGACCACGAGCGTGATCAACGCCTATGTGCTGCCGAGAGTCGGAAACTACCTCCTCAGTCTCGAGCGGAGCCTCGATGCGCGCGGCGACCGTCTCTTCGTCATGGGGTCTAACGGAGGAATTCTGACGGCCGCCACGGCTGCGGCCTCACCCGCCCGCACCATCCTCTCGGGCCCGGCCGGCGGGATCAATGGTGCGCTACTCGTGTGCGAGGCAGCCGGGGTGCGGGACTTCATCACCTGTGACATGGGTGGCACCAGCACGGACGTGGCACTGATCAGGCAGTTGTCACCCACGCTCGTGCGAGAGACGATGATCGCTGGGCTGCCGTTGAAGCTGCCGCAGCTGGATATCAACACCGTCGGCGCGGGCGGTGGCAGTGTCGCATGGGTGGACATCGACGGCGCCCTGCGTGTGGGGCCGCAGAGCGCGGGAGCGGACCCCGGCCCGGCGTGCTATGGCCGCGGCGGGACAGACGTGACCGTGACGGACGCCAACCTGGTCCTCGGCCGTCTCGGTCCGGGCACGCTGCTGGGCGGGGCCCTGAGCCTGCATCCGGAGCTGGCCGCGGAGGTTCTCGAGCGCCTATCCGCGAAGGCTGGAAGTCTGGATCCTGTACGGCTCGCCGAAGGTGTCGTCCAGCTCGCGGTGGCACGGATGGCAAGTGCGATTCGCGAGGTCTCGGTCGAGCGGGGGCATGATCCCCGGGCGTTCACCCTGCTACCCATGGGTGGCGCAGGCCCCATGCACGCGACGGAGCTTGCCGATGAGCTCGGGATCGCCCGCATCCTGGTTCCCCGGCACCCGGGTAATTTGTCCGCGCTGGGCCTGCTCGCATCGGACATTCGGTTCGACTTCGCCCGGACTTTTTTGAGAGATGCCGCCATCGTCGAGCAGGCGGAGATCGACGCCACGTTGCTAGAGATGGTGTCGAGGGGACGGGCCCGATTGACGGCTGAAGGCTTCTCGGAGGGACAGGTGAACGTGCGGCAGTATGCCGACATGCGGTATCGTGGCCAGGCTTTCGACCTGGCAGTTCCGATCAACGAGGATGGTGACGAGATTGCCGGCCTGGGCGAGCGGTTCGAGACTCAGTATCAACAGCGCTATGGCCACCGCCGGCAGGGCAAGCCGCTCGAAATCGTGACGCTGCGGGTGGTCGTGACGGGGCAAGTCCCTCGACCAGGGCTGACGCAAGTCGCCAGGCAGACCGAGGGCGCGGACGCCGCCCTGAAAGCCCGGCGCGCCGTGCACCTTATGGGGACGTGGCACGAGGCATGCCCCGTCTACGACCGCGACCGACTCGGAGCCGGAGCCAGCCTGGGCGGCCCGGCGGTCGTCGAGGAGTTCGGAAGCACCACCGTGGTCCCTCCCAGATGGAGCCTCTCTGTCGATGACCTGGGTAACCTTCGCCTGGAACGGGTCCGGTAACCGGTGGATCGAGAGCCGAGGATGAGCGCCGACATCGACCTGATCACGCTGGAGATCGTTCGCGAGTACTTCGTGTCGACAGTCCGTGAGATGGGGAAGACCCTGGTGCGGACCGCGCACTCCTCGATCATCTTCGAGGGGCACGATTTCTCGTGCGCCCTGCTCAATGCGGACGGTGAGCTGGTCGCCCAGTCGGAAGGGAGCCCGGCTCACATCATTCCGCTTCCCTGGCAGGTGCGTGAGGCGCTCGCGGTGTACAGGGGGGACCTGGCCGAGGGCGACGTCGTCATCGTGAATGACACCTATTCATCCGGCACTCACATGAACGACGTGGCGATGATCGTGCCGTTCTTCGTTGATGGGCATCGCACGGCCCTGATCGTGGTGCGGGCTCACTGGGGGGATGTCGGGGGCATGACACCCGGCAGCATTTCGGGCCAGGCGACCGAGATCTTTCAGGAGGGTCTCAGGATTCCATTCACGAAGGTGATCCGGGCGGGCCAGCCGGTGCCAGGTCTGCTCGAGCTGATCTTCGCCAACGTGCGCGTTCCCGAGGAGCGGGAGGGCGACTTCTACGCCATGCTGGCATGCTGCCACACCGCGAGTGGACGCCTACAGGAGCTCGTGGCGCGATTCGGCCGGGAGCAGGTGCAGGGGATCATGGCCGCGCACCTCGACCGCGCCGAGCGGCGGATGCGTCACGCCATCGGGCAGCTACCGACGGGGACGTACGTGTACGAGGACTACCTGGACAGTGACAATGCCGGCCGGCCGGTGCTGCTCCGGGCGACGCTCACCGCAGAAGGGGATGGCCTGCGGGTCGATTTCGCGGGCTCGGCCGAGCAGACGAAGAGCCCGATCAATTGCAGCTTGGCCGTGACGGCCATGGGCACGTTCGTCGCCGTGAAAGCGCTTCTCGACCCTCAGGGGCCGATCAACCAGGGCGCGTTCCGGCCGATCAGCGTTACCGCTCCGACAGGGACTGTCGTGAACGCCAGTTATCCCGCTGCCTCCGGTGGTTTTTCAGAGGTGCGGCGTCGCGTCGAATCCGTCGTGATGGGCGCCCTGTCGAGGGCCGCGCCAAAGTTCATCGCGGGCGACATCAAGGGCGCGACCAATCACACGTACGTGTGGAGTTTTCACCCCACGCGGCGCCGGCCCACGATCTTTTACGAGTACCCGTCCGGCGGGACCGGCGGATTTCTCGAGCATGACGGCAGCGACACGATTCGTGCCTATGACGAAGGGGACTTCACCTCGATCCAGCCGGCGGAAGCCGTGGAACTGGAGCACGCGCTGCTCGTGGAGCGGTGTGAGCTCCGGGCAGACTCGTGCGGCGACGGCAGGAACCGGGGCGGCCTGGGCTTGAGGCGGGAGATTCGTCTCCTGGCGCCAGAGGGGAGCTTTTCGGAGCTGTCGGATCGTAATCTGATCCCGCCGTACGGGGTGTGCGGTGGCTCCGCGTCGGCGCCCAACCGGTTTGTGGTCCGCCGCGGCGATACCGAGATCGACCCGTCCACCGTGCCGGGAAAGGTTTCCGGCTTTCCGCTGAAGGAGGACGACATCGTCGTGATGGAAACGGCGGGGGGAGGCGGCTACGGTGATCCTACCGAACGGGAGGTCTCCCGGGTCGTCGCCGATGTCAAGGAAGGCTACCTGTCGCCGGCGAGAGCCGAGACGCGGTACGGCGTGATTCTGGAAGACGGCGTCGCCGACCAGGCTGCCTCGGCCGACCGCCGCCGACAGCTACGGTCGGTCGCGAAGTTGCTCCGCCTGGTTCCCAGCGACGTCGATGAGTTCTCGGATCAGCGACGAATCTGTCGGATGGCGCCCGGTGACGCCCGTGACGTAGGCGCGGCCGATGGAATGCTGGTCGAGTACGTAAGCCGGGACGGAGCGCCCCTCCGTGCTTGGGTGCTTACCTCGGCCGATGTCACGGAGGGGTGCACACCGCTGGGTCCGATCGGCCGCCTCGCCCTGGGCCTGGCGGGCGGTGATCGAGTAGAGATTCGCGCGCTATGGTGTTAGCACGGCAGTCGCCGGCGCCCAGGGCCACCGGTCGGTTACGGAATACGGTTTCGCTTCGCCCAATCCTCGAGGAAGACGATCACGTCGTCGGAGATCGAGAGATCGCAATAGCGGCGCTGTACGTCACGCAGATTGTCCTTGTGCGGCCCGTCGTCGTAGTCGCCGACGCAGTCCTCCGGAACGATCGTCCGGAAGTAGTACTGGAAGCTGTCGATGACCGTGGCCCGGATGCAGCCGCTCGTCACACAGCCGGTGACGATAACGGTATCGACACGTTCCTTGGTGAAGTAAGCGATAACCGGGGTCTGGAAGAAGATCGACGCCCCTGGCTTGCAGACCACGACATCGTACGCGGGATCATGGATACGCGGGTCGAGTTCCGTGCACGGGTGTCCATGGAGGAATTGTTCACGCGTGGCGCCGACCTTCCAGTACGGCATGTCCCGTTCGCTCTTGTACGCCGTGTAGCAGCTCGCGACGGGGACACCATACCGGCGCGCCACCTTGAGGACGCGGGCGGTGTTCTCGACCCCGCGATCGATGAGAGGGGCCCCGCCCAGCGGGTACTTGGGGTCGGTGAAGGCCGTTTGGAAGTCGACGACGACGATCCCGGGCCGCTCCCCGAACCCGATCTTGTGAGCCCCGTATGTCCGCTCCGCGTACACGTCTCGCATAGGACCTCCGTCAGCGATTGCTCTGTTGAGATGAGCCAGAAGCGTGCGCTCGCCCCCGACTCTCGATTGCTCGTGCGCGGCCGACGCGTGCGATGTTCACCGGGATAGTACTTGGGAACGGGCCGAAGTGCAAAGCGCGCAACCGCTCCGGATTGTCCGGCCGGCCGGGGTGAATGGGCCGCGAGTGGCCGCTGATGATCACTGTGTGGCATTCGGGCGTGGCGAGGGTTTGAACCCAGGTCAAGGGGAGGGACACGATATGAGGCGACGAATCGGCACTCACATAGGGCGGGGGCTGCTCAGCCTCGCGATGACGGTAGTTCTGCTCGGCTCGGCGGTCACCTCCGTCGACGCCAAGGCGTTTCGCTGGTCCTTTCAGGGTGACGCCCTGACCATGGATCCGTATCACAACAACGAGACGATGACGCTTGACTTCCTGAGCAATATCTACGAAGGGCTGGTCCGGCGTGGGAAGAGCATGGAGATCGAGCCGGCTCTCGCCACGGAGTGGACCACACGAGCGCCGGATACGTGGCGCTTCAAGCTCCGCCCTGGCGTCAAGTTTCACGACGGCACGCCGTTCACCGCCGACGATGTGATCTTCTCGCTGGAGCGGGCCAAGTCCGAAGCCTCCGACGTCAAGCCGTTCGTCCAGGGCATCAAGACGATCAGGAAGATCGATGATGTAACCATCGACATCGTCACGGACGGTCCTCGTCCGATCCTGCTGAACTCCATCGTGCGCTGGTACATCTTGCCCAAGTCGTGGTTCGAGAAGCACAACACGGTCAAGGTGCACAAGCTCGGAACCGCGGAGACGAACTACGCCGCTTTGCATGCCAACGGGACCGGCCCGTTCATGCTCAAGAGCCGGCAGCCGGACGTCCAGACGGTGCTGGTTCAGAATCCCCAATGGTGGGACAAGGCCGAGCACAACATCACGGAAGCAATTTTCCGGCCGATCAAGGCCGATGCGACGCGAGTCGCCGGGCTCCTGTCTGCAGAGCTCGACATGATGTACCCGGTACCCCTGCAGGACATCACCCGGGTGAGCAGGACTACAGGGGTCAAGGTCATGCAGAGCCCGGAAGTGCGCACGATCTTCCTCGGACTGGACGTGAGCCGCGATCAACTGCTGTATTCCAGCGTGAAGGGGGCGAACCCCTTCAAGGATCGGCGGGTGCGGTTGGCCTTCTACCAGGCCATCGACATCAAGGCGATACACGAGAAGGTGATGTTCGGTGCATCGAGACCGACTGCGCTGCTCATCGGACCTGGTATCACCGGGTTCGACGTCAAGCTCGATCAGCGCTTCCCGTATGACGTCGAGGCCTCCAAGCGGCTACTGGCCGAGGCGGGGTACCCAAATGGCTTCGAGGTGACGTTCGATTGCCCGAACGATCGGTACGTCAACGACGAGGCGATCTGTCAAGCTGTCACCGCTATGTTGGCCAGGGTCGGCGTCAAGGTGCGGCTCAACGCCCAGACCAAGGCCAAGCACTTCCAGAAGATCCGCGCGAAGGACACGAGCTTCTACCTGCTCGGGTGGACGCCGGCGTCACTCGACATGCACGAGACATTCTCGTACATCGTGACGACCGGCTCGGAGTGGAACATCGGCGGTTACAGCAATCCGAAGGTGGATGAATTACTCGGCAGGATCGCGGTGGAGATCAACGCGAACAACCGGCAGGCACTCATCTCGGAGGCCATGAAGCTGACGAAGGAGGATATCCCGCAGCTGCCGCTGCACCAGCAGACCCTCGCGTGGGGTGCCAAGTCCAACGTCGACCTGGTGCAGCTGGCAGACAATTCTTTCGCCCTCCGGTGGGTCCGGGTGAAGTGATCCAGCCCTGGTGAGCGAGCGGCCCGGCCGCGCGGCCGGGCCGCTCTCGTGCGCTCCGGATGATCGCGTTTGTTCTCAGTCGCTTGCTGCAATCCGCCGTCGTCATGGTGGCGGTCGCCGTCATTGCCTTTTTCTTGTTCCGGTATGTCGGGGACCCTGTACTGGCCATGACCGGTCAGGAGACCTCCAGAGAGGATCAGGAGCGGCTGCGGACGCAGCTCGGGCTCAATGATCCCCTCGTCGTCCAGGTGTTCCGCTTTCTCGGCCGAGGTGTCAGCGGCGACTTCGGGATCTCCTACAGGCAGCGGCGCCCCGTGACGGAGATGTTGGTCGAGCGCCTGCCGGCCACGCTCGAACTGAGCGTGGTGTCGGCGCTGTTTGCGCTGGCGGTCGGCATCCCGATGGGCGTGTACAGCGCGCTGCGCCGGGACACCTGGCTGAGCCGGGTGTTCCAGGTCGTTTCGTTGATCGGCATCTCGCTGCCTCCGTTCCTGGTCGGAATCTTGCTCATCTTCGTGTTCGCCGTGCTCCTGGGCTGGCTGCCCTCGTCGGGGCGAGGCGAGGTCGTCTCGCTGGGGTGGTGGACGACAGGCTTCTTGACGCTCAGCGGTCTGCAAGCCCTGCTGCTGCCGGCACTCACGCTCGGCCTGTATCAGATGACACTACTCATGCGGCTGGTGAGATCGGAGATGCTCGAGGTATTGCGCACCGACTACGTCAAGTTCGCCCGGGCGCGCGGCCTGACGGACCGGACGGTTCATTTCGGACACGCCTTGAGAAATACATTGGTCCCGGTGATCACGGTCACGGCGCTCCAGCTCGGCTCGGTGATCGCGTTCGCCGTCATCACGGAGACCGTGTTCCAGTGGCCGGGGATGGGCTATCAGTTCATCCAGGCGGTGGCGAGCGTCGATGTGCCCGTGATGGCAGCCTACCTCGTCATGGTGGGATTCATCTTCGTGACCATCAACCTGAGCGCCGACCTCCTGTACTACGGCGTGGATCCCCGGCTCAGGCTGGAGCGCACGGTCATCGGGGGCCAGGCGGACCGAGGAGCGTGACCGTGTCGTGGAGGGTCGGTCGCTGGCATCGCCTCCGCGAAAGCGAGATCGGGTACAGCCTCAGACGGTCACCGCTGACCGTCTTCGCCGCGATGGTGACGCTGGCGTTCGCGGTGGCGGCGATCGCGGCGCCGCTTCTCGCGCCGCACAATCCATACGACCTGGCGAGCCTGTCTCTCGTCGACGCGCTGACGCCTCCGCGATGGGACGCGAAGGGCAAGAGCGAATACCTCCTTGGCACCGATGATCAGGGGCGGGACGTCCTGTCCACGATCATCTATGGGGCGCGGCTGTCGCTGGCCGTGGGCGCCACATCGGTCCTCCTGGCCGCCTCCCTTGGCGTCACGTTGGGACTCGTCAGTGGCTATGTCGGCGGCCGCGCGGACGCAGTGATGATGCGCATCGCCGACGTCCAGATGAGCTTTCCGGCGATCCTGATTGCCCTGCTGATCGATGGGGTCCTTCGGGGGGTGTTGCCGCTGCAGACGAGCGATGACCTGGCGATCGTCGTTATCATCCTGGCGATCGGGCTGTCGACGTGGCCGCAGTACGCTCGAACGGTGCGCGCGTCCACGATGGTGGAAAGGGCGAAGGACTATGTCAAGGCCGCCCAGCTCATCGGACGCCACTCGGCGGCGATCTTGGCGCATCACGTGCTGCCGAACGTGATGGGGCCGGTGCTCGTCATCGCGACGATTCAGCTCGCCGTGGCGATCATTCTCGAGGCGACGCTGTCGTTCCTCGGAGTGGGTATTCCGCCCACGACGCCATCGCTGGGCACGATGTTGCGCATCGGCAACAACTTCATGTTCTCGGGGCAGTGGTGGATCATCGCGTTTCCCGGCGTTGCCCTGGCCATGTTGGTGCTGTCCGTGAATCTGCTTGGGGACTGGCTGCGCGACGTGCTGAATCCGAAACTCCGATGACGACGCAATCGATCCTGGCCGTCGAGGGGCTGCGCGTCGAGTTCCTAACCAGACGAGGACCATTGGTGGCTGTCGATGATGTGTCCTTGCAGGTTCAGGCTGGCGAGGTGCTCGGTGTCGTTGGCGAGTCTGGCGCCGGCAAGTCCGTGATGGGAGCGGCGATCATCGGCTTGCTGGAGCCACCGGGCCGCATCACGGGCGGGTGTGTCCGCCTGGAAGGTCGGCGGATCGACGACCTCCCGAATGGGGAGATGCGGAAGATCCGGGGCAAGAGCATCGGGGCAGTGTTTCAGGATCCTCTGACCAGCCTGAATCCGCTCTACACGGTCGGGCGTCAGCTCGTCGAGACCATTCGAACTCATACCGACATGACGGCCGGTCAAGCACGCGGACGAGCCGTGCAGCTGCTCGGCCAAGTCGGCATCCCCGAGCCGATGGCTCGGTTCAATGCTTATCCACACGAGTTCTCGGGAGGTATGCGGCAGCGGGTTGTGATCGCGATCGCGCTCTGCGTGAAGCCGAGGCTCGTCATTGCCGACGAGCCGACGACCGCTCTCGATGTGTCGATCCAGGCACAGATCACGGCGCTTTTGAAACGACTCTGCCGAGAGCAGGGGAGCGCCGTGCTGCTCATCACGCACGATATGGGAGTGATCGCGGAGACGGCGGATCGCGTGGCGGTCATGTACGCCGGGCGCGTCGTTGAAGTCGGGAGCGTCTTCGAGGTGGCAAAGAATCCGAGGCATCCGTACACGCAGGGGTTGATGGCGTCGATCCCGCGAGTTGGTCGGAAGGTTCAGCGGTTGATTCAGATCCCCGGCGCCATGCCGAGAATCGGGAACGTCCCTGAGGGATGCGCGTTCCATCCGCGCTGTCCTCAGGTGTTGGAACGGTGCCGGAAAGACCGTCCCGTGGTGACGCGTTCCGGCGGCATCGAAACGACGTGCTGGCTCTATGCCGATTCCGAGCCTCATGGCTGAATCCAACCAGACGTCGAGCCGCCGCCGCGAGGGAGAGCCGAGCTTACTCAGAGTCACCGACCTCGGGAAGCATTTCGACGTGTCCAGGCCGTGGCTGAGTCGCGTGATCGAGCGACAACCTCGCCGGATTCTGAAGGCGGTGGACGGCATCAGTTTCCAGGTCGCTCGTGGACAGACGTTCAGTCTCGTGGGCGAGTCCGGCTGCGGCAAGACGACCGTCGGGCGTGCCGTCGTCGGGCAGCTCGCACCGAGCTTCGGCCGCGTCGAGTTCGACGGCCTCGAGATCAGCGCGATGCGGAGTCGACGTCAGCGAGCGCAGTTTCGGCATCGTCTCCAGATGATCTTTCAGGATCCGTACGCGAGCCTGAACCCGCGCTGGAGGGTGCGCGACATCATCGCGGAGCCGCTGCGCGCGCTCGGGCTATCGAGAACGAAGAGGGCCGTGAGGGAGCGGGTCGAGGAGCTGCTGGGCCAAGTGGGTCTGTCGCCGGACGATGGGGCCAAGTACCCGCATGAGTTCTCGGGCGGGCAGCGTCAACGTGTGTCGATCGCTCGGGCGCTCTCTTCTCAGCCGGACTTCATCGTGTGTGACGAGCCCACCTCGTCGCTCGACGTGTCGGTTCAGGCGCAGATCCTGAATCTGATGAAAGATCTGCAACGCACCTTTGGTTTGACGTATCTGTTCATCAGTCACAACCTCGCGGTGGTGTACCACGTGTCGGACCACGTCGGCGTGATGTATCTGGGCCGTCTGTGTGAGGTCGCCCAGGCCGAGCAGTTGTTCACGCAACCCCAGCATCCCTACACCCGCATGCTGCTGGATACGATTCCGGATCCGGACGCGCCAGGACGTCGGCGGGAGCCGGTAGGCGGCGAGGTGCCAAGCCCCATTGATCCGCCTTCCGGGTGCTCGTTCCACCCCCGCTGCCCACTGGCCAATGAGCGATGTGTGCGTGAGGTGCCCGCGCTGAAGCTTCAGGCGCGTGTGCTGGTGGCCTGCCACGCCGTGGAGGAGGGACGGCAACAATGACGCGTTCATCCGAACACGGACAACGTCTCACCGACCACGCCGGCTGCCGCCGGCAGGTGCCGTGAACCCTCCGATACCTCCACATCGCGGTGATCGCATACCGCCGAGCCAAACGGGCCCGGCAGCCGTCCGGAGGCCACATTCGGACGGTACAAGGACAACGGCTGCCATCGCGCGGTTCAAGCTTGGGGGAGCACTTGCTACAGGCGCGTCTCGTCCACGTCCAGCCCCAGCCAGTGGCGGCCCACGAGCTCGTACGTGGAGAGGCGCGCCTGGATGTGCTGACTGATCACGTGGATGTCCTGGAAGTGGCGCTGCAGCGGGTGCCCGTCGTAGATGGCGGTCACGCCGGCGGCGTTGTAGACGGTGTCGACGACCCGGACCGCGAGCCGGATCGCATG
>Ga0187892_10011208_pt1 | contig 11083 bp, 10 predicted proteins | sample MA1701073metaG_FD_139345 | JGI IMG/M metagenome (GOLD analysis project Ga0187892, IMG submission 139345) | Bio-ooze microbial communities from a basaltic lava cave in the Kipuka Kanohina Cave System on the Island of Hawaii, USA - MA170107-3 metaG ... | reverse complement strand
TTGAGGCGTCGGGCCATATCGGGATATCCCCCCACGCGCGGTGTCCTCAGGCCGCCGAGCGCATCCGCTGGCGGATGACGGCGGCGAGGTGCGTGTACCCGTCGAGCTTGCGGAGCGTGATCTAGGCGTCGGGCAGGCCGAGGCCGAAGGGCCAGCGGAGGCTCTGGCCCTGGCGGTAGCTGCGGCGGAGGACGATGGGGAGGGTGTCGGGCAGCACGAGGTCGGTCTTGTCGTAGGTGAAGAGGCCGGTGGCGAGATCGATGGGGTCGCCGCCGGTGATGCCGGCCAGGATGCGGCCGGCCCAGGTGGCCAGGGGGCCGAGGATGGCGGCGCAGTATCCAGGATCTCGTAGGCGGTCTCCAGCGCGGCGCGGAGGGCCTCCCGGACAGCCGCGTCGTCGTCGACGACCAGCACCGTGTGCTCGTGCCGAGCCTTTCGTGTCTTCGGTCGTGCCATGCCCTCGACCCGCGTTCCGAGCCGTGGTGAAGCCGCCGGAGGGAACGATACCGTCGGCGTCCGGGCCGCGCCGGTCCGGCGACACACCCCGGGCCCATGGCACGCCCCCCCGGCCCGACTACACGCGCCGGACCTCCGGCCGGCCGAAGAGGCCGTGCGGCCGGACGCAGAGCGCCACCAGCAGCACCACGTAGGCGGCCACGCGGCTCAGCCCGCCGCCCACCAGCGGGTCCAGGTAGCCGGCCACGAGGTTCTCCAGCACGCCGACGAGGATCGCGGCCAGGATGGCCCCGCCGATGCTGTCGAGGCCGCCCATGATGACGATGGGGAACACCTTGAGCCCGAGCACGTCGACGCCGAAGCCGCCTCCGGACACGGCCGTCCACAGGGTGCCGGCCAGCACGGCCAGCGCGCCGGCCAGGGCCCAGGCGATCGTGACGTGGCGGCGCAGCCCGATGCCCACGGTGGCGGCGGCGTGCTGGTCGCTGGCGATGGCGCGGAGGGCCAGGCCGGTCCGGCTCCGCTGGAAGAACCAGCCGAGGGCGCCGATGGAGACGACGGCCACCGCCGCCGCGGCCAGCCGGTCGGCGGCGATGGGCAGGCCGAGGACGTCGACGGCGACGTCCTCGAGGCCGAGCGGGATGGTCCCGGGGACGCCCCGGAACACCAGGGGCGCGGTGCCGCGCATCAGGATGCCGAGGCCGATGCTGACCATGATGAGGGCGACCAGGGGCTGGCCGGCGAGCGGACGGAGGACGACCCGGCTCACGGCCACGGCCAGGGCCACCATCCCGCCGCAGCCGAGGGCGACGGCGCCGACGGGGGGCAGGCCGGCGGCGTGGATCCCCGCCGCCACCAGCCGCGAGGCCACCATGACCCACTCGCCGAGCGCGAAGTTGACCATGCGCGAGGCCTTGTAGACGACCACGAAGGCGAGCGCGATCAGCGCGTACACGGTGCCGGCGAGGGCGCCGTCGACGACCAGCAGGGCGAGGAAGACGATCTCGGTCACGGTGTCCGGCGGCGCCGCGCCGCCCCGCGAGGGCTCCCGGAGCGGACGGCTAGAGCCAGGTCAGGTCGGCCTCGAGCCCGAGGACGAACTGGCCGACCGTCTCGTAGTGCGCCTGGCGGCCCTGGAGCTGCTGGATGACCGTGTGGAGGTCGCGCCACGGGCGCTCGAAGGGCGCGCTCGCGAAGATGGCGGTGGCGCCGGCCGCGTGGTAGGCGAGGTCGGCGACGGCCTTGGCCTCGTGGATGGCGTGGGTGCCGGCCAGGCGGACCAGCATCCGCTGCTCGACGCCGAGGGCCCGGTCGCGGACGACGGCCCGCCAGACCTCGCCGAGGGAGCCCAGCAGGAAGCCGCGCGCCGCCCGCTGGCGGGCCTCGGCCCGCGCCACCTGCGACTGGACCACCGCGTTGTCGCGGAGCGCGTGGCGGGCGCCGCGGGGCGTCTTGTCCCGGGCCAGCTCGACGAAGGCGTCGAGCAGCCGCCGCCCGAGCGCCAGCGCCACGGCGGCGAAGCCGGCCGCGAACAGGCTGCCGGCGGGGAAGAGGTAGAGGGGCCCGGGCTCCCGGCGCTCGGCCGCGCTCTCGCGCTCGAAGGAGTAGGCCGCCGGCACGTGGAGGTCCTCGACGGCGTAGGAGTCGCTGCCCGTCCCGCGGAGCCCGAGCACGTGCCAGACGTCGCGGAGCCGCACGCGGGCGGCGGGGAACAGCATGGTCCGCCACTCGGGGCTGCCGTCCGGGCGCCGGCGCGGCGTGCCGTCGGCCTCGTGGATCGCCGAGTGGCCGCCGAACCACGTGGCGTGGCGGCCGCCGCTGGCGAAGCTCCAGGTGCCGGTGACACGGTAGCCGTCCGCCCCCGCCACCGCGCGGGCGTCGGCGCCCGGGCCCCAGGCGAGGATCGCGCGCGGGTCGGCGAAGACCTCGCGGGCGACGGCCGGGTTGAGGTAGGCCGCGCTCATCGCGCACCCCCCGGCCTGACAGAGGCACCAGGCCGTGCTGGCGTCGGCGGCGGCCACCGTCTCGATGACGTGGACGAAGGTGAGGGGATCGACCTCGAGCCCGCCCACCGAGCGGGGCAGGAGCAGGCGGTAGAGCCCCGCCGTCACGAGGGCCTGGAGCACCGGCTCCGGCAGCTCGCGCGCCTCCTCGATCTGGTCGGCGTGGGCCTCGATCTTGGGGGCGAGCGCCCGGGCCCGGTCCACGACCTCGGCGCCGGCGGCCGGCGGCGCCGGGTCGGCGAGGTTCCAGGGCGGCGTCATGGGGCGGGCGAGCGGCCGGTCAGCGGGCGAGCCCGCTGGCGTGGCCCACCGCCGTCTTGTCGCCGTGCTGGTTCTCGCACCAGACCTCCACCACGACCCGCGTGGCCCCGTCCTCCGGCCGCGTCTCGCGCACCACGCCGTGGACGGTGAGCCGATCGCCGGCGTAGACGGGCTTGACGAACACCATGGAGATGGTGCCGCCCTTGACGAAGCCCGCGCCGAGGAACGCCGTCATCAGCTCGGAGGCGTAGGCGGTGGACATCATGCCCTGGGCCAGGGGGGCCCGGAAGCCCTTGGCGGCGGCCCAGGCGGGGTCGGTGTGGATGGAGCGCGGCCGCACGCCCGAGTAGGCGTCGATCCGCCGCTGCGAGATCTCCTTCGTCAGGGTGGGCAGCGCCTGCCCGATCGTGATGGTCTCCGCGGCCACCGCCATTCGCCTACCCCCTCCAGAGCATCTGGGTGAAGCGCCCGCGCACGAGCGGGGTCCCCCGCTCGTCCTCGGTGACGAACTCCGTGACCATGAACGGCTTGCCCCGGCGCTCGTACTTGTCCACGATGCGGCCCCGGGAGCGCACGCGCATGCCGGGGCGGATCGGCTCCAGGAACTGGAAGTCCATCTTGGCATGGAGGCCGGCGTGCACCACGTACCGGGTGTGACGCAGGCGCAGGGCCTGGTTGCCCAGGAGGGTCGGGTGGGCGACGGGGCCGCCGAAGGGGGAGGCCCCGAAGAACCACGGGTGATGGTCCTCCACGGCGAAGGCGTAGGTCTCCACGTCCTCGGGCGTGACGAGGTGCTCGTCGGAGACGAACTCCTCGCCCACCGTCAGGGCCTCGTAGGTCAGCGGCCTGAACTCGGTCATCAGGGCCTCCCGCGCCGGCCCCGGCCGGACGCGGGCGGAGTGTATCGGCCGCGGCGTGAGGCCGTCAAGCCGGCCGGCTGCGCCGGCTAGGGCCGCCGGCTCTTCGGCCATAGCCCGGCCACCTGGCGGCCGATCCCCAGCTCGCCGACGTGGTACGAGTTGTGGTCGGCGACGACCAGGCAGCAGCGGAAGAAGGTGTGCTGGCCTTTGCTGTTGGGCACGGCCGCGAAGAGGTCACGGGCGGGATCGCGCGCGAGCGCGACGATGGCCTCGAGGTCCGCGTGGAAGCCGGTCAGGGACCGCCGCCACTGGACGGGCGTCGCGCGGGCGCCCGCGGCCGGCCAGTAGCCGGCGGGGAACTCCGGCTCCCGGTACGACTGGCTCGTCATGTACTCGAGCATGTCCCGCTGGGTGAGGCGGATGTGCTCGACGAGGTGCCAGAAGCTGTAGGGCACCCGGGGCAGGCGGGCGTTGATGCGCGCCATCGGGAAGGCCCGGGTCGCCTCGGCCAGCGACATGTGGTTGTGGCCGCTCTCCAGCGTGGAGATGAGCTGGTCCCGGATCTCCCGGTCGGTGGCTCCCGTCATGCGCCTGCCCTCGTGGTCGGAGGACGCTTCACCGGACGCGCCCGGCCGCGTCCGGCGCCCAGGGTACCACGCGCGGCCGGCATCCGGCCCGGGCCGCGTCGGGCAGGATGTCGCCGGGGCCGGCCCCTCCGCGCCCAACCGCGCGATTGTTCGATCGCTCCGGCGTGGCACGCGACGTGCGCCCCGCTCGCCGCGGCCCGGACGGGACGGCGTCCAGCCGGGTGAGCGCAGGGACCCGCGTGAGGAGGGAGAGGATCGCATGACCGGCCTCGTGTCGACGCTGGCGCTGCTCGTGACGGGCTGCCCCTTCCGAGGCCCCTGGGGGGTGAGCTATTCTGCGAACCTGACGTCGCACCGGGAGACGGGCATCGGCGCCTGGCCCGACGGCCGCATCATCGCGAGCCTCCACGGGGCCGAGCAGGGCGGCGGTCGTGTCCTCCCCCCGATGCCGGCGGCTCACTACGCGCAAGGCATCGACCACGAGGACATGATGGCCCTTCTCGCCCAGCTCCGGAGCCTCCCCCCGGTCGAGCCCCGGGTGCCGGCCCCGATCCGGGCCGCGGCGGCGGGGCGGCGGGCCTGACGTGGCCCCGGCCGGCCGCCCGCCCGCCTTCCGCCTGCCCGGGCGCGGCGTGTTCTGAGCGTCCGTTCACCCCAACGCGACCGGCCGCGGCGCCCCGGCGGGGCCGCGGCACGCACGATCATCCGTCACACTGGAGGACACGATGGCAACGTACTCGTACGCGGAGTGCCTGCAGAACTCGTACAAGGTCAACTGGCGCATCGACGACGTCCTCGGCGCCCACGAGTTCGACACCGGACGGCGCTGGCTGCCGGCCCGGCTGTCCGGCGCCGACGCCGCCTCCGGCCTGAGCGCCGAGGACCGGATCCGGCTGACCCACGTGGAGATGGGGGCCTACGCCCACCTGTTCGGCTACGTGGAGGAGTTCATCGCCCCCAAGGTCCTCGACCTGGCGCGGGACTTCGCCGTCGACGACCGCGAGGCCTTCGACGCGCTGACCAACTTCGCCGCGGAGGAGGTCAAGCACATGAACCTCTTCCGCCAGATCCGGGCTCGCGTGGACCGCACGCTCGGCTTCCCCCTCGCGCTGATCGGGGACGAGCAGGCCGTCGCCCGGGCCGTGCTGGGCAAGCACACGGGGGCCGTGCTGCTGCTGACGGCGGCCATCGAGTGGTTCACCCAGCTCCACTACCTCACGGGCTTCAAGGACGACGACGGGCTGGACCCCCTGACGAAGGCCATCTTCCGGGCCCACTGGCAGGAGGAGTCCCAGCACGCCCGGATGGACCACCTGGAGACGCTGCGCGCGTTCCGCGCCGCCGTGGACGGCCTGCTCCAGAAGCAGGCGGCCCTGGACGTGGACAACCTGGAGCGCTATCGGGGCCGGCCGCTCGACGCCGCCGGCCGGCAAGCGGTGCAGGACAGCGTGCTCCGCGCCAAGCGCTACACGTTCATCGAGAGCGGGGTGACCCACCCGAACTTCCAGGCGCTCTTCGGCGAGGTGGCGACCCCGGACCAGCAGGCCCGGGTGCAAGCCGCGCTCGCCCCGCTGCTGGCCGCGTGACGGCCGGGCCGGGGCGCGCGCCGGCCCCGCGCGCCCTGGCCTCGCCGGCGGCCGGCCGCCCACCCGGCGGCCCCGCGCGCCGGCCCGCGAGGACGCTACACTCTACGCCGGGAGCCGGACCGGGCCGCGGCCCCCCGGGCCTCCGACCGCCGTGCCCGCCCACCAGGAGGGAGCGATGGAGATCGTGCGCGTCACCGAGCCCCACGAGCTGGCCGCCGAGGACCAGCGCTTCTGCGAGGCCACGAAGGCGTGGTTCAAGATCGACTTCGTGCCCAAGATGAGCCGGGTGCTGCTCACGGTGCCCGAGGTCGGCCGCCCCTACGGGCGGGCGTCCCGGCGGGCCATGGCCGACGGGGCGCTCTCCCGCGGCCAGAAGGAGCTGATCGCCACCGCCGTCAGCGCCATCAACGTCTGCGAGTACTGACTGGTCGCCCACAGCGCAGCCGGGAAGCTGCAAGGGCTCGCCGACGACCGGATCTACTACGAGCTGGCCTACGTGGCCGGGATCACCCACGCCCTGAACGCGGTGGCCGACGGGCTCCGGCTGCCGCTGGAGTTCTCGGCCGACGGCCCCCGCCGCCCCCTGGCGCCGCTGCCCGAGCCCGGCGAGGTCGCCCCCGAGGTCAAGGACGTGCTCGAGGAGGTCGCGGCCTTTTACGCCATGGACCATCCCCCGGCGGTCTTCCGCTGGATGGCCCGGGACCCCGGCTTCCTCGGCGGCTACTGGGGCGCGACCCGGGAGGCGTTCGTCGACCGCACTCTCGACCGGGCGATGAAGGAGATCCTGGCGCTGGCCTGCTCCCTGACCGGCAAGAGCGACTACGGGGTGGACCTGCACCTGCGGGAAGCGCGTCGGCTGGGCCTGTCGGACCGGGCGCTCACCGAGGTGGTCCAGGTGGTGCAGCTCTTCAACACCGTGACCAAGATCGCGGACGCCCTGAACCTCGGGCCCGACTTCGACCCCCGCGCGCGGCCGGGCTAGGCGCGCGCGCCGCCGCCGGCGGGGCCTCCCGCCGCCGGCGGTCGGTCCTCAGGGCATGAGGACGAAGCGCACCGCGTCGGCGGAGGTCTTGCCGTTCTTGTCGGTGACCTTGACCTTCGCCTTGACGCCGGCCGGGAACGTGTAGGTCCCGTGCAGGTTCCACTGGCCGCCGTTGGCCGTCTGGTCGAACTTCTTGTTCACGGTCCCGCCCACGGCGTTGATCACCTTGTAGGGCGCCTGGGTCGTCCGGCCCGGGCCCGACGTCCACCAGAGGTGCACCTCGTAGGTGCAGGCGTCCGTCGCGCTGAAGACCGCGCTCTTCCACGTGTAGGTGTCCAGCCCCGACCCGTCGCTGACGAGCGAGGCGTTGGCGCCGAAGGCGGAGCCGTTCACGGCCGTCTTCCACGTCCCCGTGAACGCGATCTGGGACGAGGTCTGGCCGGGCGGGAGGTTGTCGATGATGACCTCGGCCGGGCACGTGCTGGCGCTGCTGCCGACGATGAAGTCGGCGGTGGTCTCGGCGTTGCCGCCGAAGGCCACCCAGCCGCTGGTGCCGCCCTGGCTGTTCATCGCCCGCGCCTGCCAGTGGTAGCTCGTGGAGGCGGTGAGCCCCGACACCGTCGCCGCGGCCACCCCGCCGCTCGACACGAGCGCGCTCTCGTGGGTCGGCGCGCCGGTGAAGCCGGTGCCGAGCGGGCGGACCTCGACCTGCAGCTTCACGGTGTCGCCGCCCCCGTCGGTGACCGTGCCCTTCAGCACCACCGTGGTCTCCTCGGTGGCGCCGCCCACCGGGATCGACGTGGTGCCGTTGCTCTTGAACTGGCCGAGGCTCCCCGGGGTGTTGGGCGGGGAGGACGGCAGGTCCACCGTGATGAGGGCGCTCGCGTGGGTGCCGGCGAAGTCGACGGCCGTCACCGTCACGACGTTGTCCCCGGGCTCGAGGATGACGGAGGCGTTCCAGGGGTTGATCCCGGAGGCGAACCCGGCGTGGCCGCGGTTGGTGGACCAGAACACCTGGAACACGCCCCCCGAGCCGCCCCCGGCCGAGCCCGACAGCGCCACCGGCGTCCCCGCCGCCGTGTGGCTCGGGGGCGGCGGCGAGGTGATGGAGATGAGCGGCGGGTCGGTGACCTGGATCTGGAAGTCGAAGATCCCGCGGCCGAGGGTCGCCGCCCAGAAGCTTCCCGTGCCCTCGGCGTCGTGGATGAAGGCGGCCACGTTGAGCGACCCGAGGCCGTTGTTCATGGCCGCCCACGTCTGGCCGTTGGCGGCGATCGAGTACACGCCGCTCCCGTCGGTCCCGGCGTAGATCCGGCTCACCGGGGCGCTGAGCCGCACGGCCAGCGCGGTGATCGGCTGGCCGGGCAGGTCGAAGCCGAAGAGCGACCAGGCCCCGCCGTTCACGCTCCGGTAGACGAGGCCGGTCGAGGTGCCGGCGTAGAGCGTGGGCCCGGACTGGCCGAGCCGGTCGAGCGCGAGGGAGATGACGGGTAGCCCGCTCCCGGTCAGGGTCCAGGTGGCCCCGCCGTCGGTGCTCCGGTAGACGCCGGACCCCGTGGCCCCGTCGGAGGCCGCGTAGAGCGTGCCCCAGGTGGCGTGGCTGCCGGGGCTGTGGTCGATGGCGAGCGCGGAGATCGTGCCGTTGCCCGGGCAGGACGCCCCGCAGGTGACGCCGGTGGGGAGGTTCCCGTTGATCGCGATCCACGTGGCCCCGCCGTCCACGCTGCGGTACACGCCGCTCACCGCCGCGTACACCACGTTCGGGTCGGTCGGGTCGACCACGATCGAGCGCACGGTCCGGGGGGAGTCGAAGGGATCCTCGGTCGTCCCGACCGTCGGCAGACCCGCGCTGTTCGCGGTCCAGAGGTCGCCGCCATCCACCGTCTTGAGGACGCCCTTGCCGGTGGCGGCGTAGACGATGTTCGGGTTGGTCGGGTCCACCGTCAGCCCCCGGACGGTGAGCGAGTCCTCCTCGGTGTCCTGCCAGGAGGCGCCGTTGTCGATGCTGGTGATGACCCCGCCGCCCACGAGGCCGGCGAACACCGCCTTGATCCCGCCCCGCTGCCCCACGGCCAGGGCCTGGCTGCGGAGCGCCGTCAGCCCGGAGTTGTCGTCCTCCCACTCGTGCTCCCCGACGCCCGTCGCGTTCGGACAGCGGTGGAACATGCCGCGCCCGCCGCTGCCTGCGTGGAGCCGGACCGTCCCGCCCGCGCACGCCGCGGTCTGATCGATGCCGAGGGCCCGGATGGGCATGCCCTTGAGCCCGTCGGGGAGGTCGATCCGCGGGACGCCGTCCCAGCTCCCGGCGCTGTCGTCGCTGGTGAACACGCCGAGGTCGGTGCCGATGTAGATCCGGGCGAACGTCGCCTCGTTCTTCAGCACGATCGACCACACCTGGGTGCTGAGGGTGGTCGGCACCAGGGTCGCGAAGGTGTCCGTCGGCCCGCCCATCCGGCGATCCCAGCAGCCGAAGGTCGACGGCGTGTCGTCACAGTTGAAGCCGGCGACGTAGCGGAAGAACCCGGCGCCCTGGCCCTGGCCGCCGCCCTGGGCCGGCGGGGTGCACGCCTGGCTGGTCAGGTCGCCGACCTCCCCCGTCGCCCCCGCGTACAGCATCGCCCCGGTGGCCCCCACGAGGGGCACCGTCTCGTCCACCGCCAGTGACAGGATCTCGGGCTTCTCCAGGCAGTCGGAGCGGAAGCCCTGGTTGGCCGGGTTGTCGATGCGCTGCCAGTTCTCGCCGCTGTCGACGGACTTGAACACGCCCTCGCCCTGGGTGCCCGCGTAGATCACGGGGGGGCTCGGCCGCGTGTCGACGGCGAGGGCCTGGACGCGGCGGGCGGACTGGTTGTTGGCGAGCCCGGTGTTCTTCTGGGTCCACGTGAGCCCGTCCCACCTGAACACGCCGCCCGTCACGCCGCTCTCCTCCCGCGTGCCGGCGAAGAGGCTGGTGCCGTCCCAGACGAGCGCCTGGACCTTCTTGTTGGTGAGCCCGGAGTCCATGGCGGTCCAGGTGGCCCCGCCGTCCGTGCTCTGGTAGACGCCGCCGCTCGACGCGCCCGGCAGGTCCTCGACGGCCGCGTAGATGGTGGTGCTCGGCTTGACGAGGGCGCGTACGCTCTTCCCGGCCAGCTCCGCGCCCGCCTGGGCCCAGGTGATGCCGCCGTCGGTGCTCTTGAAGACGCCGCTGCCGTTCGTGCCCACGTAGACGGTGCTCGGCGCGGCGGGGTCGACGAGGACGGCCCGGATGGGCCCGCCGGCCGGGCCCGTGCCCGTCCACACGTTGAGACCCGCCCCGGCCGGCCCCGCCGCGAGCAGCGAGGCGACCCAGGCCGATACGACGGCCACGACGGCGGGCGCGGTCACGCGGGGGATACGCCAGACCCGCCGAAGGGGAACGGGCGGTGTCAATTTGGGAAGTGCTTTTCCTAGTCCACCGGCGACCGCATGTCCACTCGACGGCTCACGGCACGTTGAAACGTCCATATTGATGCGCTTGCTCCTCCCCCGTGGTTGCTTCGGCGGCGCGGACGGCCATGCGCTGCGCGACCGGCCGGGCCGGGCGGGTTCCCGTACATTCCTCGTGCCAATTACGGGGGCGTGACGGGCCCATGGGCCCGCCGGCGAGGGGCGCGAGACGGGGCGCGGCTCAGCCGCCCGCGCTGTAGCTGATGCGGTACAGGCGACCGGCCTTGTCGTCGGACACGAGGAGCGCGCCGTCGGGCATGACGAGCACGTCGGCCGGCCGCCCCGCCGCCACGTTGCCGCGCAGCCAGCCGCTCGCGAAGGGCTCGTAGGAGGTGGCGCGATTGCCCTGGACGCCGACAAACGTCACGCGGTAGCCGATGGGAACGGAGCGGTTCCAGGAGCCGTGCTCGGCGATGAAGATGCCGCCTCGATAGCGCGGCGGGAACATCCGCCCCGTGTAGAAGCGCATGCCGATCGCGGCGACGTGCGGGCCGAGGAGCTGGACGGGCGGGGTGAACTCGCGGCACGCGCGGCCGCCGTGGTGGTCGGGATCGGGCAGGGCCGCGCCGTGGCAGTGGGGGAAGCCGAAGTGCTCGCCCGGCCGCGAGAGGCGGTTGAGCTCGTCGGGCGGCTCGTCGTCGCCGAGCCAGTCGCGTCCGTTGTCCGTGAACCACAGCTCGCCCGTCTCGGGGTGGAAGTCGAAGCCGACGCTGTTGCGCACGCCCCGCGCCACGACCTCGGGCCGGCCCCCGGCCGGATCCAGTCGGGTGATGGTGGCGTGGAGCGGCCCGGGCGGCGGGCACACGTTGCACGGCGCGCCCACCGGCACGTAGAGCCGCCCGTCGGGGCCGAAGGCGATGAACTTCCAGCCGTGGTGGGT
>Ga0187892_10011207_pt1 | contig 11085 bp, 10 predicted proteins | sample MA1701073metaG_FD_139345 | JGI IMG/M metagenome (GOLD analysis project Ga0187892, IMG submission 139345) | Bio-ooze microbial communities from a basaltic lava cave in the Kipuka Kanohina Cave System on the Island of Hawaii, USA - MA170107-3 metaG ... | reverse complement strand
TCTACGGTGTCTTCCACGGCGATCTCCACGGCGGCAATCTCGTCGTGCGCTCGGACGGGCGTGTGGCGCTGTTCGACTACGGCATGACCGGACGCATGAACGAGCAGCAACGCCTCGCCTTCCTGCGCATGATGATGACCGGCGCCATGAACGACATACGCGGGCAGATCGAAGCGTTTCGCGATCTCGGGGCATTGCCGGCCGACGCCGATATCGACGGCATTCTGCAGCTGCTCAAGGTCGACCAGCCCGTGCAGGATCCGACGAAGATGGAGCCGGAATTACTCGTGCGCGAGATCCAAGTGGTGCTGCGCGGGCTGTTGGCGCAGGGCGCGCGTCTGCCGAAGCATCTGATGCTCTACGTCAAGAACATGCTCTTCTTCGACGGCGCGATCGCGCATCTGGCGCCGGACCTCAACATGTTCGAGGAGGTGGTGAGGATCTACGCTTACTTCGCCGCCAACCACGCCGCGCGCATCGAGCGCGACGTCGGCATCGACCCGAGCCAGAATGCGCTCAACCTCGACAACCTGCGCGTCCAACTCGGCCTCGAGGGGAACGTCGACTCGCTCACGCACCGCGACCTGCAGAAGCGCCGCCTGGAGATCCAGCGCCGCATCGACGCGGGCGGCGGGCTCCCGCGCGTCTAGCCGGTGCGAGCACCGCCAGCACGACCACGCCGCAGATCCGCGAAGAAATATCGGAGGGCTTGGTTCAACACCTCTGCCGCTTCCCATTGCAGGAAGTGGCCGGCACCCGCCACCACGAACGGGCCGATGTGCTCGGGATAGGCAATCGTGGCGCGCCGGGGGAAATCGGCGGGCACGACGTGATCTTCGGGACCGAAGAGGATCAACGTCGGAATCAGCACCTTCTCAAAAAAGCGCGGCGGCTCGGCAGGGACCCGATTGCCCGTCGCATATTCGTAGTTGGCGATGCTGGCGCGGAACTTCCCGGCGTCCGCGAACGGCTCGCTCATAAACGCGATGTCGTCCGCGTCGAACGTGCGCGGCGCGGCCCAGAAGCGATGCCCGTAGAATTCGGAGATGTAGCGCACCCGACGCACCGGCGTGTCGAGCTCCGCCGCGAGACCATCGGCATCGGTGGACTGGCGGATGAAGTAGTCGGCTGCCGACCGCGCCGCGCGCGGCACGTCGGTGGTGATGCCGGCTGCCGCATATTCCGCGGGCAGGAATGGCGTGACGGTGTTGAAGACGCACAGGCGTTCGACGAAACCGGGGAAGCGTAATGTCAGGTCGGGGAGTATGGCGCCCCCGAGGTCACCGGCGACCGCGGCGCAACGGTCGTGGCCGAGAGCGTCGTGTACCAGCGCGTGCAGATCGCGCGCGTGCGTGGCGAGATCGTAGTGCGCGTCCGGCGCGAGATCGGAGTCGCCGAAGCCGCGTAGATCGGGCACGATCACCTCGAACCCGGCATGCGCCAGCGCCTCCACATTGCGCCACCAGATGCGTTTGGTCTCCGGCCAGCCGTGAATCAGCAGCAACGGATAGCCGCCAACGCCTTCATGGACGTAGGCCAGCGACAGTTGGTCGCGCACGCGGGCACGATGCACGCGAAAGGTGGGTCGGGGCATGGCGCAGCGTCTACCATCTGGCAGTCGCCTTGCCCAGACTGCAGGCCGAATGGTCTCTCAGTGTGATCCGTCGATGGACTGGCGGAGGTTCTTGGTCCGTCTTTCCAGGATGTCTTCCGCTCACCCTGAGCTCGTCGAAGGGCGAGCGTGCATTTGTCGACACCCTTCTTTCTATGCTTGCGCCGCGTCGGTGACGATCATGTCGTAGAGCGCCTGTGCCGCCGGCGACAGGTGGGCGTTCTTGCGCGACACCAGGACGAGGGTGCGTGACACGACTGGATCGGTGAGCGGAAGGACGGAGATCGTTGGATACGCCCCTTTCTGGATTGCCAGACGCGGGACGACCGCCGCCGCGACGTTCTCAGCCACCAGCCCGAGCGCGGTCGAGCTCCGCTGCACTTCATAGAACGCATGCAGCGCGAGGCTCAATTCACCAAGCGCGGCATCGAGCAGCGGACGGTTGCCGCTGACGTCGCCGGCGAAGATCAACCGATGCGGCTCGAGTTGCTTCCAGGCCACCTTCTTCTTGCGAGCGAGCGGATGATCGTTTCGGCAGATGAGGACAAACTGGTCTTCGAGCAACCGCACGCTGCGCAGATCGGGATGATGCGGCCCCGCAATGTTGATGCCGAACTCGGCCTCGCGCCGCAGCACCGCGGCGGCGACGCCCGACGACGCGTGATCGAGAATCCGGATCCGGTTGTTCGGATGGCGGGCGGCATACGCCTGAATGACGTGCGGCAGGTATTGAATGCCGACGGTCGGCACGCAGGCGATCGAGACGTCGCCGCGTAGCGCCTTGCCTGTTTCGTAAATCTCGGCCAGCGCCATCGCCAAATCGGCGAGCAGCCGGCGGCACTGCGGTAAGCAATCGCGGCCGATGCTCGTCAGCGCCACCGACCGCGTCGTCCGCTCGACGAGTTTCACGCCGAGCAACGCTTCGAGATTCTGCAGGCGGCGGGTCAACGCCGTCTGCGTGATGTGGATCGCGTCCGCCGCCTTCTGGAAGCTGCCGCGTTCGGCAATGGCGATGAAGGCCTCGACTCCGAGCGTGTCGACTTTTATGCGCATAGTGCATCAATAGCAGATTTAAATTCATTTCACTTCCAAATCAGTTTCGGCGACAGTTCTCGCATCGCAACCGCACACACCCCGCGAGGAGGACGCGACATGAAGGCAATCGCATCGACCCCCGAAATGGCCGCCCGGATCTACGCCACCATGCAGCGCAACATCGAAATCGTCCGCCGCCGCCTCGGTCGGCCGCTCACGTTGGCGGACAAGGTGCTGCTCGGCCATCTCGATGATCCGGCAACGGCCGACATCGAGCCCGGCAAGAGCTACCTGTTTCTCCGTCCGGATCGCGTCGTCTTTCAGGACGTGCTCGGGCAAACGGCGTTGCTGCAGTTCATGCAGACCCGGCGCGCTCGGGTCGCGGTGCCCACCAGCATCCACTGTGATCACCTCATCCAGGCGAGGGTGGGCGGCGAATCCGATCTGCGTGCGTCCTGCGAGGAAGACCGGGAAGTGTACGACTTTCTCCGCTCAGCCGCGGCGAAGTATGGCGCCGCTTTCTGGGGTCCGGGTGCCGGTATCATTCATCAGGTGGTGCTGGAAAACTACGCGTTCCCGGGTGCACTCATCCTCGGGACGGATTCGCACACGCCCAACGGAGGCGGTCTCGGCGCATGTGCCGTCGGTGTGGGCGGCGCTGACGCCGTGGAAGTCATCGCCGGCCTTCCGTGGCAAGTCCTGTATCCGAAGCGCATCGCGGTGGTGCTGACCGGACAGCTCGGCGGGTGGACCGCGCCGAAGGACGTCATCCTCTGGGTGGCCGGTCAGCTCACCGTGTCCGGCGCCACCAACGCCATCGTCGAATACATTGGACCCGGCGCCCGCACGATCAGCGCGACCGGAAAGGCCACGATCACCAACATGGGAGCGGAGCTGGGTGCCACGACGTCGATGTTCGCGGCTGACGCGCGGATGGCGACCTACCTGCGCGCCACCGGTCGCGGCGCCCTGGTGCCGGTGATCGAGCAGTACCAGCCATTGCTCGAGCCCGACGCCGAAGCCGAGGCCAATCCCGAGCGGCACTACGATCGTGTCCTGGAGCTCGATCTGTCGACGCTCGAGCCGCACGTTGTCGGGCCGCACACCCCCGACCGCGCGCGTCCAATCTCGCAACTCGCCGCCGAGGTGCGCGACAGTCGCAATGCATTCTGCGATCGCATCTCGGTGGCCCTCATCGGCAGCTGTACCAACTCGTCGTACGAAGACATGAGCCGTGTGGCGGACATCGCGCGGCAGGCGCGGGCGCGCGGCGTGAAGGCTGCAGCGTCTCTCATGATCACGCCGGGCTCCGAGCAAATTCGCGCGACGATCGAGCGCGACGGCCAGATGCGAGCGCTGCAGGACATCGGCGCTGTCGTGCTTGCCAACGCCTGCGGCCCGTGCATCGGGCAGTGGCGCCGCGTCGATGGAGACGATCCGAACACCATTGTGACGTCGTACAATCGCAATTTTCCCAAGCGCAACGACGGCCGGCCGACAACGATGAACTTCATCGCCAGCCCCGAGATCGTCACTGCGCTGGCGGTCGCCGGCAGGCTGTCGTTCAATCCGCTCACCGACACATTGGATGGTGCCGACGGCACCGCGTTCCGGCTCGAGCCTCCGCAGCCCGCGCCGGCGGTGCCACGAGATCAATTCGAGCGTGGGCGATCATTCTACGTGCCGCCGCCGGCGGACGGTGCGGACATCGGCGTGCAGGTCGATGCGCGCAGCCAGCGGCTACAGCTCATGGAGCCTTGGCCGGCTTGGGACGGGACGGACCTTCTCGATCTGCCGATACTCATCAAGACGAAAGGCAAGACCACCACCGATCACATCGCGCCCGCCGGGGCGTGGCTGCGGTATCGGGGCCACCTGGGCAAGTTCAGCGACAACATGTTCCTGGGTGCGATCAACGCGTACAGCGGCGCGGCCGGCACGACTCAGGACGTGCTCACGGGCGAGACTGGCGTCAACGTCGCGCAAGTTGCGCGGCGGTACAAGGCAGCGGGCATCAAGTGGGTGGCGGTTGGTGACTACAACTACGGCGAGGGCTCCAGCCGCGAGCACGCCGCGCTATCGCCACGGCTGCTCGGCGGCGCCGCGGTCATCGCTCGAAGCTTTGCGCGCATCCACGAGTCGAACCTCAAGAAACAAGGGCTGCTGGCGCTGACGTTCAGCGACCCGAACGACTATGAGGTCATCCGTGCCGACGACCGCATCAGCCTCGTCGGGCTCGCGCACATGCGACCCGGCAAACCGATTGAATGCCGCGTCACGCACGCTGACGGCAGCCACATAACCTTGATGCTCACGCACTCATTCAGCACATCTCAGCTCGAGTGGTTTCGCGCCGGCTCGGCGCTCAATGCTTTGCCCGGCAAGGACGCGTCTGGTTCCGTTCGGCCGGCGGGTGCAGCTCAGTGAACCAGTGACTCCTGCGAAAGGTCCGCGAGTTCGGTGAGCTCGGAATCCTTGTGCACGAGCACCACGGTCCTTCGTGCTAGCAAAAGGACGCCGAACCACGATACACGGTCGAGGGTGAACTCGTGAGAGGTGCCGGAGCTGAAGGGATGAGTACTGAGCCAGCACAACTCGTGGCTTCGCCACCCGCCAAGAGAAGCTTCTCCGAGCTCGTCCGCGAGGGCTGCGAAGGCTACGTCCTCCAGGGAATCGGCTTGCCGATTCCCGCCTACCTCTTTCATGCGGTCAAGCTCTGCCTCTTTGTTCTGGGTTGGATGTTCTTCTGCAGCTTCACGCCCGGCCTGGGCAGTCCAGGGCACATCGGCTCGTGGTGGGTGGAGGGGATCGCGTTCCAGAAGGCGTTTATCTGGGCGTGTCTCGTGGAAGTGCTCGGCTTCGGCTGCATGAGCGGTCCGCTCGGATTTCACATTTGGCCGCCATTCACGGCCTTCTTGCACTTCCTGCGTCCGGGTACGATCAAGCTGGCGCCGTTTCCGCATTTGCCGCTGTTCGGCGGGACAACACGGACCTGGCTCGACGTTACACTCTACGCGGCCTTCATCGGGTCGTTGTTGCGTGCGCTGGTTGCGGTCGAGATCGGCGCCGCGCAGCTGGTGCCGATCGTTGTGCTGCTGCCGCTCTGCGGCCTCGCCGACAAGACGATACTGTTGGCGGCGCGCGTCGAGCATCACTTCGCCATGATCGTGTGCTTCCTACTGGCGGGAAACTGGATCGCCGGCTGCAAGGCGGTTCAGCTCGCCATCTGGTTTTGGGCCGGCGTGTCGAAACTCACCGTCGCCTTCGGCTACGTCATTCCGGTGATGACGGTGAACAATCCGCTCGTGCGCAGCGCATCGCTGCGGCGGCGCATGTTCGTCGCCTATCCTGATGACCTGCGGCCGTCGCGGCTCGGGAGGATGATGGCGCACGCCGGGACGTTCCTCGAGCTCGCCGCACCATTGACGCTGCTGTTCGTCACGCAGTCTGGGCCATTGCTGGTCATGGGAATGATCCTCGTGCTGATGCTGCACGGGTTCATCATCGGCAACATGCCCGCCGGCGCGGTGTTCGAGTGGAATCTGGTCAGCTTGTACGCGGCGTTCTTCCTGTTCGGCGGCTATCCCGAGGTGACCGTGCTCGACGTCGGCTCGACGGTGCTTGCGCTCTACCTGATCGTGGCGCTGATTCTCATTCCACTCGTCGGCAACCTGATTCCGTCGCGGGTCTCGTTTCTGGTGGCGATGCGCTACTACGCCGGCAACTGGGCGTGGAACGCCTGGCTGTTCCGCGGCGACAGCTACAAGAAGCTCGAGCGGATCAAGCGGGCGTCACCGCTGTTCCGCGAACAGCTCGAGCGCTTCGCCCCCGCCGAAGCCGCAAACATGGACTCGCGTGGCATGGCGTTCCGATCGTTGCATCTCCAAGGGCGTACGCTGGGCTTGCTCCTGCCGAAGGCCATCAGCGGTCGTCCGTTTCAGGAATACAACTACGTCGACGGCGAGAACGTCGCGGGGTCGGTCCTCGGCTGGAACTTCGGCGAAGGACACCTCTGCGATCGGCGGTTGCTGCAGTGTGTGCAGGAGCAGTGCCAGTTCGAGGAGGGAGAGCTGCGCGCCATCACCGTCGAGTCGCAGCCGCTTCTCGGTTCGACGCTGCATTGGCGCATCCTCGACGCCAAGCGTGGTTTGCTCGAAGAGGGGTACGCGCATCTCGACGCGCTCGCGCGGCGCGCGCCGTGGGACTACGGCGAGATCTGAGCGCAATCAAAAATTCGGTCAGTTGATAGTCGATAGTCGACAGTTGATAGGTGTAGTGGCCAAAGATCGCTCCTAGCTGGGCCCCGACAGACCTCATTCAGTGGGTTGGCGACGTGACAACTGGTGAGCACAAGGCCGCTATCGACTATGGACTGTCGACTATTGACTGGTCGGATCATTCTCGGATTTGGAGCTGACCATGGACGATGCCGTCGTCGTGGGTGCCGGCCCCAACGGACTTGCAGCGGCGATCGAGCTGGCCAGGAGTGGGGCGTCGGTGCGTGTCCTCGAAGCGCGCGCCGAAATCGGCGGCGGCACGCGGACGGCGGAGTTGACGTTGCCCGGATTTCTGCACGACGTCTGCTCGGGTTGTCACCCCATGGGTGCGCTGTCACCTTTCTTCCGCACTCTGCCGCTCGCGGAGCACGGCCTGCAATGGATCCATCCGCCTGCGTCTGTGGCGCATCCGCTCGACGGGCAACCGGCTGTGCTGCTGCGCCGGTCGCTCGCCGACACGGCGCATGAGTTGCACGAAGACGGCAAGACCTACACCCGGCTCTTCGCGCCGTTCTTGCGGCAACCCCACGCGCTGCTCGCCGATCTCCTCGGTCCATTGCGCGTGCCGAAGCATCCGCTGCAGATGCTGCGCTTCGGGTTGCCGGGATTGCTTCCGGCGACCCTTGCATTCGGTACTGGATTCCGCGGCGTACGGGCTCGGGCGGTGCTTGCGGGTTGCGCGGCGCATTCGATTCTGCCGCTGGAGCGGCCGCTGACGACGGCGGTCGGGATGATTTTCGCGCTGACGGCGCATGTCGAGGACTGGCCGGTTGCCGCGGGTGGTTCATGCGCCATCCCTCAAGCCCTCGCGTCGTATCTGTCGCAGCTCGGAGGGCGCATCGAGACGGGGGTCTTGGTACGTCGTCTCGCCGATCTTCCGCCCGCGCGGGTGGTGTTGTTCGACACCAGCCCGGCGCAACTTGCCGATGTCTGCGAACCGCTGCTGCCCACGGAGTACGTGCGTCGGCTCCGGCGTTATCGCTACGGCCCAGGTGTCTTCAAGCTCGACTGGGCTCTGCAGGGGCCCATCCCATGGAGCGACCCGCGCTGTCTCGACGCGTCGACCGTGCACGTCGGCGGCACGCTCGAAGAAATCGCTGCCGCCGAAGCGGCGGTGTGGCGTGGCGAGCATCCGGAGCGGCCCTTCGTGATGGTCGTGCAACAAAGCCAGTTCGACTCCAGCCGCGCCCCGGCGGGGAAGCATACGGGCTATGCCTACTGTCATGTGCCGGCGCGATCAAACGTCGATTGCACGGCAGCGATCGAGCAACAGATCGAGCGGTTCGCGCCTGGCTTTCGCGAATGCATTCTGGCACGTCACCGTACCACCCCAGCCGACATCGAGCGCGAGAATCCCAACGATGTCGGCGGCGCCATCAGCGGCGGAGTCTCCGACCTGTTCCAGTTCTTTGCGCGGCCGGTGGCGCGGCTCGATCCGTACTCGACGCCGCATCCACGTCTGTTCATTTGCTCGGCGTCAACGCCGCCCGGAGGTGGCGTCCACGGCATGTGCGGGTACTTCGCGGCGCGGAGCGCGCAGCGGGCGCTGACCAGGCTCCCGTCGTTCGTGCCCGATCTGGCCGCTGCACCGGCGACCGTGATGCCGTAGCGACATCGCGCGATTGGGGCGTGACGCGCCCCGCAGGATTTGCCAAGATCGGCTCGTCCCTCTCGTCCAACGTTTCACCTCGGCCCGTGGGCCGGAAAGGAGCATCACCATGTCGACCTTCGAAACGATTACCCAGTTCAACCGGATGCTAAAGAACGTCGATCAGTGGCTGCAGGCGGCGACTGCGTATGCGCAGAAAAAGAACTTCGATCCGGACGTCTTCGCCCAAGCGCGGCTGGCGCCGGACCAATACGCGCTCGTACAGCAGGTGCAATCCGCCGCCGACTCAGCGAAGTACGCCGCGGCCTATTTGAGCGGCCAGAAAGCCCCGTCGCATCCGGACACTGAGAAAACGGTCAGCGAGCTGCGAACGCGCATTCAAACGTGCGCCTCCTACCTGGGGACGTTCAAAGCTGCCGATTTTACCGGTGCCGAAGAGCGCCGCGTCTCGCCGCCGTGGATGGAAGGAAACTCGGTGAGCGGTGCCGACTACCTGACACGCTTCGCGGTGCCGAACTTCTACTTTCACGTGACCACCGCGTACGCCATTCTGCGGCACAATGGCGTCGACCTCGGCAAGCGCGACTTCATCGGCGTGCGCAGCTGGACGGAGGTTTCCTAGCGGACCTGAAGTGGGGAGGGCTTGAGGGCGTGGGGGCGTGGGGGCTTGAGGGCTTGGGCCTGGGAATGAGACCGGTCGATCAATGGGCGCCCTTCGAGACGCCGACAAACACATTTGCGCTCCTGCCCATGAACAGCCTTGCCAAGTACCTGTTTTCTTTCGAGACTGTCTTGGGGATGTTCATGGGCCCTGCAAACCGGCTTCTGCCGGATGGCCTCTCAGGGCGAGCGGACACCTACCTTCATGAATCAGGAGAAAACATGTTCAGGGAGCAACGAGACCGTTCATGGAGCAACGAGAAGACCGTTCATGGAGCAAGGAGCCAGACCATTCATGGAGCACGGGAGGACCGTTCGCCCTGAGAGGCCATCCGGCAGAAGCCGGTTTGCAGGGCCCATGAACATCCCCAAGACAGTCTCGAAAGAAAACAGGTACTTGGCAAGGCTGTTCATGGGCAGGAGCGCCTCGTGTTTGTCATCGTCTCGAAGGGCGTCTGTGTTTGAAAGTTCGTCTTCCCTCAAGCCCCCACGCCCTCAAGCCCTCAAGCCTTTCTCCAACAACCACGCTTCCGCATCACTGCGCTTCGCAAAGATGCGGAAGCCCGTGCCGTGCCGTGCTTCGGAAAGGAATTCCTCGAACCGTTCGGTGTATGGTCGATCGGCGCCGAACACCGCCGCAACCGTGAGGCCATAGTTGTAAAACTTCTGCAGGAGCTCGCCGGCCAACCGTGTGCGCAGATCGAAGAACGCTTCCGGGAGAATCTCGGAGTCAATCAGCAAGAGGTGTGCATCCTGTTCGTGGCAGGCGCCAATCAGATCCAGCGCATCGTCGAGGCGGGTGATCGGTTGAAGGCACTCGACGACGCGCGCGGGCGCGCCTGCGATCATGCGGAGTTGCATCGGCGTAAGGCGTGACGCCGCAAACAGCTACTGAGCCGGCGTGTCGATGAGCTGCCGGCCCTTCTCAGTCAACGAGAACGCCGCAGTTGCCTGGTCATAGGTGACGAGTCCGTCGGCCACCAGGCCTTCCATGAGTTGTGAAAACGCCTGATGACCGGCCTGGTAGAACACCAGACTGTGGGTGTGCAGCTCGCGCATCGGGATCGTTCCACCCTTCTTCGCGATGAACTTCATCAAGCCCTGGCGGGCGGTCTGCGTGTCGGCGGCCATGTGATTGTCCTCAAGTCCGCTTCACCCTAGCACGTTTCGTGATCCGGCCCAGCCGTCGGGTGTGGACGATCGTCCACTACGACGAGGGAACCGTCCGGAACATCTTCGGGCGTTGGCGAACGGGATCCAAAAGCGAGAGGTCGTCAGCGGGCATGTCGTACCCTTCCGGATGCGGCGGACGCGGCGCCAGGCCGAGTGCGGCGACAACCCGAACGTCTTGGTAGTAGCCGACATAGGTCTGGAAGGTGAGCGGTAGGACAAATGCTTGCCGGTGCATCAGCTCCAATTTGTCCGCTTGCGGCAGGTCGACGAACCCTTGCCCTTTTTCCTGCCGGGCCGCGGCATCGAGATCCGCCACGCCTTGCGCGATCATGGCGCGGAGATCGGGCAGGTTGGACAGTGCCTTGAGGATGGCAGGGGCGATACCGAGCTGCCCTGCACCGGGCAGCTTGCCGTCGCGGCTCGGGGGAATGATCTCGTCGAGCACGCTGTCGAGCACACGCCGTGCGGCGGCGGGGAAGTCGTGCGGGTCTGTCTCGGTGTTCACGTCGCGTGTGGTGTCCATGCAGTTTCGCAACCAGGGTGCTGTCAGTCGAAGAGGTTGGCGAGGTTCTTCTTGATCGTGTCGCCGATGTACAAGGCCAGGGCCTGGATGGTGTTGGTCGGATTGACGGCGGCGGCGGTGACAAAGATGCTGCCGTCGACGATGAACAGGTTGCGCACGTCGTGGCAGCGCCCCCACTCGTTGACGACCGAGCGTT
>Ga0187892_10011206_pt1 | contig 11086 bp, 5 predicted proteins | sample MA1701073metaG_FD_139345 | JGI IMG/M metagenome (GOLD analysis project Ga0187892, IMG submission 139345) | Bio-ooze microbial communities from a basaltic lava cave in the Kipuka Kanohina Cave System on the Island of Hawaii, USA - MA170107-3 metaG ... | reverse complement strand
TGAGGCCGTAATAGCGGTCGAACCCCCGGTCGCAGGGCCAGTGCGGCCGGTTCTCGCCGACGTGCCACTTGCCGACCATCATGGCGTGGTAGCCCGCGGGCTTGAGCGCCTCGGCCAGCGTGACGCACCGGTCGTTGAGGTACCCCTGGTAGGCGGGCGTGCCGCGGTTATTCACCATGTGTCCCACGCCGGCCTGGTGCGGGTAGAGGCCAGTCAGCAGCGAGGCGCGCGTGGGACAGCAGCGGGCCGTGTTGTAAAACTGAGTGAACCGGAGCCCGCCGGACGCCAGGCGGTCGAGGTTCGGCGTCGCGATCTCGCCGCCGTAGCAGCCGAGATCGGAGAAGCCCATGTCGTCGGCCATGATGAGGACGATGTTGGGTTTCTTGACCTCCTGGGGGACCGACGCGAAAAGAAAGGAAAGAAGCGCGAACCGCATGATTCCCTCCGTCAGCCCGATGTGGCGGCCAACAGATAGAACAGTACACGGTTGGCCCCGGTTCCTGGCAAAGGGTAGGGGGACGCTATTTTTCGACCTTGAAGGTGGCCTGCTTCTGGTTCCACCAGGCCTGCCAGTCCTTGCTCGCGGTGTGCTTCTCGCGGGTGATCTCCTGGAGCGCCTTGACCGCCACGGGCAGGATCTCGACGGCGCGCTTGCGGTTCTGGTCCTCACCGCTCGGGACCTGGAAGCCCCCCGGCGTGTTGGGCAGGTCGATCGACCCGTCGTCCTTGAGCTTAGCGAACTTCTCGGCCTTCTTGATCAGTTCGATGAGCGGCGCGATGGACTTGGCGCTCCGGATCGCCTGGGCCGCCGTGATCGCGGCTTTCACGACCTTGGCGTCGTCCTCCGCGAAATACTGGTGGATCGTGATCAGCGAGGTTTCCTCGTCGAGTTTTCCCAGCGACTCGAAAATGGCGACCTGCACGTCCGGGAGCTTGCGGTTGGGCTGAAGCGCCTTGACGAGGGCCTCGGAGGCGAATTTCTTGAGGTCCGTGTAGGCCGTCAGGCCCTTCGCGGCCGCGATGCGGACCGTGGGACCCTTGTCGGACGACAGGACCGGGTTGACTTTGTTGAGCGTCTTGAGATGAGGGACCTTGGTGAGCTCGGTGACGGCGGCGGCCCGTTCCGGCTCCGAATCGGTGGCGAACGCCTTGTTGAAGCGGTCGATGGCCTCTTCGGCCGCCTTGTCGTCCTGGCCGCCCAACAGGGTCAGGAGCAGAAGAACGTTGAACATCGAGGCCACCTCCGCGTTTTCCCTTTGTTACACGCCGCTTGCTTTTATGTGCCCTGAAATCGTACCAAAAGTACCGTGACCGGTCGCGCCTTTTTCCTGGCGGTCCTGGCCCTCCTGGCGCTGACGATCCTGGCGGGTCGGGCGGCGGTGGCGTTGCATGAGTTCGGCGGCCACGCGCTTCCGGCCCGCGCGGCGGGCGCCTCGAAGGTAACGGTGCGCCTCTCGGCGCTGGGAGGCGGCTACGTGCGGCCGGAATTCCCGCCCGGCCGGAGGCCGTCCCCGACGGCGACGGCCGTCTTCAAGCTGGGCGGCATCGCCCTCAACCTTCTGACCGGAGCCCTGGCCTGGTTCGCGGCGCGGCGGCTCCGAGGCCGGGGGCTGCCTTACCTCGGGCTTCTCGCCTTCGGGTTCGGGTCGGTGGCCGGCGGTCTCGTCTACCTGACGAACGGCTTCTACTACGGCTCGGGGGACCCGCTCGGATTCGCGCCGGTGTCCCTGGATCTCTCCCGAGCTCAGTGGGTCTGGGTCTTCTTCGTCCCCGCGGCGGCCGGGGCCGCCTGGCTCGCCGCGCGCCACTATCTCGACTTTCTTGCCGGCCACGCGCGGCTGGACTCCGCGCGCGCCCGCCTGGGCTGGACGGTTGCGACCGCAGGACTCGTGACGCTCGCGTACGGGGGCCTCTGGCATCTCCTCAGCGACCCCGCGCTCGAAGGGACGACCTCCGAATGGCGCCTCCAGCGGGAGATCGCGAAGGAAACGGAGCGGCGCGCGGCCGCGGCGCCCGTCCCCGCCCCCGCACGGAACGCGCCGAGGCCTCCTCCGCCGGTTCCCGTCGCGGTTCGCCCGGAGGAAGTGCGGCACCGGGTGCCGCCTCCGGTGGGGCCGCTGGCGCTCCTGGTGGCCTCGGTGGTGGCGAGCGTGGGGGCGCTTCTGCGCGCGAAGCCGACGGGCGAGCCGGCGCGCCTCGCGGCGCTTCCGGTCCTCGCCTTGGCCGTGGCCGCGGCAGCCGCGGTCACGACCTTTCGATATCTTGGGTGAACACTTCGGGTGTATAACGGAAAGAGGGTGGCTGGGCGGCCGCCGGTGAACGAAAGGAAGAGGATCATGCGAAAGATTTCATGGGGCGCCGCGGCCGTGGCCGCGCTGGCGGGGGCGGGGGTCTACGCGCTGGCTCAGGACAACAACAAGAAGGATGCCGGGAAGATGCGCTTCTTCGAGATCCGTACGTACACGGCGAACCCCGGGAAGATGGAGGCGCTCCATAAGCGCTTCCGCGACCACACCAACCGCCTCTTCGCCAAGCACAACATCGAGATGGTGGGGTACTGGACCGTGGTGAAGGGCGAAGGGACGGAGAACACGCTGGTCTTCATCCTCGCCTACCCCAACGCGGAAGCCCGCGAGGCCGCGTGGAAGGCGTTCGGGAACGACCCCGAGTGGCAGAAGGCCAAGACCGAAAGCGAGAAAGAAGGGCCGCTCGTGGGGAAGGTCGACTCGCGGTTCCTCGCGCCGACCGACTACTCCCCGATCAAGTAGGGACTGTCTCGGCCAGTCTCGGGTTGACGGTCCGGTTCAGGGCGTCGTCCGCCTCCGAGAGGCCCAGGCATGCAGGCAACGGGGCCAGCTCGAACCCGTAGAACCGCCGGCGAAGGTCGAGCGTGTCTTCGGTCCCGTCGAGCCGGACCCGGCCCACTCCCCCCGAATGCGGGTGCTCGCGCTTCCAGGCGCCGTACCGGCACAGGAGCGATTTTCCCAGGATGGCCAGCGGGTACACCCGGGAAGCTCCGTCCCGCCAGCGGAGACGGGGGAGGTTCGCGACGGCGTGCCGCGGCGAATAGAACTCCCGGTAGGCTCGAAAAAGGAGCTCGCGTATTCTCTCCGGCCGGAGGCTCGGGTGGCGCCAGACGGTGCAGGACCCGTCGAACCGGTCGAGATTCCGCTCCGTGATGAGGCCGCCGGAGAGGAACTCGTCGTACTGCTCCGTGCCGGGGATCGGGGTCAGGACGTAGAAGCTCACGACCGCCGGTCTCAGCCGGCGCAGCGTCCGCACGTGCTTCCGGATGCTTTCCTCCGTATCCTGCGGGAACCCCAGAATATTCGTAAAGTGCGATGTGATCCCGTACCGGTCGCAGAGCTCGACGATTCGACCGTAGAGCTCGGGCCTGTTCTGGGACTTGCGGATCGAGAGGAGCGTGCTGCGGCTGAACGATTCCACGCCCACCAGGATCTGGAAGCAGCCCGCGCGGGCCAGGAGGGCGACCAGCTCCTCCTGCCGGGCGATCTGGACGTCGCACTGGACGAAGAACTTGAGGCCCAGCCGCTCGGAGGCCATCGCCTCCAGGAGCTCCGGCGCGTCCGGGTACTTATTGAAATTGTCCGACGTGAACATGACCATTTTGGCGCCGGCGTCCCGGGCGGCGCGCAGCCCGGCCAGCGTCGTGGCGACGGGCTGGCTGCGCACGCGCCGGCCCGCGATCTTGATGACCGAGCAGAAGTTGCAGACGAACGGGCACCCGCGGGCCGGGTAGACGCCGACCATGGGCACGATGTAGCGGCGCAGGTCCCGGCGGGAAGGCGGGATGAGAGGAGGCGGCTCAAGCTCCGGATGCCATCGGCGCTCGCGGCCGTACACGGGGCGGAGCTCGCCCGAGAGCGCGTCCTCCAGGATTGCCGTCCAGACCAGCTCCGCTTCGGCGAGCGCGAAGCTCACCCCGCGGCCCTGGACGGCGGACGTATCGGACGTCATGGGATGGGGGCCGCCGATGACGGCGAGAGCCCCCCCGCGGACGGCGATGGCCGCGAGGTCCAGCGCGCGGTGAAACTGGTGGCTCTGGACGCCGACAAGGGCGACGAGCGTCCTGACTCCGGGCTCGCCTTCGAGGAGGCCGAGGTAGTCGAGATCGGTGTGAACGTATTCGTCGATCGCGTGGACCTCGACCGGGACGCCGCGGACGGAAGGCGGCGTCAGGCTGCGGAGGTACGGGAGCGTGCTGTTGGGCATCACCCCCCGGCGGAATCGCGCGACGGCGCCGTCGGGCTCGTACTTGCTGGGCTTGATGAGGACGACCCGCAGGCGGGCGACCATCGATCCCCTTCCTCCCGGAGATCTTGCCCGAGCTCCCCGGATTCCTCCTACCGTACGATCGGGGGCTCGGAGGGGGAAGGGGATTCCGTACCTGTTCAGGGGTCTGATTCCAGATGCCGGATGCCGGACGCAAGGTGGCCTGACGGGAGAGGATTGGCATGGGACGCGCCCTCGCCACGTTCGGTCACCGGCGCCTCCCTCGGGATCTCCCCTGCCGCCCGTCTCGAAGTAATGGCTTGCACCGGCGGTTCCGGCGCGGGTAGGCTTAGGGAGGATGTTCCCTCGACTGAACATCGCCCTCCTCCTCCTGATCTCCGGCTGCTCGTCGCAGGATGCGAACGTCGCACGGGAGGTCGAGCACCTGGGCGCCGACGACGCCGGAGCGCGGGTGCGGGCGTCGCGGACGCTCCTGGAGTGGGGTGACGAGGAGCCCACTCGGGACGCCGTGCGGGCGGCCCTGCGGAGGAGCCTTCAGCCCGGGGCCCAAGAACTGCTGCGGCACCTCGAGCTGCGCGCGCGGATCCCTTCAGGGCTCCTCGTCGTGGAGGGGCTGACGGAGCAGCTACTCAACGGGACCGGATTCCAGGCCTGGAAGTGGGCTAGGCAGAGGGGCGTCAAGTTGGGGCGGGAAGAGTGGACCTTCCTGGTGGAGGAGGCGTTCCGCCGCCCGGACGCGGAGTTCCCCATCCAGGGGAAGCAGGAACTTCTGGGTTTCATCGAGGAGCGGGCCCTTGAGGGATGCCTGGCCCGCGCCGCGGAACACTTCGCGGACCCGGATCCGATCGTGCGGCTGAACGCCGCGGGCGCGCTCATCGCGCTGCACGCCCAGGACTTCGCGCCCCGGATCGTCGCGATGCTGAAGGACCCCAATCGGAGCGTCTCCTCCCGACTCATCGATGCCCTCAAGCACTGGGCGCCGAGGGAGTTCGCCCCCGCCGTCGCCGAGCTGATTCGGGACCCGGACGACCGCATCTTCTGGGACTCCACCTACCTCCTCCGCGATCTCCACTCGAAGGAGGTCGCGCCGCTCGTCGCGGAGCTCCTCAAGCATCCGAAATCCAACAGGCGTTTCCAGGCGATGATGCTCCTGGGATCGATCAAGGCGAAGGAGTTTGCCCCGGCCGTAGCCGAGCTCCTACGCGACCCTGACGACTACGTCCGAAGGGTAGCTATCACGACGCTGGGAGAGCTCGAGGCGGAGGAGTTTGCCCCCCGTGTCGCGGAGCTGCTCCAGGTCCCCGCCCTGCGCTCGGAAGTGCTAAGGACGCTGGGAGCGATGAAATCGAAGGCCGTTACCCCGGCGGTCGCGAAGCTCCTGGACGATCCGAATCAGGACCTGCGCCTGGACGCGGCACGCGTGCTGGTCCGGTCTCAGGCGACGGAGTTCGCGCCCCGCATCGTCGCCCTGATGAAAGAGCCGGATGGCTTCCGCAGGATCGCAAACGCTCTGGAGGACGCCGAGGCGAAGGAGTTCTTCCCCGCCGTCGCGGAGCTGCTCGGGGACCCCGACGACGCCGTCTTTCTGGACGCGTGCGACCTCTTGCGCGACCTCGACGCGAAGACCGCATGGATTCGAGTGGGCCAGACGTTGAAGCACGCAAGCGCTGCGAGGCGCGAACGGGCCGCGCGCCTGATCGGCGAGCTCAAGTCCCGGGAAGCCGCTCCCGCCGTCGCGGATCTCCTGCGGGACGACGACTCCGATGTCCAGAGGGGGGCGATCGAATCGCTCGGGGAACTCAAGGCCGTCGAGTTCGCTCCGCGGATCGCGGAGCTGATCCGCCACCGGGACCCCAAGGTCCGGGGGGCGGTCGTCACGGCCCTCGGGCAGGTCGAGGCCGCGGAGTTCGCGTCGCGCGTCGCGGAGCATATCGACCATCCCGGACTGCGTTTGAGGGTCCTTGAGGCGCTGGCGCGAATGGGGGCGAAGGAGCAGGCCCCGCGGATCGCGGAGTTCCTGGAGGATCCGCAGGTGCGGTCGACAGCCGTCTGGGCGCTCGGGCGCTTGAAGGCCCGGGAATTGGCTCCCCGGGTCGCGGAGCTCCTGAAGGCCCCCGACGTCGAGGCGCGCAAGGACGGGGTGTGGCTCCTCGGCGCCGTAGGGGCGAAGGAATACGCGCCGCGCATCGCGGAGCTCCTCCAGGACGAGGAGCCGCGGATCCGCTACGAAGCGGCGGATGCGCTGGGAGCGCTCGGGGCGAAGGAGCTGGCGCCGCGTGTGGCGAAAGGACTCAAGGACGGTGACCCTCAACGTCGCACGCTGGCGGCTTACGTCTTGCACCGGTTGGAGTCCCGGGAATTCGCCCCGTCCGTCGCTGAACTGCTGGACGACCCTGACCCGTCGGTCCGCTTGCAGGCGGCTTCCGTACTGGGTTCATTCCAGGCCCGGGAGTTCGCGCCCCGGGTCGCCAAACTGCTGCGGGAGACTTCGCACGTGCGCGCGTACGCGGCGGCAGCATTGGGGCGGATGGGCGCCCGGGAGTTCGCCCCCCGCGTTGCGGCTCTCTTGAAGGACCCCGAGGAGTTCGTCCGCGGCGCGGCGGCCTCGGCGATGGGAGACTTCCGAGCATTCGAGTACGTCCCGGCCCTGATCCCGATGCTTGACGATCCGGATGACATGGTCCGCGGATGGGCGGCGATCTCCGTGGTGGAATTGGGCCGGATGGACGCGATCCCGAAAGAGCGATACTGGCACGTTAGCAAACTTTGGCGCTGCGGCGGCCGGGAGCCCCCGCCGCGCGCCCGCTCCGCCCTCGTCAAGCTGGGCTACACCCCCGAGCAGATCCGCAAGCTGCGCGACTTCGAAGAGGAGTAGCTCCGACTTTGGAGTCCCGTCCGTCAATTTTGAAGAGAATCGGCCGCGCGTTTCCGGATCCGTGCGCTATTGAGTCTGGGGGGCCGACCGCGACGTAGTGTTGGGTGGAGCGGGGCTTCCTGGGGAGGTGTTCATGAGACGCGCCCGATCGAAGCTCTTCGCGGTCGTGGTTTTGGCGCTCCCGGCTTTCGGACAGGACGCCAAGAAGCCGGACGAACCTCAGGCCAAGCAGCAGCCCACGCCCGTCGAGGCGGTCAAGCTCGATCGGCCCGCCGATTTCAAAGTCGACGTCTTCCCGATCTTGAAGTCCAACTGCCTGGCGTGCCATAACGCCAAGGACGCCGAAGCGGACCTCGTCCTGGAGACGCCCAAGGCCATGATCAAGGGCGGGGAGAACGGTCCCGCGATCGTGCCGGGGAAAGGCGACTCGAGCCTGCTCCTTCGCGTGGCCTCCCTGCAGAAGAAGCCGTACATGCCTCCCAAGAACAACAAGGCGGGCGCCAAGCCGCTCACGCCGCGGGAGCTGGGGCTGATCAAGCTGTGGATCGATCAGGGCGCCAAGGATTCGGCGGCCCCGCAGATCGACCCGCCCAAATTCCAGCCGCCTCCCACGGGGTGGAATCCGGTGTACGCCGCCGCGCTCGATTCGGACGGGGAATACGCGGCCTGCGGAAGGGCGGGACGCCTCTACCTCTATCATATTCCCACGCGGCGCCTGGTCGACGAGCCGGTCGACCCCAAGCTCGCGCCGTTCGCCCCCAAGGGCCAGCCGGGGTTCGCCCATCTCGACGCCGTCCAGTCGGCCGCCTTCAGCCCCGACGGAACGCTCCTGGCCACCGGCGGCTACCGTTCCATCAAGATCTGGCGGCGGGAACTTGCCTCGCAGAAGTCCCAGCTTCCGATCACGGATCTGAAAGCCGCGGCCATCTCGCCCGACGGGTCGAAGATCGCCGCCGCCGGGCCCGACGCCATCATCCGGCTCTTCGACGCCGGGCGCGGCAAGGTGATGGAGCTCAAGTGGCACGCCGAAGCGATCACCTCCCTGCGCTTCTCGCCGGACGGCGCCTGGCTCCTCAGCGGCTCGACCGACAAGACCGCCCGCACCTGGAACGTGGCCGACGGGGCGGGCGTCCGCAAGCTCGACACTCCGGCGGCGGTCCACGCGGTCGAGTGGACGGGCGCGAAAGAGGTCGCCGCCGGCGGCGCGGACAATCTCGTGCGCGTGTGGACCTTGGAAGGGGAGGCGCCGGCCCCCAAGGAGCTCAAAGGACACGCGGGACCGGTGACGGATCTGGTCTTCTCGGCGGGGGGCCTGGTCTCCTCGTCCCAGGACGGAAAAGCGATCTTCTGGAACCTGGAGACCGGACAGAAAGTCCGCGAAGTGGCCCACGGGTCGCCGGTGGCCGCGCTCGCGGTTTCCGCGGACGGCAAGCGGCTGGTCACGGTCGGGGGGCCGGCGGCCAAACTGTGGGATACCGAAAAGGCCCAGGCGGTTGCCGACCTGCGCACCGACGGTCCGGCGCGGCGGCGCGACCAGTTCGCCCAGTCGCTCCTCTCCTTCGCCGGGACCGAAGTGACGTTCCGGCAGGGGGCGCTCAAGGCGGCCCAAGACGCCAAGGTCAAGGAGGAGGAGGAGGTCAAGAAGGCTGCGGACGCCGTCCCGCCGATCGAAAAGGACGCCAACGACAAGCAGGCCGCCTCCGCCAAAGCGACGAAGGACCGCGAGGCGCTCGACGGGATGCTCGCGGAGGCCGCCAGGTCGTTCGACGCCGCCAAGGCGCGGGTCGACGAAGTCGCGGCGATGCTCTCCCGCACGGCGAACGAGGAATTCCTCCGGCAGGCCGAAGCGTTCAAGGCGGCCGCCGCCCCGCTTCTCGCCCAGGCCGAAAAGGCGCTGGCGGACGCGAAGCAGCAGGCGGACGCGGCGGCGAAGGTCGTGGCCGACGCGAAGGCGCGCGAGGCGGAAGCCAAGAAGAAAGCGGAAGCCGACCAGAAGGCGGCCGCGCAGGCGCTGGCCGACCTGGAGAAAGCGGTTGCGGAGGCACAGAAGAAAGTAGAGGCTGCCGCGAAAGCGCTTGCCGACGCGAAGAAGAAGTCCGAGACGGAGCCCAAGGCCGCGCAGGCCGCCCTGGCCGAAGCGCAGAAGGCGCTCGACGCGGCGAAGAAGAAGGTTGAAGAGGCCAAGACCGACGAGGAAAAGGCCGCGGCCGAAAAGGGCGTCGCCGAGGCGCGCAAGAAGCGGGACGGGGCCAAGGCGAAAGCGGAGGCCGTCGGGGACGGCGGGCTGGCCAAGGCGCAGACCGAGAAGGACGCCGCGGACAAGGCGGCGGCCGACGTCGTCCAGAAGCGCGACGCGACGAAGAAGGCGGTAGACGCGGCCGCGGAAGCCGCCAAGCAGATCGCGCCGCTCACGGAGGCGGTGGCGAAGGCCGAAGCGGCGAAGGCGCCGCTCGACCAGGCGCTGGCAAAGGCGACCAAGGACGCGGAGGCGGCCAAAGTGAAGTCGGAGGCCGCGGGGCGGTTCCTCCAGCTTCCGAAGGCGGGCCTCGCGCTCGCGAAGGCGGAGGCCGAGAAGGCGGAGGCGGACAAGGCGGCGGCGCCGTTGGCGACGGCGGCCGACCAGGCCAAGGCAGCCTTCGACGCGGCGGCGAAAGCCTCCGGGGAGACAAAGGTCAAGCTCGACGGTTCCACCAAAGCCGTCGACGATGCCAAGAAGAAGGTCGAAGCCGCCACGAAGGCTCTTCAGGATGCGGGGGAGGACGAGGCGAAGAAGAAGGAAGCCGAAACCGCGAAGAAGGCCGCGGAGGAAACGCTCAAGAAGGTCGAGGCCGACCGGGTTGCGGCCGAGGCGGCGCTCAACAAGGCCCAGGAGACGCGGCAGGCGGCGGAGAAGGCGTCCGCGGACGCCGCGAAGAAGCGCGACGACGCGAAGGCCCGGGTCGACGCGGCGACGGCCGCCGTCGCGCCGGCCAAGGCGGCGTCCGACGCGGCGCGGAAGGCCGTGGAGGCCGACAAGGCCGCGGCCGACACGGCCCTGAAGGCCGCCGAGGCGGCGAAGAAGGACGCCGAGACCAAGCAGGACGCCGCGAAGAAGGCCGAGGCGACGGCGCAGCAGGCGGCGGAGCAAGCGAAGCTCGCCCTCGAGAGCGGCAAGGGCCGCGTCGAGAAGGCCAAGGAAGCGGTGACGCGGTCGGAGAAGGCGATCCAGGACGCCAACACCCGCCTCGAGAACCAGAAACAGGACCAGCAGCGCCTGGATGCCGAGCGCAAGCAGGCGGCCGAAGCGTTGACGAAGGCGGCGTTCGCGGCCCGCGCGGCGGCGTTCTCGCCGGACGGGCTGCTCGTGGCGCTGGCGGCGGAAGACGGCCGGATCTACGCGTTCGGGGCCGAGCGCGGAGAAGAGGCGTCGGTCCTTCCGGCGCACGCCAAGGCCGCGCTCGCGGCCCGCTTCGGGACCGACGGGACGCTGATCTCCCTGAGTTCGGACGGCTCGGCGCGCGCCGGCGCGGCCTCGCCGCGGTGGGTTCTGGAGCGCTCGATCGAGCCGACCGACCCCGCCAAGCCGCCGGTCGACCGCGCCACGGCGCTTTCCTTCAGTCCGGACGGCAAGGTCCTGGCGAGCGGCGGCGGCGTGCCGTCGCGCGAAGGGGAGCTGGTCCTCTGGAATCCGGCCGACGGAAAAATGATCCGCGAGATCGTGGGCGCGCACAGCGACGCGGTCTACGCGGTGACGTGGAACGCGGAAGGGTCGTACCTCGCCAGCGCCGCCGCGGACAAGTTCGCCAAGGTGTTCGACGCGAAGACGGGCAAGTACGTGCGCTCGTTCGAGGGCCACACGCACCACGTGCTGGGGGTCGGCTGGAACCGGACCGGACGCACGATCGCGACAGCCGGCGCCGACGACGTGGTCAAGGTCTGGACCGTTGAAACCGGGCAGCAGGTGCGCAACGTGCAGAG
>Ga0187892_10011205_pt1 | contig 11086 bp, 8 predicted proteins | sample MA1701073metaG_FD_139345 | JGI IMG/M metagenome (GOLD analysis project Ga0187892, IMG submission 139345) | Bio-ooze microbial communities from a basaltic lava cave in the Kipuka Kanohina Cave System on the Island of Hawaii, USA - MA170107-3 metaG ... | reverse complement strand
CCATATCGTGTGCCCCAACGAGCTCGACGCCGCCGTCCTGGAGGTGCGCCTCATCCACGACCACATGCCCCGGTACAACCGGCAGGGCACGCGCTGGCGCCACTATGCCTACGTCAAGCTCACGCTCGACGAGCGCTTCCCGCGCCTGTCTGTGGTGCGGGCCGCCAAACACGACGACGGCTGCCTGTACCTCGGCCCGCTCCCTTCCACTCGGGCCTGCCGAATCGTGGTCGAGGCCATCCACACGGCCAGCCCCATCCGCCGGTGCACGGCCAGACCGGGTCGGACGCCGCGGCCGGCGCCCTGCACGACGGGCCAACTCGGCGTGGCCGCCTGCCCGTGCGCGGGCACGGTGTCGGCCACCGACTACGCGGCCGTCGTGGCCGATCTGGTCCGAGCCATCACCGTCGAGCCGGACCGCCTGCTGGCGGCCCTGGCCGCCAGGATGGCGGCGCTCGCCGCCGCGCAGCGCTACGAGGAGGCCGCCGACGTCCGCAACCGGGCGGCGGCCCTGTCCGGCGCCCTGAGCCGGCAGCGTCGCCTCGACACGCTGTCCCGGGCCGGCCGGTTCACCATCGAGATCGACGGGAGCGGCGCAGTCGTCGACCGCGGCCGCCTGGTGTCGGCGTGGGGTCCCGGCCACCCCCCGCCCCCTGGACCACCCCTTCCGCTCGACCGTGCGGCCCGACCCGGCGCCCCCGTGCCGGCTGATCTCGTCGACGAGATGTTGTGCGTGGCCGGCTGGCTGGAGCGGCGCGCCGGTGACATCCGGCTCACCGAGTGCCACGGCGAGCTGGCCTGGCCGCTCCCCCGGCTCCGCCGGTTCGACCCGGCCTCGCCGCCGGTGCCGGGTCGCCGGGGGTGACGGCCTGCCGCCGCCCGGCCCGGCGCAGTCAACCGCTACTCGGCCGCCGCCGACCGTGACACCGCCACCAGGCGCTCCAGGGCGCGGGCGGCGCCGCCACCGTCCAGGGACGCACAGGCCGCGTCCAGTCCGCCGGCCAGGTCGGCGGCCACGCCGGCCACGACCATGCCGGCTGCGGCGTTGAGGACGACCAGATCCCGGTGCGGCCCCGCCTCGCCGTCCAGGACGCGCCGGGTGGCGTCCGCGTTGGTGGCGGAATCGGCACCGCGCAACTGGTCGGCCGTCGCCAGGCCCAGGCCGAGGGTGGCCGGGTCGACCTCGATCCGCCGCACCTCCCCGTCACGCAGATCGAGGACCGTCGAGGTGGTGGTGGTGGTCAGCTCGTCCAGCCCGTCGTGGCCGAAGACGACCATGGCTCTCGTCGAGCCGTTGGCGGCCAGGACACCGACCATCGTCTCGGCCATGGTCGGGTCGCTGACACCCACGACCTGGCGCGTGGGTCGGGCCGGGTTCACCAGCGGGCCCAGGAAGTTGAACGTCGTCGGCACGCCCAGCTCTCGCCGCGTGGGGCCGGCATGGCGCAGCGCCGGGTGGTAGCGGGGCGCGTAGCAAAAGGCCAGTCCCGCCTCCGCCAGGCAACGCCCCACGCCCTCGGGACCGAGGTCGACGGCCACGCCGAGCGCCTCCAGCAGGTCGGCTGAGCCGGTCTGAGACGACAGCGCCCGGTTGCCGTGCTTGCACACCAACGCGCCGGCCCCGGCCACCACCAGGGCCGAGAGGGTGGAGACGTTGATCGAGTGGCTGCGGTCGCCGCCGGTGCCACAGGTGTCGACCAGGTCGCCAGTCCGGCCCGCCGGTACCGGCACCTGCTCGGCGTGGGCGAGCAGCGAGGCCACCAGCCCGGTCATCTCCTCCACTGATTCGCGCTTGACCCGCAGGGCGACGAGGAAACCGGCCAGTTGCGCCGGCGTGGCCCGCCCGTTCAGCACCTCGTCGAGCGCAACAGCAGCTTCCTCGGCGGCCAGGTCCCGTCCCTGCATCAGCCGGGTCAGGATGCCGGCCCAGCCCCCCAGGGTGGCCAGGTCCACCCGGGAAGACTAGGCGGACCGGCGGCTCTGGCGGAGCATGCGGCGCCGCTCACGGTCGGTCGAACCGCCCCAGACGCCCTCGCGCTCGCGGTGCACGAGGGCATGGTCGAGACAGGTCTCGCGCACCGGGCACACGACGCAGATCGCCTTGGCCCGTTCGACGGCAGCCTCGTCCTCGGCGGTCGGATAGAAGACGCGGGGGTCCACGCCGCGGCAGGCAGCCAGTTGGCGCCAAGGTCTGGGTCCCATGATCGTCCGATCTCCGGTCCGGCGGATTCGGCCGAGCCGTACCCGGCCGTCCCGCCTTTCATGCCACGACCCACCCATAGGATGACCGGGTGGCCACCTGGCGCGACCGTGCCCTGGCCCGCCTCGCCGACGAGCACTTCGATCTGCTCGTGATCGGCGGCGGCATCACCGGGGCCGGGGTGGCCCTCGACGCGGCCAGCCGGGGCCTGCGCGTCGCACTGGTCGAGCGGGCCGACCTCGCCTCGGGAACGTCCTCCCGGTCGTCCAAGCTCGTACACGGAGGGCTGCGCTACCTCCACCAGCGCGAGTTCGCCCTGGTCCGGGAGAGCCTGGCCGAACGCCAGCGCCTGCTGCGCAACGCGCCGCACCTGGTCCGGCCGGTGCCCTTCGTCATCCCCGTGTTCGGGCGGGCGGGACTGGCCGACCGCGCCGTTGTCTCCGGCTGGTCGGCCGCCCTCTGGGGCTACGACCTGGCCGGTGGGCTGCGGATCGGGTATCGCCACCGCCGGGTGGGCGCGGCCACCGTCCTCGCCCGCCTCCCCGGTCTGCGGCCGGAGCTCGTCACCGGCGGGTTCGTGTACCACGACGCCCGGGCCGACGACGCGCGCCTCACCCTGGCGGTGGCCCGGACGGCCGTGGACCACGGGGCGGTCGTGGCGACCTACTCGCCGGTGGTCGCGCTGGCCAAGGGTCGCTACGACCGCGTGGCCGGCGCCGTCCTCGCCGACGGCACCCCCGTGCGCGCCGACGCCGTCGTCAACGCCACCGGGGTGTGGTCAGACGGCCTGCGCGAGCTGGACGGCGATCCGGCGCCCCCGTGCCTGCGCCCGGCCCGGGGTGCCCATCTCGCCATCGCCGCCGAGCGCCTCCCCTGGCGAACCGCGGCGGTGCTTCCCGCCGGCGGGGGACGGTCGGTGTTCGTGGTCCCCTGGGGCGCCCAGGTGTACGTGGGCACCACCGACAACGACCATGCCGGCGCTCTGGACGACCCGCGCGCCACCGCCGACGAGGTCACCTACCTCCTGACCGCCCTGAACGCGGTGCTGGCGTCGCCGCTCGGCCCGCCCGACGTGGTGGGCAGCTGGGCCGGGCTGCGACCGCTGGTCGCCGGCGCCGCGCCGGGGCCGACGGCCGACCTCTCCCGACGCCACCGGGTGGCGGTCAGCCCGAGCGGGCTGATCACCGTCACCGGCGGCAAGCTGACGACCTACCGGACCATGGCCGCCGACACCGTCGACCAGGCCACCCGCCAGCTGCACCGCAAGCCGCGCCCCACCCGCACGGGCCGGCTCGCGCTGCACGGAGCTTCCGGCACGGCCGCGCTGCGGGCCGACGGGGCAGCCGCCCGACTGGGTGTTCCACCCGAGGTGCTCCATCACCTCGTCGACCGCCACGGCGGCGAGGTGCGCGACATCGTGGGACTGGTCGCCGCCGACGTCGGGCTGGGCCGGCCCCTGGTCGCCGGCCTCCCCTACCTGGCCGGTGAGGCGGTGTGGGCCGCCCGCCACGAGCTGGTCCACACGCTCGACGACGTGCTGAGCCGGCGCACGCGGGCCGCCGTCCTCGACGCGGCCGCCGCGGCGCGGGCCGCCACCGCCGTCGCCGGGTTGGTGGGCGCCGAGCTGGGCTGGTCGGCCCAGCACCAGCAGGAACAGGTGGCCGCGTTTCGCGCCTCGGTCGGGGCCGAGCGTTCGTCGGCCGGCTTCGGCGGTCTCGCCCTGCAGGGCGCGGTCCACCAATGAGGCAGCGCCTGGTCGACTGGCGCGCCGCGCTCGACGGGGCCGCCCTCGCCGTCCTCGTGACCCTGCCCCCGACGGTGGCCGTGCAGCTGTTCAAGGGCGACGACCTCGAGGGCCAGGAATCGAACCTGTGGGTCGTGCCGGTGGTCGCCATGCTGGTCGGCTTCTTCCTGGCCGGCCGGCGAGCCGCGCTCCGCCGCCCCGAGGCGCCCCTCGCGCACGGCGCCGCCGCGGCCGCCGTGGCCATCGGCGTGCTGGCCGTGCTCACCGTGGCCCGCCGCCTGATCGGCGGCGACGGCATCGGCGCTCCGCTGGTGGTGACGATGGTGCTGCTGGTCCAGGTGACGGTGTCGATCGGCGTGCTGGGCGGCTACACCACCACGCGCCGGCGCAAGTGAGCATCCTGGTCGTCGACGCCGGCACCAGCAGCATCCGCGCCGCGGTCGTCCGCCCCGACACCACCATGGCCGCGGTCCATCAGCGAGCCGTGGCGCCGTCGTCGCCGTCGCCGGGCTTCGTGGAGTTCGACGCGTCGGCGCTGGCCGCGGCGGCGCTGGACGTGGCCAGGCGTTCCCTGGCCGAGGCCGGGCCGGTCGACGCCGTGGGCCTGGCCAGCCAGCGGGCCTCGACGGTGGTGTGGGATCGGGCGTCGGGCGAACCCGTGGGGCCGGGTATCGGCTGGCAGGACCTGCGCACCGTCGGCTTCTGCCTGCAGCTGCAACAGCAGGGCGTCCGTCTCGCACCCAACGCTTCGGCCACCAAGCTGGCGGTGCTGCTCGACATGGCCGACCCGTCGCGATCGAGGGACCTGTGCTTCGGCACCGTGGACTCGTGGCTGGCCTGGACCCTGTCGGCCGGCGGGCTGCACGTCACCGACGCCTCGAACGCGGGGGTCACCGGGCTGGTCCATCCCGACGCCTCGGGGTGGGACCCGGCGGTGCTGGAGGCGCTCCGGGTTCCCGAGGCCGTGCTGCCGGCCATCGTGGACTCGTCGGGCGCGTTGGGGCCGGCTACCGCGCTGCCCGGCGCGCCGCCGCTCGCCGGTCTGGCCGGAGACCAGCAGGCCTCGCTGGTGGGCCAGGGCTGCACCCGGCCCGGGTCGGCCAAGTTCACCGCCGGGACGGGCGGCATGCTCGACATGTGCCTGGGCCCGGAGCGGCCGGCCTTCCCGGGCCGGGGCCCCCACGGGTGCTTCCCGATGGTGGCGTGGCGGCGCGGCGGGCGGGACACCTGGGGACTGGAGGCCGTGATGCTGTCGGCCGGGTCATGCCTGGCCTGGCTGCGCGACGGCCTCGGGATCCTGGCCGACGTGGCCGACTCCGACGAGCTGGCCGCCTCGGTGCCCGACACCGGCGACGTCTGGTTCGTGCCGGCCCTGGCCGGCCTGGGGACGCCGGCGTGGGACTTCGGCGCCCGCGGCCTGCTCGTCGGCCTCGGGGGGACCACCACCCGCGCCGAGGTGGTCCGGGCCGCGCTGGAGGGCGTCGCCCACCGGGCCGCCGATCTGGTGGAGGCGGTCGAGGCGGACTCCGGGCTGCCCGTCGAGGTCCTGCGCGTCGACGGCGGCATGAGCGCCAACGCCACCTTTCTCACGCTGCTGGCCCGCGCCGTGCAGCGCCCGGTAGAGGTGGCCCCGGGCACCGAGGCGACCACCCTCGGTGCGGCGTTCCTGGCCGGGCTGGCCGTCGGCACCTGGGCCGACGAGGCCGCGCTGGCGGCCACGTGGTCGCCCCGGTGCGTCCTCGAGCCGGGCCGCCCCCTCGACCGGGACCGCTGGCGCGAGGTCGTGGCATCCGCCGCCGGGACCATCCCGGCGCTGAGCGCCCTCTCCTTCTGAGCGAGGTCAGGCGGCCACCAGCCGGGCCGTGGCCCGGCGGCCGGGGAGGCGGACGACCTCGATGACCGACGGCAGCTCCGCCTTGATGGCATCGTCATGGGTGACCACGAGCACCTGGCGGAACCTGGCCTTCAGTCGCTCGAGGGCGGCCAGCATCCGGTGCTTACGGTCCTCGTCGAGGGGGCCGAACACCTCGTCCAGCACCAGCAGCCCGACGGTGCCGCCGGACAAGAGACGGACCTGCTCGCTGATGGCCACCCGGACGGCCAGGTTGGCCAAGTCGATCTCCGATCCCGAGAAGCGGGCCATCCCGAACAGCCGCCCGTGATCACGGATCTGGATCTCGTAGGTCAGCGGGTCGACCTCCAGCCGGTCGTACTCGTGGTCGGTCAGCTCGCCGAACAGCTCGGCCGCCCCGGTCGACAGCCGGGGGCCGACGGTGGACACCACGCTGTCCCGGAAGGCGCCGAGCAGCGTGGCCAGCCGGGCCAGGTGGTGAGCCTCGTCGGTGCTGGCCCGCAGGGCGGCGTGCTGGTCGCGCCCGCGGACCAGGGCCTCCAGGCTCGCCTCGGCCCGGATGCGCGCCTCACCGGCGAGAACCTCCGCCCGCTGCGCGATGGCGGCCGCCGCGTCGGCCGAGGCCCGGGCGCCATCCCGGCGCGCCCGGGCCTCGGTGAGCGCGGTGGCCCGGAAGCCGAGGGCGTGCACCTTGTCGCGCAGCGCCTCCAGCCGGCCCTGGCTGTCCCCGACGCGGCCCAGCACGGCCTGGCGCGCCTCGGCCAGCGCCGCCACCCGCTCCAGCTTGGCTCGGGCGCGGGCCAGCTCGGCGGCGGCGGCCCGGTGGTCATCGACGGCGGCGGCCACCGCGGCCGCTTCCCCCGGACGGGCCGGCCGACCCAGGTCCTCCTCGGCCGCGGCCAGCGCCGCGGCCGCCGCCGCCCACCCGGCCTGCTGGTCCCGGTAGGAGGCGGCCGCGCGTCGCGCCGCGTCCGCCGCCGCGCCCAACGCGGCGGTCCGAGCTCGCGCCGCCGCCGCGACTTCGTCGAGACAGGCGGACCGGGCAGCCAGCCCGGCCGCCAGAGCGGCCGCTTCCTCCGCCTCCTGGGCCCGGTGGGCCTGCACCTGCGCGAAGGCGGTCCCCAGGTCCTGCCCGCAGAGGGGGCATCCGGCCTCGCCTGACAGCAGGTCGGCCTTGGCCAGGGCCTCGACGGCTCGGGCCGCGGCGTCAGCTGCCCCGCGTGAGCGGCCGGCCGCCTCGGCGGCGGCCGCCGCGGCTGCGTCGGCATCGGCCCGGGCTGCGGTCAGCGCCCGCTCGCACTCCTCCTCGGCGGGTCCGGGCGCGATGACCGGCTGGGCCATGGCAGCCAGTTTCCGCACGGCCAGGTCGACCGCCGTCAACCGGGCGAGGAGCTGCTCGGCTCCGGCCAGGCCCGCGGCCCGCGCGGCGAACCGCGGCACGCTCTCGGCCAGGATCGCCAGCTCCTCGGTCTCGGCATCCAGCCGTCGCAGCTCCTCGGAGGCGGCCTCGAAGCCGGCCCGGGCGGTCCGCCCTTCGGCCACCAGCGCGTCGTGCTCGCGCCGGACCTCCTCCGTTCCGTCCAGCTCGGCCTGGAGGCGTTCCAGCACCGCCCCGGCGGACGAGGCGGCGGCCGCCTCGGTGGCCGCGTCCGCCGTGCGGGCGGCGGCCGCGGCCGCCGCGTCGTCGGCCGTGGCGGCCAGGGCGTCCAGCTCGGGCAGGACCTGGCGGAGGCGCTCCAGTGTGTCGGTGGCCGCCCGGGCGTGGCGGCGCGCCTCGTCGCGGGCGTGGTCCAGCGGCGTCACGCCCAGGAGGCGCAGCACCAGGTCCCGGCGTTCCCCGGGCCGCAGCGCCGAGAACGACGCCAGCTGCTTCTGCTCGGCGAACACCGAGGCCCGGAAGGCGGCCACGTCCATTCCGAGCACGGAATGGACGTAGCTGCGGACGGCCGACACGCCCTCGGCCACCTGCGCGCCGTCGGCCTCGGCCTGGGCCCGCACGGTCGAGTTGATCCCGGTGAGCGACCGTCGCACCAGGTAGAGGTGGCCCTCGTGCTCGAACTCGACCTCGGTGACGCAGTCGCCGTTGACTCCTGCCGTGCGCACCTCCTCCTTGTTGGTGCGGCTGTAGCCGTACAGGCTCCACAGGATCGACTCCAGCAGGGCCGACTTCCCGGCGCCGTTGGCGCCGACGATCCCCACCAGGCCACCGGGAAGGTCCAGGTTCAGCTCGTCCTCGTACACCCGGTAGTTGCGGGTGTACAGCCGGGTGACCCGCACCGGCTCAGGACTGCTCGACGGCTTCGACGGCGCGGCCCAGGTACTGGTGGCCCAGCTCGGTCAGCCGGACGCGGTCGAAGCCGGTGAGATCCTGCTCGGCGACGTAGCGGTCCCAGCGGGCGGGCATGGCATCCAGGTCGGGCAGCTCGACGAACGTGGTGGTGTCGGCGAACCGCGGCTCGAGCTTCAGGTGGAGCGCGGCCGCCCCGGCGGCCCGGACCGCGCCGAGGTCAAGGAGCCGCCAGGCCTCGGGGTCCACCCCGTCGACGTAGAGGCGGGCCACCGCGCCCGGCTCGACGGCACCCACCCGGGCCACGACGACCTCCTCGACCTCGGCCGGTGCCAGCCCCCGCGCCGCCACCGTCTCCAACGTCCGCAGGGGCCGTTGGCCGACCAGGGCGACGTGGCGGCACTCGCCGCTGTCGGTGTCCAGCACCACGACGCCCTTGGCCACGTCGGGGTCGTCGGCGAACGAGAAGGTGTCGGTGGCCCCGGCATACCAGATGCCGCCGCCCACGCTGGTGTGGGTGTGGTAGTGGCCGAGCAGCACGAGGTCGGCCCGAAGCAGGCCGGCGTCGACCTCGATCTCGTTGATGTCGGCGTAACGGGGCTCGACCTGCGGGATGCGCGGATGGGTGAGGAGGAGGTTCGACCGGTCGAGGCTGCGGCTGCGGTCGGCCTCGTCGAGTGCCTGGCGCGTGGCGTCCACGGTGAGCATCTGGGGCACGGCATGGATCACCAGGCCCGGCAGCTCGAAGCGCTCGTACGCCAGCCGGTGGGCCCAGTGCATCTCGGGGAAGCCGGCGGCCAGCGCCGAGTACGGGCTGCCGGTGCCGGGCAGCCGGGGCGTGTCGTGATTGCCGGTGATGGCGGCCAGGCGCACCCCGTGGTCCCGGATGCGTTGCAGCGCCCGCTGCGCCACGCAGAACGACCGGTAGGTGGGGCGGGGGTGGTCGAAGATGTCGCCCAGCCAGATGACCAGGTCCGGTGACTGCGCCAGCGCCAGGTCGACGGCGGCATCGAACGACAGCTCGAAGTCACGCTCGCGCTGGTTCACCCCGTCGACGGTGGCGGGATAGTACGAGCGCCCGAGGTGGGCGTCGCCGAGGGCCGCTATGCGCATGGCACTAGTCGACCAGCGCGGCCACGTTGGGCCGGGCCTCGGGCCGGGGCGCGGGCGGCGGGGGGCAGGCGCGGACGGCGTCCTCATACAGGTGGATGCGCGCCGGCACCGCGAAGGGTGCGGCCAGGTTGGCGACCAGGCACTCCCCCGGCATGAGCGTCTGGATCTCCGGTCCGAGCGCCGACAGGTCCTGGCGGGAGGACGATCGCAGGATGGTGCGGTCCTTCTCGTCGGCCAGACCCAGCACGAAGAACGTGTTGAACTGGCTGAGCAGCTCGCTGTCCAGGAGCTTGGGCTGCTGGGTGATGGCACACAGCCCGACCTTGAACTTGCGGCCCTCCCGGGCCAGCCGGGGAAACACGTTCGCCTCCTTGTCCCGACTGGAGGACAGCACCCGCTGCGCCTCCTCCAGCACCACGGCGACCACCGGCATCCGGTCGTGGCGGTCAGGGTCGTGCAGGTAGGCAGCCGACCAGTGGTCCAAGACGGTGCGGGTCAGGAACGAGGCGACCAGCACCTCCTCGGTGGGCCCGAGGCCGCTCACGTCGCACAGCACCACCCGACCGGCTTCGAGGTCGCGCACGATGGCACCGCCGACCGACACGTTGGGGTCGGTGGCCACGCAGTCGAGGTCGACGATGCGCCGGGCCCGGCGGTGGACGACCTGGAGGGTGCTGAGCGCCACGCGGTTGCTCAGCTCCACCTCCCGGAAACCGGGCAGATCGTCCTGCTGGGAGAAGGCCAGGAGCCACGACAGGCCCTCGCCGCCCAGGACACGTTCCAGCTCGAACAGGGCCTCCTCCTGGGGACGGCTCCACTCGTACGCCGTCCGCAGGTCGTCGACGCTCAGCTCGGCCAGGCTGAGCCTGAGTCGGGAGGTGTTGGGCAACGATCGGTTGGCGTAGGTACGCAGACCCGGCTCGGCCCAGGGGTGGCGGGTGAGCGCCGGGCGGTACTCGCCGTGGGGATCGATGAGCAGCAGGCCGTAGCGACCGTTGGCCTGCAGGGCCTGGCCGGCGAGCACCAGCATGAGGTTCGACTTGCCCATGCCGGTGGTGGCGAAGATGCCGACGTGGGTGGCCAGGCTGGAGCCGGGTATGCCGACCTCGAAGTCGACGACGGACTCGCCGCTGCGCAGCCAACCCACCGCCAGGTCGCCCATCCGGCTGCGGAGGAACTCGAAGTCGGCCCTCTCGGGAGCCACCACCTTGGAGAACTGGGTCGGCAGGCTCTTGGGCTTCCGGAACGTCGTCCCGTCGGGAGCGAGGTAGCCGAGGCAGCGGCACTCGGCCACCCGGTAGGTGCGGCGCGGCTGCTCGTACAGCGGATGGGCGCCCGCCTCACCCCGCACGTCGTCGGCCAGCAGCGTGCCGGCGACGCGCTCGGCCCACCCCGGCTCCCGGTGCTCGGTGCCGTAGGTGACGTCCACGACCCGGAACAGGTAGCGCCGGCCGGTGACCTCGTCCACCGCCACCAGCAGCTCGCCCAGGAACAGATCCTCGTCCGGCGCGGCCCGGAATACGCCCTCCAGCACGCTCTTGCCGTAGAGGCGGCCCCGGCCGGGGCTTTCGGCGTTCACGCCCGCTCCAGCAGGCGATGGCGGTCGGTGAACGCTCGTTCCCGCACGGCCGCGCCCACACCGGCGCGTTCCAGCAGGTCGTCGAGCTGCAGCCAGGCCTCGGCCCGGAGCCAGCCCGGGCAGGCCGCCAGCCGGTCGGCCACGGCCAGCGCGTACGGATAGCCCGGGAAGGCGGCGTCGTCGGCCAAGGCGGCGAGGGCGCCCAGGGCCGGGGCGGGGTCCACGGTGGCGGGCAGGTCGATGCGGAAGGCGAAGCGGGCGTCGGGATCGAGCCGGGCGGCCACGACCTGGACACCGCGGCCGGTCCGGCT
>Ga0187892_10011204_pt1 | contig 11086 bp, 9 predicted proteins | sample MA1701073metaG_FD_139345 | JGI IMG/M metagenome (GOLD analysis project Ga0187892, IMG submission 139345) | Bio-ooze microbial communities from a basaltic lava cave in the Kipuka Kanohina Cave System on the Island of Hawaii, USA - MA170107-3 metaG ... | reverse complement strand
GGATCGCGACCGGCAGGTCGAAGCGCGCGGCGAGCTTCAGCAGCGCCGTGAAGCGCTCCCGCCCGCGCGTCATCAGCTCGGCCGCGTCGGCCGCGCCGGCGAGGCTGTACCACGGCAGACCGATTTCTCCCAGCGCCACGATGCGGGAATGATGAAGACGCACCTGCTCCTCGACGCGACCGAGGTCGTCGTCGGTGAGCTGTGCCCATTCGGGATGGAAGCCGAGCGCGGGCCAGACCGTCTTGCCGCTCGCCAGCGCCGCGTCCAGCGTCCGGCGGTTCGTGTCCGGATCACAGCCGACGGCGAGCACCCCCCATACCTCGTGCTCGACGGCCAGCGTCAGGGCTCCGCGTAGATCGGCGTACGCGGCATCGTGGAGGTGACAGTGCGTATCGATGATCATGCGTCGGCGTCTCCTTCAGGAACCGGCGACCACCATACGTCCGATGAGCACTGTCGGCGCGGCAGTGCGATCGCGGAACACCAGGTCGTTCCCCACTCCCTCCACAGCCTGGAACATCTGCAGCAGGTTGCCGGCGATCGTGATCTCTTCCACGGGATACGCGAGCTCGCCGTTCTCGATCCACATCCCGACGGCGCCTCGCGAGTAATCACCGGTGACGCCGTTCACCCCGAAGCCGATCAGCTCGGTGACATAGAGGCCACTCTTCACGCTCTTGACGAGGTCCGCCGGATCCGTCTCCCCGGGGGCCAGATACAGATTCGTCGTGGACACCGTGACCCCGCTGCCGTCGCGCGCGGCGTGGTGCGTGGAAGGGAGCCCGAGCTTCTTGCCCGTATACGTGTCGAGCAGATACGAGGCGAGCACGCCCTTGTCCACCAGCACCGTGCGGCGCACCGGCAGCCCTTCTCCATCGAAGGGGCGGGAGCCGAGGGCTCCCGCCATCGTGCCGTCGTCGACGATCGTCACCGACGGGGCGGCGATCCGCTCGCCGAGCTTGCCGACCAGAAACGAGGCGTTCCGGTACAGCGACGGGCCGGAGGCGGCGCCGGCGATGTGGCGGAGCAGGCTGGCCGCCATCTCCCGGTCGAAGATCACCGGCACCTCGACCGTCTTCACGCGCCGGGCGCCGAGCCGGCGCAGCGCCCGCTGCGCGGCCACGCGTCCGATCGCCTCGGGCGCGTCCAGGCGCGCCCGCTTGCGCGTGACGTGATACCAGCTGTCGCGCTGCATCTCGCCGTTCTGCACGGCCAGCGGGCTGGCCGACAGGCTAAAGGAGGAGGTCGAGTACTCGCCGAGGAACCCGTGGCTCGTCGCGTACGCGTAGTGCGCGCGCCGGTCGGAGAACTCCCCGCCTTCCGAGTTGGTGATGCGCGGATCGGCCTCGAGCGCGGCCGCCTCGCAGCGGCGCGCCAGCTCGATCTTGTCCTCCGGGGCCAGGCCGTGCCCGGTCGGATCGTGGAGGTCGAGGTCGGGGACCGCGCGGGCCAGCGCCGCCGCCTCCGGCAGGCCCGACAGCTCATCGGGGCTGGTCACGCGCGCCAGCGAGACCGCCTCGTCGACGAGGCGGATCACCGACGCGCGCGACAGGTCCGAGGTCGACGCCGCCGCCACCGAGCGGCCGACGAACACGCGCAGCGAGAGGAGCTGCTCCCGCGCGTGCGTGACGGTGTCGACCTGCCCGAGTCGCACCTGGGCCGAGAACGACTGGTCCTCGACGACGAACGCATCGGCCTCGGTCGCGCCGCGCCGGCGGGCCTCGGTGAGGAGATCGGGAAGCAGATCACCCATTAGACCTGCGTGCCTCCGACGGTGATCTCCTCGATGCGGATGGTGGGCAGTCCCACCCCGACGGGCACCGACTGGCCGTCCTTGCCGCAGGTCCCGACGCCCTCGTCGAGCTTGAGATCGTGGCCGACCCGCGTCACGCGCGTCAGCGCCTCGGGGCCGTTGCCGATCAAGGTGGCGCCCTTCACGGGAGCGGTGATCCGGCCGTCCTCGATCAGGTACGCCTCGCTGGCCGAGAACACGAACTTTCCGTTCGTGATGTCGACCTGGCCACCGCCGAAGTTGACCGCGTAGAGCCCGCGCGGCACGGAACGGATGATGTCCTCCGGGTCGTCCTGGCCCGCGAGCATGAAGGTGTTGGTCATTCGCGGCATGGGCGGGTACGCATACGATTCGCGGCGCCCGTTGCCCGTCTGCTCCATGCCCATCAGCCGGGCATTCAGCCGGTCCTGCATGTAGCCGCGCAGGATGCCGTTCTCGATCAGGACGTTGCGCTGCGTCGGCACGCCCTCGTCGTCCACATTCAACGAGCCGCGGCGGTTCTTGATGGTGCCGTCGTCCACCACGGTGACGAGCTCGGAGGCGACCTTCTGGCCCAGCCGGCCCGTGAACGCGGAGGTGGCCTTGCGGTTGAAATCCCCCTCGAGACCATGCCCCACCGCTTCGTGGAGCAGGATGCCCGGCCAGCCCGGCCCCAGCACCACGGTGAGACTGCCGGCGGGCGCTTCGACGGCGCCGAGCTTCACGACCGCCTGGCGCACGGCCTCCGAGGCGAACCGCTTCCAGCGGTCGTCCTCGAGGAAGAAATCCAGCGGCACGCGCCCGCCGCCGCCGTAGCTGCCGATCTCGCGCCGCCCGTTCTCCTCGACGATCACGGAGACGTTGAGCCGCGTCAGCGGACGGACGTCCCCGACGGTCCAGCCGGTGGGCGTCGCGATCAGCACCACGACGTCCTCGCTGCCGAGCGTGGCGATCACCTGGCGCACCCGCGGATCCAGCGCGCGGGCCGTGGCGTCCACCCCGTTGAGCAGCGTGAGCTTGCGCCCGAGATCCGCGGCGATCGGCGGCTCGGCCAGGGAGTAGAGATCGTGCGGGGCCCCGGCGGGCTTGACGGCGACGATGCCGGACTCGGTGGCCCGGTCGGCGATGGCGCGGGCCTGGCGTGCGGCTTCCTCGAGGTTCGGCAGCGAGAGATCATCCGTGTGTGCGTAGCCCGTGCGCTCGCCGGACTGCGCGCGCACCCCGCCGCCCTGGTTGACGTGCCGGGCGGCCTTCTTGACCGCGCCCTCTTCCAGGACGAGCTCCTCGCTGACCCGGTACTCGAGGTAGAGATCTGCGTGATGGACACGGCCCGCCAGGGTCGACCCCAGCAGGCGCTCCATGGTCGACGGCGTCAGTCCGAACCGGTCTTCGAAAAAGCGCTCAGGGCGCGCCAGCATCTCGTTCTCCTCTGGAATCCTGCCGAAGGGTTTTCATCCTAGCATCGGGCCCCGTAGGCCCCGCAGTTATTCTGCCAAACCGCGCCAGAATCGAGCAATCGGTGCCCGCCAACTCGTTTCGGGGCCGTCAAATCGGCCTGTTGGATGGTCGAAGCGGCGATGCCGCGTGAAGAATCGGAAGTCAGGCCTCCATGAAGCTCTGCACGATCTCGTGGATCCGGCGCAGTCCGACCAGTACCGAGGGCCCTGGTACCAGGATATCAGCACCGTCGAGGATGTGGACCTGCCCGCTCCGGACGGCGCTCACGCCCTCCCAGCCGGGCCGGCCGGTGATCGCGGCGACCTCGACCGGCTTACCGCACCAGGAGGCGAGGATGATCTGAGGATCGCGCCGCGCCACCTCCGCGGGATCGACGACGCGCTCCTGGGCGCGCCGCCGATCGCGCAGCTCCGGGAACACATCCCGGCCGCCGGCGATCTCGATGACCTCGGAGACCCAGCGGATCCCGACGATCAGCGGATCGTGCCACTCCTCGAAGTACACCCGCGGGCGATCCGGCCACACGCTGGAGAACTCGCGCACCTGCCGGATCTCGTCGCCGATATCCCCGATCAGCTCCTGCGCCGGCTGCGCGAGCCCGAGCAGCCCGCCGACCATCAGGATCGTCTCGAGGATCTCCTCCACCGAACGCTGGTTCGTGCAGACCACGGAGAGCCCGTCCTGCACGAGCTCGCCGGTGATCTCGGCCTGCAGGTCGGAGAAGGCCAGCACGAGATCGGGCTCGAGGGCCAGGATCCGGTCCTTGCGGAAGGTCGTGAAGCCGCCGACCTTCGGCTTGTCGCGCGCTTCCGGGGGGCGCTCGACCGTGCCGGGCACGCCCACGACGCGCTCCCCCGCCCCGAGCGCGTAGCAGATCTCGACGTGCTCGGCGCTGAGACAGACGATGCGGCGCGGAAAGTCGATCGCCGACTTGCCATACATCGTGTCCTAGGGTAGCAAAGACGAGCGCTGCTCGAGCATCCGCCTCACTGAGCGGCGGCAGTCGCCGAGCGGCCTAGGCTGGACTATTCATGAGCGGCGCTGTGCGAACCCGGCCGGGTGGCGTCGGCCAGGGGGTGCGCACGCCGAGCCGGAGGACCCCACACCGGGTGGGGGTGGCCTAGTGACGCTCCTGGTGCAGATGGAGAATCTTGCCGACACGCGTCACGCGCGGCGCGCTCCGCTCGACGCGTAGCAGGCCGGCCGCGCGCCACTTCAGCTCCATCACGTGCTCCGCCTGGGAGGCGCTCCCGACGGCGGTCAGGAACGCGTCCCCCACGGCCTCACCATCCAGCTCACCCAGCGCGGGGTGCACCAGCAACCGGAGCCTCGGCTGGCCGTCCGGGCCCTCTTCCTCGACCAGCTGGTAGTCGGTGGGACCGCCGCCGAACCGGCGCGGCAGCACATCCTCGAGCACCCGGATCACGTCGGCGTCGAGAAAGGTCATGCCCCCGGCCGTGAGCTTGTCGAAGCTGCGGATCGTATGGAGGTGGGTGGACCAGCCGACCTGCTCGAGCGGACAGCCACAGGCCCGCCGCCTCATGACCGCCTGGTCTCCCATCGAGACGTTCAGCAGAACGAATGGCACCGTCGGCCGCAGGGACGACACCAGTAGCGCCCCGGCGGGCAGAACCCGGTTCGCGTCGTCCGCTGCCGCCTGGATCACCGCGTGGAAATCATGAAACAGGTGCAGGTCGTCCACCGCCTCCGGGGCCATGCAGGCGAACGCGATGTTCCCCTCCTCGACGCTGGAGTACATCGGCATCCCCTCCGCCCCCGCCTTCCGGATCACGTCCAGACGCGCCGCCGTGGTCGGTTCTCCGACGAGGGTCAGTCGCACGCCGCGCAGACTGATCCCCGCCTCGATCGCGCTCTGGCACAGACGTACGGCGGAGCTCGCGTAGGTGTGGAGGTTCGGCGTACGGCCAGAGCCCAGCACGTCGAGCATCCATCGAATGATCGGGCGGGGATCATCGAGCGGCACGTGCTCGGGAGGTGACAGCGGCACATTGGCCAGGGCACTCCCCCAGCGGAGCGCCCGACTGCTCCAGCGGTACCGGGAGTGCAGGCTCGGGTCGCTCGGGTCCACCTGCGAGAACCAGCGGGGCGGCGGGCCGATGATGCTGTACTCCAGGATTCGCACCAGCGCCACGCCGCCCAGCACGCCCCAGTAGCCGTGGAGCCAGTTCGAGCCGCCCCACGCCTCGAACATCAGCAGCCGGTTGACGGCGCAGTCACGCACGAATCCGAAGTCGATCGGTACCGGCGTTCCGGCGCTGCGACTGCCGCCGCTGTGGGCCGGGACACGGGCGGCCGAAGTGGACATGCGAAGCCGTTCGTGACGCACTTCGAGCACCGTGCTGCCGCGAACGACCGGCCGCCGCCCCTTGAACTCGTCGACGGTCAGGTACACGCCCCGCCGGTAGAGGACCTGCAGCGCTCCCTCGACTCCCTCCGCGTGCACCAGCTTTTCGAGATCGCCAACCGTGCAGCCGGCGAGCTCCAGCAGCTCCCGGTAGATCCCGGGGCCGCCGGGGTGGCCCGCGCTCCGGGCCAGCGTCAGGAAGTCCGCTTCGCGCTGGCCCAGGCGGCGAGCGAGAGTCGCCCGCGCCTCCGCGATACCCAGCGGCCGGCGGAGAAATGAAGGTAATCCTGCCAGGAACCGGACGCCATTTCGAATGTCCTCGACAGGAACGTGCGGACCGTGCCGCCCGAGCACAGGGAAAGAATACGCCATGCCGCGGACGGCACAAAGGTGGGTCAGGCGACTACCAACCACACGCTGGCTACTTCAGGCCGGGGATCATCGCTTGACAATCCCGACAGCTCCGGCGAGAGTTGGCGCCACCTGAATCGTCCGCTCTCGGGAGGTGGCCGATGCGCCTCGGGACACTCCTGCTATCGATCGCGGCCGCGCTGCTGCTCCTCGGCCGCCTGGACGCCTCGGCTCAGACGACACCGGCCGGCGAGGTGACGGTCTCGTTCCACGTCACGCTGGCGCCGAGCTGGCTCGATCCCTCGACCGCGCCGCCCCAGGTCACGCCGTTCGGAGTTCTCTATGCGCTGCACGACGCGCTCGTCCGCCCGCTCCCCGGCCAGAAGATGGGCAACGCCCTCGCCGAGTCCTGGACGGAGAGCCCGGACGGGCTCACGTACGAGTTCAAGCTCCGCCGCGGGCTCAGGTTCCACAACGGCGATCCCGTCGGCAGCGACGACGTGAAGTTCAGCTTCGAACGCTACCAGGGCGCGGGGGCGAAGGAGCTCAAGGCGCGGGTCCGCGACGTCGAGATCGTCGATCCCCTGACCGTGCGCTTCCACGTGAAAGAGCCGTGGCCGGACTTCATGACCTTCTACGGCACCACCGCCACCGCCGCCGGCATCGTCGTGCCGAGGAAGTACCTCGAGCAGGTCGGAGCGGAAGCCTTCCGCCAGCGCCCGGTCGGTGCGGGCCCCTACCGGTTCGTGAGCCAACGGCCCGGCGTCGACCTCGTGGTCGAAGCCTTTCCTGGATACTGGCGTCGCGTGCCGCACGTCAAGCGCGTGATCATGAAGAGCGTCCCGGACAGCACGACGCGGCTGGCGATGCTGAAGAGCGGCGAGACCGACATTGCGTGCTTCTTGGATGGGATCGAGGCCGAGGAGGTGAAGCGTGACCCGCGGATGGCGCTCGTCGCCACGCGCCATGCGTCGATCTTCTGGATCGAGTTTGCCGAGCAGTGGGATGCGAAATCGCCCTGGCATGACAAGCGGCTCCGGCAGGCCGTGAACTACGCGCTCGACCGCAAGGCCATCAACGACGCCGCCTGCCTCGGCTTCTGCCCGCCCGCCGGGGTGATCGTGCCTCGCGTGATGGATTTCGCGTTGCAGGTCCCCGCGCCGCCGTACGACCCGGCCAAGGCCAAGCAGCTACTGGCCGAGTCCGGCTATCCGAAGGGAATCGACGCTGGAGACTTCGTGCCGATCCCCGGCTTCTCCACGGTGGCCGAAGCGAGCATGAACGCGCTGAACGCCGTCGGGATCCGCGTGCGGTTGCGCGCGATGGAGCGGGCGGCCTTCTACGCGGCCTGGCAGGAAAAGAAGCTGCGCGGGTTGTTTCTGACCGCGGTGGGCAACTCCGGCAACGCGGCCAGCCGCGTCGAGGCGTTCATGCACTCCAAGGGCAGCCACGCCTACGGCGGCTACCCCGACATCGACGAGATGTTCCGCCACCAGGCCCGGGAGCGAGACCCGGCCAAGCGAGAGGCGATCCTGCAGCGAATCCAGCAGCTCACGATCGACCGCGTGATGTTCGCCCCGATCATGGACCTGCGCGGCCTCATGGGCGTCGGCCCCCGGCTGGCCGATCACACCATCAATGCCGTCCCGATGTTCCCGTTCCCGGCCTACGAGGACATGCGCCTGAAGTCTCCGTGAGCTCGGTGCGATGTCCGAGCTCCACGCGCACGCGGCTTCGGGCGCGCCGACCCTCGTGTAGCGATCGACCCTCCAGTTGATCGGCTCCGCTGCCCCACCTTCCAGAACGGCAGGGTTACTCGCCCTCGTCCTCCTGCTGCTCCTGGGGCTCGTCGTCTGGGGGGCCCAGGTGGCCAGGTACGACGGGTTCGTCGACGATGAACACGATCACATCGCGACCAGTTACAGCCGTGGCCTGGCGTTCTCTCCGAGCTCCTATCTGCCCTGGACGTCGGCCCAGCGCCCGCTCGGCCGAGACGCCATCACCCTTGTCCTCCGCCTCGTCGGCGACCATCCGGTCGCGTTCCACTGGATTCAGCTCGGCCTGCACCTCCTGAACACGCTGCTGCTCTGGCTTCTTCTGCGCGTGCTGACCCGCGACCATCTGGCGGCCGCCGCCGGGGCCGCCGTCTTCCTGCTCTCCGTCGCGGCGTTTCATCCGGTCCTCTGGCCGGCCGCACTGTTCGAAGAACACGCCGGGGCCGAAGATCCTCTTCGTGTGGAGCGACGGCATGCTGATCGAGCGGGACTCGTCAGGCCTCAGGCCAGCTCCGGGATCAGCCAGCGTGGGGGGCGACCGGCGGCCACCCGCTGGATGTTGTCGAAGCCGTTCCGGAACCGCGCCGTCCAGTTCTCCCACGTGGGCCCGGCCGAGTGCGGCGTGAACGTGACGTTCGGGAGCGCGAACAGCGGGTGCCCGGGCCGGGCCGGCTCTTCCACCAGCACGTCGAGCCCGGCGCCGGCGATCCGGCCCTCGGTGAGCGCGCGGTAGAGCGCGTTCTCGTCCACCACGGGCCCGCGGCAGGTATTGACGAGAATCGCAGTCGGCTTCATCATCGCGAACTCGCGCGGGCCGAGCAGGCCTCGGGTCGAGTCGTCGAGCGGCACGTGCAGGCTCACGACGTCGGAGCTGCGCCAGAGCTCGGCCAGGAGCACGAAGCGCACGTCGAGGGCGTCCTCCTGGTCCTCGGCGAGCCGCGCGATGTCGTAGTACTGGACGTCCATGTCGAAGGCGGCCGCCCGGCGCGCCACCTTCTTGCCGATGCTACCCAGGCCGACGATGCCGAGCGTCTTGCCGGCCAGCTCGTACACGCGGTTCTCGTTCAGGTCACCCACGCGCCACTTCCCCGCCACCACGTCCAGGTGGAAGCGCACGAGGCGTTTGAAGACGGCCAGCACGAGCAGCAGCGTGTGCTCGGCCACCGCGACGGCGTTGGCGCCGCCGTTGTTGGCCACCGGCACCCCGGCCTTGCGGGCCGCCTCCACATCCACGTGATCGTACCCGGCGCTGAGGAGCTGGACGAGCCGGAGCTTCGGGGTGGCGCGGAAGAACTCGCTGCCCAACTGTCGCGCGAACCCGAGGTAGTACTCGGCATCCGGCGCCGCGGCGTAGAACTCCGGCGTGCCGACGTCGGCGACGACCAGCTCGAAGCCGGCCGGCGTCAGCGATCCCGCGAGGTCGAGAATCACCTGCGGTTGGCGTGGCGCGAAGAGGATCTTGGTCCCCATGAGCCGTCCTCTATTGTCGAGCCAGTGCGATGGTCGCGGTCAGCACGGGCTGATCCCCGACGACCCGCGTGGTGTGTCCCTGGCCGGTCGTGTCCTCGACCAGGCGCGCGTCGCCCGGACCGAACACGTGCTTGCTGCCGTCGCCGAGTCCGATCTCGAGCTGCCCCGCGAGGATGATCACGAACTGGCGTCTCGGCGCCGGATGCCAGTCGAGGAACCGGCCAACGGGCCACTCGTGAAACGAGATCCGGGTGGTCGCCAGCCCTTGGGTCCACTCCGGGGTCGCGGCGACGTCGATGGGCTCGAAACGCGATTGTCCGTCGGGACCGGTGTACAGCCGCGAGGTCTTCACGATGCCCTCCCCTGGAACCCGTAGAGGTGCGCCGCGTTGTCGCAGACGATCCGCTGCCGCACGGCCTCCGGCAGGTGCCCGAGCTCACGCTCGATGTATTCGCGGGAGTCGGGCCACACGCCGTCCGGATGCGGGAAGTCCGAACCCCACATCACCTTGTCGACCCCGAGCTCGTCCAGGAGCTTGATGCCGACGGGGTCGGTCTGGTAGGTCGCCCAGCACTGGCGGCGCCAGTACTGGCTCGGCGGCATCGTCAGCGAGAGATCCTGGAACTGCTCCTCCCATTCCGCGTCCATCCGCCAGAGCACGTACGGGATCCAGCCGATCCCGGCCTCGCCCAGCACGACCTTTAGGCGCGGATGACGCTCGAGCACGCCGGCGTAGATCAGCGAGGTGAGAACCGTAGCCATGTTCATCTGGAAGCCCGTGAGGTGGGTGGCAAAGGCGTAACGCGCGACCCGGAGCTCTCCAGGAGTCATCCCCGCGCTCGCCCGCGACGGATCGGCGCCGAGTATCACCAGTTTCTGCAGGCGCTCGGGGAGCTGGTGGCCGATGGTGTGGAAGTGCAGAGGCCGCCCACAGGCGTCGATCGCGTTCCACAGCGGGTCCCAGACCGGATCCCACAGCGGGGTGAGATCCGGCGAATTGGCGATGTCCAGTCCCCGCAGCACGCCACGCTTCGCGACGCGCTCGACCTCGGCCACCGCCGCCTCGATGGGCTGATTCGGGATCGAAGCCAGTCCGGCGTAGCGCGCGGGATGGCGCGCGCAGAAATCCGCGAGCCACTCGTTGTAGATCCGCATCACCTCGACGGCGGCTTCGGGATCGTTCAGGCGTCCCGTCGTGCCGAGCACGCCGTAGAGCACCTCGGCCTGAACGCCGTCACGGTCCTGATCGCGCAACCGGAGGTCGGGATCGGTGAGGCGGCGGATACCGCGCCGTCCGTCGTCGTACAAACCGGTGGCGGCCATGCGGTCCGCGCGATGGATGCGGCCCGGGACGTACTCGCGTCCCGCGGAACCCATGCCGCAGACGCGACCGAGCGAGGCACCCTTGCTGGTCACCCACACCGGACCCCGGGGGCCGTCCGTCACGTACGGCATGCGCGCGCGCAGCTCGGGCGACGCGTTGGCGGTGAACAGATCGGGCGGCAGCCAGCAGAGATCGATGTGGCAGTCGGCCGAGATCAGCTCGTACTGCATCGGGCCTTCCTCCTCGTGCGCTCGCCTGGTACGAGCCGGCTCAGCGACCGCGACGATCAGCGGTCACGCCGGACGGTGGAGGCGATTGGATTCGTCGAACAGCGCAATCGTCCTTTCGACGTCATAGGGCTGCTCGATCAGCCGCTCCGGCTCCCACTCGCTGCGGGCGGTCCCGAAAAAATCGCCACCGTACACGTGGATGGCGCCGGTGAGGCGACGGATGGGATTCGTCACCGAGTGGATGATATCGCGGCCGAGAGGCGCCACGTCGCGGTCGCTGAGCGCCTTGGCGCCGGCCGCCTCGATCCGGCCGTCCTCCACGCGCCGCCAGAAGATGTTGTC
>Ga0187892_10011203_pt1 | contig 11086 bp, 5 predicted proteins | sample MA1701073metaG_FD_139345 | JGI IMG/M metagenome (GOLD analysis project Ga0187892, IMG submission 139345) | Bio-ooze microbial communities from a basaltic lava cave in the Kipuka Kanohina Cave System on the Island of Hawaii, USA - MA170107-3 metaG ... | reverse complement strand
TGATCGCGCGAGACTGCCGAGACGGAGTGGACGAGCGTACTGCTGAACGAGTCGCCCGCAACTGCGGCGACGGTGAGGGCCCGTTTCGTCGTTTCGCTGAGCTGGGCGAGGCGCCGCCCGATCACCACGCGCACGCCATCGGGCACACCGAGCGCTTCGATCCGATCCGCATTGCAGATCTCACCCCGCTGGCGGTCGATGGCACCGGCGCTCATCCAGTACCGGACCATCTCCTGAATGAAAAACGGGTTGCCTTGCGTGCGCTCCGAAACGACACGTCCAACGGCCTGTGGGGCGAGCGTTCCCACTAAGCCGGCGAGCAACGTTTCAACGGCTGTGCTGTCCAACCCGGATAGGCGAATCGGCTCACACAGGCCCTCGCGCGAGAAGCGCGCGATGGTCTGTTCGAGGATGCTGCCCTGCTCGACCTCGTCTTCCCGATACGTGCCCACCATCAGGATCCGGCAGTTACGGATCTGCCGGACGAGGAACTGGAAAAGGTGCAGCGACGAGTCGTGAATCCAATGCAAGTCTTCGAGCACGATGACCAACGGTTGTTTAGCTGCCGCGGCCCCGAGCACCGAAGCGATGCTGTCGAACAGGCGCGCCCGGCCCTGCGCGGGGTCCAGTTGTACCGGCAACTCGAGATCGGGAAGGTGCAAGCGCAATGACGGTACTAGTAGGGCGATATCAGCGGCCGCGGGTCCCATGACGGCGCGGAGCTCGTCCGCATCGTGGGTCGCAACGTAGTCGCGAACTATCTGCGCCCATATCCAGAAGCTTGGTACACCCTGTCCCTCGTAACATCGGCCCACCAGCACCCCGGCGCCAAGCGCACGTGCCTGAACCAGGAACTCCTCGGTGAGACGGGTCTTGCCGATTCCACTCGGACCCTCGATGAGCACGAGCCTGCCGAGCCCTCGGCAGGCCTCTCCGAATGCGTCTTCAAGCCGATGGAGCTCGTCGGTGCGTCCCACGAACGGCCCGGCGTGCGGCGAGCTCGCACGAGCCTTGCTACTTTCGACGGGTCGCGCCCACGGCCCCTCGTGGCTTGTGACGTCGGCCACGAACCGAAAGCCTCGGCGATGGATGGTTTGGATGATGCGTTGCTCGCGATCGATGTCGCCGACGGCTTGTCGGGCCCGCTTGACGCAAGTTGCGAGCGCAGCGTCGCTGACGAAGACCCCGGGCCAGAGGTTCTCCAGGAGCTCGTCGCGGCTTACCACCCGGTCCCGGTTGTGGATCAGAAACAGAAGGAGATCAAAGACCTTGGGCTCGAGCGCAACTACGCGCCCTTCGCGGCGCAGGCCGCGTTGCCTTTCATCGAGCTCGTTGTCGCCGAAGACGTGAACCATGAGGCTCGTCGGCACGTTGATATAAGAGAAGGTTACTCCTGCCATCGACGACTCGTCAAGCAGCTTCGCCCTTCTTTGGCCACGAAACCGACCAGGTTTCGTCATGCGGGTAATGCGATTCCTGCGGTAATAATAGTAGTCGATCGGTTGATTCGCGCCTGCCAATCGCCCCTGGAAGGGGGGCCTTACCTGGAAGCGTTGGGTTGGTTGCGATGAGACCGGCAGCGGCGAAAGGCCGCAAAGGCGCGTCGGGAGGGGGCGGCCGGCGGGGTAGAGTTCGTGAGCAGATCGCGTACGAGTTCCCCCGCCCTCCCGAACGTCGCGCCCTCGTGAAGACTGGTTAGAGGACCCTCCCCTCAAACTAGAGACCCGAAGTTGGCACGGGCGGTTCAGCCCGTGCCAACACCCGCGTCATTGTCGATCTGTGATTAGACTGCCGCGCTCGGTCGTGGCGCGCTCTGATTCTGCAGCCGACTCAAGACGGCGCCCAACTCGCCCGTGTCTATCGGGACGCCGTTGAGATACGCGATCATGTGATTCGAGGCGGGTGACAGGCGGCTTCCCGGTGTGAGCACACCGACGAGATTCAACGGGTCGGCTGACGCTACCAGCACCGGGGCGTCATCTGCCGGCGCGCGCCGGGTCGCTCGCAGCGCATCGACTGCCTCGGGGAGCGCAAACTGTTCGCCGACGAGACCGGCGATGAAACGGCCGCCACGCACCTCGCCACGTGCTTCCCAGCGTCGGTAGATGCTCAAAAGCGCACGCCACGTAGGGGCACGAGACTCGCGCGCGAGCAGCTCGCGGACCACGACGCCGTAGCGGCGCAGCAGCTGGCGCGCCATGAATTCGGCGAGTTCGTCGGCCGATGGTAGTGTGGCGGCGTCGGCCCGCAGCAGCGCCCAGCGTCCAATCGGCATCATCCGCCGCACCCCGGTCGTCGAGCGCACCCCGTGGAGCCGATGGGTGCTGCGGCGTTTGACCTCGGGTAGGAGCAGCGTTCGCAGCCCCGCAATTCCATCTCCAGTGACCAAGCCCCGTGCCACGAGCTCCCAGAGTGCCTCTTCGGTTTCCACGGGGAGGCGTCCGGTGGCCCGCGCTATGTCGCTGAGGAACGCGGCGCCGCGCCGGTTGAGGCTCGCGAAGACTTCTTGCGCTGCCGGCGACAGATCCAACTCTGGCTGAACGTCGGCAGGTAACGGTTCGAGCAACAACGGCAGCGCCTCGCGCAGGACCAAGGCCAACGGCGCGGCGCGAGTCGGAGCGACGCGCCGGCGCGTCGGACCGCGTCCAGTGTCCGGTTCGTCGCCTTGTATCTCTGGGCCGCCGAAGATTCCGGCGCGCAACCGGCCCCAGGCGACGACGCCCGCCAGGCAGAGGTGTTCGAGGTCGGCTGGATCATAGTGACTGATCCGCGCCGGCAAGACTGTCCGCTCCCACGCGGGAGCCGGTAGCTCGACACCTTGAAGCTGGCCGATGATCGAGGCCACTCCATCACGTCCATGCAGCTGCGTGCCCGGAGACAGATGTTGCCAACGCAGAAGGAAACGGATGAAGTCAGCCACGGAGACCGGATCGATCTCTCTGCGCAGCCTACCGATCGTCAGCCGGTGGATGCGCGCGAGCAGGCGGCGGTCGCACCACTCTAGATGAAGTTTCAAGTTGCAAGGTTCAAGGTTCAAGTCAGAGCTGTGTATCGTGGGAGCTATCTCAGGCTTGCCACTTGTGCCTTGCAACTTGTGACTCTCAGTAAACTGTCCCCGCAACACCAGGCCCTCCGACTCGAGCCGCAAGAGGGAGGCCTCGATGCGCAACATCGGCACACTGAGCCAGCTCGCGAGCGCGGAAACCGTTACGGGTCCGAGACACTCCATCCAACCTTGTACGATCGCACGCGTGGCATCGTCCGGTTCCGGTAGCGTCGGGCTGCCGGGCGGGTTCAGGTTGGGCTCGAAGGCCACGTCGGTGAGCGCCGCGCGCGCCATTTGCACCCGCTCCGCCGCGACGACGGCCTCCTGGTCAGCCCATCGCGCAATGGTCGCGCGGCCGTCGGAGATGAGACGGGCTGCAAATCCGTCCCATGTATCGCCTTCGCGCTCGCCATCGCCATCCCCGCTGCTCGCGACCGGTGGAGGAGTCGCGACTGCCTCTCCCTTCCCGGTTGGCAATCCCGGCAATGAATGATGACTCGGGAGATGGCCGCCCGTCAGCAAGTTGACCGGCAACACCACGACGTTGAGGAGTAGGTCGTGCAACTCTTCGGCGTCGCGCACATCGGGCCACGCTTGAGCGCGCACCTCGGCGATGGCCGCGGCGTCCAACGCACCGACGCCCGTGGCGAGGTCGGCATCCAGGCGTCGCAACGAGACGGCCCGGGCCCGGCGTTCTTCGAGCGGCGCGTCGTCGAGGAATGCGTACGGATTGGCGTTGAGAATCTCGTGCGACATCAACGATGGGACCGCGGTGTCGACGGCGACGGTCCGCACCGCACCCTCATTGATTGCCTCGAGCACCGCCCGCAATCCGTCGATGTCCATGGCCTCGCGCAGGCAGTTGTCGATGGTTTCGTCGACCAGGGGATGGTCGGGTGGCTCGATAGGGCCACCCCCGGTGTGGTTGTCCTGACACGCCGTCTGCGCCGGAAATACCGCCGCGAGGAGGTCTTCCGCGCGCATGCGTTGGATCGGCATGGGTACGCGCTTGCCGCCCGTGTGACGCAGCAACGCCAGAGCCCGGGTAGCGTTCCAGCGCCACCGGGTGCCGAACATCGGTGCGATGAGCGCCGCTTGCACCAGGTCGGATTCGAGGGTGGCCGGCCGCACCATGCTGAACACGGCATCGAGCGGAAAGCTGTGTTGCTCGCCCAGGGAGAGCACGATGCCGTCGTCGGTGGCCGCAGCTTGCAGCTCGAAATCGAACGTGCGGCAGAACCGCTTTCGCAGGGCGAGCCCCCAGGCGCGGTTGATGCGACCGCCGAAAGGCGCGTGCAGGACGAGCTGCATACCACCGCTCTCGTCGAAGAAGCGTTCCGCGACCACGCTCCGCTGTGTCGGCAAGGTCCCGAGCACGGCGCGGGTTTCGGCGATGTACGCGACGATCTGCTCCGCGGCGCCCGCATCGAGACCGCATTCGGTCGCCAGCCATGCCGCGGCGGCGGTGACGTCCGGCAGCAGCGCGCCGACGGCCTCACGCAGCGCGGCGACGGCAGCAGACAGCTCGGCGCTGCGTGCCGGCGCTTCGCCGAGCCAGAAGGGAATCGTTGGCGGTGCGCCGTGGGCGTCTTCGACCCGGATCTTCGCCGACTCGACTCGGCGAATGCGCCACGAGCGATTGCCGAGGAGGAAAATATCGCCCGCCATGCTCTCGATGGCGAAGTCCTCGTTGACCCGACCGACGAACGTCGCGGCCGGCTCCTCGATGACATCGTAATCGGCGGTGTCCGGAATCGCGCCGCCGCTGGTGATGGCGGCCAGCCGCGCGCCGCGGCGGGGGCGGAGTACGCCGTGGACACGGTCGCGGTGCAGATGCGCTGAGCGGCGCCCGCGACTCGTCGCCACGCCGTCACACAACATCTCCAGCACCGCGGCGAAGTCGCCGCGTTCGAGATGACCAAACGGGTAGGCGCGACGGATCAACTGCCACAGGTCCTTCTCGCTAACGGCGGTCTCGCTGGCGACGGTCGCGACGATTTGCTGGGCGAGGATGTCGAGCGGGGCGTCAGCCAGGGTGATGCGATCGAGTATTCCCGCGCGGCTGGCGCGTACCGCGGCAGCGCACTGCACCAGATCGTCACGGGTGATCGGAAAGAGAATGCCCTTCGGAACTGCGCCCAGCCAATGGCCAGCACGCCCGACCCGTTGCAGGAGGGTCGACACGGCGCGCGGGGCACCCAGATGGCAAACGAGATCGACATGCCCCACATCGATACCCAACTCCAGCGATGCGGTGGCGACGACCACGGGTATCGCGCCGCTCTTCAAGCCCTCTTCGGCAAGCAGACGTGTCTGGCGCGAGAGGCTGCCATGGTGCGCGGCGACACTACCGGCGCCCAGGCGTTGCTCAAGCTGGTGGGCTACACGCTCGACGAGCCGCCGGGTGTTGACGAACACGATGGTCGTCCGATGCGCCCGCACATGCGCGGCGATGCGCTCGTAGATGTCCGCATACAGCTCGTGCGTAGCGATCGGGCCCAGCTCGTAGTCGGCGACCTCGACCCGGAGATCCCATGTCCGCTGGTGCCCGACGTCGACAATTGCGCAATCGGCGGGACCCCCGACAATGACGCGCTCGGTGCCGATCAGCAATCGAGCAATCTCGCTGATCGGGTTCTGGGTGGCGCTCAGGCCGATCCGCTGCAGGCGCCGTCCGGCGAGCCGATCGAGGCGCTCCAGTGACAGCGCCAGGTGCGCCCCGCGCTTGTCCCCGGCAACGGCGTGAATCTCATCGACGATCACGGTCTGGGCTGCGGCCAGCAGTCGGCGACTGCCTTCGGCGGTCAGCAGGATATAGAGTGACTCCGGCGTCGTGATCAGAATGTGCGGCGGGTGGCGCAGCATCGACTGCCGTTCGGCAGCCGGCGTGTCACCCGAGCGCACCAGAATGCGGAGCTCAGGCAGCGCGATGCCGAGGGTTGACGCCAACCGCTGGATCTCGAGCAACGGCTCGCGCAAGTTCTTCTGAATGTCGTTCCCCAACGCTTTGAGGGGCGACACATAGACGACACTGATGCCATCGAGGACCGCCGCGCCGCGGGTGGAATCCTCTTCCGGGGCGCATTCACGGCGCATGCCGTCATCGAGCAGTGGCGCCGCCTGCGCGGCTCCAGCGGCGACCAAGCGGTTGATTGCCCAGAGAAACGCTGCGAGCGTCTTCCCCGAACCTGTAGGCGCCGCGATCAGCGTGTCGTGACCGCTGGCGATATGTTGCCAGCCCTCACGCTGCGGCGCCGTCGGCTCGCCGAACCGCGTCGCGAACCATCGCGCCACCAGCGGATGAAAGAGGTCGAGCGCCATCAATCACGTCCAGCGAGCGTCTGGCAAAACGCTACCATCGCCGAACGCCAAAACCAACGACCCCCGTGGAGCCTGCTGACACAACTTGTCAGCAGCTTCGAAGAAAGCGCCTCCCTCACAGCAGGTAGCCGCGTGGTCCCGACGCGACCAGGAGCGACATCGGCGCGGTCTGGCGCCGCGGTCATTTCGACCGGTCCAGGACCGGCCGGTGCTGGGCCCACGGACGCGCACTCTCGAACGCGGCCGAGGCGCGCAGCACGGTGACGTCGTCGAACCGGCGGCCGACGATCTGGAGCCCGATCGGCAGCCCGACCTTTGTGAATCCGCACGGGACCGTAGCGGCTGGCTGTCCCGTCATGTTGAAGATGTACGTGAACACGCTGGCTGCCTCGCGCCCCACGCGCACGCCGCCGATCACCTCGGGATAGAACTCGCCGATACGAAGCGGCGGGCAGGCCGTGGTCGGCGTGAGCAAGAGGTCGTAGCGCTCGAAGAACACACGTGCGTGCTGCCACCAGGCGAGCCGGTCGAACCAGGCCTGGACGTACTTGGTCGGCGCGTGCTTCGCGGCCTCTTCCACGATCGGCAGGAGCCCGGGGTCGATCTGATCTCGGCGGTCGAGGTAGGGCGCCAGCCGGGCGCCGATGCCGCCGAGGAAGATCGTGCGCCAGCAATCGTACGGCGAGGGCCACCTGGGGTTGACGCTCTCGACGCGGCAGCCGAGCTCCCGGAAGACGCGCGCCGCCTTTGTGGTCGACTCCCGCACCTCCGGATCTACGGCGGGCGCGATGCCCAGAGTGTCGCTCCACGCGACCCGCAATCCCTTGAGGCTGCCCTTCAACGCCTTCACGTAGTCGACGTTCTCCGCCGGGAGCGAATACTGATCGCGCTCGTCGGGGCCCGCGCACACGTTCATCATGAGCGCCGCGTCCTTCACCGTGCGCGTCATCGGTCCGGTGTGGGAGAGACTCCACGCCGCACTGAACGGATAGACGGGGATCCGACCCCACGAGGCCTTGAGCCCGAAGAGGCCGCACCAGGCGGCCGGCTTGCGGATTGAGCCCCCGCCGTCGGTGCCGATCGCGAGGGGGCCGAGTCCCGCCGCCACCGCCGCGCCGGCGCCTCCGGACGAGCCCCCGGGCGTATGGCCGGGGCTCCACGGGTTTCGCGTGGCGCCGAAGAGCAGATTGTCGGTCACGCCGACCCAGCCGAGCGTCGGCGTGTTGGTCTTACCGAGCATGATGGCGCCGGCCGCCTTCATGCGCGCAACCGACGGCGCATCCTCGCCGGGCACGTTGTCGCGATAGAGCGGCGTGCCGAAGGTCGTGCGGACCCCCTTGGTGATGACCAGGTCCTTCACGGAAAACGGGACGCCGTGGAGCGGGCCAAGTTTGGCGCCGCGTCGCATGGCCGTCCGCTCGGCCGCTTTCGCGGCCCGGCGCGCGTGGTCGGCGTCGAGGGTGACGTAGGCGTTGAGCGCCTTGAGCGCGTCGATCCGGGCGAGCACCGCATCGACCACCTCGACGGGCGAGACCTTCTTCTTCGCGATGGCGGCGGCGAGGTCGGCGGCCGACGTCCAGCAGAGGTCGCTGTCATTCATGGCGCCGGCTATTGTATGCTGCTTTGCCGTTCGTCTGAAGCCGAGGGGAGATCGGTGATCGAGGCGTCGCTCGACTGCTACCGCGACGTGGTGAGGCCGGAATGGATCGACCACAACCAGCACATGAACCTCGGTTACTACCTGGTCGTCTTCGACTTCGCGACCGACGAGTTCTTCCGCTGGGTGGGCCTCGACCAGGCCCACCGGCAGGCGCGGCAGGTGACCACGTTCTGCCTCGAGGCGCACGTGACCTATCACCGCGAGCTGCGGTCCGGCGATGCGTTGCGCTTCACCACGCTCCGTAATAAGGGGTGGCGTCCGGCAAGAGTGAGGCACCGCCGGGGGGTGGGCAACGTCTGATACTGAGGCCTTTACCGAGGCCTTCCGTTAACTTGGTGCTTTGTGCGGGCTATCCGCCTACGGCTGCAGGTCGCGCCTGCCTCAGATCAAATAGCCGCGCGGTCCCGACGCAACGAGAAGTGATTCGCCGTAGCGTACCGCGTGATCGGCGCTGATCTCGATTTGCTCTAGATGGATGGCGAAGCGCCGCAGCGGACTCTGCAGCAAGACGGCCAGCTGCGCGCTGTCAGACGTGAGGACAATTGCGGGTTCGTAGGCTTGCACCTGATGCACGACGTCCCAGCCGTCGCCCGCAGTGATCCGACTCAGCTCGTCCGCTGAGGTAATGATCCGCGAGTGTACCCATCGGCTGCTGGCCCACAACTCCTGCATCGTGACCCAGTAGTCGCAAAACCCCACGGCAGTGCGCGGAAAGTCGAAGTGGCGGTACAGCAGCTCCACGTCGAGCGTCGTCGGCGTCGCGGGAGGCGTGACCCGTCGGGAATCGCCGGCGCACGCAGTACGCCCGCCTCGGAAACCACGTTTGCGCTTGCGCGCCGCAGCCAAATGCACGATCGTAGGCTCTTGTCCGCGGGAAGACGGAGAGTTCCGACTTGCGCGGCCGGGATCCAATTGCCCGCTCCATGTCGCCGCTCAACACGAACGCTATGGAGACCATGATGCCCGAGCAGCCGACCATGCAACCTTCGCCCCGCCAGGGACATCCGGTCTCGCGCCGCACTGACGCGCGACCGAATCACCACCCCAGCCGTACGGCTGGCCGAAGCCGTCGCTGGCTGGGCGTGCCGATGGTCGCCACTCTGATGCTCTTCGTGGCTTCTTGTGGAGACGACGATGGCGACAGCGTACAGGCGTCGTATGCCGAGGCGCCTTGCCCGAACCCCCCTTACCCCGGCTTCGAGCTGGGTCCGGAGTTCACCTGCGGGTACCTCACCGTGCCGGAGAATCGGAGCAAGGCGGACGACCGGACCATTCGGCTCGCCGTCGCCACACGCCGGGCGACCGCAGCGAACCCGAAGCCCGACCCGATCGTCTTCCTCACCGGTGGACCGGGGGGCAGTGGGCTCGCAGAGGGCCCGGGAGTCGCCGCGGAGTGGCGGCGTGATCGCGACGTGATCTTCCTGGATCAGCGCGGCGAGCTGCAGTCGGACCCGTTCCTCTCGTGCCCCGAGATCGACGCGTTCATGGTGCGCGCGGTGGGCCTGTCTTGGCTCGCGCCCGAGACGATCGCCGAGGACGCGAGGGTCACGCGCATGTGCCGAGACCGTCACGCCGACGCCGGTGTGGACCTAGCCGCCTATAACACCACAGAGAGCGCGGCGGACCTGGCCGACCTGCGCATCGCGATGGGCATCAAGGAGTGGAACCTCTATGGGGTCTCCTACGGAACCGATCTGGCGTTGCAGACCTTGCGCGATCACCCCGCCGGGATTCGCACCGTCACCGTCGATGCCGTGCTCCCGCCTCACATCAACCCCATCGAGAACGGTTGGCGGGCGCAACGCGAGGTCTCGGCGGCCATCTATGATGCCTGCGCGGCCCAACCCGACTGCCATGCCGCTTTCCCCGACGGGCGGGACGAGTACGTCCGGGTGATCAATGACCTCGCCGCCAACCCGCGCACCGTGCACGTCAACGATCCGACGACCGGCGAGGACGTCACCGTCGTCATCGACGCCTTCAAGCTCAGCTACACCTTCCAGTTCGCAACTCTCATCGGCGACCAAAAATATCTGCCGTCGATCGTCCACGATCTCGCCGTCGGCGACGGCTCGAAGGCCGGCCTCGAGGTTCTCCGGGGAACCTTCCCGCCCAATTTCAACAGCTGGGGGTTGCTCTGGGGCGTTCTGTGCCGCGAGCTGGTCGGCCGCACCGACCCTGAGCTCGTCAGCGTTGCGGGCAGGCGCGAGCTTCCCGACTATCCCGCCTCCGTGACCGACAGGCCGGCGATGTTCCCCTGGTCCTTCACCGACTGCGCCGCGTGGGACGTGCCAGCCGCCTCTTCAGATGTCGCGAGGGTCGTCACCAGCGACGTCCCTGTTCTCCTGACCAGCGGCTCGTTCGACGGCACCGCTCTCCCGAGCTACGCCGCCGAACAGGCGGCGACGCTGAGCAACTCCACCAACCTCGTCTTTCCCGGGAGGGGACACAGCGCCTCGCGCTGGGCACCATCCTGCTTCGCCACGATCTTCGGGAACTTCCTCGACCAACCGATCGGCGGCTTCGACCACAGCTGCCTCGCCGAGGTGACGGTCCCCGACTTCGTCACACCCTGACGACCGACGGCAGACGCCGAACCCTCTGATTCTGCGACGCGTGCACACGCATGACGTGAATCAGCCCCTTTTTGCCGCCTACCCGGAAGTCAAGCAGGCGAGCCAGGCACGCGGGAGGCACGACTCGGGGCGCACCCGTGCCGGCGGGGCAGGTGCCGTGCGTGCTCTCCAGCGTCTCGACGCATGTGCATCTGGTGAAGAGCGGCCGTAATAAGGGTGGCGTCCGGCAAGAGTGAGGCACCGCCGGGGGGACCGGGCAACGTCTGATACTGAGGCCTTCCGTCAACTTGGTGCTGTGTGCGGGCTATCCGCCTACGGCTGCAGGTCGCGCCTGCCTCAGATCAAATAGCCGCGCGGTCCCGACGCGACGAGAACTGATTCGCCATAGCCCACCGCGTGATCGGCACCGATCTCGATTTGCTCTAGATGGATGGCGAAGCGCCGCAGCGGACTCTGCAGCAAGACGGCCAGCTGGGCGCTGTC
>Ga0187892_10011202_pt1 | contig 11087 bp, 17 predicted proteins | sample MA1701073metaG_FD_139345 | JGI IMG/M metagenome (GOLD analysis project Ga0187892, IMG submission 139345) | Bio-ooze microbial communities from a basaltic lava cave in the Kipuka Kanohina Cave System on the Island of Hawaii, USA - MA170107-3 metaG ... | reverse complement strand
GGTATAGCTGTCGTTCCTTTCTTGCTTATCGGGCACGCCTTTTTCCTGTAGTTGTCGATGTTTATTTTTATTGAGAGCGAAAACAGGAAGGAAAACAAAGCGATGAATATAGGAGTGTCGGCCTGCGTCCCTTCGGGCACAAGCAGCTCGCCGTATACCAATCCGTAGGCGCTTATCGTGTTCGTAAGTAAAGTGAAAACAAGGACGGAAAGCAGGAACAAGGCAGCGAACTGGCGAGTTTTTACTGCCTTGGTTATTTTCTCTTTCATGATCATACTTTTCCTTGCTTTTCCTGTCCAGCGCCTTTCCGCTTGCTTTTTAGTTCTCAACAATTAGCTTGCCCCGGAACATGCCCATGGAGCACCGGAACTGATAGGTGCCTGCGTTCTGGGGCGTAAATTGTATTACATCAGAGCCGCCTGGCTGCAGGGTCTTGCTCACCTTGAAGTCCGGGAACACAAGAGCCCTGTTGCAGCCCGCGTTCTGGTCGGCCGCGAAGTTTATCTTCAGTGGTATGCCTGCTTTTGCTATTATGGTGTTGGGCTCGTAGGCGTACGGCGCTGCCCGGAGGTCTACTTCCTGGACGCCTCCTGCTATTACTGCCATTGTGCCTGCGGCCGCCACGTTCTGCTGCTGGACGGTGTTTGTCGCCTGGTAGTCCGCCGAGCCGGGGACTGCGAAGTTTAATGCAAAAGCTGCCGCGAAACCTACGAGAATGAAAGCCGCGAAAACCCACTTAGTGTAGGACGGTATGCCTGTTTCTGTATGCTTTCTGACCACGTTCATCATCTCGAACATCAGGAGTGCAATTACAAAGAACAGGAACTTCATGAAAAGGGAGAGGTCGTAGGGCACCATCATTATGCCTGTCATCGCGCCCATTATGCCGCCCATCGGAGCTGCCATGACGCCCTCCATCCTGGAGAGCGGGTTGCCTCCTATCCTGCCGAAGAAGTATCCGAATACAAGGCCGGTGAACGTGCCTGCTATAGAGCCGAGCAGGAAGTTGGCGGTCGGTATTGCTATAAGAGAGCCGGAGACAAACCCGCTGTCATCGCGAACGTCATGCCGGCCATCATGCAGCACATGTCGTCAAGGTTGTGCTTTCTTGTGTGGACGTACCTTCCTGCAATAAGTATGGCTGCAAAAGACACTACGAAAAGGAAGGCGTACGAGTTTGACCCCAAGCCGAAAGCTATTGCAAACGCGAAAACTGCTACGACTGCTATTGCCGCCAGCGCAGCTTCCACGCTGTTCTTCTTTATTTCTACGCTTTCTGCCATCAGCGGTCTCTACCTTTACAAGTTATGTAAATATCTACCTTTACAAGTTATGTAAATATCTACCTTTACAAGTTATGTAAATCTTTTCTTTTGGTGGCATTTATATTGCTTACGCTATTCCATTTTATACCTCTTCATCAGGAGCGAGTTGCCGACAACGGACACGGACGACAGGGCCATGGCTGCGCCCGCGAGTATGGGGTCGAGCAGGAAACCGTATATCGAAAACAGCGCGCCTGCTGCTATAGGAATAAGCGCTGTGTTGTAGATGAATGCCCAGAACAGGTTCTGCCTTATCTTGCCTATGGTGTAGCCGCTTAATCTTATCGCGTTGACGACGTCCATGAGGTTGTTCTTCACGAGGACAACGCTTCCTGTTTCCAATGCTACATCCGTCCCTGAGCCAATAGCTATCCCCACGTCGGCCTGTGCTAATGCAGGCGCGTCGTTTATCCCATCTCCGACCATGGCGACTTTTTTCCCTTCTTTTTGCAATTCCTTTATTTTTTCTGATTTCTGCTGGGGCAGAACTTCTGCTATGTAGCTTATGCCGAGCTTCCCTGCCATCGCCTTTGCAGTCCTTTCGTTGTCGCCCGTTATCATTACCAGGTCTTTCTTCATTTCCTTTAATTTTTCTATCGCCTGAACTGCGTCTTCCTTTAATTGGTCTGCTACCGCTATCGCGCCCAGTATCCTCCTGTTGGCTGCTACGAAGATGACAGTGTTCCCGTCATTCTCAGCAGCCTGGACGTCCGTTTCTATCTCGTCCGTCTTTGCCTTCATCTCCTTCATGAACTTCCTGTTGCCTATGAAGATCGTTCTTGACCCTATCTTCGCCGTCGCGCCCTTGCCTGGATACGCCCTGAACTTTGCTGCTTTTGGTACAGCTATTTTCCTTTTTGTCGCTTCGTTCATGACAGCATCGGCCAGCGGGTGCTCTGATTGCTTCTCCACGGCTGCTGCTGTGCGCAGGATTTCCTTCTCGTTCTTCCCTATTATTTTCGTTACCTCAGGACGCCCTTTGGTGAGCGTCCCTGTCTTGTCGAAAACCACCGTGTCCGTCCTGTGTATCTGTTCAAGAGAAGTAGCGTCCTTTATCAGGATGCCATGCTCAGCGCCCTTGCCAGTGCCTACGAGTATGGCCGTAGGCGTGGCCAATCCTAACGCACATGGGCAGGCAATGATCAGGACGGCTATGAATATCGTTAGGCTGAAAGCGAAGGGCATGCTCATAGACCAGAACAATGCAGAAACAAGGGCAATTATTATGACAGCAGGCACGAAGTACGAGGCGACCTTGTCCACCAGGCGCTGGACAGGAGCTTTCGAGCCTACGGCATTCTCGATTATTTCTATTATCTGCGCCAGCATGGTGTCCTTGCCGACCTTCGTAGCTTTTACGCGGAGGGTGCCGTTCTTGTTTATCGTCGCGCCTATCACCGTGTCACCCTTCTTCTTCTCCACAGGGATGCTCTCGCCCGTGACCATCGACTCGTCGACAGAGCTGTAGCCGTCCGTGACTATGCCGTCAGTTGCTATCTTCTCTCCCGGCTTTACTATGATTATATCCTCCACGACTATCTGATCAGAACCAATCGTCATTTCTTTTTTGTTCCTGATTACCGTGCTCATCTTAGGCCGCAGGTCCATTAATTTTCTTATCGCGTCCCCTGCCTTTCTTTTTGATATGGACTCCATGTACCTGCCCAGAAGGATAAGCGTTGTTATCACGGCAGCTGTGTCGAAGTATATACCAGAAGCAGCACCTGAAAGCGTTATGAAGGTGCTGTACAGGTAGGCAGCGGAAGTGCCTATGGCTATGAGCGTGTTCATGTCGGCCGTTTTATTCCTGAATGCCGCCCACGCGCCCCTGTAGAAATCCCTGCCTACGTAGAACTGGACAGGCGTTGCAAGGATGAACAAGACGGTGGGGTTTTGCAGGAAATCCGGCGCAAAGGCGAATATCTCCGGGAAGCTTCCTACTGCGATGAATACGCTCAGCACAGCGCCTATTATTACCTTCTTTTTGATATCCTGAGACGCGTGATCGTGATTTCCATCTTTGTGGCCTTCGTGGTGCTCGTGGCTCATCTCTTGTCCTTCGACCCCATACCCCAGGCCCTCTATTACTTCCCTTATCTTTTCTTCCGTGACCCTGCTGTCGTCGTACTTCACTATCGCCTTCTCGGTTGCGAAGTTGGCCGCCGCATCCTCCACGCCATCCTGTTTCTTGAGCGTGCCCTCTATCTTGGCCACGCACGACGCGCAGTGCATTCCCTTGACGTTGAGCCTCGTCTCTTTCTTCACTCTGTCATCACCATATCAAAATGTAAAATCAAAAAATATCAAAAATTTATCCTAGCAGTTGCAGCAGCAATCGCCCTTCTTCATTTCCTTCTTCTTTTTTTCAGCCATGTCGACACCTCCGTGTATCACATAATTATTTCCTTTTCTGCGAGCTCCCTTCTTTCCTTTTCGCCCGGCATTTCCATAAGCCTCGAAAATATGTCCCTGCATTTAATCGAGCAGAACGAGAAGCCATTGTATCTGTGCTCTGCCTTCATCCCCGTTCCGCACATCTTGCAGCGCTGCGCGCTTTCCATCTTCGTGTCCCCACATACCAGACATTTTTCTGAGGAGTCCATATATATCATTATACGATATATCATAATGCGACATGTATATAAAGGTTTTTCGACAAATATAGGCATGAAGACCGAAGAGTCGTTTTCAACCAACCTTACGAAATTCTATATTGCTTCGCTCCTTAGAAAACGCCCGTGCCACGGCTACGAAATCATTTCTGACCTAGGCAAGATTCTCGGAAAGAAACCGAGCGCCGGCCAGATCTACCCGTTGCTCGGTTCGATGGCAAAGAAAAAGCTCGTCACTGTGCGTGAAAAGCGGATTGACGGGAGAAAACGAAAAGTCTATGCGTTGACGCCTGCCGGAAAGAAATTCGTAGCGCAGCTCATGCAAAGGTTCGAGGAGATAGCCGAGATAGCCATAGAGCCTAATTTATCGAAATGTGGCCACTGCGGCTGTTCCGTGTATAAAGGCGGCTACGAATCGGAAGGTAAAATGTACTGCTGCTCGTCCTGTGCCAATGCCTGCTAGCGCTTCCTCTTCTTCAGGCCGTTCTTCCTTATGTTCTGCGCGACCTTCACCCACTTGCCGAGGACGTATATTATGAAAACGACTACTATGGTCGCCACGACAGCGGCAAGGAACTTGGCCGAGAGGGTGTCGCCCCTTGGCACGATCTGCTCGATGAGTGCGCGGATCGCGTCGTTCCAGAAAAGCCCTACCACCAGCGCCAGGGCGGTGACTATCGACGTCAAAATAAGCTTTCTGAAATCCGACAGGTCCTGCATCTTCTGTTCTATTGCGTCTGACATAAGCATCTACCCGCATTACCATTACAAATTTACTTAAATCTCGAAATTCATCTAAAATGTAATGGTAATGGGTCAGGGCAGAATCGAACTGCCTGTCTTCGCCTAACCTTCTTTAGGAAAGACGCTTAACCAAGAAATCTTTCCTGGATGTAAGGGCGACGTCATACCGGTAGACCACTGACCCTTCAATCATACCAATGACCCGAAATAATAGTAAGTGAAGAACAATTCCAGCGCGAGCAGGAATATGGCGACTATCGTTATTATCTTCCCCTCGTTTCTGTACTTCTTCTCCTTGTAGAGTATGTACCCTGCTATCAGCCCTGTCGGAAGGGGATTGAATACAGCCGCCACGATTCCCAGGAAAACCCATCTGTCGATCTTCATGATATTACCGCTCCGTTTATGACATGCATCGGCGTGAGAGGCATTGTCGGCCTGTGGACGTGCTGTGCACGTCATCCTCCTCGACAGTGCCTCTGGCGTCTAGCACTATCGTCTCCGGATGATAGTGCTAGCTGACATATACGCCGGGCAGGCGTATACGTCTACGCCGATGCTTTTTGATTATTCAGCCTCTTCCAGCTTATGGTCAATCAGTTTCTCTGCCTTCTCATCGTAATAAAACTTTCCCCTGAACTTCGTGCCCGCCAGCATGAGTGGCATCCATACCGTGTCGTCGGGCCACATGTTCTCGAACGGTATCTCCTCCCTGTGGAACCACTGCGGCTTCGCTTCCCTGCTTTCCTTTTCCTGTCCTCTCCATTTATCAGCCGCGAAGACGTGCACGACCCATTCCGGCTCAGCCTTCTTGCCGAAATAGAACTCATTGACGCCCAGATAGACAGGGTTTTCCGGCCTTATGCCTATCTCCTCTATCGTCTCCCTTACAGCTGCCCTGTGGGGCTGCTCTCCTTTCCTCAGTTTGCCTCCGACTCCGTTCCAGAATCCCGCCCCCATTCCTGTTTTCTTTCTGATCAAAAGTATGTGGTCGCCTTTCGTCAGGTAACAGAGAGTTGCGATTTTGGTCATAGTTTATATTCCCACCCAGGTCTCCACTTCTTTGAATTTCTCCAGTCTTCTTTAATTGCTTATCCCCACGTTTTTTTCTTTACAATAACATCAAGAGCCAGCTGCGGCCCCTGGTGTGATACTATGGCAATATGTTTATCTTTGTACTTATTTGAAACCGCTTTTAGAAAACCCTTAATCCGCTTTTCCACATCCTTGTAGCTCTCGCCGCCGGGGAATTTCTTGTCGACACATTTTTCTTTCATGGAATAAACAACTGACATCGGCTTTCCATTGAATTTGCCGTAGTTGCACTCGCGCAGCCGTTTGTCTTTGGCAATCTTTGATTTAGGAAACATGAGTGACGCAAAATCAACCGCTCTTTTAAGATCAGAGCATACCACAGCATCGATTGTCGCTTATAGTTTTTGCCAGTTCTTTTGACTGCTTAATCCCGACCTCAGACAATTTCCCCTGGTTCCATCCTGTCGCTATCTCTGCTTCATTGTCTGTGGTCGTGCCGTGGACAAAGTATGTTATTCTCAATTTCGTCGTAATTACCACGCCTCTATCAGTTCTTTGAGGTTTAGCGCTGGGAGAGGGATTGCTATGAAGACCGCAGGTCTTCAAGCCTTCGATGAAGCTTTGCTTCATCAGAAGTGAACCCAAGGGTTCAAATCCTTCGAGCGCTGGGAGGGGGATTTGAACCCCCGCTCCCCTTGCGAGGAACAGGTTTAGCAAACCTGCGCCTTTGACCTGATCGCCTGAGCTTTTCCGTTTTGCTCGAGCTTTTCTGAAAAGCTCGCTCGGCCATCCCAGCATAGAAAGAAAACCTAGGTTTTCTTTCCTATCACCTATCTTTCCTAAGGTGAAAATATTACTGACTTTCATCCATCTTTCCTTTCTGAATTCTTTAAATGTTCGGATTGAATAAGCGTAAATAGCTTAACCTACAAATAATAGGATGTCGGAGATGAGCTTCAGGGACCGTTTAGGACACAACGTGCTTGTCGCGACCCGCTGGCTTCAGCATGCCGTGTACGGCCTGTTTCCGGATTCATCTACGCCAGTGGGCACCGTCGGCGATATGAGGGCTTACGACAGGGAAGAATACGATCGCCTGTGCAGCTTAGCAGCAGAGAAAGGTCCATGGCATCTTTTTTGGCACGAGGGTATTTCGTACGGTGTTGCCAGAGAATTAAGAAGAGAAGCGCTTTGTGTAATGCGCTTGTTATGTATACGGCGCTTCCGCAATGCTAATATACTAAGCTTTTTAGAAAAAAGCTTAAGCAAAAAAATAATCTTTAGGAGATGATAAACATGGCAGTAAGCGTAAAGAGCCTGTCGGACATGACGAGGAAGGACGTCTTCACGAGCAGGGGCTCCTACTGCGGCAAGGTCATCGACATAGGGCTGGATCTGGAAAAGTTCAGGGTCAAGTCGCTTGTCATCGACGCCGTGCGCGGGTCCCACCTGGCCAACATGATCGGCGACAAGAAGGGGGTCATAGTGCCGTTCACCATGGTCCAGTCTGTAGGCGACGTAGTCCTCATAAAGCACGTTACCCCGACCAGGGCTGACGAGGAGCCAGAGGCAGAAGAGATGCCATCTGTCTAGTTCTTTTTCCTTCTTTTCTTCTGATTACTTCTTTCTTTTTACTCCAGCTTTTGATTGTAATAAACGCATTGATTACGGGATTTGTCAGCATTAACCTACAGTAAATCAGGAAAATGCTGGAAAAATACATACGCTTTATATCATTTCATGAACATGAATGTAGAATGTTCGTCGTCTCCCTCTTCGGCCTTGCTGGTCAGGGCGTCGAAAGAGCCACGAAAGAGCTTGCTTCTGCAGCTGTGTCAGCCGGCCTTCAGGTCCAGGCCTTTTTTTCTTCTGATTCCGTCCACGTGACAGGCATGGTCAAGATGGACAAGCTGCCTGTTCTTTCGCGGCAGAAGGAAGAAGCTGACTTCTCCATATTGTTTTCTCCTAAAAATACAGAGCTGAAGCCTGTTCTGGCAGGAACGAAGGAGCGGGGCATTGTCATCGCGAACACGCTTGAAAGGATCCACAACCCGCTTGCCAAGAAGAGGAGGATAAAGGTGTACATCGTCGATGCCGCGCCTTTCGGCAAGGACCAGTACGCTGTTCTTTTGGGAGGGCTGGTCAAGAATTTCAGCAAGCTGTCCATGAAGAACCTGAAGACGGTTGTGGCAAGCGGCATAGCAGTTGAGGAAGGCTACAAGAACGTGAGGCTGACCAAGTGATTCTTATGCTAACCGAGAAAGAAATCAAGCTCGAGAAGAGGCTCATACCGGTCTTCCAGACAAGGGCAGGCGAGAAACCTGTCCGTTCCGCCCGTCCTAGAATAGATTTGAAGGTGTGCACGAACAGCTATAACTGCATCGTCTTCTGTCCCCACGACGCCATTGACAAGAACGAGACAGGAAGACCTGTGATAAACTACGATATCTGCACAGGCTGCCTCATCTGCCTGAGGGAGTGCCCGACCAACGCTATTTCAGAAGAGAGGGAGGTAGTTTAACATGGTTAAGCCGGTCCTCCTTGGAATAGCCGAGTCAGCAGCCCATGGAGCAAGATTAGCGCAGGTAGAGGTTGTTTCCCACACAGCTGACCCTTTCTCGTCTGAAATACTTTCGTCGTTCCGGGCGCCTTCGATAGAGAGCAAGCTGCGTTATTCAGCTGTGCACGCAGCAATAGGAGCGTCCCTTGGGGGCAGGCGCGCCTTCGTGACAACGTCCTCGATGACAGCCGACAGCATCCACTTTGCGTCGCACATGCGCGTCCCGCTGATTGCGATGAACATGGCCAGGCCGCTTGGCTCATTTTCCTCGAGGGCTGATCATTCCGACATAATGAACCTGCGCGATTCCGGTTCACTGATATTCATGCCCGAGAACAACACAGAGCTGGTAGAGACGATCGTCCAGGCCTACAAAGTGGCTGAGGAATCGTCCCTGCCTGCTGTCGTTGGGGTCGACACTAAGGACGTATACGAGTCTGTAATGCTGCCTAACGAGATATTCTGCCGCCGCTTTGTCGGTAAATTTCATTCAGGGTTCAGCATGAAAAAGCCCGCTTATTTCGGCGGGCCGTCCGACCACGCAGATTTCAGGAAACAGCAGCAGAAGGCGATGACGCTGGCTGTGCAGTCGATAGAGAAATCGTCGCTGGCGTGGAAGAAGAAATTTAAAAGGACACTGCCCATGGTCGATCCATACAGGGCAGAGGACGCTGACTACATAATTGTCATGGCCGGCTACAACTCGACGACAGCCAGGGCATCTGTCGAGAAGATGAGGAAGGAAGGCAGAAAGGTTGGTTTATTGAGATTGCGGGTGTTGAGGCCCTGGCCGTCTGAAGTGATTGCAAACGCATTGCAGCACGTGAAGAAGGTGGTTGTCCTCGACCAGAGCATCTCGATAGGCAGCAGGGCACCATTGTTCACTGAGATAAGCGCATCTTGCAGGAACGTTCACAGCTTCGTAAATCTCGGAAACGTCCTGTCCGAGAAGGACTTCAGGGATATATTCGACAGGCTGCAGAAGAGCGAGAAGCAGGAGACTGTGTGGCTATAAAGCAAAGACAAATAAGCAGGTAATGGTTGCAAGGAAGGATCGAACCAGAAACGAAAGAAAGCGCCTTCCTTTTGCCTTTACTCGTGCTAGAAGCAGACTGACGCTTTCAGCGTTGATTTGTGTTCGGCTCGGTAGCTACCCATGAAAGTCATGGACAGAATAACACACGAAGTGCGTTTATCCATCTCTTACTGGGACAGTCTCGTCATCGCCGGATAAGATTATGGTAGATAGGTTAAAAAGATGATCCAGATGGGGCTTCGGAAAGGCCGGGAGTTTTACGACAGGCATTATTCAGAAGCCATGAAACTCCATGGAGAGGGCCTTTCAGTCCGGGAAATCGCGGATAAGCTGGGCGTCTCGTATTCAGCAGCTTACCACTGGATAAAAGGGATAAGAAGGCCGGAGCAGGGCAATGTTTCCGGGTTTGTGTCTTTCCTGGAAAAGCACGGCCCTGCAGCTGTAGCCGACCTGAAGGAGAAATTTCCGAAACATAACGAGGTCTTCCTCATAGCCACCAGAAGGGCGCGGCCTGTAAAAAGGTACATGATGAAGAAGATGTACGGCGACTATTCGACCTGGTACTACCTAGAGGGCCAGGAAGCTGAGCTGGAGAAAAGGATAAGCATGCTCATGGACAAGATAAAGGAAGTGAAGGAGAAACTGACATCGTAGGGGAGTGATTTTGTGGACGTGCTGACGAAACTGGACCCTGTATTCGAGAGGAACGCGACGTGTCCCGGCTGCGGCTCTGTCCTCGGACTGAAATTCATACTGCAGTCTCTGGAAGACACGAAGAACGTCGTAATAGTAACTTCACCGGGCGAGATTACAGAACTTGTAAAATCCCTGAAGGTGCCTGTCGTGAACAGCTCTGACCCTGCCTCGACTGCAAGAGGCCTTGCTGTGGCCATGCCCGAGTCCAGAATAATAGTCTACGCAGGCGACGGCTACACAGCCAACAACATGACGTCCCTGCTTTCTGTGACGGAGAACGTGCTCTACATCTGCTACAACAACTCTAACCAGATAGAGAGGAAGGAGTTCGTGAAGGCTGTTTCGCACTTATCTTCGTACAGCGCGACCGCCAACGTTGCCTACTACGAGGATTTCGTGGCCAAACTCAGGAAAGTCTTCTCGAAGTCTGGCTTCCGTTTCATTGATCTTCTCTGCCCCTGCCCTGCCAGGTGGGGCTTCGACAAGTCCAACACCATAGAAGTGGGCAGGATGGCTACCGAGTCGTGCGTCTGGCCATTGTACGAGGTGGATGGCATAGCAGCCATCACCAAGATTCCGCCGAGGCAGGAACCCGTCACCCTGTACCTGGAGATGCTGAGGATAAAGCTGCCGGAAGAAAAAGTCCGTTCTCTCCAGGAGTCCGTCAACAAGAACTGGCGTGCTCTTGGGGAAAGCAAGCTGGTGTGAAGCAGGACTGGGTGCTCCGAACTTCATGATTATGCGTAAACCACGGAAAGAAATCGCCGGAGGTGCGGTGCATAGGTTGCCCGCGGATTTAAGAAAAGCCCTTGCAGCTGGTCCGGCGGCGATGGCAAAATGGAATAGCTTGACACCGCTAGCCCGCAACGAATGGATCTGCTGGGTTATCTCGGTCAAGAGACCGGAAACGCGGCGTGAACATATTGATCGTGTGTGTTCAGAGCTTATAGAAGGTATGCGCCGCCCGTGCTGCTGGCCGGGCTGCGCCCATCGCTGATATAAAAAGAATCCACCATATGACCTCCTCCCCCGAATAAATTCGGGGGTTTCCTCGACTGGGAGGGCTTAAGCAAAAACCG
>Ga0187892_10011200_pt1 | contig 11088 bp, 8 predicted proteins | sample MA1701073metaG_FD_139345 | JGI IMG/M metagenome (GOLD analysis project Ga0187892, IMG submission 139345) | Bio-ooze microbial communities from a basaltic lava cave in the Kipuka Kanohina Cave System on the Island of Hawaii, USA - MA170107-3 metaG ... | reverse complement strand
TCCCAGCGCTCGTGATGCGAGTGCGCGATGCGCCGTGCGAGTTGAAGCAGCGGCGTGTCGCTTCCTTCGAGAATGCGGGCCCCGATGGTCGTGTGCTGCTGCATGATGCGCCGCTCGTCCGCCGTCAGCGGGCCGGGCTTGTTGAGAACGGCGTCGGGCACGCCGAGCTTTCCGACGTCGTGCATCGGGCTGGCGAAGAGTATGTTGCGCGACCATTCCGGGTCGGCCATCTGCCGTGCGATCGCCTCGCAGTAACAGCTCATCCGACGAATGTGCTCGCCGGTCTCGCCGTCGCGGAACTCCGCGGCGGTGGAGAGCCGCAGGATCGTGTCCATGTGCGAGCGCTGCAACTGGTCGTGGAGCTGTGCGTTGCGAATCGACATGGCGGCGATGCTGGCGAACGACGTCATGATTCGCCGGTCGCGCGCTTCAAAGGCCTCGATGCCGCTCGGGCCGACGCGATTGATCGCCTGAAGCACGCCCAGCACACGGCCGGCCCCGTCCTCGAGCGGGATGGCCAGCACGGAACGGGTGCAATAGCCGGTCGCACAATCATGCGACGAATCGAAGCGATACGGCGCGGATTCATCGAGTGCATACACGTCCGCCAGCGACAAGATTGCCCCGGTTGACGCTACGTATCCGGCCAGCGAATTGGTATCCAGCGGCAGCACGTTGCCCGGCATGCGGCCGCGGCGCAGATAGCTCATCGGCTTGGCCATGCGGCAGGCCCGCGGCTCGACGTCGTTCTGCGCGCAGATGAATCGCAACCGCTCGCTCTCGACCACGTACAGGCTGCCGGCCTGCGCTTTCACCAGACGCCGCGCCTCGGTCAGCAGCGAGCTGAGCATCTCCTCGAGCGGCTGCGACACGGTGAGATTCGCGCACACCTGAAGCAGCGTCTCGAACTCGCTGTCTTCCAGACGCGCGGCAGACGTGTCGGACACGGGCTGTGACGGTGGGACGGCTGTCATGTCAAAGCTCACGTCGATGCGATTGTATGACTCAGCTCCCGCCGCCGCCCCACTCCTGCGCCTGCGTCCGGATGGCCTCGATCTTCCGCCAGTGCGAGCCGTTCCAGTACACCTTGCCGCAATCGCGGCAGGTGTAAAACTCGGTCGCCCAGAGCAGGCTCCTGGCGGGCACGCGGTCGGCCACCGTGGCGCGGTCGACCGTGTCGAGCACGCCGTTGCATCGCATGCAGCGCGGCGTCAGGCAGGGCAGCCCCAGCCGGCGCACGACGTATTCCACTTGTCTGAGCCGCCGCAGCCCGTGAGGCAGGAACAGGCCGCGTACCGAACCGTCGGTGAAGACGCGGCGATGGAAAAGCCGCGTATCGCTCGAGATCACGATCCGCGACTCATCCCGCGCGAGTTGAACGAGGTCGCCGTCTTCGATTCCGGGAACATACGCTGCATCGTGGCCAAGCGCCCGCAACCATCGCGCCAGCCCCCCGCACATCGCGTCACACGCCAGCCGCGCCGGATCCGTCGTTGCCGGTTCCGCCGTCATGGCCCGATTCGAGAAGCCGCCTGAGTCGCGGGCGCCTCGGGCCGGACGGCTGAACGCTCCGCTTCGGGTCCCGCCGCCACCTGAACACCCAGAACGCGCCACCCCCGGCCCGTCTCGCGCAGCCCCAACACGATCCGCGCCATGGGATGCGGAGAGAGACCCTGCTCGACCGCGCGGCGGTTGACGAAGGCCTCATAGGACGGCGTGCCGGGTTGAAGTCGCTCGCCCTGGAGACCAGACGCCTGCGTCGCGGAACTCTGAATGCCGCGCAGACGCTCGCTCGTGCCCGGCCGCTCCGCGGCGACGACCGCAATCCGCCCCGCGGTTTCGGGAATCGGGGCTGACTCGGATAGGGACAACTGGCCGCGCGGGACAACGACGAGCGAATTCGGATCGACTCCCTCGACATAGTGTGCGATGATCGAGGGCCAGTTTTTCACGACCGAGTCGATCCGCCGCTCGCGCCGCGACGCGTCACCGCCCAGGTGGCCCCACGCGCTGCCCCACGCCGCCGCGACGCCCTCGCGGTCGACCAGCGCCATGAGCCGCGCCTCCTGATCGGCGAAGCGCTGTTTGCTCTGGTCGTCGCGCATGCCTTGGCGGCCCAGCTCCGTCATCACGCGGCAGGCATCGAGGAACGCTTTCGCCACGGAGCTCGGATCGCTGTCGGTGACTGAGGAAACCCTGGCGGCGCCCGCCTGCGGACGAGGAATGCGGCGCGGATCTCGGCATCCTCCGAGTCCCGCCATGGCGACAACCAGAAGCAAGGCCGCGACTTGAGAACGTCTGTGAAAAGCCCTCTCCCCCTTGGGGGAGAGGGTTGGGTGAGGGGGAAAAGCCGTACGTTTCCCACGCTTCGACCCGCGCCCCAGCCCTCTGCCTCCACGGGAGAGGATTCTCGCACACACGTCCTGAGAGAACGTGCGGCGACCCATGCCCGAACGCCAAACCCGGTTCATCGCCCAGTCTAGCCCCCATTTCTCACCGCGTCATCATGACCCCGGCCCCGTAGGAGCGAGTTGCACTCGCGATTCGTTGCACTCGCGATCCATTCGGGGTCCATCCGCCGATCCAGGGCAGGCCCCGGTTCTCCGCTCCGACAGCAGCGCGCTCATTTCAGCCGTCGTCCCCCCCCGCGGCCACAACGGCGTCAGCAGCGGCCGAAGCGCCTCAATCGCTCGCGCGCGGATTTTCAGCACCGCCGATTTCGTCCTCCCGCTGCACCGCGCCGCCTCTTCCACGCTCATGCCGTCCAGATAGATCAGCCGGATGATCTCGCGCTGCTTCTCGGTCAACCCCGTCATCGCCTGCCGGAGCATGGCCGCCCGTTCGTGCTGCCAGGCCGGTATGTCGGGCGATTCCTCGTCCGCCGGCAGCATCGTGATTGCCCTCCACGGGACCTGTCGGCGATCGCCGCCGCGCTTCCTGGCCCGCATGAAGCGGACCAGATCGCTCAACACGCTCTCAAGCACGCGTTGAAGATAACACAAATCAGACTCGCGCTCCGGCGAACGCAGCGTCGGCGTATCTTCCTCCAGGGCCACCCACAGGTCCTGCCATGCATCGTCGACCTCGATCTGATGACGCAGTTCCCTGGGAATCCGCCGCCGGATGATCGCGCGCATCTCTCGCTCGACTTGCGCATCCAGCATGATCTCATGGAGTAGTTCGATCTGCCCGCGCTTGCCCGACATCCCCATGCTCGCGCCTCTAAAGAGAAAAATGTCCACCTTCGACGCGCACTTTCCGTCTCTTAATATATAGCGGGCACAAGTGTGCCTGTGGATGGTACGAGTTTTTCTTCACGAAGTTTGGCGCGGACTAATCGGCAGATCCGCAACGTAGCTTGGAGTGCTCGGAAGCGGAATGATCCAGCGGACTTTTTGCGCCGCGGGTTCACCTACAGGCATCTGAACGGCCGCCGCGGCCGGTGCGGGACTTCTCGTCTCGCACGCTAATCGCGGGAATCAACTCCCGCGAGCAGACATGGTCTGCGCCGTCCGAGCATCGGTCAGAACGCGACGCACAAGCGAGCGAATGCCACGATCAATCGCGCTAGTGCTCCGAGCATCCGTCAGAACGCGACGCGCAAGCGAGCGAGTTCGAGCATCAGGAAGAACGCGACGCGCAAGCGAGCGAGTGCCACGGTGGAGCCCGAAATCTCGAGTGTTACGTTGAACCAGCGGCGTCGAGCCGCAGTAAAGGAGACAGAAATGCGCACTTCGTCCCGATTGTGGCACAGCTTATCAACCTGTGTGATTCCCTCCCGCCGCGCCGTCCGCCGCTTCGCTCGCAAGACGGCCTACGTTGGCGTGATCCTCGCCTCGATCGCCAGCCTGTTGATCAGCGACGATGGGGTCTACGCCGCCACCTGGCGGGCCATCCATGAGGAAGAACGCATCAGCCTGCGCCCCGGCATGTGGGCCGTCGCCGGCGACAACCTGCGCCACGCCACCACCTCTATCCTTCGTTCGCTCAACGGCTTGCTGCCGACGTGGTTCCCACCAGGTGCGCCACAAGTCATGCGCGCTCCCGGAATGCCGTACCCATGGCAAGCCGCCGATCCATCCGTGCCCTTCAGCCAAATCAACCTTGCGAATGGGAGTGTTGTAACATCAATCCCAATCGTAGGTTGGGGTGGCCTTGGGGGTGGAATCGAGTTCTCTTTGTATCACCCAGCAATCGACGGCGCAACAGACATGACCACGGTGGGCGCCAGTGGCGGCTGGACGCACAGCTAACTCGCGAAAGCTCCTGTTCGAGCCCGCCTGCGACGGCGGGGGCGCGTCCGGCTTCATGGCGGGCGGCGAGGCCGGTCCCGCCGATGGGCCTGAGGATGATCCTCCGGAAGGCGGCGACCCGTCCGACGTCCCCGGCGGCTCATCGGGCGAGCAGTTCTCATTTTCGCCCGAAGGCGGCGGCTCAAGCGGTCTCTGGTTGCGAACCGACGATGGCCAACGCATCTGGTTCACCGACAACGGCGATTCAACTTACAGCCCGCCGCCGGGCATTCGACTAAAGCTCCGCCGCAACGCCGGTCCACCGGTGTCCTACGCCCTGACCGACGCGCAGCAAAACGTGTCTAACTTTAATCAAAATGGAAGGTTAGAGTCGATCGTGGATGCGAGTGGTAACACGATCACGTGCGTCTACGGCTCCGCCGGAAGGCTTCAGGCGATCACGGATACTGTCGGAAATATCTGCGATCTAAAATACTGCAGTGGCCGCCTCAGCCAGGTCGTGGCGCCAAAACTCTCCAACCTGACCAACGACTACGGCCGCGTGTTCTTCATCACGTACAACGGCTCCGGTTATCTCGAGAAGGTCACGCGGGCCGCCGAACAGACCGATCCGCCCTATGCGAGCTGCGCGACGCCGCCCATGGGCATCGACAGCCTCGCTATCACGTACAGTTCACCCGCGAGATTCGCCAGCATTTCCGACTACGAGGGCAACACGACCACGCTGACCTATCAGGCTAACGGGATGGTCAACGTCGTCTCTCACCCCGCGACATACGACTACGTCACCGGGCAGACCGTCAGTCGGACCCGGATCTATACCTTCACGACCCACGCGGCCGATCCGACCCTCAACCCCTGCGGCGTGCTCTCGACGTACATCGCGACGATATCGGACGAACGGGCCGGCATCAGCTCGTATGAGTTCGATACGTCCGGCCGCCTCCTCAACACCATCGACCAGCTCAACCGGCAGGTCGCGACGCTGGTCTGGAACAACGATAACCGCCCGGACTCGGTGACCGGGCCGATTCCGCAATCCACAATGTCGTTCCTGTACGACACCAATGGCAACACGACGCGTGTTCGCGATCCCAACAACTACGACACGCTGATGGAATACAATTCCGTCAATAATAATCTGACCAAGTTGACCGACCCGCTTCTCAATGTGGTCGACTATCAGTACAGCGACACGAACAACCCGACGCGACCCACGCTGATCGACGGACCCGGCACCAGCAACATCACGCTCCAATATGGCCAATCGCTTGGCGCGGACAAAGGACAACCCAAGAACATCCAGTCCCCCAACGCCACCGAGCAGACCTTCACGTTCCAGAACGGGTTTCTGAAAGAAGCAACGTGGGGGCGCAAGACCGAAGCCGGACCAACGTACCCGATCCAGGACGGAAACTATGACCGCGGCCCCACAGGCAACCCGGACGGGACCTCTACGCACTACTACATCGCTAACGTCTGCACCGCGGGTGGCAGCTGCACACTCCCGGACGATGTTCAGGTCGCGCGGGAGCCTGAACCCGGCGAGTTGAAATGCCCGTGCGAACCGTGCATGACCCGCTCGCCATCCAGCCTGCCCAATCCCAACGGCTGGGCCGATCAAGTTTGCGGTGAAGGCGGAAGTTGCGGCGGCGCCGCCCCCAACCAGTCCTATTTCGACGCGCGCGATGGCAACGGCCGACCAATCGAGGTCCGGCACTACCACGATGGTGCGACGTACACGCACGACATCTATACCTACGATGCACGCGGGCGGACCCTGACCGAGCAGCGCGACGCCAACGATCAGTACACCTTCAACAGCCAGATTCGCACATGGAACCCCAGCGGCGAGCACTACAGAGTTCGCCCCTCGGCCAAGGTCGAACGCTTCTATTCCGACTCGACCGGCCGATACAAGGTCAAGCTCACCCGCTTGCAGAAGCCAAACGTCATCGCCGATCGTGAAATCACAACCGAGTACTTCACCGACGCCGCTGGCCGCGTCACTGAAGTGAAGCGCGATGGCGTCACCGTGGCGACGTACCAGTACCAGGACTCGACGGTGCAGCCCGCGATCAAGGAGACGAAGGCACTGTCGGGCTACGTCAGCGAGTTCTACGTCGACAAGGCCGGCCGCGTCATGAAGGTCGTTCACCTCCAGAACGCACAGGAAATCCTCGCCCTGCACTACACCCGCGACAGCAAGAACCGCATCACCGAGATCAAGGAATATCGCTTGGGCGTGCTCAAGGCCACGACCACCTACGGCTACGGCAGCGGCAACCTGACCGCCTCCGACCTCGACCCGCCGGGCAACCAGATCGATGTTAACAAACTATACTGGAACTGGCTGGCAGGCTCGGCGACGCTGGCCAGCGATCCCAATCGCCTTGTTCTGGAGCAGCGGCTCGCGACCGGCACCGACGATTACTCCTACCGCAAGGAGTACTGGTACGATCCGGGCGGGAACCGGCTGGCTATGCGTCAGTGGATCTTCGACACCCAGACGCAGCAGTGGCAGGTGTACGACATCAGCCGTTATAATTACTCGCACAAGCTCAGCTACGACCCGACCACCGATACAGGGAACCCCGTGCCGGACCAGTTCAACAACAACGGTGACCCGATCACCGACCTGCTGGACACCGCCACCGACTACGCCGGCAAGGGGCTTGACCGGCTGTACAGCTATCACACCTACCAGCCCGATGCGCCGAGCAACCGCCATTATGCCGTGTACGTGTACAACGACTTCCTGGGAAACCTCGGCCGCAAGGTCGAGTACAGCAACACGTCCGGGATATGGACGAAGAAGAAGGTTGAGCTGCGCCACCGGCCGCAGATGATGCCCGGCCGCCGCCTCCTTCGCATGGTCCGCGAGCAGTTCTGGCGCGCCAACGAGTCCAGCGCAGCAGTAGACTTCATCATTGAATGGATAATGTCCCTGAATGATTCCGATGCACGGAACGCAGAGGATCCATGGGGACGTGATCCTGAGCGTGCGATAGCATGTTTGCCAAACGCAACTAAATGGGCAGGCTTGTTGCCTGGCATAGCGTGATGACACTGAATTTTCGGGCAGTCATCAACCGCCGCATTGAGACCAGGCTGGAAATTGGTCGGTGGCAGCGGCTGGTCACGGGGACGTGCTATTTGTTCGTCTTCACACTGATAATGATCTGTGCCGGCGTGCTCGCGAAAAGCACAGGTGTGATCGGGCGGATCCTGTGGGTAGCAGTATTTGGGGCGCTGATAACGTACCTAGCAGCCGTTCTCCTTCGGAGGCTACTCGAACGCGCGCGCCCGCCCACGACCGTCTCCTACGAGAACGGCCGAATCATTGTACTGGGAGACTTGGAGAATCGCGAAGATCTCAAACGTCACGACTTGTTTTTTGAGCCCCTGAGTTTTTCGGGTCGCTTTCTGTCGCCGTGGCCGCGGCCTGTGAAGGTCACAGCGGCCATTGCATCCGTGGGCGCGTATTTCCTCATCGTGACGCTGTTCGGACAACTCAACATTCCAGGAGGCGTGGGGGGCACGGTCGTTCGCGCCGTTCTAGCAGTGGGTTTTGGATCCCTGCTTGTCGGCACACTGTGGTGTGAGGAGCTAAGAGTAACTCCAGGTTGCTTGGAGGTGTACAGGTACTGGGCGATGTGCGAGCGACGGCTTGTGGATCGCTGCAACCTGCGACGTTGTAAGATAATCGCATCTACAGGACGACGCCTTGTACAAATCGATGACAATGGTCGCCGAGTGTCCTTTTGGACTGGTGTGGTTTCCAATCGTAAGGAGTGCCTTTATTGGATTCTCGTCGGAGCCAGGTCTAGTCACACTCCCCCGGAATCGGAAAAAGGGTCAGAATCGGAAAGGGGGTCAGAATCAGGTTGATTTACGCGGACCGGATCGGAAAAAGGGTCAGGTGGTCAGGTTGATTATTGACCGGTGGGGGCGGTCATGCCCCAACGAGCATCTTCTCCATCTTGTCCATCTGTTGATCTCCTTGCCTCCGCGCTTCCCGCGCCTTCCGCTGAGATCCCGCCGCCCGCTTTCCGAAACGCCAAGCCCGCTAATATCGGCCCTTCAATCGCCAACTCCCTGCGCCCAAGCGACTTACGAACATTCTGTAGAACGGTGGGCGCGATTGATGCTATGAATCCATCGCCCGCGCATTGCTGCACCAGGCGACCGGGGCTTCCCGAACCCCGGACCCCGGCCTCACGCGTTGCCTGCCCCCGCCGCGAACTCCGCGCCGCAGCTTGCCCGCCGGGCGCGATCTCTGCATCTGTGCATCTGTGCCTCCGCGCCTCGTTGGCCCCGTTTCGCTTGTTCCGGCTCGTTCAGCAGGAAGAAAAAAATGTCCACTGTTTCACGTCCCATGATCGACGCCCATCTCCTCCATCTTGTCCATCTGTTGACCACCTCCGCGCGCGACCGCTTCATCTGTCCCGGACCCCGAATCCCGGACCCCGGACCCCGCATTCAACTCACGTTCAGCCCCCGCGATCGTCTTGCATGCCCTTCGTCGCTCCGTCGCTTCGTGCCTTCGTGCCTTTGTGCCTTCCTGCGCTGTTCAGCCTGCGTTCAGCCTGGCGTTCAGCCTTTTTTCTCGAAGTATTCAGCCTGTTCAGCCGCGCTCAGCGTGTTTTATTGTTCAGCCTGAGCGCTCAACCTCCGTCCGCCTGCGTGCCTGCGTGCCTCTCCGGATTTCTCACGTTTCTCACTTTTTCTCACGTCTTTTTTTTCGATTCTCACTTTCTTATCGGAGCCCCAATGTCCGTCGCCGCCCCCGTCACCCGATACCCGACACCCGCCATCTTCTTTGCGAGCTTTGCGCCTTGGCGCGAGTGTTGTCCGCGCGCCGTACCTGTCCCGGACCCGGACCCCGCACCCCGGACCCCGGACCCCGGATCCCGGATCCCGGACTTTTTTTTCCGCGTTGTTCCCAGGCCCTGGCGCGAGGCGCCATGTCGCGATCATCTCGATCGACTCATCGCCACCGCAATCCGCCAGCCGACGCCCGCCGCCGGGAGGCCGGCCGAGCGTTGATTTGTCCCACCTCTGCGGCTAGATTCAGCCCGAGAGCATTCCCTGCTTGGGAGCATCGGGGGCCGCCGAACGCGGAACCCACGGGACCGGCTTCCGCGCGGCGAGGGCCGGGGTATTGCGGTCATCAGTTCGAGAACCAGGAGCATGAGTAAGATGCCAGTTTCGGCGCCTCGCGGGTGGCTCATCATCGTCTGCGTTGCGGCGGCTGGGTTGACGGGGTGCAAGCCGGAAACCAGCAACCGATCGAAGTCGAAGACGATCGAGGGCATCATTGTGCGCATCAACGCCTCCACGCATCGCGTCTCCATGCAATGGCGCGACCCCAAAGATGCAACCAACCTGCGCGAACTCGAGGGGACCATCACCGACACAACCGAAATCTGGATCAACGGACAGCACGGCAAGTTCGAAGACCTCCGCGAAGGCGACCGCCTCAAGGCCGTCGGATATCAGCAAGGCGAGGGCGGCGCCGCCGAGATTGTCGCTGAAAAGCTCATGATCGACCGCTTCATTCAGGCCACCGCGCCGGCCACGCGTCCGGCGCTGACCATAAAACCGCCAACCACGGCCCCCACAACGACGCCTCCGACGGCGACCAGCGTCAGCCGGACGCCGAAACGAGGCAACGAGAAAGCCACGTTCAAGCTTCTGATCACCGAACTGCAGAAGCGCAAGCGCCAGGCCATCGCCGAGCGCGAGGAGTTGCTCAAGGCCGGTACGCCGCCTGATGATCCCAGGATCCTCACGCTCGATCAGCGCATCAACCTCGCCGATCAGTACATCGCGGTGGCCGAGGATGGCGCCGCCAGTCACGGCGTCTCGCCCGAAGAACTTGTCCCCGCGACTGAGCCGGACCAACCGGCGACAGGGCCGGCGCCGAAAGAGTGAACCGGCAGGCTACCCGCCGGGCCGGCCGCATGGCTCTTCAATCAACCAGGGTAACGCTCGTGCCGGACAACGCCGGGTTATTGATGGCCGCTGCCGCCGCGTTCGCTTGTGTGGGCTGTGTCACGCCGCACGCCGCGCATTCACAGCCGGCGCCCGCTGAAGAACCACGCCGGGTCATCATCGTGTCATTCGACGGTCTGCGTCCCGACGCCATCGATGCCGCGAGCGCGACGACGCTGCAGCGACTGATCGCGGGTGGAAGTTATGACCCCGACTGTCGCAACGAGTTTCCTCCCAGCACGCTTCCCAACCATGCGTCGATGGTCACGGGCAAACCGGTCTGCGATCACCGCGTGTTCCTCAACATCGAGCTGGACGGATACATCGATTCGACGACGATCTTCGAGCTGGCCACCCGGGCGGGCCGCCGCGCCGCTTTCTTCGCCGGCAAGAACAAGCTCGGTTATCTGTGCCGCCCAGAATCCGTCGCCGTGCGCGTCATCGATGACAACATGGACATCATGGCCGACGCGGTCATTGCAGCGTTCGCAAGCCGACCGCCCGACCTGTCGTTCATCCACTTCCGCCATCCGGACGGCGCGGGCCACCAGTTCGGATGGATGAGCGACGAATACCTTGAACACACGCGCCAGGTGGACAAGCTGCTTGAGCGCATCATGAAAGGCATTTCCGACGCCGGCGTGGATGACGCCACGTTCATCATCACCTCAGATCACGGCGGACAGGGCAAGGCCCATTTTCTCGACACCCCCGCAGAACGGAATGTCCCGTTCATCATGTACGGTCCCGGGATTGCGGCCGGCCGCGTGATCGGCGTCCAGATGCACGTGCGAGACGTCGCGCCCATTGCCGCCGTGCTGCTGGGGCTGGAAGTGCC
>Ga0187892_10011199_pt1 | contig 11088 bp, 7 predicted proteins | sample MA1701073metaG_FD_139345 | JGI IMG/M metagenome (GOLD analysis project Ga0187892, IMG submission 139345) | Bio-ooze microbial communities from a basaltic lava cave in the Kipuka Kanohina Cave System on the Island of Hawaii, USA - MA170107-3 metaG ... | reverse complement strand
CCGGGTGAACCGCGCGAGCCCGCCGGCGTCGTCCTCGGCGAGCGGGTCCTCGATCGAGACGATCGGGTAGCGCGCGAGCCAGCGCTCGAGCATCTCGCACATGCCGTCGGTGTCGAGCTCGCGACCTTCGAGGCCGAGCCGGTAGCGGCCGCCCTTCCCGAACTCGGACGCCGCGATGTCGAGCGAGACCGCCACCTCGCCGCCCGGCGCGTAGCCCGCGCGCTCGATCGCGCGCACGAGCCAGTCGAGTGCCTCCTCGTTGGTGCCGAACGCCGGCCACCAGCCGCCCTCGTCGGCGACGCCGGCGAGCTTGCCGGCGTCGCGCATCAGCTCGCCCGCCGCGCGGTACACCTCCGCGGTCATCTCGAGCGCCTGCGCGAAGCTCGCCGCCCCGACCGGCATCACCATGAAGTCCTGGACATCGACCCGGCGCCCGGCGTGCGCGCCGCCGCCGAAGATCTGGATCTCGGGCAGCGGGATCCGGACCGGCCCCGGGCCGGCAAGCCGGCGATAGACCGGCACGCCGTCGGCCGCCGCGGCCGCGGCGAGCACCGCGAGCGAGACCGCGGTCGTCGCGTTGCCGCCGAGGCGCGAGCGATCGGGCGTGCCGTCGAGGACGACGAGCGCGGCATCGATCGCGCTTTGCCCGCGCGCGTCCATGCCGGCGAGCGCGCGCGCGATCGGGCCGTTTACCGCCGCCACCGCACCGGTGACATCCATCCCGCCGAGGCGCGCGCCACCGTCGCGAAGGTCGACCGCCTCGTGGCTCCCGCGCGAGGCGCCCGCCGGCGCGATCGCGCGGCCGCGCGCGCCGCCTGCGAGCGCGATCTCGGCCTCGACCGTCGGCCGCCCGCGCGAGTCCCAGACCCGGCGCCCCCTGACCGCGGTGATCGCTGCGTCGCTCACCGGTACTCCATCGAGCGGCGCCAGGCCTCGGCGATCTCGGCGAGCCGCGTCCGCGGTGCCATCAGGAGCGGCCGGGCGCACGCGCGCACGCGCTCGCGGTCGGCCTCGGCGTCGATGTATTCGACCGGCGACTTGCCGTCGATCCGCGCGAGGAGGAGCCCCGGAAGGAGGCGCGCGCACCGCGCCTCGAAAACATCGCGTGGCTCCCAGACGACGCCGGCGACGTAGGCGGTCGCGGCCGCCCGGAAAGCGGCGAGATAGCGCGTCCGCCACTCGCGCCGCCAGACGCACTTCAGCAGCAGGTGGTTGAGGAGGAAGGCGAGGTCGAACGCCGGGTCGCCGTACCAGGCGCACTCGGCGTCGAGGAACACCGGCCCGCGTGCGCCGAGGAGGATGTTCTTCGGGCTCACGTCGCCGTGCACCAGCGCGAGCCGCGTGTGCGAGGTCGTCTCGGCGAGCCGGCGGAGCGCGTTGGCGCAGTCGGGGTGCCGCTCGGCGGTCGCCAGCAGATAGGGCTCGAGGCGGATCGCGTGGAAGATGTCGTCGTTCGCGAACCGCGCGGCGACGTCCACGCGCCCCGCGGTTGCCGCGTGCACGAGGACGATGCGACGGCCGACTTCGGCGGCGACCGCCTCGTCGATGCGCCCGTCGGCGAGCTCCGTCTTCCACACCGGGTTCGCTTCCGGCGGCAGCCAGCTCATCGCAAAGAGCCCGGCCGCCCGGTCCTCGCCGATCAGGCGCGGCACCGCGTCGGGCGCGATCTCGCCCGCCACGCGGATCCACTCGGCCTCGCTGTGGTTGCGCGCGACCGGCGCGCGCCAGTCGGCGGCGACCTTGAGTCGCCCGAGCGCGCGCTTGACGCAGAAGCTGCGCCCGTCGACCTCGACGCGGGAGATGTCGGAGGAGACGCCGCCCGCGAGCGGCGTCACGACGACTCTGGCACCGGGCGGAACGAGCCCGAGGCGGTGGAGCGAATCGAGCAGGTCCTCGGGGTTCGGCGCGGGCGTCACGCGCCGATTTCACCATGAATCGCACCGGCGCTCGCGCGCGCGCGCGGGCGCGTCAGGGCGTCAGGAAGCGAGCCGGGGCTAGGCGGCGACCGAAGGCAGCGGCGCCCGCCCGCCGCCGTGGCTCATCCGCCGCGGCTCCGCCCCGCCGCGGGTGACCCGCACCGCGCAGTACTTGAACTCCGGGATCTTGCCGAACGGATCGAGCGCCGGGTTGGTGAGCTTGTTCGCCGCGGCCTCGTAGTAGCAGAACGGGATGAACACCGCGCCCGCCGGCGTTCCGTCGTCGACTCTCGCGTAGAGCGAGATCGCGCCGCGCCGCGATTCGACCGTCACGATCCCGCCCGGCTTCACCTTGAGCCGCGCGAGGTCGTCGGGGTGCAGGCTCGCCACCGGCTCCGGCTCGATCGCGTCGAGCACGCCGGCGCGGCGCGTGATCGCGCCGGTGTGCCAGTGCTCGAGCTGGCGTCCGGTGATCAGCACCATCGGGTACTCGTCGTCGGGCCGCTCGGCCGCGGGAATGATGTCGGCCGGCACGAACTTCGCGCGCCCGGTCGCAGTCGGGAAATGTTCGGTGAACACCACCGGCTGGCCGGGATCGCCCTCGTTCTCGCACGGGTAGGTCACCGACGAGTCGCGCTCGAGCCGGTCCCAGGTGATGCCGGCGATCGAGTCCATGCCCTTGCGCATCTCGTTGAAGACGTCGCGCGGGTGCGTGTACGCCCAGCCGAGCCCCATGCGGCGGGCGAGCTCCTGGAGGATCCAGAAATCCTCGCGCGCCTCGCCCGGCGGCTCGACCGCCTTGCGGCCGAGCTGCACCATGCGGTCGGTGTTGGTCACGGTGCCGGTCTTCTCCGGCCAGGCGGTCGCCGGCAGCACGACGTCGGCGAGATAGGCGGTCTCGGTGAGGAAGATGTCCTGCACCACCAGGTGCTCGAGCGCGGCGAGCGCCTCGCGCGCGTGATCGACGTCGGGGTCGGACATCGCCGGGTTCTCGCCCATGACGTACATGCCGCGGATGTCGCCCTTCTTCGCCGCGTTCATGATCTCGACCACGGTGAGCCCCGGCCTGGAATCGAGCTCTCGCCCCCACAGCTTCTCGAAGCGCGCCTTCGCCTCCGGGTCGTCGACCCGCTGGTAGTCCGGAAAGACCATCGGGATCAGGCCCGAGTCCGAGGCGCCCTGCACGTTGTTCTGCCCGCGCAAGGGGTGGAGCCCGGTGCCCGGCCGGCCGATCTGGCCGGTGACGAGCGTGAGCGCGATCAGGCAGCGCGCGTTGTCGGTGCCGTGGACGTGCTGCGAGATCCCCATGCCCCACAGGATCATCGAGGCCTTCGCGGTCGCGTACAGGCGCGCGACCTCGCGGATCGTCGCCGCGGGAATGCCGCAGATCGGCGCCATCTTCTCCGGCGAGTATTTCCGCACGTTCGCGCGCAGCGCCTCGTAGTTGGCGGTGCGGTCGCGGATGAACGCTTCGTTCGCGAGCCCCTCCTCGACGATCGTGTGCAGCATCGCGTTCAGCAGCGCGACGTCGGTGTCGGCGTTGAACTGGAGGAAACGGGTCGCGAGGCGCGCGAGCTCGGTGCGGCGCGGGTCGGCGACGACGAGCTTCACGCCGCGCTTCGCGGCGTTCTTCATCCAGGTCGCGGCGACCGGGTGGTTGCCGGTCGGGTTGGCGCCGATCAGGAACACCACCTCGGCCTTCATCACGTCGCGGACCTGGTTCGAGACCGCGCCGGAGTTGATCCCCTCCATCAGCGCGGCGACGCTGGAAGCGTGGCAGAGCCGGGTGCAGTGGTCGACGTTGTTCGAGCCGAAGCCGGTCCGCACGAGCTTCTGAAAGAGGTAGGCCTCCTCGTTGGTGCCCTTCGCCGAGCCGAAGCCGGCGAGCGAACGCGCGCCGCTCCGGTCGCGGATCGCGGCGAGGCCGTTCGCGGCGAGGTCGAGCGCCTCCTCCCAGGTCGCCTCGCGAAAGGCGTCCTGCCAGCGGTCGGGATCGACGGCGAAGTCCTTCGTCTTCGGCACGCCCGCCTTGCGCACGAGCGGCAGGGTGAGCCGCTGGCGGTGGTTCACGTAGTCGAAGCCGTAGCGGCCCTTCACGCAGAGGCGCCCGGCGTTCGCCGGCCCGTTCGCGCCCTCGACGTGGAGGATCCGGTTGTCCTTGACGTGATAGGTCAGCAGGCAGCCGACGCCGCAGTACGGGCACACCGAGTCGACCTTCCGGTCGACTTCCGCGAGTCCGACCTCGCGCGCCGGCATCAGCGCGCCGGTCGGGCAGACCTGCACGCACTCGCCGCACGCGACGCAGGTCGAGGCGCCCATCGGGTCGTCGAGGTCGAACACGATCTGCGAGTGCTCGCCGCGGAACGCGTAGCCGATCACGTCGTTCACCTGCTCCTCGCGGCAGGCGCGCACGCAGCGCGTGCACTGGATGCAGGCGTCGAGATTGACCGCGATCGCCGGGTGCGAGAGGTCGGCGCGCGGCTGCGCGCGCGCCGGGAAGCGCGGCCGCCCGAGGCCGAGGCGCTTCGCCCAGGAATCGACCTTGTTCCGCCGCGTGTAGCGTTTCTCCGGCATGTCGGCGAGCAGGAGCTCGATCACCATCTTCTGCGACTTGAGCGCCCGCTCGCTCTCGCTCCAGACCTCCATCCCGTCCTTCGGGATGCGGCAGCACGACGGCGCGAGCACGCGCTCGCCCTTGATCTCGACCATGCACGCGCGGCAGTTGCCGTCGGAGCGGATCCGGCCGCCGTGGCAGAGGTGCGGGATCACCACGCCGTTCTTGCGCGCGGTCTCGATGATCGGCTCGTCCGAGCGGCCGACGACGGTGCGCCCGTTCAGCTTGAACTCGACCGGCAGCGCGGCGATTTCGTCCCGGGTGATCGCGGTCATTGCCGTTCCTTTGCGCCCGCCTCGCGCGGGAAGTATTTCAGCACCGACAGCACCGGGTTCGGCGCGGCCTGGCCGAGCCCGCAGATCGAGGCGTCCATCATCGCGTCCGCGAGCTCGGTGAGGAGCGGCGCGTCCCACTGCGGCGCGCTCATCAGCGCGAGCGCCTTCGCGGTGCCGACCCGGCACGGCGTGCACTGGCCGCAGGACTCGTCCTTGAAGAAGCGCATGAGGTTGCGCGCCGCGGCCGCGGCGCTGTCCCTGTCCGAGAGCACCACGACCGCTGCGGAGCCGATCAGGCAGCCATAGGGCTGCAGGGTGTCGAAGTCGAGCGGCACGTTCGCGAGCGACGCCGGGAGGATGCCCCCCGATGCGCCGCCGGGGAGATAGCCGTAGAGCGTGTGCCCGTCGAGCATGCCGCCGCAGTACTCGTCGATCAGCTCGCGCACCGAGATGCCGTTCGGCGCGAGGTGCACGCCGGGCTTCTTCACCCGGCCCGAGACCGAGAACGTGTGCAGGCCCTTGCGGCCGTTGCGGCCGAAGCCGGCGAGCCACTCGGGCCCGCGCTCGACGATATCGCGCACCCAGTAGACCGTCTCGAGGTTGTGCTCGAGCGTCGGGTAGCCGAAGAGGCCCACCTGCGCGACGTACGGCGGGCGCAGGCGCGGCATTCCGCGCTTGCCCTCGATCGACTCGATCATCGCCGACTCCTCGCCGCAGATGTAGGCGCCGGCGCCGCGGCGCAGCTCGATGAGCGGCAGCGCGCACGGCGGGTCGGCCCGGAGGCGCGCGAGCTCGCGCTCGAGGATCGCGCGGCAGCCGTGGTACTCGTCGCGCAGATACACGTAGCAGGCGCCGGCCTGCACCACCCAGGCGGCGACGAGCATGCCTTCGAGGAAGCGGTGCGGATCGCGCTCGAGGTAGACGCGGTCCTTGAACGTGCCCGGCTCGCCCTCGTCGATGTTGAGCGCGACCACTTTCGGCTGCGGCTCGGCGCGCACGATCTTCCACTTGCGCCCGGTCGGGAACCCGGCGCCGCCGAGCCCGCGCAGGCCCGACTGCTCCATCGTCTCGATCAGCTGCTCGGGCGAGTGCTTCCCGGCGAGGCAGTCGGCGAGGAGGCGATAGCCGCCGGCGGCGCGGTAGGCGTCGTAGCCGACGTAGGCCGGGCTCGCCTCGAGCACCACGCCCGGCGTGTTCTTCGGATCAACGCAGGCGGCGGGATCGAAGCGCGCAGTGTCCTTCGCCGCGGGATGCCGGACGTCGCGCCGCCGCACGAGCGCCTCGATGCGCTCGGCCGTCGCGCACGCCACAGGATGCTGGCCAACCGTCGCCGCGGGCGCCTGCTCGCAGCGGCCGATACAGGGTGCGGCGAGCACCCGGACGTCCGGGCCGAGGAGCTTCGGCAGCCGTTCGAGGAGCCCCTGCGCGCCCGCCAGCTCGCAGGCGATCGAATCGCACACCCGCACGGTGATCGCCGGCGGCGCCGCCACGCCGTCCTTCACCACGTCGAAGTGGTGATAGAAGGTGGCGACCTCGTACACCTCGGTCGGCGCGAGCTTCATCTCGTCGGCGAGCGCGACGAGATGGCGGTCCGACAGGCAGCCGAACCGGTCCTGGATGCGGTGGAGATGCTCGATGAGGAGGTCGCGCCGCCGCGGGGCATCGCCGAGGAGCGTGCGGACGTCGGCGAGCGCCTGCGGGTCGACTCGGCGGCCCTTGGGCGTCGAGCGGACTTTTCCTGCGCGGATCGGAGTCGTCGCTGGCAACCGGTCGTTCATCGTGAATCGTCCCGCGGCCGGCGCAGAGCGCCGGCAGGATCCGCGATTGCCGTTGCAGGAATCGGCGGGCCCCGCGCACCGCCGCGTTAGCTCGCGTTCAGGTGCGCAGGTACTTGACGCAGCGAGGGTATCACGCGCCTTGGCCGGCGCGACATTGACCCGCGTCAAGCGCGCGCCGGGCGCGCCGATGCTGCGTCGCGGTGGCGCGGGCGAGCCCGGTGATCAGGATGCGCGCCATCGCTCCGCCGCCGATCAGCCGCCGCGCGGCAGGAAGCCGCCGAGCGCCTGGTTGACCGCGCCCGGCGCTTCCATGTTCGCCATGTGTCCGGCGCCGGCAATGGTCGTGCGGCGCGCGCCGGGGACCTCGCGCTCGAGCCGCTCGGCCATGCGCTGGAAGTCGGGCAGATCCCGCTCGCCGACGAGGACGAGCGTCGGCACGCGGATCGCGCCCAGCCGCTCGAGCGCCGGCGGCGCGACCGCCCGCTCCGGGTTCTGGTTGACGAAGTGCCAGCCCGAATACTCGTCGACCATCTGCTGCAGTTGCGCGCCGACCTGCGGCTGCTCGCGCGCGGGCGCGAAGAGCGGCAGCCCGAGCCAGAGCGACTTCGCCTGCGCGACGTCGCGCCGCCGGCCGGCGGCCACGATCGGCGCGTACCCGGCAACCCACTCCCGCGACCACTGCCAGCCGCCGATCACGCCGTCGACGACGACGAGCGACCGCGGACGGTCCGGGTAGGTCACCGCGTAGTCGAGCGCGAACCGCCCGCCCATCGAGAGCCCCACGACGTGGGCCCGGCGCGCGTCGAGCTTGTCGAGCAGCGCCGCGAGGTCCTCCGCGTTCGAGTACGCCTCGCCCGGGTTGGGCGGCGGCGACTTCCCGAACCCGCGCGCGTCGTAGCGGATCACGCGGAAATCGCGCGCGAGGAACTCGAACTGGCCGTCCCACATCCGCGTGTCGAGCGTGAAGGCGTGAACGAGCACGACCGGCTCGCCGCTGCCGGCGACCTCGTAGTAGAGCCTGGTGCCGTTCACCTCGGCGAATCCGGAATCGCGCCGCGGCGCAACGCCCGCGCACGCGGCAACGCTCAGCGCGCCGCCGGCGGCGAGGAAGCGGCGGCGGTTCACCGGGCCTCCATCAGGCGGCGCAGCTTCGCCACCGCGGTTTCGGGGCTGGTCAACACCTTGCCTGCGGTCGCCGCAGCGACCGCGGGCGCCGCCCGTGCCATCGAGAACTGGGCGAGGAGGATCGCGTCGAGGCCCGCGAGCGGCCGCGCCGCCTCGGCGATCAGGCGGTCGTGCGCGTCGCCGTCGCCCGCATCGAGCGCCTTCATCGCGCCGGGCACGAAGAGCGGCGTGATCTCCACTTCCGCGTTGCGTGCGCGCGCGAGCGCCTGCAGCTCGCCGGTCATCGAGGGCAGGGTCGGCGCGAAGGTCGCGACGAGCGCGATCCGCCGGCCGGCCTCGAGCGCGGCCTCGAGCATCGCCTCGTTCGGCTTCAGGACCGGGATCCTGCTCGCGGCGCGCGCCGCGTCGATCGCGGTGCCGAACGCCGAGCAGGTGTAGAGGATCGCATCGGCGCCGAGCCCGTTCGCCGCATAGCCCGCGAGCGCGCCGATGCGCTCGGTCATCGGCCCTGCGAGCGTGCCGCGGCGCTCGAGGTCGCGGCTCAATCCGTCGTCGAGGAGGTTGACGGTCTCGGCTTCCGGCCAGCCGCGCGCGAACGCCCCGGCGATCGGGTCCATCGCGACCCGGACGGCGTGGATCAGGGCGATCCGCGCCTTCACTGCGTCAGCGCTTGAGGACCGACTTGAGGAGCTTCCCCATCTCCGCAGGGTTGCGGGTGACCTTGATCCCGCATTCCTCCATGATGGCGAGCTTCTCCTGCGCGGTGCCCTTGCCGCCGGAGATGATCGCGCCGGCGTGCCCCATGCGCTTGCCGGGCGGCGCGGTGACCCCGGCGATGAAGCCGACGACCGGCTTCTTCATGTTCGCCTTCACCCAGCGCGCCGCCGACTCCTCGTCCGACCCGCCGATCTCGCCGATCATGATCACCGCCTCGGTCTCGGGGTCGTCGTTGAAGAGCCGCAGCACGTCGACGTGCTTCATGCCGTTCACCGGGTCCCCGCCGGTGCCGACCGCGCTCGACTGGCCGAGCCCGAGCGCGGAGAGCTGCCCGACCGCCTCATAAGTGAGCGTGCCCGAGCGCGACACGACGCCGATCGCGCCCTTCCGGTGGATGTGCCCGGGCATGATGCCGATCTTGATCTCGTCCGGCGTGATCACGCCGGGGCAGTTCGGCCCGACGAGCAGCGTCTTGCTCCCGCATTTGCGCATCCGGTCGCGCACCTCGATCATGTCGCGCACCGGGATCCCCTCGGTGATGCAGATCACGAGGTCGAGGCCGGCTTCCACCGCCTCCCAGATCGCCGCGGCGGCACCCGGCGGCGGCACGTAGATGACCGACGTGTCGACGCCGGTCTTCGCCTTCGCCTCGGCGACCGTCGCGAAAATCGGGATGCCCTCGAAGTCCTCGCCCGCCTTCTTCGGGTTCACGCCGGCGACGTAGCAGTTCCTCCCGTTCGCATAGTCGCGGCTCGTCCGGGTGTGGAACTGCCCGGTCTTTCCGGTGATGCCCTGGGTGACGACGCGGGTGTTGCGGTTGACGAGAATCGACATCAGCGCACCGGTGAGGAAGACGCGCGCGCCGCCGCGACCACTTTCTGCGCCGCATCGGCCATGTCCGCGCCGGAGATGATCGGCAGCCCCGACTCGGCGAGGATCGTCTTGCCGAGCTCGACGTTGGTGCCCTCGAGCCGCACCACCAGCGGCACCTTGAGGCTCACCAGCTTCGCCGCCGCGACGAGCGCGGTGGCGATGACGTCGCACTTCATGATGCCGCCGAAGATGTTGACGAGGATCGCCTTCAGCGACGGGTTGCGCAGCATGATCTTGAACGCTTCGGTGACCTTCTCGGTGGTCGCGCCGCCGCCGACGTCGAGGAAGTTCGCCGGCTGCCCGCCGTAGAACTTGATGATGTCCATCGTCGCCATCGCCAGGCCGGCGCCGTTCACCAGGCACCCGATGTCGCCCTCGAGCTGGATGTAGTTGAGGTCGAACTTCGACGCCTCGACCTCGGCCGGGTCCTCCTCGTCGAGGTCGCGCATCGCCGCGAGCTCGGGGTGGCGGAAGAGCGCGTTGTCGTCGAAGGTCATCTTGGCGTCGAGCGCGACCACGCGGCCGTCGCCGGTGAGGATGAGCGGGTTCACCTCGACGAGCGAGGCGTCGGTGTCCCAGAACGCGCGGTACAGCGCCTGCAGCAGCCCGCGCGCCTGCGGGACGCTCGACTCCGGAATGCCGATCCGGCGCGCGACGTCGTCGCCTTCGGCGTCCTTCAGCCCGGTCGCGGGGTCGATCGCCACGCGGTGGATCTTCTCCGGGTGCGAGGCCGCGACCTCCTCGATGTCCATCCCGCCCTCGGCCGAGGCCATCAGCGCGACCGTCTGGGTGCCGCGATCGACGACGAGGCCGAGGTAGTACTCCTTCCTGATGTCGGCGCCCTCCTCGATCAGCAGGCGCCGCACCTTCTGGCCCTGCGGCCCGGTCTGGTGGGTGACGAGCTGCATCCCGAGGATCTGCCCGGCGAGCGCCCTCGTCTCGTCCGCCGAGCGCGCGAGCTTCACACCGCCGCCCTTGCCGCGGCCGCCGGCGTGGATCTGCGCCTTGACGACGCAAGTCCGGCCACCGAGCGCCTTCGCCGCCTGCACCGACTCGTCGACCGAGAAGCAGGGCACGCCGCGCGGGGTCGGCACGCCGTACTTGCGCAGCAGCTCCTTCGCCTGGTACTCGTGGATCTTCATCGCGCCTCCCCCGACACGACTTCGCGCCGGTGCCAGCGCGGATAGTAGCGCCGCACCGCCTCGCCGCGCGTGTCGAGCGCGTGGCAGCGGTCGAGCTGGAACGGCTTGCCGCCGTCGTCCGCGGCGTCGAACCGCTCGCCCGCGAGCGCCTGGATCGCCGCGGTCGGGAACTGCACGAGCGCCTCGGTGAGGTGAGTGCAGCCGGCGACGTTCGCGAAGCGCTCGCGCACCCCCCGGGCGAACCCGCGCGCGAGGCTCAGGCCGGCGAGCTTGCGTGCGTAGTCCGGCGCGATGGCGCCGCACTGCCCGGGGTAGGGCATCGCGTCGACGGCGACCGCCGCCTCGATCACCGTCAGCCGCCGGTCGAGCGTCAGACGGATCCACATGTCGTGCACCGGCGTGCCCGCGGCTCGGACCCCGCTCGACAGCCGGTAGTCGAACGGCTTCACGTCGGTGAGATGGGCCTCGAGGTCCCACAGCCCGTCGTCGCGCTTGTAGGCCTCGAACCGGACACGGCGCGTGTGTGCGAGCGAGCGGGCGGTGGCGGGCGGCGGCAGGGGCATGGGCGCGAGGGTGATGTTGCAGTGCGGCGATTCTAGCCCAGAAGCCCCGGCCGCAAGCCGCGCCGGCGAACCCATCCATAATGGT
>Ga0187892_10011197_pt1 | contig 11088 bp, 10 predicted proteins | sample MA1701073metaG_FD_139345 | JGI IMG/M metagenome (GOLD analysis project Ga0187892, IMG submission 139345) | Bio-ooze microbial communities from a basaltic lava cave in the Kipuka Kanohina Cave System on the Island of Hawaii, USA - MA170107-3 metaG ... | reverse complement strand
TTGCCGCGGTGGTGTTCTTCCCCACGGTCGCCAGCCTGGAAATCTGCCTGAACGTGTTCGCCGCGCGGTTGTTGTGGCGCGAACGCCTGCTCAAGCGGCAGCTTCTCGGCCTCGCGATCGCGGTGGGAGTTGTCTTGCTCACCAACGCATCGAGCCGGTAAGTAACAGGCTGCATGAAATCGAAATCGACGACCCGCCTCCGCTGCGGCTGGCCGCTGGGCGACCCGCTGATGATCGAGTATCACGACACCGAATGGGGCGTGCCGCTCCACGACGACCGCAAGCTGTTCGAGTTCCTGGTGCTCGACGCCGCGCAGGCTGGCTTGAGCTGGCGGACCGTGCTCTACAAGCGTGAGAACTACCGCAAGGCCTTCGACGGCTTCGACCCGGCCAAAGTCGCCCGCTACACGGCCCGGGACGTGGCGCGCTTGCTCAAAGACCCGGGCATCATTCGCAACCGCCTCAAAGTCAACTCCGCCGTCACCAACGCGCGCGCCTTCCTCGCCGTGCAGGAGGAATTCGGTTCGTTCGACCAATACATCTGGCGGTTCGTCGGCGGGAGCCCGATCATCAACCGCCACCGCTCGCTCAAGGAGCTACCGGCGAAAACGAAGGAGTCCGACGCGATGAGCGAGGACATGATCCGGCGCGGATTCAAATTCGTTGGCTCGACGATCTGTTACGCGTTCATGCAGGCAGCCGGGATGGTGAACGACCACACGACCGACTGTTTCCGGTGGCGCGAGGTACAGCGCGGTCAGCGGAAGGTGTAGGGCAACTCGACCTTGCTCCGCGTCGGTTCGTCGGTGAGGATCTCGATCTTGCCATCCGCCGGTTTCTTGTCGCCCTGGGGCGCGTAGGAGACCTTCACGGTGTAATCGACGCCCGGTTGGTTGGTCGTCACGGTGCATTGCAGGAGGTCCGAGTTGGCCTTCAGACCCGTGATTCGGAACTCCTTGCCATCGTTGCGGCGTACCCGCGTGTACATGTCACGCTGCACCGCCTTCATGAACGTCAACCGTTCGGGCTGGACCGAAATGCTCTCCGGCACCCGGATGGAGGCCGCGAGGGAGACGACCGTGTGTTTGCCGGAATCGAGGTGCACGTGGACGACCGTCCGGCTGGTCCCCAACGGCAGCGGCGGCCTGGTGACGAAGCGGATCGTCGCGGAATTCGTGGTGGACGAAACCGGCTCGGCTTTCAGCCACGGCGCGCGCGTCTCGATTTTCACGACCTCGATCGGCGCCGGCATGGAACTCTTGATGACAATCACGTGGTTGGTCTCTGTTTCCGGGCGGAGACCGTCCAGGAAGATGCTGTCGCTGGGCAACACGAGCAGGTCCGCGCGGACTTCAGCCACGAGCGCCAAATTTGCCATGGGGGTTTTCGGATCGTTGCTGATGACCATGATGAACTTCTTCGTCGGTCCGCGCTGGTTCGTGGCGTCCAACCTCACGCGGATGGATCCTTCCGCGCCGGGCTCGATTTTCTTGTCGAAACTTTGGACCTTCGTGCATTCGCAGGCGGGTTTCACGTCTTTCAGTTCGAGTGCGCGCTTGCCGGTGTTCTTGACCTTGAACGTGTGTTCCAGGGCCTGGGTACGATCCACGCTGCCGAAGTCATGCTCCGTCGCGTCGAACGTGATCTGCGGCCCGTCCGTCGAGGGGGGAGCCGCGTTCGTCTCCGCCAACGAGCGTCCCCCGGCGAACGCCAGGGCCAAAGCGAATATCCAAACCACCCGCGTTCTGGCGAACGCAGCCACGACCCGAAGTGCCTGTTTCATGCGGGCAGTATGCTCCAGAACTGACGACGCGCAAGCGCCAACAAACAGGACCGGGTTCGCCAATCCAGTGATCGTTAGCCACCAACCTCGCAAGTTCGTATTCTCCGGCGGAGCATCAAAAGCCCCACGGCTGAAACGATACTGCCGGCAAAGCACGAAACCTCAATTGCTTTCCATCTGCGAGCTTCCGCGAAACATCTGAGACGTAGTTCCTCCTCGCGGCGTTGCATTTCCGCCAATTGTTCCCCTTGGATAAATGAAGGATACTTCGCCCGAATCGGGCTGAATACACCTGCCGCAAAAATCCCTTCAATTTCTTTCTTCATGGCTTGATGACGGGCCAAGAACCCGAACGCACATAGCGCAACGACCAGAGCAGCGAGCGAAATTGTTCGTCGTGTGATCTTCATGCAACGACGCGATGAGGATCTCCGATTTCTGGTTTCATTTTCGTTCCGTACTCAACGCGTCCGGTGTACCGACTTCAGTCGGAATCCGCCCGCGCAAACCCCAAAGAGGGGCCGACTGAAGTCGGTACACCGGACGTCTTATTCGCATTGGGACGCAGTTCCTCGTTCCATCAGTCATCTGAACGCTAATTGCGTGATCGGCGCAGGAACAGAGCGACGACGGCGGTGGCGATCATCACCAAGTCGCGCCCGATGGCCACGTAGCCGACGCGTTCGGCCGACTCGCCATGACCGAAACAGCCGCAACGAATATCGCGTCCCTCGTGCACGGCATGGCCGATGGCGTAGGTGAACATGATCAGCATCGCGATGACCAGCCACATCGCGCCGCGCCAGGAGAAACCGGTCAGCAAACAGATTCCGCACACCAATTCGAGCCACGGCAGAAAGATTGCCATCCAGTTGACCTGTTGCATCGGGAGCATGTGATAGTAGGAAATTTCCTCCGCGAAACTCGGAGCATCGAGGATTTTGGAGTAAGCTGCATAGACGAAGATCACGCCCAGTCCCCAACGCAGGACGCGCTCGGTCCAGAGTTTCCACGGCGAGTCCGTCCCGCGCGCCGGCGTTTCCGGAGACGACGCGTTCACTGTGCCGGCAGATTCGCCTTGCTCCACGCGAGCCAACCTCCTTCCAGCACGAACAGGTTTGCATAACCCATGCGTTTCATCCGCCGCGCCATGGCGTCGGCTGCGTCGCAGTTCTCGTCCTCGCAATAAATGATCAGCCGGCGATACGGATGGTCCTTTTGCACCGCGTCGAGGACCTCTGCCTCGGGCGCCGTCAGGGGCACAGAGATCGCGTTGAGGATGTGCCCCTGTTGGAAGAACTCCACCGGCCGCGCGTCAATAAAGAGACAGTCGCCGGCATCGAATGCCTCCAGCGATTCCGCCAGGGGAAGATGCGGCAGGATGTCGAACGCGGGTTTGCTGTCCCAGGGAACCGGCTTGGGCCGCGCCGCGTTGACCAAGGCCCCGAGCGCGGCGGAGACGACCAGGATCAGCAGCGCCTGCGCGAGCGGGTTGTGGAGGAAGCGCCGGATCACGACGGCACTTTACCGGAAGGAATACGGCAATTCGACCTTGGGCCAGGCCGGCTCGTCGGTCAGGATTTCAATCTTCCCGTCGGTCGGTGATTTTCCTTCCTTGGGCGCGTACGAGAGACGCAGCGTGTACAATCGGCCGGGAGTGTTGGTGGTAATGGTCGTGCTCACGAAGTCATCGGTGGTCTTTAACTCTGTGATATGAAACTCCTTCCCATCGTTGCGTCGCACCATGGCGTTGAACTCGCGAGACTTGTCCTTCGGGAACGTCAGCCGCGTCGGCGAGACGGAGATGGTTTCCGGGACCTGGACCATGGCGTTGACGGTGATGTTGCTGTAGCGGGTGAGGGACGTTTGGACGCGGACCGTCGCGCGGCTCACGCCCCAGGGCAACGGCGGCTGAGTGGCGAGCTGGATCTTGGCGGAGTTGGTCGTCGAAGACTCGACTTTCGCGGTCAACCACGGCACGCCGGTCTCGACGCCCTTGATCTCCAACGGCTCGGGGAGCGTCGTGTTGATCTCGAAAATCAGGTTGGTGACCGAATCTCGTTGCAGTCTTCCGAACCCGAGGTGTTCGCCGGGCAACACCATCAGTTCGACCTGAACTTCCGCAGCCAGGGACAATTGCTGGGTGGGCTTCTTGGGGTCGTTGGAAGTGACCGTGATCGGCTTTTCGATGCGCCCTTTCATGGTGGCTGCGTTCAGTTCCGCCGAGATCGTGCTTTCCTTGCCGGGCTCGATTTTCTTCTCGTAACCCTGGATCACGGTGCAGCCGCACCCGGCCCGCACGTCCTTGATTTCCAGCGTCTGGTTTCCCGTGTTCTTGAACTTGAAACTGTGCTTCAAGACCTGCCGCTCCACCTTGCCAAAGTCGTGGCGCGTGCTCTCGAACGTCAGTTGCGGCCCGTCCACGGGCGCGTTTTCCGTCGGCGGTGCCGGCGGCGTCTCCTCCGCGCAGCCAATCGTCAGTGCGAGGGTCCAAACCAGAAATGCTCGTTTCATGCGGGGTAGTATGCCGAAAATATCGGGGCTTTCAAGCGCCGGCTTGGCAAACTTCCTGGGAGGGTGTTACGGCCCAATCGCGCCGCATGGTCATTCGTTTTGGGCTGTACTTGAGTCGATTGCTCTCCGGTTGCTTCTGTCTTCCGTATGCTCAAGAAGCCTCGCCTTGCAATCCGCGCACAAGGACTTTGAACGAACACGAAAGGACGCGTATCTCGGCCACTCGAATGTGCACTCGCACTCGTCGCACGTCCAATACCCCGAAACTGGATCGCGTTGCACTGCTTTCCGTGGCTCCGACCTGGCAAGGAGGGAATGCGACAGTCGCCTCAGAAATCCACCAATCGCGTCTCTCATGTTCTCCATGTGCCAATGAAGCGTGCCTTGGGACGGGGACGACGCCAGAACGATGCCTGTTCCTCCGAAGCGTTTGATGACCAAGCCCGCTAGCTTTGCATTCACCGCCTTCGATGAACAGGCCGTCGGCGCCGTCCCCGGCATGCGAATTGGTTTGTCCAACGTGCAACAACTCGACGGAAGGGGGAATCAGGGGAACCCCTGCTTGTGCTGCCGGGGAAATCCCCGACAGACCGACTGGGGGGCGAACAGGACGGCGATGACCGGTTCAGACTGCGTGATCGTGTTCCCAGCGGATGGCTTCTTGCAGCAGTTCTGTGGAATCGCGGAGATGCAGCTTCTCTTTGATGCGCGCGCAATACGCTTCGACCGTCTTCACGCTGACCGCGAGCCGGTCGGCGATCAGACTCGGACCAAGTCCTTGCCCCAATAAGCGGAGGACCTGCAGCTCGCGGTCACTGAGAGTTTCGACGCCGGCACGCACCTGTCCCTGGGGGCCGTGCACCGCTCGTTTCACAATCCGCGCCGCGATCCGATCACTCAGGTGGATATTGCCCTTCATCACCTCGCGGATCGCTTCCAGCAGTTTGTGGGGGCCTTCGAGTTTCGTGACTGGGCGATCTCTCCGACCCCGGGAGCCTCTTGAGGCGCCTTCTTTGCCAGTTTGGATTGGAGCATGCTCGCGCTCACTGCCGCGCCCGCGAGATGCTGGCAGAGGCTGTCGTGAATGTCCTGCCCGATCCGTTGTTGCTCTCGCTCGCTGACCTCGAGGATCTCCGTTTCCAGGCGCCGGCGTTCCGCGATCTCCGCTTGCAGGTCGGTCACGGTCGTCTGGAGTCGTTGATTCGTCCGGCGCAACAGCGAAAGGAGGAAGACGACGAGCAAGAAGAACATCAGCCGGATGGACGCGTTCCAGAAGGGGAATAACGCGTTCGAGTAATGAGGTCCACTGAGCAGTTCGACGGCCAGCCAGGTGCCGCAGCCGATCACCGCCACCAACGCCCCTTGCCACGGGCCGGCAAACCAAAGCACCACAAACACGGGCACCAGATAGAACACCGAGAGTGAGATTTCCGGGTCGATGAGGTAATCAACCACTGCCAGGATGCCGACGAAGCCCAGTCCTGCTGCCGTGACCAACACCTTGGAAGGGCTGGAGCGCGAGTCAATGCTCTTCATGTCCCAAGGCTGGAATGCCAGCCCGGCGCGGACGCAGCAAGCACGAATTCCGATTTCTTTCGTCGCCCCGCCAACCCCTTCTTGCTGCGCTCAGTGCGACACGCTCGCTGCCGCCTTCTCGCCGACCAGCGTGTCGGTGTAAAACCGGGACAGCGCGAACGGCGCAATCAAATCGGGCGTCTTGCCGGTGGCGATGAGTTCCGCGATCCGCTTGCCGCTGACCGGGCCCGCCTTGAATCCGTACGTTCCCCAACCCACGTCGAGGATGAAACCCTGAACGCCTTCCACGAAACCCATGATCGGGCTGTAGTCGGGCGTCATGTCGCACAGCCCACCCCATTGCCGCAGGATTTTCAGTTCGCGCAGGCACGGGAACAATTCGAGCGTGTGCGCCGCCGCGCCTTCGAGGAATGGCAGCGTACTGCGCTGGCTGTAGCTGGCGTAGGGATCGATCTCCTGGCCGATCACCAACTCGCCCCGGTCCGTCTGGCTGACGTAGATGTGCAACGTCGCGCTGACGATGACCTGATCGAGGAATGGCTTCAACGGCTCGGTGACCAGCGCCTGCAACGGGTGCGTCACGATCGGGATGTCCAGGTTGACCATCTTGCAGATCGTCGAACACCAGCCGGCGGTGCAGTTGACGACGAACTTGCAGCGGATGTCGCCGCGCGAAGTTTGCACCGATTCCACCGCGCCGTTGCGCACCGTGATGCCCCGGACATCGGTGAACGGGTGAATTTCCACCCCGAGCCGGTCCGCCCCGCGCGCGTAACCCCAGACCACGGCGTCGTGGCGGATGATCCCGCCCGGCGGATGATAGAGCGCGGCGAGGACGGGATAATGCGGGTTGGTATCGAGTCGCATCGCGGGGACCAGGTGTTTGATTTCGTCCGGAAAAATGAGCCGGCTGTTGACGCCGAGGATTTGGTTCATCTCCGCGCGTTCGCGGAGGCTGTTCACGCCGCGGTCGGTGTGGGCAAGCGTGAGATGGCCGTGCTGGCTGAACATGACGTTGTAGCCCAGCTCCTCGGCCATCTCCTCGTAAAGTTTGACGCTCTCGTCGTAAAACGGAACGCCTTCCGCCGTGCGATAGTTCGAGCGAACGATCGCCGTGTTGCGGCCGCTCCCGCCCGCGCCGATGTACGCGCGGTCGAGCACGGCGACGTTGGTGAGGCCGTGGTTCTTGGCCAGGTAATACGCTGTGGCCAGCCCGTGGACGCCCCCGCCAACGATCACCACGTCGTAGGAAGCCTTGGGCGCTCCGTTCTTGCGCCACATCCGAGTCAATTCCCCGTTGGAACCAAACATAAAGAGGCGCTGGGATAACACGGGCGCGCCGCAGCGTCAAGGCGGACGTTCCGAGGTTCCGAGGTGCCGGCATTGCCGGACACGAACGGGCAATCAGAAACCGAGAATGCACCCGCAGCTTTGCACACACGCAAGCCTTAGCTTGTGTCCTTTTTGGAGCGCAACGCGCGTTCGTCCTCCGCCCAGCTTGCTTCACCAGTGCGCGCCCCGTAACATGCCCGCCCATGCAACCAGATCACCGCGCGCTCATCCGTCTGCTGTTTGTTTTCTCAGGCGCGGCGGGCCTTCTCTACGAAATCGCGTGGGCGAAACTGCTTGCGCTTTTCCTCGGCAACACCGCCTACGCGCAAGCGACCGTCATCGGCGTGTTCATGGCCGGGCTTGCTGCGGGAAGCATCTGGTTTGGCCGCGTCGCCGACCGCTCGTCCTCGCCACTGCGGTTGTACGCCTGGCTGGAAATCGGGATCGGCGTGCTCGGGTTTCTCTTCCCGGCGCTGCTGAATTTCCTCTCCCGATTCTACGTCGCGCTCGCGGCCGGAACGGAGGAGACCCCGAAGCTGATCTGGCTGCGGCTGCTGATCAGCGCCCTGGCGGTCTTTGTCCCGACGTTGCTCATGGGCGGCACGCTGCCGGCCCTCGGCCGGTTTTTCATCGCTCAACCCGGCGCCACGCGCGAGAACGTGGCCCGGCTCTACTATCTCAACTGCCTCGGCGCGGTGCTCGGCGCGCTCGTTGCCGGCTTTGTGTTGATTCAATGGATCGGTGTGCCGGGCACGATCTTTGGCGCAGCAACGATCAATGTGGCCGTAGGGTTGGTCTCGTTCTGGCTCGCGAAGCGCCTCACCAGCCCGTCACCGGGCGAATCGCAGGACGGTGAAGGTGGGAGGCGCCTCCGCGCGCCGACCGGGCGAGACCAGCACACCGAGGCAGCCGGTCGGCGCGCGGAGGCGCCTCCCGAGGAAGCGATTCGAGAGAACGAGCGCTCCGGCCACGGGACGGTCCTCCCTGCGTTGTTCCTGTCCGGTTTTGCCGCGATGGCGTACCAGATTTGCCTGATCCGCATGGTCGCGATCGGGTTCGGGTCCACCGTGTATTCGTTCACGATCATCGTCGCCGCGTTCATTGCCGGCATCAGCATTGGCAGCGCCGTCATCGGACGAGTCCGGGTCCGCGACCACGTGCGCGCGTTCAGCCTCGTGCAATGGGGGATCGTGCTCGCGTTCCTGCTGCAACTGCCGCTCTACCGGCGGTCGCCGTATTTCGCCGTGCAGGTGCGGACTGCGTTCGACCTCACCGCGGGCGGGTTCTACGCCGCCGAAGCAACGAAAGCCGTTGTCGTGATGCTGCTGTTGCTTGTGCCGACGGCCCTCATGGGGATGACCTTCCCGCTCGCGGCGCAAGTCCACAGCGCGCGCCAACGCGCCGTCGGCGCCAACGTCGGCCTCGTGTACGGCTTCAACACCGTCGGCAACCTCCTCGGCGCGATCCTCGCCAGCGTGCTGTTGTTGCCATGGCTCGGCTTGGAAAAGACCTTCGCGCTCGCGCTGGCGTTCAACTTCCTCGCCGGCGCGCTCGTGGTCGGCGCGATGCAACGCTTGCCGGTTCTCCATCGCTGGCTCGCGGCCGGAGTGACCGCCGTCGCGGCGGCGGCGTTGCTGCTCTGGAACCTCGGCTGGACCGTCCCCATCAATCACACGGTCGAATCCCTCCGCGTCCACAGCGATCCCCCGGCCAGCTTCGAGGAATTCTCCAAACGCTTCGTTCGTTACCCGCCGAAGTTCATGCAGGAGGACGCCAACGCCACCGTCGTCGTGTACGAGAGCCTCGAAGACCCCGTGCTCGCCGTCAACGGCAAGATCCAGGCCACCGGCATCGGCGACGTGATGACCGAAATCCTCCACGCGCACATTCCGTTGTCGCTCCACCCCGACGCGCAGGACGTGCTCGTGGTCGGCCTCGGCTCCGGCGTGACCGTCGGCGCGGCGCTCCAGCATCCCATCGCGCGGATCGACGTGATCGAGCTTTCGCCGGCAGTGGTCGAGGCGGCCAGGAGCCAGTTCGCCCCGCACAACCACGAGTTTTGGAAAGACCCGCGCGCGCGATTGATCGTCGAGGACGGCGCGGCATTCCTCAAAGTCACCCGCAACAAGTACGACGTGGTGCTCAACACGCTCTCGCATCCGTGGGTCGCCGGCGTCGGCAACCTGTTCGCCGTCGAGTATTTCCGCGATTGCGCCGAGCATCTCAATCCCGACGGCGTCGTGTTGCTCTGGGTCCACCTCTACGAGATGGATAACGAGACGGCGCGCTTGATGATCCGCACGTTCATGCACGTGTTCCCGCACGTCTCAACGTGGATGTCCCAGCAGGACGGACTGCTGATCGGCTCGCGCAGCCCGATCCGGCACGACCTGGAAGCGATTCGCCGCCGGCTCTCTTCGGACACGATCAGCAACGATCTTTCCCGGCTGGGCCTGGATTATCCGCCGCTGTTGTTGTCGCATCATTTGTTCGACGAGGAAGGCTCCCGGCGTCTGGCGGGAAAGGGCGCGGTGAACTCACAGGTTCACCCCGTGCTCGATTTCCGCGCCGCGCTGGCGTTGTTCCGCAACGTCCACGCGACGCTGTTGAGCGACGCGTTCGCGCGAATGTATCACGAGGGTGATTTGCCGCCGTTGCTTGCCGAGCAGAATCGGCAGCAACCGCTCAGCGAGGAAGACTATCAGGGGATCATCGCCCACCTGTCGCGCGACCTGCGCTCGGACGACCCGATCCTGGATTTTTATCGGAAGAAGCGGAAGTAGGACGGCCATTCCCGGCCGTCGCCATGAGCATGTTTGTAGTAGCGCAATTCATTGCGCGAATCGACAGTCGAGCCGCGCACTACATCAGGCTCGATTCGGCGGCGGTATTCGATAGACTCCGCGCAGAATGAAAACGCCCGCCAGGCGCATCCAGTTTGCCTTCGATGAGTTTCGCCGCCGGCGGCGCAGCCACTTGCAATACCACGGCTACCCCAGCGAGGTGGCGCTCGACTTGTGGGAACACGTGCTGCAGATCGGGACCTCTCGCGTTCGGAAGGGCTATCGGTTCACGAACGAGGGACTTCGACGCGGCTACTTGTTGCACTACATCCGCGAAGGAGCATTGAAACACGTCATCAAAGGAAAGACCTACCGGGCGGGACGTGGCGATTTCATTCTTCTCGATTTCGGCAAAGGCCACCACCAGTCCAGCGATGAAGCTGCGAACACACACGTCTGGTGGGTGTATTTCGATGGCAAGGACATGGCGCGCACGTTCGCGGAACTGGGCGCGGACCACGATCCGCTCTTTGCCGGCGTCAATTGCCAGCGATTCGAGTCGCTCTTCCACGAATTGTGGACCGTCGTGTCGAAACAGCCGGTGGCGCACGAACCCCGGGCGCATGCGTTGGTCCACGCGATCCTGGCGGAGTTGTTTGCCGTGCGTCCGCAACGGATCGCTGCGCCGACGTTGATCGCGCGCAAGTCGGCGCTCTCGGAAACCGTGCGCAAGGCCGTGAACGTGATCGAGATGAATTACTACATGAACGTCGGGTTGAAGCAGATCGGCGCGCACGTCGGCACGGACCCTTACCATCTGGCGCACAAGTTTCGCGAGGAGGTCGGCATGCCGCCGATCCAATACCTGAACCGTTACCGGACGGAAATCGCCAAGCGTCTCCTCGCCACGAGCGATCGGGCGGTGTCCGAAGTCGCCCGGCTCGTCGGCATTCCCGACGAGAGTTATTTCGCGCGGACGTTTCGCCGGCTCGTCGGGAAAAACCCGAACGCCTATCGGGAGAGCGAACGATCCGCCGGAACGAAATCGGCAGGCAAGTGAGCATGGCCAGGTCCAGCGCAATATTCCGCGCCGGCGTCGCGCGAATCGATATCACGCCGCCGCTCGGCACTCCCCTGGCC
>Ga0187892_10011196_pt1 | contig 11089 bp, 15 predicted proteins | sample MA1701073metaG_FD_139345 | JGI IMG/M metagenome (GOLD analysis project Ga0187892, IMG submission 139345) | Bio-ooze microbial communities from a basaltic lava cave in the Kipuka Kanohina Cave System on the Island of Hawaii, USA - MA170107-3 metaG ... | reverse complement strand
CATCAGCAAGCCCACCACCACCAGCAAGGAAATTGCCCAGGTCGGCGCCATCTCGGCCAACGCCGACGTCGAGATCGGCAAGATCATTTCTGACGCGATGGACAAGGTCGGCAAGGAAGGCGTCATTACGGTCGAAGACGGCAAGACGCTGAACAATGAGCTCGATATCGTCGAGGGCATGCAATTCGACCGCGGCTATCTGTCGCCGTACTTCATCAACAATCCGGAAAAGCAGATCAGCATCCTGGACAATCCCTATGTCCTGCTGCATGACAAGAAGATCGGCAACATTCGCGATCTGCTGCCCATCCTCGAACAAGTTGCCAAGGCGGGACGGCCGCTGCTGATCGTTGCCGAGGAAATTGAAGGCGAAGCACTGGCAACGCTGGTCGTCAACAGCCTCCGCGGCATCCTGAAGACCTGCGGCGTCAAGGCGCCGGGTTTCGGTGATCGACGCAAAGCGATGCTGGAAGACATCGCAGTCCTGACGGGTGGCACCGTTATCGCCGAAGAGACCGGCATGACACTGGAGAAGGCCACGCTTGCGGATCTGGGTCAGGCCAAAAAGATCGAGATCGCGAAGGAAAACACCACGATCATCGATGGCGCCGGCGAGACGAAGAACATCGAGGCGCGCGTCAAGGCGATTCGTGCGCAGATCGAAGAGGCTACCAGCGACTACGACAAAGAGAAGCTGCAGGAGCGGGTGGCCAAGCTGGCCGGCGGTGTTGCGCTGATCAAGGTCGGCGCTGCGACCGAAGTCGAAATGAAAGAGAAGAAAGCGCGTGTCGAAGACGCGCTGCACGCGACCCGCGCGGCCGTGGAAGAAGGAGTTGTCGCCGGCGGCGGCGTGGCGCTGATCCGCGCCAAGCAGGCGATCGCCAAAGTCAAGGGCGACAACGTCGACCAGGATGCCGGCGTGAAGATCGTGCTGCGCGCGCTGGAAGAGCCACTGCGCCAGATCGTCGAGAACGCCGGCGCCGAAGCGAGTGTGGTCGTCAACAAGGTGCAGGAAGGCAAGGGCAACTTTGGCTTCAATGCGCAGACGGGCGAGTACGGCGATTTGGTACAGATGGGCGTGCTCGATCCGACCAAGGTCGCGCGCATGGCGCTGCAAAACGCCGCATCCGTTGCCGGCTTGATGCTGACCACCGATGCCATGGTGGCAGAGCTGGTTGAAGAAAAGCCATCCGCGCCAATGGGTGGTGGCGGTATGGGTGGCATGGGAGGTATGGGCGGGATGGATATGTGACGACGATGTCCAGGCGAGCGAAGCTCGCCTGGACACAGCGCCCGGCGCGGCTTGCAAGCCGCGCCGGCGTCACAGGGCAAACGACACGCAGGTGTCGTCTTCCTTTCCTGCTCCGTCCCCGCGAACGCGGGGATCCATCACCAGCCATGGCCCGCTTATGCGGGCCTTTTTCACAGGTGAGAGGAATTCGAACTTCCGCGCAACCCGCGGCTACAATGCCCGCAGCCCGCTCGACCTCTTCTCATGGACCTCAAGCATCATTTCCTGATCGCCATGCCGAACATGGCGGATCCGAACTTCGAGGGCGCCGTCGTTTATCTGTGCGAGCACACCGATAAGACCGCACTGGGTCTGGTGATCAACCGGCCGACCGAACTCACGCTCGCGCGGCTGTTCCACAAAATCGATCTGAAGCTGGAGATCGCTCCCTGGAAGGACGAACCGGTGTTCTTCGGCGGCCCGGTGCAAACGGAGCGCGGTTTCGTTCTGCATCAACCGTCGGGCAGTTACGGCTCGACGCTCGCGGTGGCCGACGACGTGGCGCTCACGACATCGAAAGACGTGCTCGAGGCGATTGCCGATGGCGGCGGTCCGCGCAAGGCGCTGGTGACGCTGGGTTACTCCGGTTGGGGCGCGGGACAGCTCGAGAACGAAATCGCGCACAACGCGTGGCTGACGGTTCCGGCCGACCCATCGGTGATATTCGAAACACCAGCCGATGAGCGATTCTCCAAGGCGCTCTCGCTGCTCGGCATCAGCAGCATGCAGCTCTCCGGGCAGTTCGGCCACGCTTGAAGCGGATGCGCGCGGCAGATTTCCTGCTCCTTCGAAAACCGACACCCGTTTTTCCCGCGCAAGTGACGCAGTTGCTGCTGGGTTTCGACTTCGGCACGCGACGCATCGGCGTGGCGATCGGCAACACGTTGACACGACAGGCGCGCCCCCTCGCGCAATTGGACGCGAGCACGATCGACGCACGGTTCTCCGCGATCCAGCGGCTTGTTGACGAGTGGAAGCCGTCGAAACTGGTCGTCGGTGTTCCGCGCCACTCGGATGGCGCCGCGCACGCGATGACGGCGACGTGCGAACGCTTCGCACGGCAGTTGCAAGGGCGATTCGGACTTCCGGTGGCGCGCGTGGACGAGCGTTATTCGTCGGCAGTCGTCGCGAACGAAGATGACATCGACGCGAATGCGGCGGCGGTCATCCTGCAGCAATGGCTCGATTCCAATGATTAACCTCGACGCGGAAGCGATCTACCGTGTCTTCGCGCAGCGCGTGCGCGAGCGCATTGCCGGACACTCGAGCGCCGGGCGCGAGTCACACATAAGGTTGGTTGGCGTTCATACCGGCGGTGTCTGGCTGGCCGAGCGGCTGAAGGCAGAGTTGAAGCTCACCGATCCCATTGGTGTTCTCGACATCAGTTTTTATCGCGACGACTTTGACCGCGCCGGACTCAGTTCGGGCGTCAAGCCGTCGCGCATCGGTTTCGACGTCGAAGGCAGCCACATCGTGCTGGTGGACGACGTGCTGTACACCGGCCGCACGGTGCGCGCGGCGCTGAATGAACTATTTGACTACGGCCGGCCGGCGAGCATCGATCTGGCCGTGCTCGTCGATCGCGGCGGACGCGAACTGCCGATTGCTCCCACGATCGTCGGCCGCACGATCGAGGTGCCGGTCGACGTGAGCGTTGTGCTGTCGCGTGACGACGCTGGGCGACTGAGCCTGACGCTGGAGCAGCGGCGTGGTTAACAACCCGCAACTTAACAGCGAAGGAGAGCTGCACCATCTGCTATCGATCGACGGTCTGCCGCGTGCGATCGTCGAACGCATCCTCGACACGGCCGCCAGCTTCATCAACGTTGCTGAGCGCGAGGTAAAAAATGTGCCGCTGCTGCGCGGACGCAGCGTCTTCAACCTGTTCTTCGAAAACAGCACGCGTACGCGCACCACGTTCGAGATCGCGGCGCGCCGACTGTCCGCCGATGTGTTCAACCTGAACATCGCTGCGAGCAGTACCGCCAAAGGAGAATCGCTGCTCGACACCATCAACAACCTGACCGCGATGCAAGCCGATATCTTCGTGGTGCGGCACGCGGCGAGCGGCGCGCCGCATTTGATCGCGCGGCACGTCGCCCCGCATGTTCATGTGATCAACGCTGGTGACGGCCGGCACGCCCATCCGACGCAAGGCCTGCTGGATGCCTACACGATCCGCGAGTACAAAAAGGATTTCGCGCGACTGACGGTGGCGATCGTCGGCGACATCCTGCATTCACGCGTGGCGCGTTCCGACATTCATGTGCTGACCACCCTCGGTGTGCCGGAAGTTCGCGCGGTCGGGCCGCTGACTTTGCTGCCCGCGGAACTTGAACAGATGGGCGTGCGGGTGTGCACGCGGCTGGAAGACGGCATCCGCGATGCCGACGTGATCATCATGCTGAGACTGCAGAACGAACGCATGCGTGGCGCGTTGCTGCCAAGCGCGCAGGAGTATTTCCGCAACTACGGTCTGACGCCGGAAAAACTGCGCCTAGCGAAGCCCGATGCGATCGTGATGCACCCGGGGCCAATGAACCGCGGTGTGGAGATCGACTCCCACGTGGCGGATGGCACGCAAAGCGTCATCCTGCCGCAGGTGACTTTCGGCATCGCGGTGCGGATGGCCGTGCTGTCGATCGCGGCGTCGTCGCAGCGGATGCATTGATGAGCGTGCTGATGGTTGACCGTTCGCGCGCTCGGCCTCTCCCCCGCCCCTCTCCCGCGAGGGGAGAGGGGAGGTTCGCGCAGCAAACGGCTGTCAGCCATTTGCTGAGAGACAAGTGATGAAGATAGCGATCAAAGCCGGCCGCGTCATCGATCCGGCTTCGGGACACGACGCAGCGGCCGATGTATTCGTTGCCGATGGGCGCATCGCTGCGATCGGCACAAGGCCGGATGGATTCGCGGCGGATCGTTCGATCGATGCGCGCGGACTTGTGGTTGCGCCAGGCCTTGTCGATCTGTGCGCGCGCATGCGCGAACCCGGCGCCGATGGCGCGCTGCGTGTCGAGTCGCACGCAGCACTGGCCGGAGGCATCACCGGCGTGGTGTGTCCGCCGGACACAATCCCGCCGCTCGACGAGCCGGGCCTTGTCCGCATGTTGCGGCAGCGTTCGCGCGAGGCGGCGGGCGCGCGGCTTTATCCGCTGGGCGCGTTGACGGCGGGTCTCAAAGGCGAAGCGCTGGCTGAAATCGAAACGCTGGCGGAAGTTGGTTGTGTCGCCTTCATGCAGACGGGCAGCCTGCCGCATGACAACGGCGTGCTGCTGCAGGCGATGCGTTACGCCCGCACGTTCGATCTCCCGCTATGGCTGCGACCGGTCGAAGACACACTGGCCGGCAGTGGCGTGGCCGGCGCGGGCGCAGTAGCGGGACGGCTTGGGTTGCCGGCGATTCCCGTGCAGGCGGAAACCGTGGCGCTGCACACGATCTTTGAACTTCAGCGCGCCACCGGCGTGCGCGTGCACCTGTGCCGCCTGTCGAGCGCCGCCGGCATCGATCTCGTGCGCGCGGCCAAACGGGACGGACTGCGGCTCACGTGTGACGTGGGCATCCATCACGTTCATCTGATCGATGTCGACATCGGCTATTTCGATCCGAACTTCCGCCTCGACCCGCCGCTGCGCGCGCAGCGCGACCGCGACGCGATTGTCGCCGCGCTGTCCGACGGCACCATCGATGCGATCTGCTCCGACCACGCGCCGATCAGCGAGGATGACAAGCTGCTGCCGTTTGCCGATGCCGCGCCGGGCGCAACCGCGCTCGAAACGCTGTTGCCGCTGGTTTTGAAATGGTCGGCCGAGAACAAGGTGCCGCTCGCGCGAGCGCTGGCTAAAGTCACGAGCGCAGCGGCGCAGGTACTGGGCGAGGACACGGGCCGCCTCGCGGTTGGCGCCAAGGCCGATATCGTCATCTTCAGCGCGAACGAGCCGTGGCGCGTCGAAGCCGCACAACTCGCCAGCTATGGAAAGAACTCGGCGTTCAACGGCTACGAACTCGAAGGCCGCGCGCGATTCACCCTAGTCGGCGGCGAGGTCCGCTTTTCCCGTTGATTTTTCGTTGATGCGTTACGTTCTTGCGCCGCTGCGTGTTGTCGGCCTGCTGTTGCATATCGTCGCCGGGCTGGCGATTCTCGCCGTCGCGTTTCCGCGGCTCGCGCAACCGAAACGCAACCGCATCATCCGGCGCTGGTCGCGGCTGCTGCTTGCGATCTGCGGCACGCGACTGCGCGTCAGCGGCATCGCCCTCGATCCAGAGTTGGCGCAAGGCGGCGTGCTGCGGAAGTCGCACGGGCGGCTGCTGCTTTCCAACCACGTGTCGTGGATCGATGTGTTCGCCATTGACGGCGCGATTCCCAGCCGCTTCGTGGCGAAGAGCGAAATCGGCCGCTGGCTGCTGCTCGGTCCGCTGGTAACGCGCTCGGGCACGCTCTACATCGAACGCGGCCGGCGGCATGCGGTGGCGGAGATGAATCGCCGCGTGCGAGACCGGCTGCACGCCGGTGAGACGGTTGCAGTGTTTCCGGAAGGAACCACCACCGATGGTTTTTCGCTGCTGCCGTTTCACTCGAACCTGATCGCTCCGGCGCTGGAAGCCGGGTGCGAAATCTGGCCGGTGGCGTTGCGTTACACAGAGCGCGACAAGCCCTCAAGCGCCGCCGGCTTTGTCGGCGAAATGGGACTTGTCACATCGCTGTGGAACATTCTGGTCGCGCGCGATTTTCATATCGAAGTTGCGTTTCTCGCGCCGATAACGATCGGTGCTGATACAAACCGGCATCGCATTGCTCACGAGGCGCGCGCCGCGATTGCGCGGGCGCTCGGCGTGGCGATCGATGCGCACGGGGCGGGCGTTAGGACGCCGCCGTCTTCCGACACTGCACCTGGACCAGTGTCCGATCCGGCCAGCGCATCGCAGTAAGTTGCCCCCCCCACACGCAACCCGTATCGAGGCAGACGGCATCGGCACGGATCATCAGGCCCAGCGCCGACCAGTGACCGAACACGACCGGCAGTCCGCCGGCGCGGGGATGTGTGGCGCGCTGCGGGTGATCGAACCAGGGCGTTAAACCTTTCGGCGTTGAAGCCACACCGCTTTTGGTTTTGAAATCCATCGTCCCATCGGCAGCCACAAAGCGCATGCGCGTCAGCGCGTTGATCACGCAGCGCAGCCGATCGGCGCCCACGAGGGAATCATCCCAACGCGCAGGTTGTGTCCCATACATCGTCGCCAGAAAATCGCGATAGTCCGGGGCGCGCAGCCGTGCTTCGACTTCGTTCGCGAGCGCCAGGGTCTGCGCCACGGTCCACGACGGCGGCACACCGGCGTGCACGAACAACGCGTCGCGCGTCGCGTGAGCGAGCGGCCGCGCGCGCAACCAGTTGAGCAGTTGTTCGCGGTCAGGTGCGTCGAGAATGTCTTGCAACGTGTCGTCGTCGTGCAGCGGGCGAATGCCCGCCCCGGAAGCGAGCAGGTGCAGGTCATGGTTGCCGAGCAGCGTGATCGCACGCTCGCCGATGTCGCGCACCGCCCGCAATGCATCGAGCGACTCCGGGCCGCGATTGACGACATCACCGAGAAACAGCAGCGGGTCCGCGGACGGAATTTGCGCGAGCAACGAACGAAGGCAGCTTGCGCAGCCCTGCAGGTCGCCGATGACCCACATCAGCGGGCGACCGAGTTACGGCGCCGCGCCCAGCGCACGAAACGGGCAGGGTGCAGAAAGAGCGCCAGATAGCCAAAGCCAACGAGCATGAATGCGGCGAAGGAAACGGACTCAGGCACACCAAGCAACCAAAGGCAGGTGCCGATACCGCCGAGGAACACACCGGCTGCGAGCAGTACGAGCAGGGTCTTGACGGTGCCGTACCCGCGCCTCACGAGCAGATGGTGAATGTGGGCACGATCCGCGCTCGCCGGATCGCGCCGGCGCATGATGCGGCGAACGGTCACCGTGAACACATCGAACAAGACCAACGAAACAACCCACAGCATGACAACCGGCGGCACGTGCTGGTCCGCGCTCTGGGTCAGCGCAATCGAGAACCACACGACGACAAACCCGAGCACAAGACTCCCAGCATCGCCCATGAATGTGCGCCGGTGTCCACGCCACGGGAACGGCGCGTTGAACGCAAGAAAGCCGGCAACCGCGCCCATCAGCACGACAAGCAGCTTCAGCCCATTGATGTCGCCGATCTGCCATGCGAACGCCGCGAAAAAGCCCAGGATGACGAACACGAGCCCGCCGGCGAGCCCGTCGTGCCCGTCGAGCATGTTCAGCCCGTTGATGACGGCCACTGTCGCAAAGACGGTCAGCGGAATGCCCCAGTTGCGCAGATCGATTTCGCCGCGGCCGAACAAGTCGCCGAGATTGACGAGGAACCTATCCGCCCACGAGGTCATCAGCACAGCCGCGACGATTTGAATCCCAAGCTTGGCGCGCGGTGACACTTCTCCAAGATCATCGAGGATTCCAATCGTGGCGAGCAAAGCCATCGCGACGAACAGCACGTGATAGTCGCCCAGCGCGTGGAACGAAACCGAAAGCGCGGCGAAAAAACCGAGAGTCAATGCAACGCCGCCCGTCAGCGGCACGCTGTCGCCGTGGCGTTTTCTGCCGCCCGGGTGATCGATAAGCCCGAATCGCAGCGCCGGCCGTCGCAGCCAGACAATCAGCAGCGCCGTGAAGGCGCATGCGAGCAGCGCTTGAAAGAGATAGGTCACGGCGGGCGATTTCCCCTCTCCCCTGGTGGGAGAGGGGTAAGGGGAGAGGGGGACCGTATGCGCGCCAGCAGCGCAGTGGTCGAGCGCTCGTGCTCGAACGGGATCGCCACGGCGCGCGCGCCCCAGGTACGCGCGAGTTTCGTCTCGGGAGTTTGTTCGATGTCGTAATCGCCGCCCTTGACGTAGATCTCGGGCCGAACGATTTCCAGAACAGGCAGCGGCACCGCTTCGTCGAAGAGCGTGACCATCGATACGCTTTCGAGCGCCGCCAGAACGGCGGCGCGATCGACCTGCGGATTGATCGGGCGGTCTTCACCTTTCGCCAGCAGCCGCACGGACTGATCCGAGTTCAGTGCGACTACAAGGCTGGCGCCCAGGGCGCGCGCCTGTGCGAGATAGGTCACATGGCCGCGATGCAGGATGTCGAAGACGCCGTTGGTGAACACGATTGGCCGCGCGAGTTGCGCGATGCACGCCGCGAGATCGGCGCGAGCGACGAACTTACGTTCGAACGGAGCCGCCATTGTTGCCGCAGCCCGAGTCACAATCTTCTGAGAAGCGGCAGCAGACGTACCCGCGCCGAGCCGACCGCAGACCAGTAGATCACATCGAAGCCCTCGGGCCGCAGAGCTGCGCACCACGAGCGGCTGAGGTTCCTGTCGATCAGAAGCTTCATTCCGCGTTGAGCGGAAGCTCGGCCTCTTCAGTTCTCCATCCGTAGGCAAGCGCAGCCAGTACGTCGTCCCGCTCGAGATACGGGTACGCGGCGAGAATCTCGTCAATCGTTCGGCTGGACGCAAGCAGACCGAGCAGCATGCCGGCGGTGACTCGCATGCCGCGTATGCAAGGACGCCCTCCGATGACGATCGGGTCGAACGTGATGCGGTCGAGAAGGCTCATTGCGGCAGTCTAGTCGCGAACCGGACCGTCGGGGCTTCTTCAGCCTGCGGTCTCCAACGACTCCGTCGAGTCCTTTCCGAACTGCGCATCGATGTCGCGCGCCGAATGCAGCACGCGAACGACGTCGATGCCGTCATTCAGCGGCTCATAGAAGATGACGTAGCGACCGATCGGCATGCTGCGCAAACCCAGCGACAGTTCATCGCGGGGCCGTCCCATCCTCGGTTGCGTGGCGAGCAACTGCAGCGTCTCGTCCAGTCGATCTACCCATGCGTCGGCCTGTCCAAGGCTGTCCTCGGCGATGTAGTCCCAGATCTCGGCAATGTCGGCTGCAGCCAGCGGGCGTCGCAGGACCCGCGGCATCTAAACCTTCGCCTTCGCCGAACGCCTGGCCCGCCCGTCGCGCTTGACCCGTTGGGCATCCCACGCCGATGCCCGGCCGCTTTGCTTTCCGACGCGAATGTCTTGTTGCAACTGCTCCAGCTTCGCTTCGCGCAAGCGGTCCTGCTCCTCCATCAGCCGTAGCGCCTCGCGCACCACCTCGCTGGCCGACGAATAAAGCCCCGAAGCGACCTTTTGCCGCACCAGCTCTTCCAGCTGCGCGGTGAGGTTGACGTTCATTCCCATGTCGATGTCCTTGCAGACGGTTCGCAAACCGGTCCGGTATTTTATCCATGATTGGCAAAGATGGACATTGCGGACGAACGCGGTCCCGCCGCGCAGCGCTCGCAAATCGGCGGCGAAGCGCTCGCGGTCTCCTCTGGAAAGGAGCCCATCATGGAATGCAACAGCACAACATTGCGAGCCTTGGAACAGAGGCAAGCTCGCCGGCCAGAAGGCCACGTTCAAGCCCCAAGGAGATCTGGGCCATCGGCATCCGCCTGCAGATAGAGCATCGAACGTGCGAACCGGCGCTGTTCGATCTCGGCATCGACCGCAAGCTGCGCGCATGCGACCTGGTGAAGCTGCGCGTGCGCGTTGCCTGTCATGGCGATCAGGTCGCCCGCCGAGCGATCGTGCTACAGCAAAAAACGCAGCGGCCGGTTCAGTTCGAGATCGCGCCGCCGCCGCGCGAGGCGGTCGAAGCGTGGACCAAGCAGGCCGGGTTGAAGTCCGATGACTACCTGTTCCCGAGCCGAATCTACAACTCACCGCACCCCGGCACTCGCGAGTACGCCCGGATCCTCGACTCGCGGGTCGAGAAGGTCGGGCTCGACCCGGCCGGCTATGAACACATTCGATGCGGCGGACCGAGGCGTCACTGATGTCGGGCGCGCAGCGATCCCAAGCGGTCAGTCGACGCGGCGCAAGGCTGACGTTGAAGAAGAGCGGAAGCGGTCGGCAGCCGTTCAGCAATCGGCGAAACGGCGCGCTTGAACGGTCTGTTCACGCAATCTGCCATAGCGCGCGACACTTTAAGTCGAGCGGGCATTTTCGGCGAGCATCGCTTTCAATCCGGCAACTGCGTGCCACAACGACCGGAATCGCGCGGTCGCCAGCTCGTGCATCGCCGCCGGAACCACAATTCCGTCCGTCCCCAGTTGCACGCGATGATGAATACCCGCCGCGCGCGCTGCTTCCCAATCCGACGGCTTGTCGCCAAACAAAACCGAACGCTCCAGGTCCAGATGTAATTCGCGCGCCGCCTGCAACAGCAGCCCCGGCGCCGGCTTGCGGCACGCGCAGCCGTCGTCCGGACCATGCGGGCAGAAGTAGATGCCGGCGAGTGGTGCGTTGGCGACCGCAAACTGCTCGGCCATCCACGCGGTCAGCAAGTGAAAGTCGGCCTCTGTGTACATGCCGCGGCCGATGCCCGATTGATTCGTCACCACCACAAGTGCAAAGCCTTGCGCCGCGAGCGTTGCGCAAGCCTCCAGAACTCCGGGCACGAATTCAAATTGATCGCGCCGATACACGTGGCCGTGATCGATGTTGATGACCCCGTCGCGATCGAGAAACGCCGCGCGCCGTAACGAATTAAGGTCAGCCACCGTTCTTCAGCAACCAGCGCACGTAGGAAGCCGTCCCCTGCTGGACCGCCTGCATTGGCGCGGCGAATCCGCTCGCGCGCAGTCGCGTTATGTCGGCCTGCGTGAGCGCCTGGTACTTGCCGCGCAGCGCTTCGGGGAAGTCGATGTACTCGATTCTCCCTTGCGCGACGGCCTG
>Ga0187892_10011195_pt1 | contig 11089 bp, 4 predicted proteins | sample MA1701073metaG_FD_139345 | JGI IMG/M metagenome (GOLD analysis project Ga0187892, IMG submission 139345) | Bio-ooze microbial communities from a basaltic lava cave in the Kipuka Kanohina Cave System on the Island of Hawaii, USA - MA170107-3 metaG ... | reverse complement strand
GGCGTGGCGGGCGTCTGGAAGGACCTCACCGACAACGTGAACTTCATGGCGTCGAACCTGACGAACCAGGTCCGCAACATCGCCGCGGTGTCGACGGCGGTCGCCAAGGGCGACCTGACGCAGAAAATCACCGTCGAGGCGCGCGGCGAAATCCTTCAGCTCAAGAACACGATCAACACGATGGTGGACCAGCTGAACGCCTTCGGCTCGGAAGTGACGCGCGTGGCGCGCGAGGTGGGCACGGACGGCAAGCTGGGCGGCCAGGCGGAGGTGAAGGGCGTCGGCGGCGCGTGGAAGGACCTGACGGACAACGTGAACTCCATGGCATCCAACCTCACCAGCCAGGTGCGGAACATCGCGGCCGTGACGACGGCCGTGGCCAAGGGCGACCTCTCCCAGAAGATCACCGTCGAGGTGAAGGGCGAGCTGCTCCAGCTCAAGAACACGATCAACACGATGGTGGACCAGCTGAACTCGTTCGCCTCGGAAGTGGCCCGCGTGGCGCGCGAGGTCGGCACCGAAGGGCAGCTGGGCGGCAAGGCGGAAGTGAAGGGCGTGGCCGGCGCCTGGAAGGACCTGACGGACAACGTGAACTCGATGGCGTCCAACCTCACGAGCCAGGTGCGGAACATCGCCGACGTGACGACGGCCGTGGCCAAGGGCGACCTCTCGAAGAAGATCACGGTGGAGGCGAAGGGCGAAATCCTGCAGCTCAAGAACACGATCAACACGATGGTGGACCAGCTGAACGGGTTTGCCGGCGAAGTGACGCGCGTGGCGCGCGAAGTCGGCACGGACGGCAAGCTGGGCGGCCAGGCGGTGGTGAAGGGCGTGGCGGGCGTCTGGAAGGACCTGACGGACAACGTGAACTCGATGGGCCGCAACCTCACCAACCAGGTGCGGAACATCGCCGACGTGACGACGGCGGTCGCCCGCGGCGACCTGTCGCGGAAGATCACGGTGCGCGTGAAGGGCGAGCTGCTCCAGCTCAAGAACACGATCAATACGATGGTGGACCAGTTGAACTCGTTCGCCTCGGAGGTCGCCCGCGTGGCGCGCGAGGTGGGTACGGACGGCAAGCTGGGCGGCCAGGCGGTGGTGAAGGGCGTCGGCGGCTCGTGGAAGGACCTGACGGACAACGTGAACTCGATGGCCTCCAACCTCACGAACCAGGTGCGGAACATCGCCGACGTGACGACGGCGGTCGCCAAGGGCGACCTCTCGCGCAAGATCACGGTCGAGGCGCGCGGCGAAATCCTTCAGCTCAAGAACACGATCAACACGATGGTGGACCAGCTGAACGCGTTCGCCTCGGAAGTGACGCGCGTGGCGCGCGAGGTCGGCACGGACGGCAAGCTGGGCGGCCAGGCGGAGGTGAAGGGCGTCGGCGGCGCGTGGAAGGATCTGACGGACAACGTGAACTACATGGCCGGCAACCTCACCAACCAGGTGCGGAACATCGCCGACGTGACGACGGCGGTCGCCAAGGGCGACCTCTCGCGCAAGATCACCGTGCAAGCGAAGGGCGAAATCCTGCAGCTCAAGGACACGATCAACACGATGGTGGACCAGCTGAACTCGTTCGCTTCGGAAGTGGCCCGCGTGGCCCGCGAGGTCGGCACGGAAGGGAAGCTGGGCGGCCAGGCGGAGGTGAAGGGCGTCGGCGGCGCGTGGAAGGACCTGACGGATAACGTCAACTCGATGGCCTCCAACCTCACCAGCCAGGTGCGGAACATCGCCGACGTGACGACAGCCGTCGCCCGGGGCGACCTCTCCCGCAAGATCACGGTCGAAGTGAAGGGCGAACTGCTCCAGCTCAAGAACACGATCAACACGATGGTGGATCAGCTGAACGCCTTCGCCTCGGAAGTCACGCGCGTGGCGCGCGAAGTCGGCACGGACGGCAAGCTGGGCGGCCAGGCGGACGTGAAGGGCGTCGGCGGCGTCTGGAAGGACCTCACCGACAACGTGAACCAGCTGGCGGCCAACCTCACCACGCAGGTGCGCGCGATCAAGGACGTGGCGACGGCCGTCACGAAGGGCGACCTCACGCGGTCGATCACGGTCGCCGCGCGCGGCGAAGTCGAGGTCCTCAAGGACAACATCAACGAAATGATCCGGAACCTCCGCGAGACGACGCAAAAGAACGCGGAGCAGGACTGGCTGAAGACGAACCTCGCGAAGTTCAGCCGCATGCTGCAGGGGCAGCGCGACCTCCAGACGGTGGCCCAGCAGATCCTTTCCGAGCTCGCGACGCTCGTGGAGGCCCAGCACGGCGTCTTCTACACCTTCGACGACACGGTCAACGTGGAGGAGCCGCTGCGCCTCGTCACCACCTACGCGGGCGAGCGGGACCTCCAGCCGGGCTTCCGGCTGGGCGAGGGCCTCATCGGCCAGTGCGCCGTGGAAAAGAAGAAGCTGCTGGTGACCGGCCCCGGCGACCAGCGCTGGAAGATCGCCTCGGCCCTGACGGAAGGCAAGCCGGCCGCCATGGTGGTGCTGCCGGTGCTGTTCGAAAAGCAGGTCAAGGCCGTCATCGAGCTCGCGTCGCTGAAGGAGTTCAACGACGTGCACCAGACGTTCTTCGACCAGCTGACGGAGCTCTGCGGCATCGTGCTCAACACGATCAACGCGACGATGAGGACGGAGGACCTGCTCACCCGGTCCCAGAAGCTCACCCAGGAGCTCCAGCAGAAGAACGCGGAGCTGAACGAGAAGGCCGAGCAGCTCTCCCTGACGTCGAAGTACAAGTCCGACTTCCTGGCGAACATGTCGCACGAGCTGCGGACGCCGCTGAACTCGCTGCTCATCCTCTCCAAGATGCTCTTCCAGAACCCGGAAGGGAACCTGACCCCCAAGCAGGTCGACTTCGCCAAGACGATCCACTCGGCCGGCTCGGACCTGCTCTCCCTCATCAACGACATCCTCGACCTCTCGAAGATCGAGTCGGGCACCATGTCCCTCGAGGTCGCGCAGGTGCACTTCAAGGACATCCACGACGACGTCGAATCGAGCTTCCGCCCGGTGGCGCTTTCCAAGAAGCTCGACTTCGGGGTCGAGATCGACCCGGACCTGCCTGCCACGTTCGAGACGGACTCCAAGCGCATCCAGCAGGTCCTGCGGAACCTGCTCTCGAACGCCTTCAAGTTCACCTCGGAGGGCAAGGTTTCGCTGCACATGGGCGTCGCCCCGCGAGGCTGGAGCAAAGACCACGAGAACCTGAACAAGTCCGAGATGGTCCTGTTCTTCTCGGTGAAGGACTCCGGCATCGGGATCCCGCCCGACAAGCACCAGATCATCTTCGAGCCCTTCCAGCAGGCGGACACCTCGACCAGCCGCAAGTACGGCGGAACGGGCCTGGGACTTTCGATCTCGCGCGAGGTGGCCAAGCTCCTCGGCGGCGAGATCCGGCTGGAGAGCACGCCCGGCAAGGGCAGCACCTTCACCCTCTACCTGCCGAAGAAGTACGTGCCCGTCAAGGTCAAGCCGGAGATCCCGACGGCCGCCAGGCAGGCCGCTTCCGCTCCGGCCGAGGGTCCCGCCGCCTTCGAGCCCAAGGAGGAGAAGCTCTTCGTCCCGCTCCCCAACGACATCCAGGACGACCGGGTAGAGATCAAACAGGGCGACCAGATCCTCCTCATCATCGAGGACGACACGACCTTCGCCCGGCTCCTCCTCGACATCGCCCACGAGCACGGGTACAAGGGCCTGATCGCCTTCACGGGCGAGTCGGGCCTGGCGCTGGCGCGGAAGTTCAAGCCCCAGGCGATCTCGCTCGACCTGCGGCTGCCCGACATGGACGGGTGGGCGCTCCTGGACTTCCTGAAGCACGACCTCGACCTGCGGCACATCCCGGTCCAGATCCTCTCGGGCGGCGACCACGCCGCGCGCGGACTCCGGATGGGCGCCTTCGCGTACCTCCGGAAGCCCGTGGAGCGCGAGCAAGTCGTCGAGAACCTGGCGCGCGTCAAGGACTTCGTCAGCCGCCAGAAGAAGTCTCTCCTCATCGTCGAGGACAACCCCGAGGAGTGCCGCAGCCTGGTCGAGCTCCTGTCCGGCGAGGACGTGGAAACGACGGCGGTGCGCAGCGGCGCCGAGGCGATCGACCTCCTGGCGAACCGCCCGTTCGACTGCATGGTGCTCGACCTGCGGCTGCCGGACATGAGCGGGTTCGAGCTGATCCGGAAACTGAAAGACGGCGCGGCGCCGCCGCACATGCCCATCATCGTCCACACGGGCAAGGAACTCTCCGAGGACGAGGAGCAGCGCCTGGGCGCCGACACGAGCGCCATCGTCGTCAAGGACGCGATGTCGCCGGAGCGGCTCCTGGAAGAGGTCTCGCTCTTCCTCCACCGGTCCGCGAGCAAGCTGCCGCCGACGCAACGCAAGATCCTCGAGTCAGTGTCCCAGAAGGACCTCACGCTTGCCGGGAGGACGGTCCTGGTCGTCGACGACGACATGCGCAACATCTACGCCCTGACGAGCGTACTCGAACAGAGCGAGATGCGGGTCATCTTCGCCCAGAACGGGCGAAAGGCCATCGAGGCGCTCGAACAGACGCCGGGGATCGACATCGTGCTGATGGACATCATGATGCCCGAGATGGACGGCTACCAGGCGATGCACGAGATCCGGAAGATGGATCCGTTCAAGACGCTGCCCATCATCGCGCTCACGGCCAAGGCCATGAAGGGCGACCGGGAGCGATGCATCGAGGCGGGGGCTTCGGACTACATCCCGAAGCCGGTGAACACGGAGCGGCTGATTTCGCTGCTGCGGGTGTGGATCCAGGCGGAGCGTTAGAAGGAGGCCTTAGGCCCTAGGCCTTAGCAGAAGAACCTCCCACCCCCTCGCCTCCTCCCGCGGGGAGGGGGAGCGGGGGTGGGAAAATAATCTGCTAAGGCCTATGGCCTAAGGCCTCTGGCCTGGGAAAAATGGCGCGGGAAGGACCGGCGGTGGCCGAGGAGAAACTCGAAGCTCTCGAGGTCGGGCTCCTCCTCGAAGGGGTGCACCGGCGCTACGGGTACGACCTGAGGGACTACTCCCCGGACCTCCTCCGCGCCGCGGTCCGAAAGGTCCTTGCCGAGGAGCGGATGGGCAGTCCTACCGCGCTCCTGGAGCGGATCCTTCGCGAGCCCGCATGCCTGGAGCGGCTGCTGGGAGAATTCGCCACGCCGAACGGGGGACTCTTTTCGCCGTCGGGCTTCTACCGGTCGCTGGGCCGCAACGTCGTGCCCTACCTGCGGACCTACCCGTCCGTGCGTGTCTGGGTGATGGGATGCGGCGGCGGGGAGGAGATCTATTCGGTCGCGGCCCTCCTCCAGGAACAGCTCAGCCGCCCCTTCCGCGTCTACGCGACCGACATCCACGAATCCATCGTGGCCCGGGCCAGCCGGGGAGACGTCCCAGAGCAAGACCCCGAGACCGCCGAACGCGACTACCTGCAGGCCGGGGGACGCAAGAGCCTGTCCGCCCACTTCCGGAACGCTCAGGGAAAGCTCCTCCCCTCGGCGCAGCTGCGCAAGCGCGTCGTCTTCTCGTCCCACTTCCCCGTGACGGACGCGCCCTTCAATGAATTCAATCTCGTCCTCTGCCGGAGGATGCTGGCCTCGTTCGGCGAACCGCTCAAGGCGCGGGTCCTGGAACTCGTTCACGAGAGCCTGGCGCCCTTCGGGTTCCTGGGCCTGGGAGGCGAGAAGGACATTCTGAGCTCCTCTCACCGGGCCGCCTACGAGCCGATCGACCGGCGGTACGGACTCTTTCGCAAGGTGAAGCCGTGACGGAATCGCGGATTGCGGATTGCGGATTGCGGATTGAAGGCCCTTCGGGGGGAACATCGAGTCCGCACGGGGGACGTTATGGCTAAGCCCGCCGCGGGCGGCGACGCCATCCTGATCGTCGATGACCGGGAGGACAACCTCCTCAGCCTGGAGGCGATCCTGCGCGACCTGGGCCCCCAGATCGTCAAAGCCCGGTCCGGCCAGGAAGCGCTTCGGGCCGCCTTCGACCGCGATTTCGCCGTCGTCCTGCTCGACGTCCGGATGCCGGACATGGACGGGTTCGAAACCGCCTCGCTCCTCCGGCGTCGGAAACGGTCGGAGCACACCCCCATCATCCTGGTCACCGCGGCCGACGCGAGCCCCCTGGACCTCACGCGCGGCTATTCGGTGGGCGCCGTCGACTACCTGTTCAAACCGTTCATGCCCGAAGTCCTCCGGGCCAAGGTGAAGATCTTCCTGGAGCTCCACCGCAAATCGCGCGAGCTCCACGAGAGCGAGGCGCGCTACCAGACCTTGACGGACGTCGCGCCCGTGGGCGTATTCCGATGCGCCGCAGACGGGAGCCGCACGTACGTCAACGCCCGGTGGTGCGAAATGACGGGCCTTACCCCCGATGAAGCCAAGGGCCGGGGGTGGCTCCGCGCAATCCACCCGGAAGACCGCGACCGGTGGCTCGCAACCTGGGAGCAAGCCGTCAAGAGGGGAGTGCCCTTCTCGTGCGAGTACCGGATCCTCCGGCCCGGCGGCGAGACAGCCTGGGCCTTGGGCCAGTCCCGCGCCGAGGTGACTCCTTCGGGAGAGGTGATCGGCTACGTCGGCACCGTGACGGACATCACGCGCCGCAAGCTCTCGGAAGAAGCCCTCCAGCAGAGCGAGGGCCGGTACCGCACGCTCGTCGAGAACATCCCCGGAGCGGTCTACCGCTGCGCCGCGGGCGGCGACCGCGCCATCCACTTCGTCACCGAGCAGATCCAGGTGATCACGGGATATGCGGCGTCCCACTTCACGACCCACCCGGGGGCCTACCGGGAGATCGTCCACTCGGAGGACCTTCCGGTGCTGACGGCCGCCGTCGAACGGGCGGCCCAAGGCCGCGAGGCCTACGCCGTCGACTACCGCGTCCTGCACCGGGACGGCCGGGTGCGGTGGGTGTTCGACAAGGGGCGCGCCGTCCTCGAGAACCCGGAAGGGACGCCGCTCGTCTTCGACGGCGTTCTCTTCGACATCACCGACCGCAAGATGGCCGAGGAAAAGCTGCGGGACCGGACGGTGGAGCTCCAGGAGGCGATCCGGGAATTGGATGCCTTCTCGTACACCGTCGCGCACGACCTGCGGGCCCCGCTGCGGGCGATGTGCGGCTTCAGCGAGGCGATGCTGGAGGATTTCGGGCCGTCCCTGGAGCCGACCTGCCGGAAATACGTGGGGCTCATCCGCGACGGCAGCCGCCGGATGGACGCGCTGATCCAGGACCTCCTGTCGTACAGCCGCCTGGCGCGGGAGGAGATCCCGCTTCAGCCCGTCGCGCTGGGCGAAGTCTTGGACGATGCCCTGCGCGCGCTCGAAGCGGACATCCGTTCCCGGGGGGCGGAGGTCGCCGTGGAGCGGCCGCTTCCCGAGGTCGTGGCCAACCGGATGGCCCTCGTGCGCGTCGTCACCAACCTGGTCTCCAACGGCGTGAAGTTCGTGGGGAAGGACAAGGTCCCGCGCGTGCGCGTCCGGGCCGAAGGGCTCGGCAAGGTCGTGCGTCTTTGGGTGGAGGACAACGGGATCGGGATCGCGCCGGAGCACCACGATCGGGTTTTCCGCGTCTTCGAGCGGCTGCACCGTCAGGAGCAGTATCCCGGGACCGGGATCGGGCTGGCCGTGGTCCAGAAGGCGATGGCGCGGATGGGCGGCGGTTCGGGGGTCGAGTCGGAGCCGGGGCGCGGGAGCCGTTTCTGGATCGAGATGCCGGCCCACACGGGAATCACGAATCACGAATCTCGGATCACGGACGGGGAATCCCGTCACGGTTCCGTGATTCGCGACTCGTAATTCGGACCATGGACGCTGGAACCCTCCGGATCGTCCTCGTCGAGGACAGCGACGACGACGCGGCGCTCATCGAGCGCGAGCTCGCGCGCGTCAAGGTCCCGTACCTGCTCCGGCGGGTCGACCGGGAAGTGGATTTCGTCCGCGCGATCGAGGAGGCGCGGCCGGACCTCATCCTTTCGGACCACGCGCTCCCCGCCTTCGGCGGAATGAGGGCTCTGGGCATCGCGCGGGAGAGGTGCCCCGAGGTCCCGTTCATCTTCGTCTCCGGCCACATCGGCGAGGAGCGGGCGATCGAGACCCTGAAGGAAGGCGCCACGGACTACGTCCTCAAGGACCGGCTGGCCCGGCTGGACCCGGTGATCCGTCGCGCCTTGCGGGAGCGGGCCGAGCGGCGGGAGCGGCAGCGGGCGACGCACGCGCTTCACGAGACGCAACGCTCTCTTTCGACGCTGATCAGCAACCTTCCCGGGGTGGCCTACCGCTGCCGGAGCGATCGCGCCAGGACCTGCCTCTTTCTGAGCGAGGGTATCGAAGCCCTCACCGGGCATCCGGTCGCCGACTTCGTGGAAGGACGCGCGACGTTCGGGGGCATCATCCACCCGGACGACGCCGAGCGGGTACACTCCACGATTCGGGAGGCACTCGGGGAGGGGCGCCCCTTCACCGTGGAGTATCGCGTGCGAACGGCCGGGGGGGCGGAGCGGTGGGTGTGGGAGCAGGGGCGGGGCGTGGCGGACGCCGTGGAGGGGTTCGCCGCGGACATCACCGACCGCAAGCTGGCGGAAGAGCGCCTGCGCGAGAGCGAGGAGCGCTTCCGGCTGCTGGCGGATTCGGCCCCCGTCCTGGTGCGGATGGCGGGGACGGATGCGCTCTTCACGTACTTCAATCGGGCCTGGCTGGAGTTCACGGGGCGCGAGGTGGCGCGGGAGCTGGGGAACGGCTGGGCGGAGGCGGTCCAACCGGACGACTTGTCGCCATGCCTGGAGGAATACCTGGCGGCCTTTCATGCGCGGCGTCCCTTCCGGGTCGAATACCGGCTCCGGCGGCGCGACGGGGAGTTCCGCTGGCTCCTCGAGCAGGGCACCCCGAGGTACACGCCGGAGGGGACCTTCGCCGGGTTCGTGGCGTCGGCCGTCGACATCACGGCGCTCAAGCAGGCGGCCGACGAGATTCGCCGGCTCAACGAGAGCCTGGAGCGCCGGGTGGAGGAGCGCACGGCGAAGCTCCAGGAGGTGTTCCGCGAGCTGGACGCGTTCGCCTACACGGTGGCCCACGACCTCCGGGCGCCGCTGAGGGGAATGCAGGGGTTCAGCCAGGCGCTTCTGGAGGACTACGGCGACAAGCTCGAGGCGACGGGCCGCGACTACGCCTCGCGGGTGGTGGAGGCCGGTCGCCGGATGAGCCTCATGATCGAGGATCTGCTCTCGTACAGCCGCCTGTCGCGTGCGGAGATCCCGCTGGACCCGGTCCAGCTCGAGGCGGCGGTGGACGAAGTCGTCCGCACGATGGCGCCCGACTTCCAGCAGCGCGGCGCCGAGGTCGAGGTCGATCGGCCGTTGCCGCCGGTGGTCGGCCACGCGCCCACACTGCGACGCGTCCTGGCGAACCTGCTGTCCAACGCCGTCAAGTTCGCGCGGCCCGGGGTGGCGCCGCGCGTCCGCGTGCGGGCCGAGGCGAAGGCCGACGTCGTGCGCGTCTGGGTGGAGGACAGCGGGATCGGCATCGCGCCCGAGCATCATGCACGCGTGTTCGGCGTCTTCGAGCGCCTTCACGCGCCCGACCGGTATCCCGGGACGGGCATCGGGCTGGCGATCGTCCGCAAGGCGGTCGAGCGGATGGGGGGGAAGGTGGGCGTCGAGTCGCAGGAGGGCCAGGGCAGCCGCTTCTGGTTCGAGCTCCCCAAGGCCTGACCTAACAAAACAAACCGTTTGTTTTGTTAGGCGGGGAGGTGGAGTTCGGGGCGGCCGAAGCGATTGCGGAGGCGGTTAATCACGCGGCGGACGTGGCGCTGCTGGACGATCTTGCGCTGAACTTTGAATTTCCCCGGGAAGTCCACGAGGAAGAGGCCGAGCAGGATGGTCAGGAGTCCCTGGCCGGGCACGCCGGGGAGGGACAGAAGCACGCCGAGCACGATCAGGATCACGCCCAGGAGGTTCTTGCCCACGACTCGAAGGATGGCCGGCAAGGTCCATCCGCCCGCGGGCTTCCGGCTCCGCCGCTGGTGGGCGAAGTAGTTCGGCGGGAGTTTCACCAGGACGACGCCCGTAACAACGAGCGTGACGATCAACGTCCCCGCTCCGATCAGGATGAACAAGAGCAGGTTGTCCGGTAGGTCGAGTCGCGTCAATGCCGGAAGCCGCATGGCTCTTGTTCTCGAACGGTCCGATTCGCCCAGGGCGGGAAGGCCCTTCCTTAATAGAAGGACGCCGCAGCGGCCCCCACGTGACGCGGGCGAAAAGCTGTGGTCCGCGCCGGAGGCTTCCCGATAAAATACCCGGCGCGCCCCCGTAGCTCAGTTGGACAGAGCATCGGTTTTCTAAACCGAGGGTCCCTGGTTCGAGTCCAGGCGGGGGTACCACCCTTGATCGGCCTCCCCCGAAGTTGCGGCGGAGGCCACTTTCGCCAGGGTTTGGAACGGTTCCTTGAGGTTCGAAAGGGCCATCTTGTCCTTGATGACCACTTTAGAAACAAGGTCGTCGAGGAGCTTCCGGCGCTCGAAGTTGTCGGTCTGCGCCATGTAGACGTCGTAGGCCCGCTGCGCGATTTCCAGGATTCGGGAAGCTTCGTCCAGGTAGAGGTCGTGCGCGCCCTCGAATCCCGAGAGCTCGGCCCGCACCTTGGCCAGCCGGTCGCGCCACACCTGGACCTTCTCGGCGTACTCGTCGGCCGTGATGAGGCCGTCCAGCTTGTCGTTGTACGCCTGGTCGATTCGGTTCTTGAGTCGAGACGCCTCCGCCTGGAGGATTCCCGTCCGCTCGTGTGCGAACTCCTTCTCGGCGGCGTAGCTCTGCTTCAGCGCGGCCTGGAGGTCCGCCAAGGTCTTGGGGTCGAACTTCAGCTCCTTGAGCGGGAGCCCGAGCTGCTGGACGAGATCCTCCTCCCGGATGTAGCTGTCCGCGCAGACGGGACCGCCGTTCTTCCAGCCGGTGCAGCGGTAGTACACGTACTCGCGCTTCCCGCCGGACAGGGACTTGACGTGGCGCTCGGCCGTGATGAACCCGCCGCAGGTGCCGCAGGTGGGGAGTCCGCGGAAGGCGAACTTCAGGCTCTTGGGG
>Ga0187892_10011194_pt1 | contig 11090 bp, 7 predicted proteins | sample MA1701073metaG_FD_139345 | JGI IMG/M metagenome (GOLD analysis project Ga0187892, IMG submission 139345) | Bio-ooze microbial communities from a basaltic lava cave in the Kipuka Kanohina Cave System on the Island of Hawaii, USA - MA170107-3 metaG ... | reverse complement strand
TCCGGTCCCAGACTGGACGCGCTCCTCCCGCACTCCTGGCGCCCGCCGACGCCGTAGCTCCCCGCACCGGCGCCGCCTGCGCCTGGCGACCGCGGCTCCCCATGGTCAGGCCGGACGCTTACCCCGTTCCGCCGTCTGCCGGAGGTACTCGTCCTCGTAGGCGATCGGACAGAAGAGACGGGGCTTCTTCCCGCGGCCGGGCTCTTCCTCTTTCACGTCCACCTCCTTTCTCGTCATGACTCGTCGAGCGGTCGGGACGCCCGGGCGGCGGCCGCCTCGCGGCGGCGATCGCCGGAGCGTCCCGACGCGCTCTAGAGTCCGAGCGAAGAGGAGCGGAAAGGGGAAGGAGGCAAAGCAAGTTGCGAAAGAGCGAAAAGTCTTCTCTGGCTCAGGCGGTCGCGCCGCCCGGTCTCTTCTGCGGGGCGCCGTTGCCGAGGTCGGCGGCGCGCGTCATGCGCTGGAGCGCCTGCTGGAGGCCCTCGACGGCCGCCCAGAAGGCGCCGATGTTCTCCGCCATCTCCTGCGCCCTCTCGGAGCGCTCCTCGGCGCTGGCGAGCTTGCGGCGCACGGCGAGCGTCGAGCGCGGGATCACGTGCTCCGCGTCGAGCGCGAGCTCCGCCAGCCTCTGCGCCTCCGGCGAGGCGAGCGCCAGCGCCCGGATCCGGTACCACTGGCTGCGGGGCGTCCGCTCCAGCGCCAGGCGCACCGACCAGGGCAGATCCGTCAGGCCGGGAGCGCGGGGCGCCGCACCCTGGGGAGGGCGTACGTCCTGGGGGCGATCCTGCCGAGGACCGCCGCGAGCTCCGAGATCGACACCGTACGTTCGAGGGCCAGGATTCGCCGGGCGATCGAGTCGGGGATCGGCCCGTCTACCGCGCGCGGCATCCGCGTCAGCACCGCCTCCACCACCCTCCGGCGCACCGGCACCGGCTCCCCGTTCACGAAGAGCCGGCCGCGCCTCACTTCGTAGCAGCTTGGTGTTCTCATCGTTTTCACTCATCTCGTTCATCGCCTCTCACCCCTAGAGACTGCATCGAGCGCGAAAATGGTTGGGGTCCGACCGGCGGGTTTCGACGCGCGATTCCGACAATTGACTGTGCGGCCGTACTCTGCGGTCTCCATCCAGTCGCACGAGTGGATGGACACACGATGATGCAGATGGGGACGATGCGGTGCGCCGCGGCGCTGCTCACGCTCGGCGGCTGCCACCCGAGGCTCCCCGCTTGCGGGCGCAGGAGGGGCGCGAGCGCAGACACGCTCCACGTCTTCTGCTCGCCCGACGCGGTGCCGCGATCAAGGACGCCCGCCAGGCGCGGGTGATCGGGGACAACCTGGTACCCCGACCGCTACGCTGAACGCTTCTCCAGCCCCGAGATTGCCCGGCGTTATTACGCGCGATTGGTACCTGAGCAGATGCACAAGGAGGTGCTGTTCGCTCGCCGGTCGGAAAAACCGTCGGGGATCCACTCTATCTGATCATAGAGGTTCTCCGATTCCTCCTGCGTCACATCCCGTAAGAGTCCAATCGCTAAGGAGCGCTCGTCCGGGAGAATCAGCGGTAGGAGTACGCTGCGTAGCGCCGCACGTGCGTGTGGCCTCTTTAGGCCCGATATCACGGATTCTAGGCCCGAGAGTGTATGACCCGAACAATGACATTCTTCATCGACTTCACGCGCCTCCGGACGCTCGGCGTCTTCGAGCTCGTGATCAGCGCGGTGGTGGATGCCTTCTCCCGGAAGGTCCTCGCCATCTCGGCGTAGCGCGGCGAGCCTTCCGCGGACCACGCGCACAACCTCCTGGCCCGCGCGATCCGTGCGGGCGGAGGGCCGCGCCATCTCGTCTCCGACCGGGCGTTCAGTTCACGGCACGGCTCTTCACGGGCTACCTGCGGCGCCGCAAGATCCGCCATCGCTACGCGCCGTCGGGAAGTGGCAGTCCGTGGCGATCATCGACCGCTTCTTGGTAGACAAGTTGCGGACTCCTTCAGCGACGTGGTGTTGTCGGGCGTGAACGCCTCGATAATCGATAATCGTGCGAGACAGCAAGCCGTGATTGACGCGGGACATGCAGAAAGTGGAGGAAGGGTGCTGAGGTTGTACTCTCTGTCGCTTGCGGGTAACCTGCGGGGGTCCTGATAGGTGGGTACGTTCCAAGATGGTACACTTGGCGCCAATACGATGAGCCGAAGACTCCTCAGCCTGCTCCTAGCAGTCGGTGCTTCACCGCTAACGGGGTGTCATGCGACAGAACAACGTGAGCCTGGAGCTTCCAACACTTCGCCCCCTTGTGTGGTTCGCCTTGGCTCGACGACGCTGCGTCACGCAGGCGAAGTATCTTACCTAGCATTCTCGCCCGACGGTCTTAGTCTTGCGTCGGCCGGGGTCGATGGAGCCATTAGAATCTGGGGGGTCGAGCGGGGCAGCAGGTTGCACGTCCTTGAGGGACACAAGAGTCGCATCACTTGCGTGGCCTTCTCGGCAAGCGGCGACTTCATCGCGTCAGCAAGTCTAGACGGTTGCGTCAAGCTCTGGGACACAGAATCTGGCCGGGAGATCCGATGTCTCAGCGGACATGGGGGCGGTGTGCGATCTGTCGTCATCGCAAATAGTGGCAGACTGCTTGCCAGTGGAGGAGACGACAGGTCAGTTCGACTATGGGACCCCAAGACCGGCCGCGAGTTGAGCAGGCTGTCTGTCACAACGGCTGTTCGGTCACTCGCCTTCTCACGCGACGGCCGCCTACTGGTCTGCGTTTGCGATCAGGGTACTGTCTTCGTGTGGACGTGCCCGAATTGGGTCGAGTCACGCCAACTGACAGAACCTAGTGCTATCTATGCAGCGTTTCGAGAGCCGAACACGAATCTTGTGATAGCTAGCGGCAGCGGCCAAGCACGCATCATTGACGTGCGATCCGGTGAGTCGATCCTAGATCGCAGAGTGCATCCAGGTAGAGTCAATGCCATCGCTGGCAATTCAGGTGGCGCTATTGCGGCTGCAGGGGAGGACGGTAAGATTTGCGTTCTGTCCGCATTCGAATCACGCCCGGAGATCGTTGGCAGCATAGCCGCGACCGCGTGTCTTGCACTTTCAGAGGACGGCCGCAAGGTTGCGTCTGCTTCCGATGGCGAAGGCATGATCCGACTCTGGGATGTCAACCAGAAGGAGGATTTGGCAGATGCCAAGGGGGGCCACGTTAGCGAAGTTACCTGTCTGTCAATTGCGCCGGATGGCAATGCTCTCGCTTCAGGTAGCAAGGACAAGAGCGTCCGGCTCTGGAATCTAGCCTCAGGTGAGTGTCGACTTGTCGTGAGGGGCCACGAAGGACCTGTTCAGGCCGTTGCGTTTTCTCCAGACGGCAGTCATCTGGCCACAACCGCAATGGACAAGACGGTGCGAATCTGGAGCGTTGCAGACGGGCAACAGATCTCGGCGCTGCACTATGAGTGGCCCATCAGTTCCCTAGCATTCACAGCCGACGGCAATCAACTGCTGTGTGGTGGAGCGGCGGGAGTCCTATACTCGTATGAAGTTGGAAGCTATCAAGAGGTTAAGAGTTTGCAAGCCGGCGCAGCGATCTTGGCGCTTGGTGTTTCACGTGACGATCAGTTCACGGCCGTCGGTACGCTGGATAGCTCTTTGAATGCCGGGCTTGAACTGTGGCAGCGGCAGACAGGAAGACTCATAGCGCGTATACCCCTCGAAGGGTGCCAAGTTCGATCACTAGTGTTCACGCCAGACAACAGAACGGTAATTGCTGTGAGCGGGGAATTCGTTCGAGGCTGGCGCACCGCTACAGCACGAGAAGTGTTCAGCGTGCATGAGCCAACTGCATCGGCGCTAAGTCTCTCTCAAGACGGCCGCGTTCTCGCCATAGGTTGCCAACGTGGAGTCGTCCGCCTTGTTGAGCTGCTTACCGCCTCTACCATCGATCAGATCCAGCTGCATGACGGGCGTGTCGCTGCAGTGGCGTTCTCGCGGCGAGGCTTCATGGCCACCGGTGGTGCAGATACAACAATCGCGATACTGTATGATCAATGGCCGAGGGCAACGCCGGACGGTCGCAAGCGTTCAGATGTAGCGCGACTTCTGACGGAACTCGCGAGTCCCGATGCGCACGTCGGATTCGCTGCCATTCGCGAGTTCATGTCGGCAGCTAATTCCGTCGCACTACTGGACTCCTGTGTCCTCGCTGCGCGCACTATTGACCTAAGCGTTCAGCAGTTGACTCTGAGGTTGGACGACGACGACCTTGCGATACGAGAGGAGGCCAGTCGCGAACTCCAGAGGCTGGGGGAGACTGCCGAACCGGCGCTCTGCAAAGCACTCGATACTCCATGCGGCTCCGAGGCGCGTGCCCGCATGCAGGAACTGTTGGATGCTCTAGACAAGCCCACGGTCGGGGACTCCGGAGCGCTCCGTGCGCATCGCGCAATCCAGTTGCTGGAACTTACAAACAGCCCTGAAGCAAGGCAGTTGCTTGAGAAGATTGCAGCGACTGCCCCAACTAGACGCGAGAGAAAGACCGCAGCCGCTGCACACGCTCGCTGCTTAGGGAAATGAAGAGCCGATTCCTATAGTTGTGCGAGGTTAGTCGTCGCTTGGTTTCAGGATCTTGAGGTCTATGGCAGACGGCTCATTCTTCTTCTTGGACTTGAGCTTCCAAGTGCCGCCCTTCATTCTTTTGAACACCTCGGGGAGTCCATCGTGGAGCGTTTGCAGTCGCTGGATGAGATCAGTACGCACCTTGTCGGCGCCAACATCTTGGATCTGAAGAGTGATCCCCGCGACCGGGCTGCCGTTCTCGAGGATATTCAGCAACTCACTCCAGAATTTCGCCACGCCAGGCGCACTGGATGCGGCCAACAAGAATGAGGATGCGTCCGGGCTGCTCAGGTCTTGAACGTACTGCTCGATCTCATCGAGCTTGTTAGCGATCTCGTTGGCCGTGCTACGAATTCTATCCCGGTTGGCATTGGTGCGGTTCGCCTCCGGCAGAGTGAAGAACTGATTTGCAAGGTTAAGCAGAACGCGTTCAACCAGAGGCGTCTGCCCGGGATCGCCGATGCTGAGCTGGACCTCGCAATGTCTCTTCTCGTGGGCTGTTATGACAGCCATGTCGCCAGCGTCTAGATCCAGTTTTGCGCGCCCGGTAATCGCTGTGCCGTATGGAGGATACATCTCGACTTGAAACTCGTTGAGCCCGTCCTTCTTCTTGATGCTGGGACTCCCGAAGGTGAGACCGTATGCCCGGCTCAGCCTCTGGATCATGTTTGCAGGCGGGTCTGCCGTGTATAGGAGGCGCAGTTTCCTTGTTTGTCCGGCGACTTGATACTCGTTACCGAGGTTGTTGGTTCCCATCAACTCACTGAATCTGGTGCGTATCTCCTGAGTGACAGGTATGAACTTGTTTTGCTCAGGGTTTTGTCCACTTGGCTCGTTCGAGAAATAGAACGCTACACTGTCATTCAGAGCACTGTCCGTATCGGGTGGAGCGGTGGCCCCGTCCAGATTCCTGCTGGTACCAGCCGAGACGAGGAATTCAACCGTAATCTCGGGGTTGCCTGCTGGTTTGGCCTTCAGCCGGAGCTTCACGCGACGATTAGTATGATCTCTCGCAATCTTAATCCTGATCGGAGCCGTTTTCGAGCCAACGGCGTCTAGATCCTGATTGTCCTTATTGAAGTCAACTAGCATGACTTTCCGCTTTGCGTTCTTAAGTGGTCCACCAGTAACACTGCCAGAAACTGTCTCAAGCGTCCACGTCACGTCCCCTGCGCCGGCCTCCGGGATCCCAAACACTACTTCGGTACCGTTCTCAGGGACCAAGTGGGTGCGCTCGATGCGCAGCTCACCAGCTTGGGGTTGCTTAAACACCTGTCCAGAAGCCGACATCTCCAGAGTAACGAGCCCTCCCTCAACCATCTGGAGGGCTTGTACTGCGCCTAGCGATGGCACAGGCTCGCCAGTAACTAGGAGCTTCGTTGTCGCAGCCAGCGGAACTCCCGCGGGCAAGCGGAACTTGGCGAATCGGCCATCCACTTCCTGCTGCCCCGAGACTGCCTCGAGACCCACGTCGTTCAGAGACGCGGCACCGAGGCCATCTGGCAGATCGATCACAGTGCCGCCGGAATCTCTCGATGTGAGATTGGCAGAGACGCCACCTCCGAAGTTCACTGGCAGCCGTGCCTCGATGAGAAACTGGGTGTCGCCTGCCGTTGGATCTTCAGATGTGGGCAGAAAATCGATCCGGTGGGGTGAATCAGCTTTCGTGACGAAATCGCACTCGGGCGGCCCAACAGCGAATATGTCGAACACTGCTTGGATCTCCGGATTGGTCGGCTTGACGCCGATCAGCATAGGGAAGTCGGAACTCGTCGGTTTGAAAGTGATGCTGCCGACGCCGGAGTACATTATGGAGGAGACCGGATTACCGCACGCATCGGTGAGCGTTTCGAATATCACGCCCTGAAACTCACCATGTCCCTCCAATATGATGAACGCGGCCGCACTGGCATCCTCTCCTGTTAGGTCGACGATCCGGAACGGCTTCCCCAGCGACTGATTCGCGACGCCTACCTGCCCCTGCCCGGGGTCCGCTGGGTAGATTTTCGCCAAGCGGCCGGACTCGGGCCCAGCTTCGGCTAGGACCCCGGCAGACACATCGACCTTGAGAGGTTCGAAGCTCGAATCGAGAAAGGCTGGGGCTTCAAAGCGAAGTGTGAGGCTACCAGGAGCCGTCGATGGGCTGATCACGAATGCGAATCCAATGGTACCATCGCTCTTGGTCACCCCTCGGCGAGGCACGAAGTAACCGAGACCTGAGTCCTCGCCAACTGGGGTGCCGTTGAAAGCATGGATCTTTGGCTGGACAAGATACCCACCCAGAGGCGCGCCATTCGGCTTTTTCAGCCGCATCTTGAAGACGCGGGGCAGCGCACTTCCAGCGAACTCAGCCACAGAGGAAACTGAGTTGCATGGACTCGGTTGGGTTATGTCCTCGAATACCCCTTGAATGGCAGTGACTGTGAACTGGATGAATGTTGGCTCTACGACTTGGGGGATTACTGCAGTGATCTGCTCCGTGCCGGGCATAGGTCCTAGGACATACCGGGCTTCGGCTACGCCCATGTCATTGGTTAGGGTGCGGAGCGTTTGCCCCGTAGGGAACTTGCCTGTCCCGCTGGAGACATGGAATGCGACCTGGATGTTCGGCACAGGCATACTTGGCATTGCGGTGTTGAAGACTCGCACGGACAGCGGCTGCGCGAGTACCGTTGATGTCACACCGCTTTGTGAGTTGCCTCCGACGATTTCAATCCCCAGCGCCGGAGGGCCCAACCATTCGGCGAATTGCTGAGCCGCCAATATGTCAGCGAGGATTGGATCGATGGCGCCGACGGCAACGTGGACCGTGGCAGAGCCTGTCAGCCCCGATCCGTTCGAGATCGACAGCGTGAGATCGATCTCTCCAACGGGCAACTGGGTGAACGGGATAGTCCCGCTGACAGTCATCGTGTTTAAGACGGGGTCAAAGGATTGTGCAAGGTAGGAAGTGAGAGTAATGCTCTGCGAGCTCGAAGCCGCAATCAACGACACGCTGGCAGGTTGTAGTGGAGATAGCGTATCTGATGCGGAGCCACTGAAATTGAAGTCCGCAGTGATAATCGCGTTTGGAGAAGGATTGGAGATGCTCACGACGGGTGGTGTCGTATCAAACGGGATTGCGGCATTCCGCAAGGCAATGATCGCGTTCCGAATACCCTTGGCGCCGTTCGAGTTAGGCGGCAGATTCGCGAGCACCGTCAGCAGATGCTGGATGGCCTTGCTCATGGCCTCTTCCGGCGTCTGACCGCCGGGGGGCAGGTGGACTGCCGGTGCCGAGAGGAATCGCACGAAGCGCGAGCCGACGCAGAGCGGCGCGAATGGCTCGCTGGGCACCGAACTACCGGCGATCTCGCGCACGCGTGCGCGAGCATAGGCGGGTGCAAGTGCCTGATCGCCAGTCGACGCCAATCTTCCCAACAGCAATGTGTATTGGGCGCCGAAGCGGTCGCTCCAGCGGTTCGCCCACGCAGAGAACGCGAGGATCTCGGACTCGTCCAGATCATCGGTGTGGGTCTGTGCGAAATTGCGAGCCTGTAGCCGCGCGAAATAGGCGAACAGCGTCGCTTGGGGGGCCGCCTCAGTTGCCCAGGCATCGATGTCCGCCTTCGCCTGCGGCGACAGCGTGAACTGCCGGGCTGCCTGATGGTGGCGGGCTGAGCTACCGAGCATGAGCACCGCGATCAGCGGGCCCATCAAAGCGCCGCCGACTATTCCGGGCAGAGCGCCGGCGCGCCGCTGCTGATTCCACCACCTCGCCAGTCGTTCCCGCATGTTGATCCCCCGACTCGACTCAGTGTCGATACCGCAGAGTGCCCAACTAGGATACACCATGCTTCATGCAAAGGGTTCAATCGCGAGCGAAGGTATCGAGAGGAGTCCAAAGGTGAAGTGCTGGCGCCTCACGAAAGGGCCATGAGCCGGGGGTCGCTCCGCTCGCGCGGAAGCTACGAGAAGAAGTACGCCGACTGCCGCACGGCGCTCAGGTCGAGCGTCCCCGGCGCGGGCGGATCACGGAGCACGACCTCCTTCGGCGCGATGCGCCGGAACTGCTCGATCAGGTGCTCCAGCGTGAACTGCTGATGCATGACGACGAACGTGTCGCGCAGCACCGTGTTCATCAGGTCCACGTCGCAGGCGTGCACCGCGTAGCTGTCGTGGACCATCGAGTAGTCGCGAATCCCGCGCGCGTGAAGCGCCCGCACCGTCAGCATCATGTGCGAGGCGTCGAGCGAGTGGACCACGTTCGCGACAATGCCGTTCTGCTGCGCCACGGAGTCGATCTCGCCTTTCGGGTCGTGCTCGTAGTGGACGAATGAGTGGGCGAGCGTCGGGATGCGCCGCTCCTTGGGCTTGCGGCGCTCCTGCACGACGGGGAGCCCGATCGGCGTCATCCACGCCAGACCCCGGTTCGCCTCCGCCATCAGATCCGCAATCTCCCGAAGCCACGTCATGATCTCGACGGCCTTCACGACGACGGAGCCGATGACGAGCTGGAGCCTAGGCGCGAGCCACTTCGCGGCGATCCCTGCCTTCGGGAAGTGCGTCTTCAGGTTCTCGTCGATGTAGGCAATCAACTGGCGCTTGATGCCGACCTCCGTGACGCCGTACGGAGTCGTCATCGTCGCGGGCTTGACGAGCTTGCGGGTGATCGCGTCTTTGGCCGCCCAGAGCTTCGCGATGGCATCGCCGGCCGCGGCAAGCGGATCGACGATCTCCTCTTTGAGGAGCCGTGCGACCACGCGGTAGATGTCCTCGGGCGCTTGGCCGGGGATCAGGTTCGTCCAGCGCCCGCCCTCCGGGTCACGCCCCAGCGCCGAGAAGTGCTGGAGGCCGTTGCACGTCGCGTCGAGCGCGAGCGGCAGGCATGAGAGATAACCAGGCCCCTCCTTGAGATACCCGACCCACTCCTTCGCCGCCGCCAGGAACCGGAGCGGCTTGTCCGCGTCCTTCCAGAACCGCGCGCCATCGAAGGGCCGCTCGACCGAGTCGACGATCGCGTCCCTATGCTCGTGGACCCACGCGACGCGCTTCTCGTACGGCTCCTTGTCCACTTCGCCGTAGAGGTTGGCGACGTAGACGGCCAGCCAGTGCGTGCCGCGCTCCCCCAGCGGCTTCGGCCGCGCGAACATGAGGAGCGCGCGCCCCTGATCGTCCGCCTGCGGGTGGACGAAGTGCGGCACCGGGTACTCGCGTCCGCGGCGATCCAACTGCGGCGGGAAGTAGAGCGCCGGCTCGTCCTTGAACTTCTTCGCGATCGCGAGCTTCTGCCGGATCACAACAATGTGGCTGATGGCCTGTTCGCCCTCATCCTCCTTGAGTTCTTCCTCGTCCTCGTCGGTCCGGTCCAGGGCCCGATCGTCAAGAAGCTCTTCGAGCTCTACGCGACGGGCAACTACACCGTGCCCAAGATCGAGAAGATCGCGCACGAGATGGGGCTTCGCTACCAGAACAACCGCAAGCCGCTCACCCGCTCCGCGCTCTACACGATGTTCCGTAACCCGCTCTACCACGGCGTCGTGCGTTGGAACGGCCAGGAGCGCCCGGGCAAGCACGAACCCCTCATCACCAAGGACCTGTTCGATCGCGTCCAGCGCATCCTCGGCAACGAGAAGAAGCCGAAGAACCTCAAGTTCGCCTTCCGCGGACTGCCCACGTGCGGCGCCTGCGGCGGCTTCATCACCGCAGAGCGGCATGTGAAATCGCTCGCCGGCGGCAAGCGCGAGTACGTCTACTACCGCTGCACCGGCTGGAAGAACGGCGGGGCCGTCTGCGCCGACAGCTACATCCGCGAGGAGGAGCTGGTCGAGCAGCTGGGGCTGGCGCTCAAGAACCTGAAGATCGACCCGAAGACGCTCGGCGAGATTCAGGTCGCGCTCAAGAAGAGCTACGCCGCCGAGAAGGAGTTCGCGACGCAGCGCTCGACGGTGCTGCGCGCCGAAGAGACGCGGCTCAAGACCCGCATCGACCAGTCGTACAACGACAAGCTCGACGGCCTCATCACCGCGGAGGAGTACGCCGAGAAGGTGAAGCTCTGGCGCGACCGCCTCGCCAAGGTCAAGGCGGAACTCGCCGGCCTCGACGTGGCGCACGAGGTCTACCTCAACGAAGCGTCTCGCATCCTCGACCTGGCGCAACGCGCCTACGACGTCTACCTGGCGCAGCCCGACAACTTCGAGCGGCGCAAGCTGCTCGACGACCTCGTTTCTAAAGTGGTCATCAAGGACAAGAGGGCCCTTTCGAACCTCAAGGAACCGTTCGAAACCCTGGCGAAGCTGGCGTCCGCGGCCACTTCGGGGGGTGACGATCAACGGTGGTACCCCCAGCCGGATTCGAACCGGCGTTGGCGACGTGAAAAGCCGCTGTCCTAGCCTGGCCTATTCACGCGCCGTGAGAACGAAAAGAGCGGAATGGCCCGCGGTTTGCTCCAAACAGGCTGTCAGACACGTTTGGAGAGACCATCATGAGCCAGTCCGCTGCGACAAAGTG
>Ga0187892_10011193_pt1 | contig 11090 bp, 8 predicted proteins | sample MA1701073metaG_FD_139345 | JGI IMG/M metagenome (GOLD analysis project Ga0187892, IMG submission 139345) | Bio-ooze microbial communities from a basaltic lava cave in the Kipuka Kanohina Cave System on the Island of Hawaii, USA - MA170107-3 metaG ... | reverse complement strand
CGCCTCGCGCGCCCTGGGGCCTTCAGACGGCAGACGGTCCTCGATCAACTCAATTCCGAACGGTTCGTCGATTAAGTACCGGCTCAGGTCTATGCCACCTTGCTCGATCAGGGGCAGTATCTCCGCTCGGTTCGCACCATGTATCGCATCCTGGACCAACATGATCAAGTCCGAGAACGGCGTAACCAGCTCAGTCGCCCGGCTTTTCAAAAGCCAGAGCTGCTGGCCACCGGTCCCAATCAGGCATGGTCTTGTGACATCACCAAATTAACGAGTCCGGCCAAGTGGACTTACTTCTACCTCTACGTCATCCCGGACATCTTCAGCCGTTATGCTGTCGGCTGGAGGGTTGCCAGCCGGGAGAGTGCAACTCTGGCTCAAAAGCTGATCCGGGAGACCTGCCAGAAACAAGGCATTGCTCCCGGCCAACTGACCGTTCAGGCCGACTGGGGATCGTCGATGACTTCCAGGCCGGTGGCCTGTTACTGGCCGACTTGGGCGTCAGCAAAACCCACAGCCAACCTTACACCTCCAACGACAATCCGTTCTCCGAGTCCCACTTCAAAACGCTCAAGTACCGGCCTGAGTTCCCAGATCGTTTTGGTTGCATCCAGGCCGCCCGAAGTTTCTGTCAACGGTTCTTCTCCTGGTACAACACCGAGCATCATCATTCAGGCCTTGGCTGGTTGACTTCCCAGGTTGTTCATTACGGCCAGGCTGCGGCCGTGTTGGCCTCCCGGCAGAAAGCTCTTGAATCAGGCTTTCCAAATCACTCCGGAACGCTTCGTTCGCAAACCGCCGCAGCCACCCAGACTGCTCGACGAAGTCTGGATCAACCCTCCAGTCCGCGAGGAGCCAGAGTGATCGATCGATCGCTAAATTCTCCCGGCAGGTGTCGAAATCATTGACACGCTCCGCCTTCCAACGGTCCTAACAGAGAGTTGTTTCACTAGAATTGAGCACATGTTATTACTCTTCCCACTAGTGGGAAATTTTTTTCTCTTTTTATGCTAGAGCCGACACACGTGGCCATTGATCACACGCTTATGCATGTCATTCGAAACCATACGAGGTAGGTCCTCCCTCCTTTATTTCGGTCTTGACGTTATATTTGGCTTGCTAAATGCAGGATAGATCATCTGATTCTGCGCTCCGACTTGATCTCCTTCTCATTTGGGCAGCAAGCGAGGTACACCAGTATCATGCCCTCAATCGTCAAAGAGCCTATACGAGTCCTGCTCATCGACAATGACCTGGTAGTTCGTGCGGGTCTCCGCATGTTGATTCAAAGCTGGCGGCGCATGGAGATAGTCGGCGAGGCCCGGACGCCCGCCGAGGCTCTTGCCATCATTTCCCGGGAGACCCCAGATATCATTTTGTTGGAACTGGATCTGGGTGAAGCTGGCATTGGTCTGGACCTTCTCCCCGAGTTGCTTTCGGTCGGCAAGGCGCACATAATTATTCTGACGAGCGTGCACGACCCCGAGGCGCATTACCGCGCCATGCGTCTGGGCGCCATGGGTTTGGTGCTCAAAGATCAATCTGCTGAAGTGCTCCACAAAGCCATCTTGAAGGTCCATGCTGGCGAGGCTTGGCTAGACCCGAAGTTGATGAGGAGCGTCATCACTCGGATGTCGCGAGCGGGCGGAAGCAAGAAAAGCGACCACGTCACCGCCATGATAGCCTCACTTACGAAACGAGAGCACGAGGTAGTCGCCCTGGTTGGAGAGGGACTTAAAAACAAGGACATTGCCAGACGTTTGTTTATCAGTGAGACCACGGTCCGACACCATCTCACATCAATCTTCAGCAAGCTGGAAGTCTCTGACCGGCTCGAGCTTCTAGTCTTTCTCTATAGGCACAAACTCGTCAAACTGTCCCATTAGCCTTCTTCAGTCCTCATACCATACGCAGGGAATCCATGCTAGAAGACAAGCGAAGTTGCTCAGGAACGACTTTTCGGAGTCGCGACCGCGATCTCTACTCCTTTCCTGGCCCCTGCCTGCCCCTCATTACTGGCACAGAAGCACTAGTGTCCCAACGTTGAAGCAGCTTGATTCATTAAGAGATTGATCACGAGACCATTACAAACCCGATTCGATTTTTCGATTTGAAATTGTTTCGAGACCCTCAGAATCTTCTTGAGCATTTCAGGGATGCCTTCTTGACAACTAACGTTGGGACAGTAGTGGTACAGAAGATGATTTCAATACGGCATCAACGGCCATTTCAAGCCAGAAAAAAATAGCACTAATAGGCCAAAAAAAATGGGCGTAATTTCCGTTGTAACCCTCCAACGAGCCACATAGTCTTCACGCCTCAATGTGGGAAACACATAATTGTGTTCGTTGAGTCCTCCATGCTCGCTCTGCTCTCAGAGTCTCTGTGAAGCGAAGACTTGGGAGTATTTGGGCGGTAGCATGCGTCAAGATAAAACAACTAAACCTCCCCAAAGGGCCTATTGAGCGATTACAACGGACCGGAGCGCCGGCACAAGGCTCGGATCTACGAGCCTTTCCCTGTTAAGGTGCGCGGCGTGGAGAGACAGGGCCAGGCATTTGAGGAGGATACGCTAGTCGAAAACCTCAGTGCCAGTGGAGTTTACCTGCATCTGCCTCTGAACGTTGAGCAGGGCGCAAAGCTATTCTTAGTTATCCAGTTCTTAGGTGCCCAAAGTAGCGACGGAATAGTGGCACGCGTGGCGGTAAGAGGCGTAGTGATGCGCGTCGAGCCAAAAGCTGACGGCAGCTACGGGCTGGCCGTAGCAATTTGGCATCACCGATTTCTATGAAGCTTGATCGTAGTGGCTTCCAGAAGGAAGCGACGGAATTATGGGCGGACAGGAAAGCAGCGCCTCTGTTTTCCCGCCGGTAAACGGGAAGAAGCATGGTTTTCTGGCCCGCCCGCCAATTCTAGAAGAAAAACGTATCTTGTCTTCTAAGGTCAAAAAAGTCTTCCCTTAACACAATAACTTTCCAGACCACATCAACTGATTTCGTGTGAAAGGTCCTGGCTTCGCAAGGTTCCATCAAAGTTCTTAATTCCAAGGGTACGTTGCATCGCGTCCGAGTCTCCTCTGCGAAGATTCATTCTTTTTCGAGATTGATATAGATATAGATATTCTAATGCCTGGGTGAAGGACGGTTCATGAAGAAACTCACCATCTTGATCGTGCATGGAGATGTGGCATTTGGTCGAAATGTAAGAGCTTCTTTGTCTAATCAAAATCTTGAACTCATTGAGTCATATGAAACAAATTCTATTTTCAAATCTATTCAAACCCAAAGGCCGGATCTCATTATCATAGCCCCCTGTAGGGCTCAAGGCTGTGAGGGGCTCGACATGGCGCAGAAGATCCGCCAGTTGGATAGACGGTCTCCTATCATATTAATCGCACCGGACAGCACAGAAGAACTAGCCATTGCCGCCCTGAGAGCAGGTGTCAATGACTATCTCAGAGAACCCTTCTCCATGGAAGAATTGGCCCTGTCGGTCCGCCGATGCCTCAGCAGCCTTCCTGACGCTCAACCCGGGGCAGAACCTCTAGCCGCTCCTTCGAGCTTCCTCGGTAGTGAGCGCATGGTTGGTGAAAGCTTGCTGGTGCGAGAAATTAAAGCTTACATCAGCAATGTTGCGGCAACTGACAGTAATGTGCTCATTACAGGAGAAACCGGCACAGGCAAGGAACTGGTGGCAGAGTTGGTACACCGGAACAGCCCAAGATCCCAGAACGCTTTTGTCTGCGTCAACTGTGCTGCCATTCCCAATGAGCTTTTGGAAAGTGAACTGTTCGGATACGAAAAAGGAGCCTTCACCGGGGCACGCTCCTCAAATGCGGGTAAGCTTAAGCATGCCGAGGGTGGAACGGTTTTTTTTGACGAAATTGGTGACATGAGCCCTTATGCACAGGCCAAGATCCTGAGAGCCATTGAGAGCAAAAGGGTATATCGCTTAGGTGGAAGCCGCAGCATTGCTTTGGACATAAGGGTTATCGCTGCTACCAACCAGGATCTGGAAGCGAGCGTAGCAGAGGGTAGATTCAGAAAAGATCTTTATTTTCGGCTCAATGTAGCCAGAATTCATTTGCCGGCGTTGAGAGAGAGGAAAGAGGATATCCAGGGCTTGCTTGAATATTACATTCGCGAATTGAACCGTTTATCCGGTCGAAAGGCTCAAGGTTTCACCGAGGAAGTTTTGGAAAACTTGCTCTGTTACGATTGGCCCGGGAACATTCGAGAACTACGAAACCTCCTTGAAGCCATCTTCGTCACGCTCCCCGAACGAATGATCTCCTTCCAGGATCTTCCTGAGCTATATCGTAGGCGTTTTAGGGATGCGAAAAGTGAGCCCCATGGCGAACTCGACCGTTTACTCTCTGCGCTCTTCTCCACGAACTGGAATAAGAGCATGGCCGCCCAAAAGCTCAATTGGTCCCGAATGACCGTCTATCGGAAGATGGCGAAATATCATCTCGTTACGGGGGCGGAAAAGTTGCTTACGAAAAATGTAACATCCTCTCATCCGATGTGACCGATGTGTAACATGAGAATGTGACAACCAGGCTTTCCTTTTGATTCTGTTGTCTGCCTTAGATAATTCTTTGAGTTAGCAAGCCTCGTTCGTCATTAACACCACCTGCCGTTGTACCGTCTCAGTTCAAAGCGTATCAGTTCCTGCGACACTCCGTTGTTCCCTCATCGAAAGTTGCCCGGCACGAAGGCAAAGGATCACGCTGATTAATCAGTGTGTTGGGGGAAAGGTGTTCTCCGAGACAAAGTTGGAACCAATCATGCTTTAGATTGCAATTTGATTTCTGAGCAACTTACGTCCTCTGCTAGAACCATGGCACAGCTAAGCATCAATGTTGAGAGGTGGTTAATGAACTCATCAAATAAAGGCGCCGAAAATCTCTCTCAATTCGAGGGGCGATACAGCAATTACTTCATGGTCGGCCACAATGCGTTCGAGTTTCTGCTCGATTTTGGCCATTGCTCCCCAGAAAACGAGAATGCGCAGTTTCACACCAGGATCATTGCCAGCCCGAGTTGTGCCAAAGCACTTTTCAAGCTCTTTCACGAGTCCCTCGATCAGTATGAATCAACCTTTGGCGCTATTACTACTAGTGATGGTATGTGAGTAGGAAGAGCCGCGGATGTCCTAGCTTGGCTGATAAGCTGGGAACTTACACGAATTCACTGGGAAGGCGTTTTGCTTCCTCGACCGTTCTTGGCTAATCACTGAGTCATTCAGAGCTTGAGAGCACGACGCCGTTATTCTAATCATTGACTCTAGGGATCCTACCATTGGGACTCACAGGGCGGTAGCTCGTCCGAATTATCTTCTCGGCTGAGGCAAGACTCAAATTTAAGCATCGAGTTGGGATCTTAAAAAGAAAGTCATGGACGGATACTCTCTAGCGCAGGTCGGGATGGAAGCTGGAAATCAACCTTGGCCTTGGTATGCTGTGCATGTGAGATCGCGCTATGAGAAGGCTGTCGCGTCGGTATTGCACAGCAAGGGCTACGAATGCTTTTTGCCTCTTTACAAGTCTCGGCGCCCCTGGTCGGATCGCATTAAGACATTCGTGCTTCCACTCTTTCCAGGTTATCTGTTCTGCCGTTTTGATGTCCTGAAGCGACTACCCATTCTCGTTACGCCAGGGGTGCTCTTTATTGTTGGAACCGGCAAAGCACTTCTTCCCGTCAAAGACAGCGAAATTGCCGCCCTCCAGTCCATTGTAAAATCCGGACTCCAAACTGAGCCCTGGCCCTTTCTGCAGGTGGGGCAAAGGGTTCGAATCGAGCGAGGGTCTCTGAAAGAGGTGGAGGGGATTCTCGTCACTCTGAAGAAGCCCCATCGGCTCGTAGTGTCGGTGATGCTTTTGCAACGCTCTGTAGCGGTTGAGATCGATGAACATTGGGCTAGGCCTGTGGAGCCAGTGCTTCGGCCGGTTGGTTGCCCTGCCGCACCTCCACTAATACAAACGCATTAACTGCTATTTGCTGATGGCCTTCACCTCCTCAAGTCCCCCTTGCAAAGGTGCGACTTGGGGGCTGTGCTGGATTTGGGACATTACATTATTGCGTTTGCGTTAGCCTAGTGGGAAAGGTAGCAGCCTCCAGCTAATCATCAATTCAGTGAGAGAACAAGTCCTGACATGAGCGTAGATCGACGAGCTTTCCTTCTGGCCATGATCCTGTGCCGCAGTTCGCGCGCGGCCCTGGATTGTCAACAGGCCCGTGATAAGATGCTTATCCAGCAACACGCTGCTGGCTCTGATACCAGCCGCTCCACATACATTCCAGGGCCGGACGATGAGATTATTTCCTTACGTTCTGCCGCTAGGGATCCTAACAAAACCTCAGTGTCGCCGAAGTTGACCTCAAGGCCATTCTGGAGGCCAACCACCCGGCCGCAATATCTTGACTCAAACCAACGATCTTATTCCTGGCTCCCGTGCTGAACGGGGATGGGTGTTGGACAGGTGATTTCCCTTACTCGAAAAAATAAGTCGATTCGGAGTGAAAATGAATTAGGTCGCTTGACTAAGGTTCCAGTTCTGGCTTCTATCCCTGAGATATCCATAGACAGACCAGCATCCACGAAGGCCCGCAAACGAAGAAAGCTATTTACATTTCTTACAAGGGTGCGGCAACACAACGTCGATCTTAATTAACTCGGCCTGGTGGCCTTGTACTATGTCTCTATTCTCTAAAAGAGAAGCCGTTCGATCTAACGCCGGATCCCCGTTTCATTTTACGTGTGGAATTAGAGATGAAGGCGAGCAACTCTGAATTCACTCATTCTCGAAGCTTTGGAATTGTCGGACGGTGACAGACTTCTGGCGAGAAGAACACAGACTGCCAGGTTCGATAGCCCGCCCAGAAACGGGGACACCGCGAACGCAACTATCGCAATTCCACCCATAGTGTCTAGTGTGGAAGGACTCACTACGTTTCGGAATCCTTCGACATTTGCGTTCTGCTCGTGGCTGGCTTGAAAGATTATGGCAAATAGAAAATCACACTGAGACACTGAGACAGAAAAAGTACATGAGCAGAATTCACGAGGCTATCCGGCGAGCACAAAATGAGGCACTGTCAAATTCAATCAGAGGGTCGACGACTCCAAAAGAAATTCTGCAAGATGCCAATAGGGAGATTGCGCAACTCCGCCCCATTCTGACGGGGGTCCCTAATGAGTCTCAACACGAACAAACGACTTTGCCGGCTTTCGGCACTCAGGCAAACGCATTTATCGATTTAAGAATCTCTCCTGGTTCGAAATTGGTTTCCATTTTAGCTCCCCATTCTGCCGCCAGCCAACAATACCGCCGTCTAAAGGCCCGACTCCGCCAAATTAAAGAAGGTCGAGTTTTAAAGACTATTCTAGTTACGAGTGCAGCGGCGCTAGAAGGAAAAACCCTTACCGCTGTTAATGTGGCCTTAACTCTTGCTCAGGAGATCGATCAAAAGGTATTGCTAGTTGATGCGGCTTTGGACAATCCCTGCGTCGACAGAGTTCTAGGTATCTCAATAGAGAGGGGATTGACTGACCTGTTAAATGGAACCTTGCCCGCCAGCGAGATCATCCTCAGTACTACGATCTCCAATTTTTACGTCGCGCTTGCAGGACACATCCCGGAGAATCCTAGAGAGCTGTTGAACAAGCCCTCGATGAACCACTTCCTTACTTGGGCAAGGGAGCGATTTGATTGGGTGATTCTGGATTCTGCTCCACTTGCGCAACTAGGGGACGCTCACCCGTTGTGTTCCTCAGTAGACGGCATTTTGCTCGTAGTCCGCTCGCACCAGACACCTGCAGATGTGTTAATGAAGAACGTTTCAATGCTACCAGCGACATGTGTTCTAGGCTCTATTTTTAATGATGTACACAATCTTAAGAAATCCGAGTATTACTATTCTCAATCTTATAAGTTAGATCACAACTAAAGGAAAGTCCTACTCCTTGTTTCATGGGGAGAGGGTTACTTAACGAAAGGGACGCGCACCCAAGACGAATGCATATTACAGTTGTTGGCACTGGCTATGTTGGTTTGGTTTCTGGCGCAGGGTTCGCAGACCTTGGCCTGAACGTCACTTGTATCGATTGTGATGAAGAAAAGATCAGTGATCTGCGGCAAGGTAGGATTCCCATCTACGAAATTGGTCTGGAGGAAATCTTTCGCCGCAATGCAAAAAATAACCGGCTGAAGTTTTCAACAGATCTGAAGTCCGCCGTGCAGCGTTCTCTCGTTATCTTTGTAGCCGTGGGAACTCCCGCGGGACTTACTGGAGACCCAGACTTAGCTCAAGTGGAGGTCGTTGCTCGCTCACTGGCCGAATACATGGACGACTATAAGGTGATCGTCATTAAGAGTACCGTGCCCATAGGAACCGGAAGATGGGTCCGCAAATTGATCGAAGCGAATCAAAAGATAGGAATTAAGTTCGATATTGTTTCTAATCCCGAATTCTTACGAGAAGGCTCGGCCATTGAAGATTTCATGAGGCCTAATCGGGTTGTAATTGGTGCTGACAGTGAGCAGGCAGCTGCCATTGTTAAAGATATCTATCGGCCGCTATACCTCATCGAGACGCCGTTTGTTGTGACCAACTTGGAAACCGCGGAGTTGATCAAGTATGCCTCCAATGCCTTTTTGGCTGCCAAGATCTCTTTCATAAACGAAATGGCAAACCTGTGCGAAAAAGCAGGGGCCGACATTCACCATGTGGCCAGAGCCATGGGCCTAGATAAGCGAATTGGGTCAAAATTCTTACATGCCGGTCCAGGTTTTGGGGGATCCTGTTTTCCCAAAGACATTTTGGCCTTGGCGAAGATGGGTCAAAAATTTGGAAGCCGTTTGAGAATCGTGGAATCTGTTGCTGAAGTTAATAGGATTCAACCCGAGTTAGTCGTTCAGAAGATGGAAAACGCGCTGGAAGGACTGGCCAACAAACGTATTGGGGTTCTGGGATTGTCATTCAAGCCAAATACCGATGACGTCCGGGAGTCTCCTGCAATTTCGATCTGCAAGAGACTGATTGAACATCAGGCTCAGGTTCAAGTCTATGATCCAATTTCGATCCCTAATGCTAAAAAAGTCTTTAACGGCGACAGAATCTCTTATTGTGGCGATTGCTATGAAGCTGCTGCGAACTGTTATGCGTTGCTAATCGCCACCGAATGGAATGAATTCAGAAATATCAATCTAGAAAAGATCAAATCGATGATGAAAAAGCCGATCATCTTTGATTCCAGAAACATCTTCGAACCCGAAAAGATGGAGCGTTTAGGATTCCAGTATTTTGGCACTGGACGGTAGATCATGATTTTATTGCTCGAAGCCGGCCAGACATTGTGCCAAAGTCAATTGTGATTAAAGGTTAAAGGCTCAATGCTTCTCCTGGGGATTAATGCGTATCACGCCGATGCGTCTGCCGCCATCGTGAAAGATGGAACATTACTCGCCGCTGCCGAAGAAGAACGCTTTAATCGAGTTAAACATTCGGGGGGGTTTCCCTATCAGGCGGTAAAGTTTTGCCTGTCTCAAGCGGGGGCCTCTCTGAAGGATGCAGATCACATCGCTGTTGCCCAATCACCCAATTCGCATTGGTTGAGCAACACGGTTACAGTTCAATCAGATCAATTCTTGGTCGGTACTGACCGGCACGACCGTTTTTTGTTGCCTGCCCAAATCAGAAGCATCCCTGGAGAGCTTAAGCAGGCAACTGGAGAGGTTTGCCAGACCACGACCCAGTTTCACGCAGTCCCCCACCATCTTTCGCATTTGGCTGGCGGCTTCCTGATTTCAAGATTCGAACGAGCAGCATTGGCTTCCATTGACTCATTTGCTGATTTCAGTAGTACCATAACCGGCCAGGGCAACAATTGTCAGATCGATTCTTTTGACGTCGCGTTCTTCCCCCATTCCCTCGGCATTTTCTACACTATGATGACCCAGTACCTGGGATTCCTGAACTATGGGGATGAAGGAAAGGTTATGGGTCTGTCAGCTTATGGGCGACCCAGATTCCTGGGCAAGCTGCAGAAACTCATTCACTATGATCATTGCAAGGGATTCAAGCTCGACTTAGATTATTTCACACACCACAAGAACGGGTTCCGAACCACCTGGCATTCTGCAGAGCCATTCATGCAGAAGTTATTCTCGCCCAAGATGGTGGAAGAGTTTGGCCCGGCTCGGGCTCCAGGAGAAGAGATCAGTGAGTTTCACTGTGATATGGCCGCCTCCTTACAAGCTTGTCTGGAAGAAAATGCATTTCGTCTTCTTCATAATCTTTTCGCCCGTTCCGGTTCAACCAACTGCGTTCTGGCGGGCGGAGTGGCGCTCAACAGTGTGCTGAATACAAAGATACCTGAATGCACGCCATTCGACGAAATTTATATCCCTCCTGCGGTGGGAGACTCAGGCACGGCCTTAGGTGCTGCCTATTATGTCTACAACACGGTGATAGGAAAACCACGTTCCTTTGAGTTGGAACATCCCTTCTGGGGCCCCGAGTTTACGGATCGAGAATGTAAGGCGGCTCTGGACTCCTACGGCTTGGCTTATCGAGAAATTGAGGTAGTTACCCAAGTTGCGGCCGAATTAATTGCTTCAGGCAATATTATCGGCTGGTTTCAGGGGAAGATGGAGTTTGGTCCTCGCGCTTTGGGAAATCGAAGCATCTTGGCCGATCCACGCTCAAATTTAGCCAAATCAAGAATTAATCATTCCATCAAACTTAGAGAAGAGTTTCGCCCTTTGGCGGCTTCCATTTTGGCCGACAGGATGGCCGACATCTTTCAGCACCCAGGCCATTCGCCGTACATGTCGGAAGTATTCACCCTTAGGGAGGACAAGAAACACCTCTTTCCAGCCGTCAGCCACATCGATGGTACGACGCGCCTCCAGACCGTCATCCGGGAAGGCAATCCGCTTTTTTGGGATCTGATCAATGAGTTTGATAAGTTAACTCATGTTCCGATGTTACTGAATACATCGTTTAATCAGCAGGAGCCGATTGTCTGCACCCCAGAAGATGCTATTCGATGTTATCTATCCTCCAACCTAGATGCCCTGTTCT
>Ga0187892_10011192_pt1 | contig 11091 bp, 8 predicted proteins | sample MA1701073metaG_FD_139345 | JGI IMG/M metagenome (GOLD analysis project Ga0187892, IMG submission 139345) | Bio-ooze microbial communities from a basaltic lava cave in the Kipuka Kanohina Cave System on the Island of Hawaii, USA - MA170107-3 metaG ... | reverse complement strand
GCTCGAATTCGACCGAATTCTCGAAACTAGCGCTTTTCCTGGAACGGTCATTTGAACCGCGAAAACAGCCCCCAAATCGCAAATTCTTGTCGGAAATTCACTTCTTAAGTTGACAGGCATGTCTAATTGGACGTTCCGGAGGGTAGGGACCTTAGTTCCGGAACGGACCGCGGGGCGCGCGGCGTTGAACTGGACCCGGGGATGCCGCTACAATGCCGGCATCATGAGAGCGCAGGAGATCCAGGCGCACATGCGCAAACGCCCGTTCGTGCCGATTCGAGTCTTCCTCTCGGACGGTTCGTCGCACGACGTCCGCCACCCGGAGTTCATGCTCGTGATGCAAAGGGAGGTCATTATCGGGATTCTGCCCGTCGGGGCCGAGATCCCCGAGCACGCCGTCTACATCGATCCCGTTCACATCACCCGAATCGAGCCCATCGACGGGAAGAGGGGCCGCGCCAAATCCCGAAAGGGCCGCGGGTAAGCGTCGGTCATTGCAAGGTCCGTCCAGCTGAAGACGTCGAAAGGGCCGCCGACCAGGCCATCGCGCGTTCGGCGAAGCTGGCGCTGTTCGTGTCGAGGCTCAAGGCCCCCCGTCAGGGTCGGTAGCTGCAGCCGCCGGGAGGGACGACCTGACCGCCGCGGGCGATCTGGAGGGCGACCCCCAGGGGAAACGGCTTCAACACGAGATGGTACGGCTGTTCCCGGCCCTCCCCTCTGAAGGGATTGACCGCGATGCCGGTATACGATCCCAGTGCGACCACGTCGAAACGCGTGAACGCTTTCTTCTTCACCTCGTATCTCAGGTGCCCGAGGAGCCTCGCCTCGTAGCGGGGAGCCGCGCTCGGGTCGGAATTGACGCAGGGAAGATCGCGGAGCCATCGCCCGTGAATCGCTTTCGGGACCGGCGCCCTCGCCGGTTGAGCGAGAAGGACGGACCCTTCCAGTCGAAGCCGGAGCCCCGCGGGGGTGACCTCCTCCACCTTCAAGCCCAGCTGCAGGGACCGCACGTCGGCCGGCTCCCACCCCACCGGCTGGTTGGCCGAGCAATCCGTGAGGATGTCGCGGACGAGCCGATCCGCAAGGAGCGCGGGGAACTGGAACTGATCTCCCTTCTTGAGAGCCGCGGGGATCAGTGAATTCCACTCCGCCTCGCCGAACCAGACGTAGTCGTGGCCCGGCTCGTAGGGGACCCCGCCGCCGCCGAAGGCCTCGTGGAAAACCTTCCGACGCCGCACGCCGGCCGCGCCGTCCTCCTCCAGCATTCTTTGGTAGGCCTTGAGGACCAGCGCTCCCGGCGGCGGAGCGGGCACCTTGGGGTCCGCCTTCCTCTCGTTCACCTTGACGGCGCCCGGCTTGCGTTCCTCCGCCGGGAGCCTGACCCACTTGTCCCACGCGCCGGCCGCCGAACAATCCCTCCAGTAATGATCCGAACCGGCGTCGGAGCAAAGGAGCTTGCCCGCCGCCGTCAGTCCGTGCAGGCGCCCGCTCGCCATGGTGAACTTTCCCGATTCAGCGATCCGCCGGAAGAAGTCGCCCTCGGCGTCCTGGCGGTAGTAGGCGACCTTGAGGTCCACGGCGACGGGGATGAACTTCTCGGCAAGGATCTTCGCGTTCTCTTCCCACGCGTACCCCGACCCGGTGCCGATGCTGGAACCTCAGGGGAACCCCAGGGGGTGCCCTTCTCCCGTCCAAAGAAACAGCGGCTTGCCCTCCGCCGCCGCCTTCCTCCGAGCTTCCCAAAGGCTCGTCATCCAGGGAATCTCCTCGAACCCCCACGGCTTCGGGCGGATCAGCTTGAGCATCGATTCGAAGTGTTCGTCACGGATGCCGCCCTTCCCGATCTCGCGCCAGCGGGCCAGGCTCTCGCCTTCCTGGACGAGCATGAGGAGTGCCGCGATCATGCGCATGGGATCATCCTTTCTATTTGTCCCGGCGGAAGGGGTCCACCGTCGCCACGTCGACGAGCGGCCGCGTGGCGCGCCTGAGAAAGAGGATCGCAAAGCAGGTGCCGTCCTCCTCCGCCCCTCCCCAGGAGCCGTCGGCCTTCTGCGCCTCGAGCAGCACCTTCGCCCCCTGGGGATACCATTCGTGCCCGCCGAAGTGCTCCGTCCCGTAGAGGATCCCCGCGCGCTCCAGCGCGTAGAGGTAGTAGTAATAGTGTCCGCGGCCGTTCGTCTGCCCGGAGTGCTCGCAGGGGCCGGGGTTGTACGTCACTGAGAAGTTCTTGGCCAGCCAGCGCAACCCCTCCTGGACGTCCTTGTCCGCCTGCCAGCCGTTCTTCCCGCTCTTGATGTAGTCCAGGATCACCAGCCCGCCCACCCCTCCGGCCGTCATCGACCCGTACGGCGCGTACGGCTCATGCCGCCCGTGGTAGCACCAGCCCCCGGTCGTGACCCCGCCCTCGTTCGACCTTTCATCCATCTGCGAGTCGCGCCACCACTTCATGGCGCGGTCGACGACCTCCGGGGGAAGCAGGATGCCCGCGTCGTGGCACGCCCGCAACCCCAGGGCCGCGTACTGCGTGTTCGAGTTGTCGTTGGGAATCCCGTCCCGCTTCTTCGTGATCTTGATCGTCTGCTTCACTTCGGGCTTGGGGCGCAAGCCGGGCGGGACGGCCGGGTCGCGCTTCTTCGCGCCGCCCCCGCCGCCCTTGCTCGACGACGTCGTGGCCACGTCCTTCCGGGCGCTCCCGGTCGGCACGTCTTCCAGGAACGGCGTCGGGGCGCCGTACCCCCAGACCCCCTCCGACTCGTTGTCCACCAGGAACTGCGCGCACTGGGCGATCCGCCGCTGGTACTTCACGCGGTCCAGCTCCTCCAGGACCATCGCCTGAAGCGAGACGCAGTAGGTGGCCTCGAGCTTTCGGTCGAGCATGTCCTTGAGGAGCTTCTGAAAGTCCGGATCGCTTTCCGGGACGCCCGCATGGACGAACGTCCAGAGGACCAGCTCCGTCCACTGCACCGTCGTCCCCTGCTTCGGGAACCTCTGCAGGTAGGCGGGCAGGTTGGCTTTGAGGTACTCCACCCCCTTGGCGATCGCCGCGTCGACCTTCTTCTGGTCCACCTTGGGGTGCGCCTGGACGGGCTCCTTCTTCTTCCGATCCTGCTCACCCGCGGCCACGAGAAAACAAACGGTCACCAGAAATCGCACGTCGTCCTCCCGCCCGGCGCCCCAGCCGGGCCAAAAGAGCCAAGGCAATCCCTTCAAGACCGGTCGCGCCGCACCCGCTGCCGTCGCCCCCTCCCCCGCCGCCCCGCGAGCCGGGGGTCCCTCCCTCCGACGCGACGGGCGGCTGGCCTCCCGGCGCCCCCGCCAGGACCGCCGTCGCCGACACCGTCACCGCGTTCGACGTGGCGACGGAAGTGTACCCGTCATCGAGGAAGTACCGGAACTCGTACGTCCCCGGCGAGGACGGCGCCTCGACGACGAAGCTCCCGCTCGGGGCGCCGCCGGTGTACCTCCACCAGAGAAAGGAAGTCGCGGCCGCTCCCTCGGCATAGAGGCCGATCCAATCCAGAGTAGAACTCCCGGCCGGCGCCTGCCAGCTCACCGTCATTCCGCCCCCGGGGGCCACTTCGCCGGGACTGGCCATGAGCGTGTGAGCCCCCGAGCCGGTCACGGTCACCGCGTTGCTGACCGCCACCGAAGTGAAGCCGTCGTTCAGGAGGTACCGGAACTCGTAGGTCCCCGGCGTCGTCGGCGCGGCCAAGCCCAGACTGCCGCCCGTCGCCCCGCCCGTGTACTGCCACCACAAGTACTCGGTGTTCGCGGTCCCCGCGGCGTAGAGCCCGACCCAGTCGCGAGGCGCCGTTTGCCCGGCCGGCGCGGTCCAGCTCACCGTCAGGCTTTCACCGGCCGCGACCGAATCGGGATCGGCCGAAACCGTATACGACCCTCCGCCATTCGAGACCGTGACGGCGTTGCTGGTCGCCACCGACGTATACCCGTCGTTCAGGAGGTACCGGAACTCGTAGGTCCCCGGCGTCGTCGGCGCCGCCAGGCCCAGACTGCCGCTCGTCGACCCGCCCGTGTATTCCCACCACAGGTACTGCGTGTTCGACGCGCCCGCCGCGTAGAGCCCGACCCAGTCCGTCGGCGAAGTCTGCCCCGCGGGGGCGGTCCAGCTCACCGTCAGGCTCCCGCCCGGCGAAACGGTCGCGGGGGCGGCCGCCAGCGTGAACGTCCCCGTGCCCCCGTTCGAGACGTTCACGGTCCGCGTCACGGGAGCCGACGTGTTGGCGGGCGAGGCCCCGTCCCTGGCCCGGACGTGGATCGAATGCGACCCGTTCGAGAGCGAAGTCGTGTCGATCGAGAAGCTCCACGAGTTTGTCCCCGAGGCGAGGGTCCAGGCGCCGGCCGTCGAGTCGATCTGGTACTCCACGCGGGCCACGCCCGAGGCGTCCGAGGCCGTGCCCCCGACCGCCAGCGTTCCGCTGACCGTCTGGCCGTTCGTCGCCGGATTCGTGATCGAGACGACCGGCGGGTCGGTGTCCGGCCCGCCGCCGCCCGAGTTCAGGTAGAGCACCGTGGGAGTGAAGGGCGGGTTCAGCGTTCGCCGCGCGCCGCCCTGGACCGTCCCCGCGGGAGCCGCCGTCCCCGCGTCCAGATTCCACCACTCCGCCGAAAAGCTGCCGCCCGCCCCCGACAGATCCAGGTCGATCGCCGACCCGCCCATCGAAAGGACGATGTATTCCGCCCCCGGGCGCGCCATCGCGAACTTGCCGCTCCCGCCGCCGACCACCAGGTCGTTCCGGACGACCATCCGATGGTAGGCCTGAACGCGCGCCATGAGCTGGGCCTGCGCCTTTCCGAGATCGTTCCACCAGTTGATCTGGCCGACCTGCCCCCAGAAATTGTTGCACATCATCGTGAACCCGCCGCCCTGGAGGGTGACCCCCCACATCACCTCGCGGACCGCGTCGTAGAGCGACGACGGCGGGTCGTAGAACCATTCCTCGGCCCAGAAGAGGATCGGGCGCCCGGCGTTCCGGGAAGCCGCCTGGTTGTCGAGGACGATGCCGCTCGCCTCGGCGGCGGTGGAGATGATGTTGGGAGGAATGGACTGGCTGGAGTAGACGTCGAGGTCCGGCACGCCGGGCCAGAGGTTATTGAGCCCGTCGTGAACGGCGATCAGGTGGTCGTAGGGGTCCTCGGCCTTGACGAAGGCCGAGCGGCTCCAGATCCAGGTGCCGCTGCGGGACTCGGAAACCTCCAGGCACAGGTTCCAGACGACGTTCTCAAACGCCGCGAACCGGGCGATGAGATAGCGGAAGTAGAGATCCTCTTCGGCGCTGTCCTCGCCCGGGAGGATCACTTGCGAATCATCGGAGTAGAACCAAAGGTAGGCGACGATTCCGCGGTCCTTCATCCGCTGAAAGACTTCCTCCCAGGCCCTCAGGCGCGTCAGGTTAAAGCGGCTGTGGTTCACGGAAAAGCCGGAGCCCGTCCAGGGGTGCACGATGTTCGTGTCGGCGTTCACCATGCAGAGGATGATCTTGTTCACCGAGACGGACGCCATGCTCTCGATGAACTGCAGCCGGCTCGCCTGGCTCCAGTCGTCGGAGAGAAGAAAAAACGCCGTCTCTCCGTTGGGCACGTAGGCGGTCCCGTCCGAGTAGGCCGCCAGGTGCGGGTTGAAGGCGCTCTGCTGGACGGGTCCCTTCCGGGAGGAGCCGACGCACGTAAAGCTCCCGGTCCTGCCGCTGAGCTGGGCGTCGTTGGACGAAGTCTGGTATGAGTGGGTGCCGAGTTTTCGCGGCATGAGGCGGAGCTTCCACGTGTTGCCGCCGTCGTGGAATCCACGGGCGGCAAAAGTGGCACCGTCCGGCTCGGTGACTTGGGCGGTGAAGTTCACGTCCACGAACGGATTCCCATACGTGTTGGGTGTCGTAAAGGAGATCTCGAGCATGTCGAAGCGTCCGACTTGGGCGGCCTGCGGGACCGCCCGGGCGCCTGAGCCGGCCACGAGCACCAGGAGCACGGTGCCCGCGAACCCCGCGGGGCGCCTCTCGGGATAGACCATGACCGTTCCTCCTTTTTAGTGAGGGAGACACGCGGAGCTGTCAGCGGACCGGAAAGACTTCGACCCGCCGGAAGATCGGAAGTTCCTCCTGCTCCAGGCGCCGGAGCGGCGCAAGGTGGACGGGATGCGTGTGCGCGCCGATCGCCAGGCGGCCCGCGAGCGGAACGTGGTACGCCGGATCGTTGTCGGCGAACCGATAGTGCCATTCCCGCGGCTCCGGCGCGGCGGCGGACCACCTCCGGGCCGAGAGCAGATAGCCTCGCTCCGCCGGTTCCACGCGGATGCGGGCTCGAACCCTTCCCGGGGGGACCGCGGGGAGCGGCAGGTAGGACATGTCGTTCGAATACGTGCGCGCAGCGCCTCTCTTCTCAGGCATGAGCGACAGCTCCCCGCCCAGGAAGTTCTTGATGACCCCGATTGACTGCCACTCGAAGCCCCACCGGTAGAGGCCGCGCGACCCGGGGCTCCAGCCGTGGTAGACGTAGAAGTTGCTTCCCTTTGGGAGGTCGATCTCGAGGACAGTTTCGGTCGCCTGCCACGCCGGGTCGCCGAACGAGGCGACGACGAAGCGCTCGTCGCTCGACCGGGGCCTCAGGCCGGGCCGGCCGTGGAAGAGGCCCACCTGCCAGCTCGAGGGCTGGTCGACGATGTTGCCGCTTCCCCATTCCACCACCTGCCAGCCGCGCAGGTCGCCGAAGGCCTGCGCGCCCGCGAAGGCCTGGATGAAGCTCACCGGCTTGGCCACGAGATCGACCCCGACCGCCGCCGTAGCCATGTGCCCGCTCGGCACGTCGACGGCCTTTCCCGACAGGTTCTTGAGCCGGACCTTCCCCTCCTCGACCTCCAGCCTTGTCCCTTTCTTGGGGTCCGGATCGACGACGAGCCGAAGCGTCGTGCCGAGCACGGTCGCTTCCGCGTGCGGCGTCACGAAAACCATCGGCCGGTCCTTGGGTTGCGGAACGACTTCGGCCCGAAGCGTCCCGGTGACGATTCGTTTCCCGACTTCCCGGACCTCGGTCGGCCCCTGGAGCTCCAGCCGCGTCTTGTCCGCCAAAGCGACGAGGAGCAGGCTCTTCTCGCCGACCGTCGCCAAGCCGTCCCCGGCCAGAATTCCGACGCCCTCGCGCGCGGGCTCCCGGACTCCGTCGCGGACGATGTAGGCTTCGCCTTCGACGCGCACGACCTGCGCCGCGTGGGTGGCGGTCGCTCTATTTTCCGGCTTCGGCTCGGGGACTTGAGGCAGGGCGGGAGGAGCCGGCGGCTCCGGGGCGACGGGGGGAGCGGGCGGCGGTTTCCTCTCGGGCTCGACCGTTTCCGGCGGCGGGGGCGTCGGCGGCGTGACCTTCTTGACCCTCGGCGGCGGCTCCTGGGCCTCGACGGCGACCGGCACCGGTTCGCTCGCCGGAATCGCGCGGGGCGCCTTGGGCGGCGAGCCGCGCGCCGCGAAGAGCGCCAGGGCCACGACGAGGCAGGCCGCCAGGGCGGCGGCGATCGCGACGCCGGGTCCCCGTCGCCGCCGCGGCCGCGCCCCGAGCCGCGACTCGACTTTCCTGACGAACCGGCTCGCCCCCCGCTCCGCCTCGAGCCCGCCCAGGAACGCCTTCGCGACGGCTTCCGCATCGGCGTCGCCGCCGCTCACGGCGCGGAGCATGGCATGGAGCTGGGCGTCGCGGAGATACTGCTCGCGGAGGGTCGGGTTCGCCTTGAGGGCCTCGAAGAGGACGCGCTCCTCCTCATCGGAGAGCTTCCAGCCCGCCACGAATCGCGTCCAGAGGTCGTCGCTATTCATGTCCCGCCTCGGAGAGCCGCAGGTCCATGCAGCGGCGCAAGGCGTGGCGGATCCGGAAGAGCGTCATGCGGATCGCGCTTTCCTTCTTGCCGGTCCGGCGGGCGATCTCGACGGCGCTCGTCCGGTTCAGGTAATGCTCGGAGACCAGGCGCGCGCTTCCCTCGGGCAGGCTCTTCACGCACTCCTGGAGGGCCGCCACCTCGCGCGCGTGGCCGGCCATGCCTTCGGCCTTCGCGTGGAAGTCCTCGGCCAGCCAGCGGTCGACGGCTTCCTCGAGCGACCGCGGCTCGGCGTGGCGCAGGGTCCCCTCATCCCGGAGGTGCTTGAGCGCCTGGTTCCTGGCGATCCCCAGCAGCCACGTCCTGAACGAGGCGTCCCACCGGTAGCCCGCAATCCCGCGGAAGGCCGAGAGGAACGTTTCTTGGGCAAGATCCTCCGCCATGTCCCAGCTGCGCACGTATCGGGCGAGCAACGCCCGGATGTGCGCCTGGTGCAACCGGACGAGCTGCGCGAAGGCCTCCTTGGAGCCATCCTGCGCCTTCGTCACCCACGTGGCCTCGTCGGCTTCGACGCCAGGGCCATTCGGCATCATCTCCTGCCTCCATGGATCTTGTACCTTCCCGGATTCCCTCGTCACTCATGGAAGCGCAATAATTCAGAATGAGATTTCTCGTTCAGTCGAGCCCGACGGGGAAGTAATAATCGGGTGGAGGTGCCCTCATGGCCGACGAGGTCCACTCCCGTTTCCTGCAGCTTCAGATGGCGCACGAAAGGGCGCTTTTCAGCTACCTCGTCGCCGCGGTCCAGGACTACCAGGAAGCAGAAGACCTCCTCCAGGAGATCACGCTGGTCCTGTGGAAGAAGTTCGATCACTACCGCCCCTCGGTGTCCTACGCCGCCTGGGCGTTCGGCGTCGCCCGCACGGAGCTCGCGTGCTACTTCCGCGACCGGGGTCGCCGGGGGAACCTGCTCTCTCTGGAGGTCTTGCAGCGGATCGAGAAGGCCTGGGTAGAGGAAGAGGAGCGGCTCGAGGGGGAGCGCCGGGCGCTCGCCGCCTGCGTGGAGAAGTTGTCGGAAGACCATCGGCAGCTCTTCTCCTTCCGGTACGACAAGGGGTTTTCGCTCGAAACTCTCGCGAGAAAGCTCGGGCAGACGGCTTCCGCCATCAACATGAAGCTGGTGAGGATCCGGAAGGCGCTGCTCGATTGCACGGGGCGGGCTTTGGTGAAAGAGGTCTGATTCATGGCCGAGAACCAGGACCGGCTCCTGGAGCTGGGGTCGCGCTTTCTCGACGGCGCTTTGAGCGAAGAGGAGCTCCGGGAGCTTGGCGAGATTCTTGACCGGGACGCCGAGGCAGGACGTCTGCTCGCGCGGCTGCTGAATCAGCACGGGGCGCTGGTCTGGAGGCGCGAGAACCGGGTTTGGCCCGAGGCCTTACGCGAGGTGCTTTCGAAGTCCGGAGTCCCGCGCCAGACGCACCGCCGGCACCGCCGCCGACCCAGTTCAGGGCGTGTCTGGTGGGCCGTCGCCGCGACGGTGCTCGTGGCGCTGGGGCTCATCGTCCTCTTGAGGAAACCCCACCCGCCCGCCGACTCCGCCGCGCCGGTGGCTTCGCCGAACCGTGAGAAGCCTTCCCGGGTCGCGAACCCGCCGGACGCTCCCGCGGCGGAGAAAGCGGAGCCGCGGAAGGAGTCTCCCGCAAAGCCCGAGTCCCGTGAGCAGCCTTCGGACACCACGCCGAAAAAGCCGGACGCCCCGGACAAGCCGGCCCCCAAGGAGCCGATCGCACCCCCCGCCCCACCGGAGCCTCCGCCCGTCCCGCCGCCTTCCCCGGGCGAAGCGACGCCTGCGACGGTTCCCGCCGTCGCGCATCTGGAGAAGGTCGCCGGCGAAGTGTCCCTGCTGCGCGGGGGCCGTCGCGCGGCCGCCGAACGGGGCCAGGCGGTGGTGGGCGGCGACGGCCTGGAGACCGTCGGGGAGTCGAGCCGGGCGACGTTGAGATTCCCAGACGGCACCGGGGTGGAGCTGGCCGGCGGCACGGAGATCCGGGACGTGCTGGGCGAGGAAAAGGCGAAGCCGGGAGCCAAGGGCAAGAGGATTGGGGTGGTCAAGGGAGAGGTCCGCGCGAAGGTCAGCAAGCAGCCCAAGGACCAGCTCATGGTTTTCGCGACGCCGCACGGCGAGATCAAGGTCGTCGGGACGACGCTCCGGATTGCGATCGATCCGAATCCGAAGAAGGGCACGCGCGTCGACGTCACGGAAGGGAAGATCGAGCTGAAGAACCTGGCCGGCAGGACGGTGGAGGTCGCCAGCGGCCACTTCGCCGTGGCCGCGACCGGAATAGATCTCGCGCCGAAACGGATTCCCTCAATGGTGCGCGAGATGCCCCCCAACAGCTGGCTCGCCGTGCCGAACACGCCCCTGCGCCACGTCGTGCCCGATCCGGAAAAGTACCCGAAGATCCAAGCTCAAGGCCCACAATCGATCATCCACTATTGGTCCGGAGGCGCGCTCGACACGCTCCGAAATCAGCTCGTCCTCTGGGGCGGCGGGGGCAGCGGCTACCGCGGGAACGAGCTTTACGCCTTCAGGATCGACACCCTGACGTGGGAACGCTTGACGGACCCCACGCCCGACCCAGCAGTCGGCCGCCAGATCAACGCCGACGGCACGCCCGTCGCGCGCGCGACTTACAACGGCCTGGCATATCTCGCGCACGTCGACCGGTTCTTCGCGTTGGGCGGGGAACTGGATCAAGCCGCGGGTGCCGCCGGGGGGGCGGACATTACCTGGACGTTCGACTTTGCCTCGAAACGGTGGACCGACCGGAAGCCCTCCGGCGCCCGGCCCCCGACCTCGGTCGCGAACAACTGCTCGTATGACCCGGCCGGCAGGAAGCTCTGGTGGGCCGAGAGCGGCCTTTCGCGAGGGCTCTATTCGTACGACTATGAGGCCAACCTGTGGACCTGGCACAACGGCGATGCGTTCGGGGGTCACACGAGCGCCGTCGACACCCGCCGCGGCCTGCTGGTGTGCGTCGGCAACTCGGAGGTCTTTGCGTACAACCTCAGACACAAGAACCCGACGCGCCAGGCGTGGAAGACCACGGGAGGGGACAAGCTCGTCGAGTGGAGTTCTCCCGGACTGGATTACGATCCGATCACCGACCGCATCGTAGGATGGGCGGGCGGCTCGGTCTACGCGCTCCATCCCGACACAAAAGTATGGACGGCCCTGAGCGCGCCGGGAGCGCCCGCCGCGACCCCGAACGGCATCT
>Ga0187892_10011191_pt1 | contig 11092 bp, 5 predicted proteins | sample MA1701073metaG_FD_139345 | JGI IMG/M metagenome (GOLD analysis project Ga0187892, IMG submission 139345) | Bio-ooze microbial communities from a basaltic lava cave in the Kipuka Kanohina Cave System on the Island of Hawaii, USA - MA170107-3 metaG ... | reverse complement strand
CGTCAAGCCGCTGCACCTGCTCGAAACCGCCAGAGGCCGGCCCATACTCCACGCCTACAAGTACGCGCTGCCCGGCGATTCCGTCATCCCGCGCTATGAAGTCCACGTGTTTGACGTGAGCACCGGCCAGCAGGTCCGCTCCCCCAGGGCCGCCCAGGATGCCGTCAATACCAGCTGCTGCTGGTTCGTCGCCGATACGCTCTGGAAGGATGCACAGTGGGGCACCGGTTCGGACGACTTCTTCTACACGCACGGCCAGCGCGACTTCAAGAAATTCGAGCTGGTCCATCTCGACCTCAGATCCGGAACCGCGCGCACCATCCTCGAAGAAAAAAGCCCGACGTTCGTCGAGCTCACCCTGATCACCGGCGGCTTTCCCAACTGGCGCGTCATCAACCAGAACCGGGAGGTCATCTGGTTCTCCGAACGCGATGGCTGGGGGCACCTCTACCTCTTCGATGCGCAGACGGGCACGCTCAGGAACCGCATCACGTCCGGCGCCTGGGCCGTCATCGAGATCGTCAAGGTCGATGCGGCAGCGCGCACCGTGTATTTCACGGCGGTCGGCCGGGAGCCGGGTCGCGATCCGTACTTCAGGCATCTCTATCGTACGAATCTGGATGGCAGCGGCCTTACACTGCTCACGCCGGAGGATGCGGATCACGCGATCAGCGTGGCGCCGTCGGGCCGGTTCTTCGTGGACACGTACTCGCGACGGGACCTGCCGCCGACGACGGTGGTGCGGCGCCAGGACGGCACGGTGGTGGCCACGGTGCAGGAGACGGATGTCACGCGATATCAGGCGCTGGGCGTGAAGTGGCCGGAGCGCTTCACGGCGAAGGGCCGGGACGGCATCACGGAGGTGTACGGTCTGCTGTATCGGCCGTCGAACTTCGATCCCGCGAGGCGCTACCCGCTGATCGACTACATCTATCCGGGTCCGCAGGTGGGCGGCATCGGTTCGCGCTCGTTCTCGGTGACGCCGAATGGGAATGTGCAGGCGATGGCGGAGCTGGGCTTCGTAGTCATGCAGATCGACGCGTTTGGCGCGCCGCTCCGCTCGAAGTCGTTCCACGATGCGTACTATGGGAACATGGGGGACAACGGTCTGCCGGACCACGTGGCGGTGATTCGGCAGCTGGGTGCCCGGTATCCGTACATCGACCTGGGCCATGTGGGCATCTACGGGCACTCGGGCGGCGGGTTCGCATCGACGGATGCGATTCTGCGATATCCGGACGTCTTCCACGTGGCCGTCTCGACGGCGGGCAACCACGACAACCGGAGCTACGACTACAGCTGGGGCGAGAAGTACCAGGGGCTGCTCGAGCGGACGCCGGCGGGTGGTGACAACTTTGACAGTCAGGCGAATCATCTGCTGGCGAAGAACCTGCGCGGCAAGCTGATGCTGATGTACGGCACGCTGGATGACAACGTTCATCCGAACGCGACGCTGCTGGTGGTGGACGAATTGATTCGCGCGGGCAAGGCCTTCGACATGCTGGTGCTGCCGAACCGCAATCACGGCTTTGCGGGGGAGCCTTACGTGGTGCGGCGTACCTGGGATTACTTCGTGCGGCATCTGCTCGGCGTCGATCCGCTTGACCGGTAGTGCCGGCATTTCTTCACCGCTGAGCACGCAAAGGACGCGGAGACAGACAGGAATACGCGTCGACAGAACAGATTGAACGAAGAAATGAAACACCGGGCAATCAGCGCCGCATTGAAGTTGCGGATCAGTACGGAAGCTGGAAGAAAATGTTGAAAAACAACAAAACAGAATCCTCCAATGCCGGGTGGGTTGCGGGTGCTTCGGCAACCCTCCGCGGCCTTTGCGCACTCTGCGGTGAGCGTCTGTTGGACGCGGCCACGCGACGAACCCTGCTCGTCGCCGTGACGCTCAGCCTTCTGGGCGCGAGCGGGGCCGTGGGCCAGGTGGATTACGGCCGGTCGGAGCGGCTGATCGGGTGGAACCTGGCGCCGCTGGTGCTGGGGGAGGCGTCGGCACCGACGTTCACTGGCACAGCAGATCGCTTCTGGTACCGGGTGCGGACGCCGAGAGGCATGGAGTTCATGCGCGTGGATCCCGTCGCCAACGTCCGCTCGCCGGTGTTCGACAATGCGCGGCTTGCGTCGGCGATGTCTCTGGCGAACGACACGACGTACGACCCGACGAAGCTGCCGTTCACCACATTCGATTTCGACGGTGCGGAGCAACGCATCCGTTTTCGCGCGAGCGGCAAGCGATTCCGCTGCGATTTGTCGGCCTACACGTGTACCGCGGGGGATACGCTGGGCGACCGGCCGGCACACCACTTTGCATCGCCGGACGGGAAGTGGGAGGCATTCATCCACGGCTACGACCTGTACATCCGTCCTGCGGGTGGCGGCGACTCGACGCGGCTGACGACGGATGGGCAGGAGTTCTGGCGTTACGGCGAGGCATCGAGCCGGCCGAGCCAGGATCGGAGCCGTGAGCGGTCCATGCCGTGGCTCGAGTGGTCACCGGATTCGCGGCGGCTCGCGGTTGCGCGCCACGATGAGCGGGCAGTTCGGGTCATGCCGATGTATTCGTCGACAAGCACGAGGCCGCGCTTCTGGGAGTATCGCTACGGTCTCCCCGGTGATTCCGCGGTGGGCTCGTTCGAGATCCATCTGATCGACGTCGAGCGGCGCACGAACGTACGTGTGGACATGCCGTCGCAGCCGTACCCGATGGCGGGGCTGGCAGGGCTCGGGCCGGGCAATGATTGGCTGACCGTGAAATGGTCGCCGGGTTCCGACCGCTTCTGGTTCACGCATCATGTGCGCGCGCGCAAGCGCGTCCAGCTCATGGAAGCGGACCTCGCCACGGGCCGGGCCACGCGCATTCTGGCGAGGGACAGCGCGGCCACGTACGTGGAGCTGAATCTGCTGCGGAACGGCAGGCCGAACTGGTTCGTGCTGGGGAGTGGTGAATCGGTCTGGTTTTCGGAGCGCAGCGGCTGGGGCCATCTCTATCGTCTCGATGCCGCGGGCAACGTGAAGAACGAGATCACGAGCGGCGCATGGACGGTGGGTGAAGTCGTACACATCGATGAAGCGCGCAGCCTGATCTACTTCACGGCCCGCGGCCGGGAGCCGCGAAGCAATCCGTACTACCGGAAGCTGTATCGCGCGAGTCTGGATGGCTCGGGCCTCACGCTGCTGACGCCCGAGGAAGCGGACCACACGGTGGAGGCGACGCCGGGCGGACGGTGGTTCGTGGATCGCTGGTCTGCGCCGGATCAGCCGGGCCGGGCCGTGCTGCGCGCTGCGCCCGATGGCAGGATCGTGCGCGAGCTGGAAGCCATGGATGTCCGCCAGCTCGCGGCCGTCGGCTGGAAGCCGCCCGACGTGTTCACCGTGAAGGCACGAGACAACATCACGGACCTGTACGGACTGCTGTTCACTCCATCGGATCTGGACCCGGCCCGGAAATACCCGATCCTCGTGAACATCTATCCGGGTCCGCAGATCGGCAGTGTAGGCGTGTGGACCTTCGAAGTCGGGCAGCGCGGGGAAGCGCAAGCGTTGGCGGAGCTGGGCTTCATTGTGATGCAGGTGGACGCGCTGGGCACGCCGTATCGCTCGAAAGCGTTCCACGATGCGTGGTACGGCAACATGGGAGACAACGGCATTCCCGATCAGATCGCAGCGGTGAAGCAGCTGGCGGCTCGGCATCCGTACATCGATCTGACGAGAGTCGGCATCTACGGCCATTCGGGCGGCGGGTTCTCGTCCACGGATGCGATCCTGCGGTATCCCGATTTCTTCCACGTCGCAGTCTCCACGTCCGGCAATCACGACAACCGTTCCTACGGCCACTACTGGGCCGAGCAGTACCAGGGACTTCTGGTGCGGGATACGGTGCGCGGCACGGACAACTACCTGAACCAGGTGAACGCGCTGCTGGCCGGCAACCTGCGCGGCAGGCTCCTGCTGATGCACGGCGATATGGATGACAACGTGCACCCGGCCATGACACTGCAGGTGGTCGATGCGCTGGTGAAGGCGAACAGGACGTTCGACCTCGTGATCCTGCCGGACCGCGCACACGGCCTGAACGAGCCCTATGTCATTCGACGCCGCTGGGACTACTTCGTGCGCCACCTGCTCGGCCAGTCGCCACCGGCGTATCGCATCCGGCCGGCTCCCGGCTGATGCGATGACTTCACCGCCGAGGACGCAAAGGGCGCCGAGGCAGGCAGGGCTGGCATACAGAAGACTGGTTTGAAGCAACAGCTGGGCGGATGAGCCCGGATGCGTGAACATGACGGAAACAGGACATCGAAGGAAACGCTCCGATGCCGTGGCGGCCACGCCGGCATCTCTCCGCGTCTTCTGCGTTGAAGCAGCCGTCGCGGCAGCCATGCGCACGCGCCCGCAATCTGACCGTACGTTTCTCGCGATGGCGCGTACAGTCGAAAACGCTCGCGACCGCGCAATCCACGCAAACGCGGAGAGCTACGCCAGCAATCGCTGCTCGCGCCGGCGAGCATGTAACTCCGGGGTGTCGCCCATTCCCCAGGCCAACGTGATCGGAAGCGCGCCTGCGGATTTGAGCGCAGCGGAGACAGCCGATTCCCCAAGCGTGGTGATGGCGCGCGGGCGCCTGCGGATTTCGCTGCACGGGAGACGCCCAAATCCGCAAAGCACATCGACCGCCGCTGCGCATGACGACTTGGCGGCGCCCAACGCGACCGCCGTCCGGTGCTGGCCGGATGGCGCCGGTCTTTCACCGCCCAAGGTCGCCATGGAAATGACGGCAAAGACAAATGAAAAGGCACGCTCTGATTCCGAGCGCGCTGCGGCCAGGCCGGGATCTCTTCGCGTCCGTCGCGGCCGCGGCGGCGAGGCGTCTGTCACGTTGGGCGGTCGCCGTGCAGGCGCGCCCTCGCGGTCCGGGCCCTGAACGGTGCTTGCTGGTGGCCGGATGGCGCAGGTCTTTCACCGCTGAGGTCGCAGTGGAAATGACGGCAAAGACAAATCAAAAAGCACAATCCGATGCCGAGCAGGTGGCGGCCACGCCGCCATCTCTCCGCGTCCTCCGCGTCCTCCGCGGTGAAGCCTCGGACGCCAGACGATGCTACCACCGGCTTCTCACACTGGTGCTGGCGGCATGGTGTCTGGCCGGGCCGCTGGCCGCGCAGGACGTGGATTACGCGCGAGCCGAGCAGATGCTGACCTGGAACCTGCTGCCGCTGCTGCATGGCGAGCCGGGTCCGCCGCGATGGCTGGACGGGCAGCGCTTCTGGTATCGCGTGCCGCGCGCGGGCGGCGCCGCGTTCATGCTGGTGGACGGCGCGGCCGCAACGCAGCGTCCGGTCTTCGACAACGGTCGGCTCGCGGCCGCGATGTCGCTTGCGGCGGATACCAGCTATGCGCCGGAGCGGCTCGGCTTCGAGAACTTCGATTTCGACGGCAGCGACACACAGATCCGGTTCCGCGTGCGCGCGCGCCAGTTCCGGTGCGAACTTGCGCGTTATACGTGCGCAGCGAGCGACACGACGGCGTCACTGCCGGCTTCCTTTGTACGCTCGCCGGATGGCCGGCTGGAGGCCTTCATCCACCAGTACAACCTGTACGTGCGGCCAGCGGGCGGCGGCGACTCGGTGCAGCTGACACAGGATGGCGTGCGTTACTGGGCGTACGGCGTGACGGAGCCGCGGGCGCTCGCGCAGCTGCGGCCGGTGCCGGTCCGGCCGGTGCTGCAGTGGTCGCCGGACTCGCGCCGAATCGCGGTCCAGCGCACGGACGAGCGTGGTGTCGGCCGCATCCTGCTCTACACCGTCACGCGGCGGCGTCCGCAGGGCTTCGCGTTTCCCTACGCGCAGCCCGGCGACTCGATCATACCGCGCTACGATATCCATCTCGTCGATGTGGAGTCGCGCCGGAGCACGCGCGTGCAGACGGAGCCGCAGACGCAGCAGGTGAACGGGCTGGTAGGTATTGGTCCCGATTCGAGCTGGCGAACGGTGAAGTGGTCGCACGACTCGCAGCGACTGTACTACACGCACGCGACGCGCGGGCCCAAGCGCGTACAGCTGATGGTGGCCGAGCCGGGCGGCTCGACACGCGTACTGGTCAAGGATTCCACGGCTTCGTTCGTCGAGCTGAACCTCGACAACGGTGAGTCGCCGAACTGGCGCGTCGTGAACGACGGGCGGGACATCCTGTGGTTCTCCGAGCGCGATGGCTGGGGCCACCTCTATCGTTTCGGTGCCGATGGCCGGCTCGTCAACGCGGTCACGTCCGGACCGTGGGCCGTCGCCACGCTGCTGCACTTCGATGCGGCGACGGGCCGGGTCTTCTTCACGGCGCGCGGCCGCGAGCCGGGCCGCGATCCGTACCTGCGGCATTTCTACAGCGTGAATCTCGATGGCACCGGTCTCATCCTGCTCACGCCCGAGGATGCCGACCATCGCATCTGGATGGCGCCGGGCGGGCGCTGGTTCGTAGACAGCTACTCGAGGATCGATGCGCCACCTGTCACTGTCCTGCGCGCGGCGGACGGTCGGCTGATCCGGCCGCTCGAGCGAGCCGACGTGTCCCGGCTGCAGGAGCTCGGCTGGCGTGGCGGTGAAGCCTTCACGGTCAAGGCGCGAGACGGCGTGACCGACCTGTTCGGCGTGATGTGGAAGCCGTCGAACTTCGATTCGACGAAGTCCTATCCGATCATTGATCACATTTATCCAGGCCCGCAGATCATTGCCGCGCCCAAGCGCTACTACCCGACGCACGACGCCGGCCTGGTCTACACCGCAGCGGGACAGGCGCAGGCGCTGGCGGAGCTGGGCTTCATCGTGATCAATGTCGATGCCATGGGCACGCCGTACCGCAGCAAGGCCTTCATCGACACGTGGTACGGCAACATGGGAGACAACGGCATTCCCGATCACATCGCGGCCATACGCCAGCTCGCGGCCCGGCACCGCTTCATCGACATCGCGCGGGTCGGCATTTTCGGGCACTCCGGCGGCGGTTTCGCCTCCACGGACGCGATCCTGCGCTATCCGGATTTCTTCCACGTGGCCTTCTCGACGTCCGGGAACCACGACAACCGGACCTACCAGTACCATTGGGGCGAGAAGTACCAGGGGCTGCTGCAGCGGGACACCCTGCGCGGCACGGACAACTACGAGAGCCAGGCCAACTACCGAATGGCCGAGAACCTCAAGGGCAAGCTGTTTCTCGTCCATGGCGACCTGGACGACAACGTGCTGCCCTCCTCGACGCTGCGCGTCGTCGATGCGCTGATCCGTGCGGACAAGGACTTCGACCTGCTCATCCTGCCGGATGCCGGGCACAGTCTGTCCACGGATCCTTACGTGCTCCGGCGCATGTGGGACCACTTCGTGACCCACCTGCTGGGCCGGTCGCCGCCCCCGGACTACACCATCAAAGGGCCGCCCTCCGGCTGAATCGGCCGGGCTGCCGTGCGGGGTGGGCGCCCGTTCGATAACTTGTCGGACGCGGCAATTCCAACGAGGAGACCTCCATGAACGCGCGTAGCAAGCTGGTCACGCTGGCCCTGGTCCTCGGCGCCTGGCTCGGTTCGGCGGCCGGCCTGCTGGCCCAGGGCATGGAACGCACGACGGACCGCCGGTCGGGTGAAGGCGATGGACCCCATCAGCGCCTGATCCTGCGCGGCGCGATCGTCATCGATGGAACGGGTGCGCCGCCGCGCGGGCCCGTCGACATCGTCATCGAGAACGACCGCATCCGCCAGATCAGCAGCGTCGGATTCCCCGGCGTCCCGATCAACCAGCGCGGCCGGCCGCAGCAGGCGACGAAGGAGATCGACGTCTCCGGCATGTACGTGATGCCCGGCTTCGTCGACATGCACGCGCATACCGGCGGCGCGCCCAAGGCGCCGCAGCCGGAGTACGTTTACAAGCTGTGGATGGGCAACGGCATCACCACGTCGCGCGGCGTGCCGCACGGCGACTTCGAGTGGTCGCTTCAGGAGAAGGCGAGAAGCGCAAAGAACGAGATCGTGGCGCCGCGCATGTTCGCCTACACTCGACCGGGCAGCGGCCGCGGCTGGGGCAACAAGCCGCTCGACACGCCGGACGCCGCGCGCGAGTGGGTGCGCTGGGCGGCCGCACAGGTGGTGGACGGCCAGAAGATCGATGGCCTCAAGATGGGCGCCTACGATCCGCCCATCATGGAAGCGCTCATCGATGAAGCGCACAAGCAGGGTCTGGGCACGGTCGCGCACCTCGACCAGATGGGCCTGGCCCGCATGACTGCGATGGATGCCGCGCGCGTCGGCCTGGACATGATGACCCACTACTACGGACTGTTCGAGTCGATGCTCAAGGACTACAGCGTCCAGAACTGGCCGCTCGACTACAACTACAATGATGAACAGCACCGCTTCGGCAACGTAGCGCGTCTCTGGAACCAGATCCACGAGCCCGGCAGCGAGAAGTGGAACGCGACGATCAAGGAATTCGTCGACCTGGGCTTCGGCATCGATCCGACCATGACGATCTACGAGGCCAGCCGCGACGTGATGCGCGCGCGGGAAGCGGAGTGGCACGACGAGTACACGCTGCCCTCGCAGATGGACTTCTACCAGCCCAGCCGTCAGGCCCACGGATCCTACTGGTTCTACTGGACGACGGAAGATGAAGTCGCGTGGAAGAACTACTACCTCCGGTGGATGCGGTTCCTGAACGATTTCAAGAACGCGGGCGGCATTGTCACCACGGGTTCGGACTCCGGCTTCATCTACAAACTCTACGGCTTCGACTACATCCGTGAGCTGGAGCTGCTGCGGGAAGCCGGGTTCCACCCGATCGAGGTGATCCGCGCGGCGACGATGCACGGCGCCATGAAGCTGTACGAGCCGAAGGGCGCGGCCCCGGAGTTCGGCATCCTGCGTCCGGGCCTCAAGGCGGACCTCGTCGTCGTCGACCAGAACCCGCTCGAAAACCTGAAAGTGCTGTACGGCACCGGCGCGGTGAAGCTGAACGACCAGACCGGCCAGGTCGAGCGGGTGGGCGGCATCAAGTACACGATCAAGGACGGCATTGTCTACGACGCGAAGAAGCTGCTCGAGGACGTCCGCGAAATGGTGAAGAAGCAGAAACAGCAGCGCGGCATCGCGAGCGAAAACGGCTCTCGCTAACGCTGGCAGGGAGGGTTTCATGACCCCGTTCCGCATCCGGGTCGGCCGGACCATCGCGGCCGCCACGATCACCGTCATCGCCGCGGCGTCAGCCGCTCACGCGCAGAACACCTTCAACGGCCTGGCCGGCGGCCCCTACAACCGCCTGGTCATCCGCAATGTCATGGTGATTCCCGGCCATGGCGGGCCGCCTGCCGGACCGTACGACGTGGTCATCGAACGGAACATGATCTCGCAGATGATCCCGTTCGATCCGGTCTCCGCCGAGCGGCGCGGCGCAGGCAGCCGGCCGACAGGCGATCGTGTGATCGAAGGCAACGGCCGCTATCTGATGCCGGGCATGATCGATCTGCACATGCACCTGCGCTCCGCACCGATGGAGAACGAGTACGTCGACTACCTGAAGCTGGCGCACGGTGTGACCACGGTCGTTCCCGCGCCGGATCGCGGGCTCGACTCGGCCATGGCGCGGACGAAGGCGATCACCGCCAACACCGTGCTGGCGCCACGCTATTTCCCGATCTGGGGCTGGGGCACGGGCTATCCGCGGGCCGAAATGGAGGATCCGGCGCAGGCGCCGCGTATTGCGCGGGAGATGGTGGCCAAAGGCGCGCACGTGATCAGCGTCGGCAATGTGACCTGGAGCCAGGAGCTGTTCGGCGCCGTGTGCAAGGCCGTGTGGGACGCGGGCGGCATCACCACGATCCATCTGCCGCCTTCGACGAATGCCGTGGTCAACGCGCTGACGGCGGCTCGCCTCGGCGTGACCATGATCGAGCACCATTATGGCTATGCAGAGTCCGCGCTCGACCGCAGCACACAGGATTTCCCGCGCGACTACAATTTCGACAATGAGAATCACCGGTTCCGCGAGGCCGGCCGCGTCTGGGTCGAAGCCGGCACGAACCCGGCCACGCGGGCACGGCTGCTGAACGATGTCGCGGATTCCATGGCGCGCTACGGCGTGACGATGCTGCCCACGCGCGTGGTGTACGAAGCGAATCGCGACATCACACGGGCCATCAGTCTGCCATGGCACGAGAAGTACACGCACCAGGCGCTGATCGGCTGGAACCTGCCCAACCCATCATACCACGGCTCGTATCACTACGACTGGACTTCCGATGACGAAGCGATCTGGACCTACGCGTTCCGGTTGTGGGGCGACCTGATTTATGCGTTCAACAAGAGTGGCGGACGCGTAGCGTACGGCACGGATGACAACTACATCTGGGCGACGCCCGGCTTCTCGAACATCCGCGAGCTGCAGCTGCTGCGCGAAGCGGGCCTGCACAACCTCGAGGTGATCAAGGCCGCGACCCTGAACAGCGCGCAGACGCTGCGCCAGCCGAAGCTCGGCCTGGTCCGGCCCGGCTACCTCGCCGATCTCGTGCTCGTCGATGGCAATCCGGCGTACAACCTGCGCTTCATGTACTCGTATGGCGCGCTGACGCTGAATGAAGGCGGCGACATGGTGCGCACGCAGGGCATTGTCCACACGATCAGAGACGGCGTCGTCATCGAGAACGCGAAGCTGATGGAAGAGGTTGCACGCATGGTGGCGCGGTCGCGGCAGACCGTGACCGTGGACAACGTCGAGTGGCGGCCGTTCATCCTGCCGGGCACGCGGACCTCGACGCAGCAGCGGCAGGGCGGCGGCACCCGTTGAGCGATCGCTGCGCGCTGGTTCTGCACAGGGACTGCGGCGCGCACGATACCGGCTGGGGCCATCCCGAGCACCAGGGCCGGCTGCCGGCGATTCTGCGCGCGATCGAGCGGGACACGCCGGCGCTGCTGCCGCACGTCTCGATGCGCGAGGCGGTGCCGGTGACGCAGACCGCGCTGCTTGAAGTGCACAGCGCGGCGCACGTCGCGCGCGTGCGGCGCTTGGTCGAGGATGCCGAGGCGCACGACGAGCTGGTAACCGTGGATGGG
>Ga0187892_10011190_pt1 | contig 11092 bp, 8 predicted proteins | sample MA1701073metaG_FD_139345 | JGI IMG/M metagenome (GOLD analysis project Ga0187892, IMG submission 139345) | Bio-ooze microbial communities from a basaltic lava cave in the Kipuka Kanohina Cave System on the Island of Hawaii, USA - MA170107-3 metaG ... | reverse complement strand
GACGCTGACCGGGAGCGAGCGGCCGGAGCGGCTCGAAACGAAGCGTGTGACGCCGAACCTGTTCGCGGTACTGGGCACCAGGTTTGCGCTGGGCCGCGGCTTTGCGGAAGCGGACGACCGGCCGGGCGCAGCGGCCACGGTAGTTCTGTCACACGGCCTGTGGCAACGGCGTTTCGGCGCGGACCCGGGGGTCCTCGGACGCGCGCTCCAGCTCGACGGACAGCCGCACACGGTGATCGGTGTGACGGCGGCGGAATTCGTGTATCCGGATGGGCGACCGGCTGTCTACGTTCCGTTCCGTCTCGTGCTGTCGGAGCAGCCGCGTACGAACCACTCGCACGTCGCGATCGGGCGACTCGCGGCCGGCATCACAGTCGAGCAGGCGAGCCGCGAAGTGGGCGAAGTGGCGGCGGCGCTTGCGCGTGAGCATCCGGAGACGAACCGGACGTGGAGCGCGTACGTGGTGACGATGCGGGACGATGTGGTCGGCAGCATCGGCCGTCAGGCGTCCATGGTGCTGATGGGCGCAGTCGGCTTCGTGCTGCTCATGGCGTGTGTCAACGTGGCGAATCTGCTTCTGGCGCGCGCCAACAGCCGGCGGCGTGAGATCTCGCTGCGCGGCGCACTCGGCGCGGGCCGCACTCGCATCGTGCGCCAGCTGCTGACGGAGAGCCTTGTGCTGGCGCTGGGTGGCGGCGCCATCGGCGTACTGTTGTCGGTGGTGGCGGTGCGGGTGATCGCAGGTGCGATGCCGCCGGACGTTCCGGCCGTTCTTGTGTTCCGCGTGGACCGGGCCGTCATCCTGTTCGCACTGGTCGCCTCTGTTCTTGCGACTGTGCTGTTCGGACTGATGCCCGCGTTGCGTGCGTCATCGGCCATGGGGCAGGCGTTGCGGGAGGAAGGCCGGTCCGGCGAGGGGCGGAGGTCACGCCGGTTCGGCGGAACGCTGGTCGTGGTGCAGACAGCGCTGGCCGTCGTGCTGCTGGTGGGTGGCGGCATCATGATGCGCAGCGTTCGTGAGATGGTGCGGCAGGACCTGGGTTACCAGGCGGCCGGCGTGATGACGCTGCGGATTGCGCCGCCGGAATCGAAGTATGCGGACGCGGCCGCACTGCAGCGCTTCTACGAGCAGGTGCTCCGCCGCGGGAGGACGGCCATCCGGCGCGCATGGGGTACCTCTCGCCCGGCTACGTCGAGGCCATGCGGATTCCGGTGCATCGCGGGCGTACCTTCGAGGTCACGGACCGCGCGGACGGGCCGCACGTCGCGCTGGTAAACCAGCTGTTAGCAGAGCAGCGGTTCGGCACCGCGGACCCGATCGGCCGCACGCTTCGGCTGGACGATGAGAGCTGGACGATCGTGGGCGTGCTGGCCAACATGCGTGAGCGGTCGCTGCAGCGCCCGCCGGAGCCCTCCGTGTACCTGCCCGTGGCGCAGGCGCCCACGCGTTCGCGTACGCTGGTCGCGCGCGTCAGTGGTGACGCCGCGGCGTTTGCCGATGCGTTGCAGACCGCAGTCTGGACCGTCGACGCCGAACAGCCGGTCTATGAAGTGCAACCCATGACCGCGCTGATCGACGGGGGCGCGAGTCCGTTCCGCATCATCGCCTCCCTGATGCTCGCGTTCGCGGTGGTCTCTTTGCTGCTGGGCGGCGTGGGCATCTACGGCGTCACCTCGTACACCGTGGGCCGCCGTGCCAACGAGATCGGCATTCGCCTGGCCATTGGAGCCGAGCGGGCATCCGTTGTCCGTCTCATTGTTCGGGAGGGAATGCTGCGCGCGTCCCTCGGTCTTGCGGTCGGTCTGGGGCTGGCCCTGCTGCTCTCCCGCGCCCTGCGAAGTCTGCTCGTCAACGTGAGCCCGACGGATCCGTGGACGTTCGGCTCCGTGATTCTGCTGCTGGCGCTGGTCACGTTCCTGGGCGCGTACCTGCCTGCGCGCAGGGCCGCGCGCCTCGACCCGGTCCGCGCTCTCGCGAGCGATTGAGTCCACGCCGTCCGGCAGCCCCTTGACGGACGAGGCCGCCGCGGACATTCTTCGCGCTGGCGGCGATTCCCGCCCAACCTCAGAGACCTCGCCCCAGCCGGGGTCCGCGCGAGGCAAAGGGGGGCATACTCCCGAATCATCATCGTCGGTTCCTTTGCGTCACCATGGCATCGCTGCTGGGGAGTGAGTCGTGGTGCGCCAAGGGAGACATGACGATGCCTCGCGAAAAGGATCTCAAGCGCCTGGTCCGGGCGCGTATGCGCAAGACGGGCGAAGCCTACACCACCGCCCGCGTTCATATCCTCGCCAGATCCGCGAAGACGAAAACGCGTGCATCCGCAGCTGTGGCACCGGCACCCGCACGCGATTTTGCCGCGCTTGCCGGCATCAGTGACGCCGCGGTGAAGGAAAAGACGGGCTGCACGTGGGAGCGCTGGGTTCGCGCGCTCGATCGACACGGCGCCGCGGAGCTGCCGCACCGCGAGATCGCGCGACTGGTGAGCGAGCAGTACAAGGTCCAGGATTGGTGGGCCCAGACGGTGACCGTTGGCTACGAGCGGATCAAGGGGCTGCGCGCGCGCGGCCAGCGGCGCGATGGCACCTATGAGGCGAACAAGTCGCGCACGCTGAACGTACCCATCGATGCGCTCTACCGTGCGTGCGCCGATGCGCGTGCGCGCCGGAAGTGGCTGCCGGAGCCCGGCGTGAAACTGCGGACGGCCGCGGCGGGCAAGTCGATCCGGTTCGGCTGGCCGGATGGCAGCGTCGTCGTGCTCGGGTTCCTGTCCAGGGGCGACGCGAAGAGCGCCGTCGCCGTACAGCACACGAAGCTGCGGGATCCGGCAACGGCGGATCGTCTCAAGCAGTACTGGTCCGAGCGGCTGGACGCGCTCGGCCGCATCGTCGCGCCGAACCTCCGCTGAGTCACCGGCAACAGGCTCGCCCGTCGCGAACGGCGGAGGCGTCCGTGCTTGCGCCTACTCGCGTTCCGGCGGGCGAGTCTGCTGCAGCAGGAACGCAAGCTCCATCGCGGCGTCCGCCACGGTGTGGCTGTGTGCGCGGCCGCCCGCATGGCCCATGCGTGCGTCATAGTGCAGGATGACCGGGCGCCCCGAGCGCGTCGCGGTCTGCAGCCGGGCGGCGAGCTTGCGCCCCTGGAGCGGCGGCACGCGCGTATCGAGATCGCCGGTGTGCACCATCACCGCAGGATAGGCCGTACCGTCGCGCACGTTCTGGTAGGGTGAGTAGCGTCGAATGAACTCGAACTCCCCGGGCCGGGACGCATCGCCGTACTCGAGCAGTGCGGGCATGTTGTTGGTTTCCGTGAACGTCCAGAAGCGGATCATGTCGAGGTCCGGAACGCCGACAAACGCGGCGCGGAACAGCTCGGGCCGCTGCGTGATGGCGCTGCCCATGAGCAGACCGCCGTTGCTGCCGCCCCGGATGGCCAGCCGCTCCGCCGACGTGTAGCCGTTGGCGATCAGGTATTCCGCGGCGGCAATGAAATCGTCGAAAACGTTCTGCTTGTTGTGCAGCCAGCCGGCGCGGTGCCACGTTTCACCGTACTCGGCGCCGCCGCGCAGAGTGGCCAGCGCGTAAACGCCTCCCTGTTCGACCCATGCGGCCGCGCGCGCGTCGAAGCGCGGCATGAGGCTCACGTTGAAGCCGCCGTATCCGTGGAGCAGCGTCGAATGTTCGCCGCTCAGGGCTAGACCCTTCGCGTGCATGATGTACATGGGCGCGCGCGTGCCATCCCTGGACGTGTAGAAGACCTGCTTCACTTCCACGGCTGATGCGTCGAAGGGTGCGGTCGATCGTTCCCAGATGGATCGCTCACCCGTCGAGAGACGCACGCGGTACGTGATGGGCGGCTGCGCCAGCGAAGTCACCGTGAGCAGCGCCATGCCCGGTCCGGATCCGCGAAGGGTTGCGACGGAGTGGGGGGGCAGATCCATCTCGTTCTCGAGCTGGCCGTCACGCGTGTAGACGCGGATGCGATGGCTCACGTCCTTCAGGAACGTGACATACAGCTTGCCCTCGATCTCGGTAAACGATTCGAGCACGTCCTCGCCTTCGGCGATCAGCTCGCGCCAGTCGGCTCGGCCCGGCCGCGACGGGTCGACCGACACAATGCGGCCCTTCGGTGCATCGAGATCGGTTCGCATCAGAATCCGGCCATCCACGAATTGCGGCGCAAAATGCGCGTCGTCGTCGCTCACGAGCGAGACGATGGGGCCGTTCTGAAGGGCGTCCTGCAGGTGGATCTCATGACGCTGCCAGCCGTGCTGCACGGTGAACAGGCGCCACCGGTTGCGGTCGGCCATTGTCATGGAGACGAAGGCCGTGGGTCCATATCCATCGCCGAACAGCACGGAATCCTGTTCGAGGCTGGTGCCCAGCGTGTGGCGGAAGATGCGCGCGCCGGTCTGACGCGAGCGCCGGCTGTAATAGAAGCCCGCGCCGCTCGGATCGAATGCGAGACTGCTGTAGAGCGCGGGCGGCAGGCTGTCCGGCAGCTCGGCGCGCCGCTCGACATCGAACAAACGAACCGAGACTTCATCGCGGCCGCCATCGCGCACCGTGTAGAGCATGATCCGGCCATCGGGCGAGAAGCCCTCGAGGCTGACGCTGACTGTCGCGCCCGGATCGAACTGCAGCGGGTCGATGATCCTGTCGTACTCGGCGAGCGGATCGACCGGCGCCTGCTCCGCGGGCACCCTGCGCCGGTAGATGGCGGCGACTTCCTCGCCGCTCCGGCGCAGCGTGAAGTACTCCCAGCCGCCGGCGCGTCGCGTCGCGCCGATATCCGGCGCTCCCATCAGCTCGCGCAGCCGCGCCTCCAGCGAATCGCGCAGCATTGACCGGCCCACGACACTGTCCGCGTACGCGTTCTGCGCCGCGATCCAGTCGCGCACTTCGGGGTCGTTCTGATTCTCCAGCCAGCGATAGGGGTCCTCGACTGCCACGCCGTGGAATGTGTCGATGACGACTTCCCGGCGTGTGTCCGGCGGCGAGGCGGACGGTGCGCAAGCGCCGCATGCCATGGCGGCGACCACAAGAGCGATCCCCGGCAGCTCTACTGCTGTTCCGTGCGTGGCCATGCTCGCTTCCAGCTGAAGTGGATCTCGCGCGGCGCTCGTGCGCCGGGCTTCAGTGGCGGTTCAGTCGATGCACGCGAACGTGCTGTGCACCGGCGTCATCGAAGCTGAGCGTCAGAACGAAATCCCGTCCGATCTGGAACACCTGGTCAAAACGCGGCTGCTGCACGTCGCCCAGCCATGTGCCAGCGGAATCGAAAACGCTCCAATAGCCGGGCTCCTGCCACGGCATACGATACGATGAGACCCAGAGGCCTCCATCGGGATCGGCGAAGATTCCGAGAAATGCGGGCTTCGTGTCGAGGTACATGAGCCGATCGACGCGTTCGCGCAGACTGGTCGCGTCCGCGTTGGGTGTGACGTTCAGCAGGAACTCGACACGCTTCTGCTTGTAGTCCTGGATGTAGCGGCCGTCCACGGACTCAGGCTTCCAGGTCCTGCGAATTCCGCGGACGAGAGAGCCCGCCGTATCATACAGATCTATCGAGAACGATTCACCCGTGCCGATCACAATGTGCGTGCGCGCAGCGGTAGCGCTGAGCACGGGGGCCAGCTGAACGAAATCCGGGTTGCTGAGAAGCGTGCGCAGATCCCGGCCGACAGCGCCGGCGACTTTGCGTTGCGGGAACCTGCCGATCGTATCCGTCTGGCCGGCGGGCCCGACAAGGATCAGCCAGGTCGAATCCCAATAAGTGCCAGGCACCTCGAGCGGCATCTGGGCCGACCCGAATGAGCGCAGCAGAAGCAGGCTGTCCTGCACCACGCCCTGCACCCAGTAGCCCGGTGTATTGCGAAACTCGAGCGCGCGGCCGAACGCGAGTTGCGTGCTGTAGAGCGTGACTCGCCGCAGGCTGTAGTCGAAGGCCGCGATCGAATCGGCGCGCCACGCGTAGACGCCGCCCAGCGCGTCAAACTCCCCAGGTCCCCGGCCGCGACGACCAACGGCCTGCAAGAAAGCGCCCTCCGGCGAGTAAACCCGCAGCTGCTTCGCGCGATCGTCCGCAACCACGATGCGTCCGTCCGTCAGGCGCAGGGCGCCCATGACACTGCCAAACTCATAGAGCGAGTCTCCCATGGCCGTGCCAAGGTCGAGAACGGGCATCGCATCGACCGTCCATGCCTGACCTCGAGGCCACGCCGGACTCGCGTTCACCACGATCGTGACACCCGCGCTGTCGCCGGTGATCGCGCCGCGCGGGCTGCCCTCGGGGCGGCACGCGGCCGCCCACAGCGCGAGTATGCGCGTCAGAGCAACCATGGACGAGCGCATCGGGAGTGACGAGGATTCTGCGGTCCTTTTACGAAATCGGCGACCCGGTACGGCCGCTCACCGTTGATACTCCGCGATCACACCGAACAGCACCCCGGGTTCACGGAAGTGTTCGGGCGTCTGCACTTCCTGCGTCCACTCGGCGACGTAGAAGCCATCGTGCTTGTTCTCACGGCCGGGTCGAAGCCAGTAGTTCAGCTCGTGCGACAGCTTGTCTTCGTACTCGATCTTTTCGTCGGGCGAATAGACCGAAAAGATCTCGAGGCCGGCCGGGCTGAACGATACGCGCCACGCGCGGTACAGGCCCTTGCCGTCCTCGGACTCCCAGCGCGCATGGAACCCGTACTCGGCAACCATGTCGGGCGGGCGGGCCGGCAGCTGCCTCAACGCTTCCTGCAGTGCGGCCACTGCCTTGCGCTGCGAGCGAGTGGCCTCGCGCTGTCCGGCAATCCAGTCGCCAAGGCGAATGGCCGCATCGATCAACACCCGGTCCTGCGGCCGCAGCACATAGCTCACAACGCTTCCGCTCCGTTCCCGGTTCGAGGAGCGGGAAGGATGCGTGCCGCGTGCCGGTCGCACAACCGGGGTGTCAGAGCTTCATCGACTTCACGGCAATCGAGTACTTGCCCTTGCCGGTCTTCGAGTAGTGGCGGACGCGCGCCCAGTACCTGCCCGGCATGAGCACCTCGCGGATCATCGGGTTGAGACCGGGACCGCTGTCATCATCATCGGCCACGAGCCGCGTCTGCGAGTCCGGACCCAGCAGCATCATGACCAGGTCGGTGCCGCCCGTCGTGCCGACCTCGTAGCGCGCCGTCTTCGGCACACGGAACGCGAACAGATCCTCTTCACCGACCGCACCGATGTCAGCCGCGACGGCCGCACCGTTCACATCGAGTTCCACGGCCCCGGGCACAGACTTTGGATAGATGCGCGCAATGAACGCCTTGTCGTTCGCAGACAGCACGCGGTTCCAGCCGACTTCATAATCGCCGATCGTCAGGCTGTCCGGGATGGCGTAGAGCATGATCGATTTCCGATCGAACTCCGAGAAGTTCGTCTCCGTCTTCGAGTAGCGGGAAAAAAGCTGGGCATCCACTTCGGCGCGGCTCCAGCCATCGGTCTGCTTGTAGTGGGCGTAGACCTTCTCCCTGTCCCACGGAATGCCGTTTGTCGGGTGCTCGTGTTCGTGGATGCAGCCGAGCGCGTGGCCGAACTCGTGCAGGACGACGCGACTGTACTCGGCGTCGTCCGTCGCTGGCGTGAGCCAGCCATAGTTCATGGTGGCGCGATTCTTCGGAATCCCGAGTGCGTCCGTGCCCAGGTAGGACCAGGAGCCGTCATCTTCGAAGGCGATGCGGATCTCGGCTTTCGGACTGTTGTCGAAGACGAACCTGATGTTGGCATGCTCCATCCACTGGTTGGCGTAATCGTGGATTTTCCTGCGCACTGTCGCGTGGCCGCCCATGAACGCGATGTGCAGCTCGCGGCCCGGCTTCCAGAGCGTGGACGTGAGCAGGGCCATGCGCGTGCGGCGGTCGGGCGGCATGCCCGGCGCATTGCGCGGAATGCGCCCCAGACTGGGCAGGTTGCGCGGGTTCTCGCGGATCGCCTTCTTCGCTGCGCGCATGCGCTGCGCAGGCGTGAGAAATCGGTCGCCGCAGATCTTGACGACGTCCTTGCGTGAAGCGCGGGCCATGGTGTCTCCTTCAGGAGAAGGGCGAACTTCATTCTATGCGATGGCATCCTGCATGGGGAGGCGCAGCGGTTGCGCGAAACCGGCCAGCACGGCGGCGCTCATTGCCGCTGCCCTGCGCAGTACGCATCGTTCGGGCGGACTGACATCGGAACCTGACGGTCGAGGCGGAGGCGTCCTTGCGTTATGCCGTCATGATCCTGTGCGTGGCCGCCTGCCGCGCGCAGGATGCGGGCTCCTGGCAGGGTTCGGTTCGAGACAGTGCCGGCGTTTCGATCACCGAGAATGCGGGTGCCGGCGTGTGGACGGCGGAACGGGTGTGGTCCGTGCGCCCATCGCTATCCATCGGCGCGGCCGAAGGCGACAGCGCCTACCTGTTCACGCGGGTGATCGATCTTGCCGTGGACGGGAGCGGCCGGATGCTCGTGCTGGACCAGGCCACGGCGCAGGTCCGTGTCTACGATGCCTCGGGTCGCTTCGTTCACTCGATCGGCTCGCGCGGACAGGGGCCCGGCGAGCTGAGCATCTGGGTCAGCGGCGTGCTGCTCATGGGCGATTCCGTGCTCGTCCCGGACCACGTACAGCGACGCATCAACGTGTACACATCATCGGGCGCAAGCCTGGGCGAGCGGGCTCTGGTATCGCGGCCGGGCAGCCAGAGCTGGAGCCGGGCGGCGGACGGCCGACTGCTGTTTCGCGGCGTGGCGATCGGCCGGGACAGCGCGGGCAACTTCGAGACCTGGGATGGGCTGCTTGCGGTGCGCGACTCGGGAACGGCCGTCGATACGCTGATCGCCTTCGACTACCCGCGCTCACCGCTGGGCGGGCCGGGCCGGCCGCGCGTGCCGCTGCTCGTCAATGCCGCGTTCTGGACAAGGCTCGAGGATGGCCGCATTGCCTGGTCTTCGCTCGATCGCGATCACGTGCGCGTGCTCGACGCGGACGGCGCGCTGCGCAGCCTCATCCACCACGCGGCATGGCAGGCCCGGCCTGCCTCGCCGGCGGACCACGCCGCGCTGCGGGCGAAGCTCGAGGAAAAGCTCCGGCTCATGGGCGGCGATGCCGCATCGGTTCCGCAGCTCGACCTCATCCAGCCGGACCGGCTGCCCGCCATCACCGCGCTGCGGGCGGGCCCGACCAACACGCTCTGGGTGCAGCGCATGGGCGCCGTCGCGGGCATCGATCCGTTCGCAGTCAATGCGGCGGACCGCACGGGCTGGCTGGGAGGTCCCGTCTGGGATGTGTTCGACGCGCGTGGCCGCTATCTGGGCTCCGTCGAGATGCCGGCGCGGTTTCTGCTGCTCCGCATCACGGAGTCGTCGCTCTACGGTGTGCTGAAGGACGAGCAGGACGTGGAGCACGTCGTCCGGCTCGATCTGGGGCGTGGCTAACCTGGATGTTAGCGCGGCTCAGCGGACGCGGTGCAACACGACGTGGCCGCCCTGCTCCATGCGCAACTCGATCGCCCGGGCGCCGGCCTGCACGAACCAGAAGCGGGTTCCGCCGACCACCCAGACGCCATTGCCCGTGTGCACGGGCCGCGCCCCGTTCTGCTGGCCCGCCGCCGTGAACACGAGCTGATCGCCATCGCGCGTCACGGTCATGTGCAGGTGTGCGCCGCGGCCGGGACCTGCGTACTCGCCGAGCAGCCCGTTCAGGTCGCCGGTGAAAGGCGCTGCCTGCGGCGCAGGCACCGGCCCCAGGATCAGCCCGGCGAGCGCCGCACCGAGCGCGGCCGCACCGCGCGGCCCGGTCGAGTTCTGCAGCACGACAATCAGCAGGTCATCGTCCGGGAAGTATTGGGCATCGCTGACGTAGCCGTTGATGCCGCCGCCGTGGCTGATGAAGCGCCGGCCGCCCCGGCTGCCGATGCCGAGGCCCATGGCATACTGCAGCGGCGTTCCGTCGAGGAGCGGCGCGGGCGTGATGAGCGCCTTGTGCGATTCGGGTTTCAGCAGCCGACCCCCGTGGAGCGCGCGGTTCCAGCGGACCAGGTCGCGCGCGGTCGAGCAGAGCGAACCGGCGGCATACGGCCAGGTGTGGTCGAGGTATCGCTTGAGGCCCAGACCGCCCGGCCCGACGTCATAGCCGTGCGCCTTGCGCGGGCGTACGGCGGTCTCCGAGCAGTAGTACGAGTCGGTCATGCCGGCCGGCTCGAACAGGCTTTTGCGCACGTACTCTTCGTACGTCTGGCCGGAGACCTTCTCGATGATCAGGCCCAGCAGAAAGAACGCCGTGTTGTTGTAGATCTGCGCGGTGCCCGGCTCGAAGTCGAGCGGCTGCTGCTCGACCAGCGTCCGCAACGAGTCGCGAGGCAGCTTCTTCATCGCCAGCTCGGAGAATACGGTCATCTCCGTGTATCCCTTGATGCCTGAGGTGTGGTCGAGCAATCGGCGCAGCGGGATCACGTGCCTTCGCGTGTCGAAGGCCGGCAGATACTTCGTGAAGTCTGCATCGAGATCGAGCTTGCCCTGCTCGACGAGCTGCAGGATCGCGGCAGACGTGAACTGCTTGGTGATGGAGCCGATCTCGTAGCTGGCCGACGCATCGGGCGGCGTCGGCACGGACCATTCGATGTCGGCCTGGCCGTAGCCTCTGAGCAGCAGTGTGTCCTGGCCACGCACGACCGCAACAGAGATTCCGGCTACCGTGGGAGCGGCGGCGTGCGCGCGGGCCGCCGAGTCCAGCGCGGTCACGAGCCGGCTCCGATCCGCGATCTGGGCATGGATCGAAAGCGGGATGGCCGCCAGGACAAGGGCTGTAGCGCCCGTAGGAAGCAGGCGAGTCGAACGGGCCAGTCGTCCTGCCGGTGTGCGCCTCTGCATGGGCTCCTCCGTTAGAAATGCGTGTCCGACCCGACATGATGGGGCACTACGCATGGCAGGATCAACGGGTTTGTGCGGTCGCTCGCCGGGACGGCCGGGGCGGCCTAACTTCGTGCCCTGGACCGGTGCAACCCGCGTCGCATGGAGGTGGGCCATGAGTGGCTTTGTCACACGAACCGTGCTATTCGGCCTGTTCTGGACCGTCGCGGGCGCGCCG
>Ga0187892_10011188_pt1 | contig 11094 bp, 17 predicted proteins | sample MA1701073metaG_FD_139345 | JGI IMG/M metagenome (GOLD analysis project Ga0187892, IMG submission 139345) | Bio-ooze microbial communities from a basaltic lava cave in the Kipuka Kanohina Cave System on the Island of Hawaii, USA - MA170107-3 metaG ... | reverse complement strand
CTTGCCGTGATCATCCAGTCCGGGGACGCGTTGCTGCGCGATACAGCTAGGCGAACTTCATGGCTCGCGCACCAAGGGCAGCGCCTTCTCCAGGAATGCGAGGATCTCCCGAAGTTGGTCGCCTGCGACGAGGCTAAAGAAACGATCGTCGAGGGCGAGATACCACGCGGGGACACCGACCATCGGGAGCATCTCGACCGGCAGCGACCCCCGGCGCAAACGACCCTCAAAGTCGTTGGGCCGGTTAATTGTGAATTGGAAATACACCCGGCGAGGGTCCGAACGACGCACCGTCCCGACCCACACCTGCCGCTCGGCTGTCCACCCGAAGCATCCGGCATAGTCGGCACTGGATCGCGGATCCAGCTTTTCGAAACCGCATGACCCCATAGCCGCCTTTATCATGTCGCGCAGGGCGTCCTCGTCGCTTGACTCCATCGCCCGTCCGATGTGCTCCAGCAGAAGGTCCGCCCTGTGCAGGAGCATTTCAAACTCGCGTATCAGGAATGACATGACGGGCGGCGGGTCGCTGACGTGTTGCCGTGCGGCGCGCCACGCGTCCTCCCACCGAAGGTGTCGAACGGGATGGCTAGAAGCCGACGCGAACGGACCGGTGAGATAGGCGAGCTTCCTCTTCGGCTCCGCGTGCCCGCTGAGGTCCGCGTCGTAGTCCTTCAGCTGGTCGCGGCCCTCCCCAGCGCCAGCCTTCGCTTCCAGCACAAGGCGGACGTGAGTGCCCAGCACGGTCAGATCCGGACGACGTCCCGACTCGGGCTCGGGCAGCTGCGTGCGAACCTCAGGGTGGTCACCAAAGTCCGCCGCTTCGAGTGCGATGTTGAAAATGTCGCCCAGCACGGCGGGCATGTCCGCGCGGGCATATGCGAAACCCGCCTTGAGCAGCCCCGCCAGCGATGCGGTGCAGAAGTTTTCTTTCTGTCGCCTCGCGCAGGCGTACAGCGGCGCCAGGAACATCGGTTCACCTTGCACGTGCACCTCAGGCAACGGGCCCACATCTAGCGATTGCGCCATGGTACGTATTCCTCCATCCGCAGGGGCAGAAACGTGAAGGGTGCGGTCTTCCCTCGGTCCCCGCCGACCGCATGGAGGAAATCGTCATCGCGAAGCTCAAATCCTGCACCAGATTGGCGGCGGAATCGAAAAATGTATATCGCGCGAGCATTTTCGCTACAACCACGCGCGTCGGCAGGCGCACGGCGATCCGCATCGGAGAATCGTCTTCCATTCCTAGTCATGCGCGACCCAATCCGATCACCGAGGCGCTGCGGCTCAAGGCGCTCCTCGACGGGCCGCCGAAGTGCACCAAGGCAATGCTCGCTCGAATGCTCGGGATCACCCGGGCACGTGTCTCGCAGCTCACTGGCTTGCTCCGCCTGCCCCAGCCCATCCAAGACTACGTTCACGGCCTCGGACGCGTTCACGGGAGAGTCGACATCACTGAACGGGAGTTGCGTCCGATCGCCGCCCTTCGCAGCTCCCGTCGGCAGATGCAAGCCTTCCAGGATCTCCGTTGCAGGAAAGGGCTACCTGCGCGCCGTCCTCCCGTGGCATGATTATCAAGCGGTTGCCGAGAGTAATGAAGCGCGGACACGTCATGGGAGATATTGCCGAGAGTAGTTCCAAGGCGAGCGCATTGCCTCCCTTGTCTCGCATGTACCTCGCCCGTGAGGTTGCCAAGATCGACAACGGCCCCGGCGTAAGCAACAGCTTGCGGGTAGGGGTCTTTCGGAAGGAAGGCGACCGAGAGGAGCAGATCGGCGAATACAGGCGCGACTACCACACGCTTTTCCGTACCTTCTACCCGTTCAGCAGGAACGGTCGGGACTTCGCGCTGTACTCACCGCACTACACGTGCACGCGCGTGATGGAGCTGCCCTCGTGCAAGGATATCGGCGGGGAAGAAAAGGATGCGTGGGGCTTCTGCCCTGTCGACTACTTCGTTCCGAGTTACATGGAGTACGAATTCCGCACGAAGGACGGTCGGTGGATACGCGTACGCGAACACGATTCTGATTGCTTCACGATTGACAACCAGCCCGACCACCGACTGGTCACGCCCGTAACGTACTACGACTTCGGCTTCGTGGCAGGGTGCGTATGGGGCGACGACAGCTCCTGGAAGATCCAGTATCTCGACCTGAGCCGCGCTGACTCAGGATCAATCAGACGCGACGCTCGCTTCGGGTACATAAGGCTCCCAACGCACCTGCACCTGGATCGGGCGATACGCATGGACGGCTTCCAGGACGCGGGCGCGATTTGCATCGCCACAGAGCAGGAGTTTGATCTGAAGACCGGCAAGCCTCCAGCTGAGTAGCCCGCATGTGCCTACCGACGAGGCTTGCCCAGCGCCAGGAGCATCCGCGCAGGCGACTCGCAGGCACCAGCTCGTGCAGCTCCACCGCGCGCCGCTCGTCCGTCGCGAACGAGGGCGTCGGATCGCGTCCCTCACTTCGTCGAACGAACCGGTGAAGCTCGAGGAACCCCGCCAATCCACGAATCGGCCGTGCTCCAAGGCGTACTCAATGGCCTGTTCGAGGTCGTCGCGCCGCTTCTTACGCATATCACGCCCGCCGCATGAACTGGCTGAGGCTGGTCTTGGCCTTCTCCAATCGACGCGGCACGGACTCCAGCTACCCATGACGCTTTCGAACGTGGGTTGCCTTGACGCCCACGCTCACGGAGTGGTCTCGTAGCCATTCGATTAGCCTTCGCTTGTCGGTGGGCAGGCCTCTATCGTTCATCCACTCCAGGATGCAAATTATCCACTCCAGCAGGCCCCCAGTCGGTTTGTCGAGAAACGCGGCCATGACGACATTCGCCCGAGCGACAAAGCGCTCCTCACCTCGGCAGCACAGTAGCGCCACCGCCAAGTCCGCGACGCTTCCGCTTTCGCAGGCCATGCGAATACTCATTATGGGATCCCAGTCGTGAAGCTGGCCCGAGACGATCACTCGGAGCACGCACCGAGCATTCTCGAATGACAGCGGAGCAGCGCCGCCAAGGAGAAAGAGCTGGATCTCCGAAAGCGCATACTCACAGATGAGGTCACTGTTGGAATAGCTGCGCGCACTCAGCGAGACGGCTATCGTGCTGTGGGCCGGGCCCTCTACCTTCACTGGCCTGTCTAGGTCTTCCGAGTGGATTCCCGTGGCGACAACACACTCTTGAGTGACCAAGAACCGCGATGATCTGAGCCTGTATTGGACTTTCGCGATGTGAATGGGTGCGCCCGACCGGTTGATTACCCTTAGGTGCGCGACTAACGGGGCTTTGCTGTCGATCGGGCGTTCCGATTCGCACATGAGCGCGATGCCGTCTGTGCAATCCTTCTCGTGCGACTGCGGGGCACATGACGGGAGTGAAATGATCCCCGCCAATGCAGCGACCAGTATCGCGGCACCGCTAGCCGGAGGCGCGCAAGCGTATTTCATCGCTAGGTTCCCGTCCGCGGGAAGGGCGGCGGTCGCATTGAGCTATGCGCTGCGGATGCGACACGTGCCAACGATAACCCGCGACTGCTCGTTCCGCCAGTACCTACGGCGGGACGACCTTGATCTTGACCACATTGCTCTGAACATCGCGGGACGCGCCCTTCACGAGCCACTTGGCGTAGTACTCGACAGTGATCTCGTACTCACCCGGGGCCAGACGTCGCTCGTCCGTCCCTGGAAGCGGGTAGCTGAATGTAAGCCGGTCGACATATCGCTGGCCGGGAAGGAGCTCCCGCACGGGAGGCTCGGGCAGCGGCCACCTTCAACCTCGAACGAAGACCGGCGGTCTGCGCGGAAGCTCGGTAACAGCGCGAGCCTTCACGCATGCCTGATTGCCGATGTTCCACCCCGTGTAGAAGGGGAGATCCAGGTTGAAGTCGTCGATGACCGCGACCAGGATCGGCACGGGGCCGACGTTCACGAGCTCCAAGTCCAGGGTGATCTCCTCATCCGCGCGGACAATGTGGGGTAGCGGATCGATCCTCAGGAGGAGATCGCTGGCCGGGTCCCGCGGCTCCGGGAGCAACAGAATCCGTGGTTCGGGAGCCAGACAACCGGCGAGCGCCATTATGCCGAGTGCGCCCACTCCATGCGTCTTCACCATATACTGGGACGTGGCTGACGAACCAAGGGCTGCGCTGAAGTTGCGCGTCTATCAGTGTATGGTCTCGTGTTCAAGCCGTGCGAGCAAGTCCGCGGCACACATCGTCGCGACGCTTCTCTTGATCGTCGTCCTCGGCGCCGCTTTCGCCAGATCGGACCGATCTCGCTCCATTGTCGGTTCTGCACATCCGAAGACCGTGCATGCACGTCCGCGCCCGCTTGATGTGGTCGGCGAGACATGCCCTATCATGCCGGTAGCGTCGGGGACGACTCATCTTTCTGGCGGCGCCCGTACATCGCTGGATTCGCCCCCCAGAGCCGACATCGACGAATACGAGGAGGCTATTCTGGAGTCCCTCGCCCTTGGATGGTCCTTCTGTCGATCGAGCGCGTGCGAGAGCGCACACGATGCCTTCGAGACCGCGTTCCAGCGCAAGCCATCGACTCGGCTCATGTGCTACTTCATGGACTCGGTAGGCGGTGTGGATGGGGTCGGACGAATGCTGCGTTGCCGCTCCCTCAAGATGCGGTCCGCGTGCATCCGCATTTTCGAGCTTGCCCAACGAGAGAATCCGGTGAAGGTGTCGCTGTTTGGGACGCTGGAAACGGCATGCGCACAATTCGAGGCGCGGCACTTTCAGGAGTGCTTCGAGTCGTGCGTTGACGCGAAGCCGCTGGCACCGCACTACGCCGTGACTCGGGAGCTTTCCGAGGCTGCTTGCCGGTTTCTTCGCGCGATGGCGTCGGGCAGGTACGACCATGAGTTTCCAAGCGGTCCTGAGCCGTTCTTCAACGACATGCTCGCCAAGATCGCTGAGTGGCGGAAGATCTCGCCGGAGAGCACCTTGCCCTTCGCCTACGTGACAACATCCGACCCACCGTAACCTCCTGCACTCCCGAGGCCAGTCCGCAGGAGCGGCGACGCATCTTGGTCTCGGCCTACATGAAGGCATGGGAGCAGCTGCTCCTTGAGGAAGCGGCCGCAGCCCAATCGTCGCCGCCGTCGTCCCAAGCCTCAAGCTAAGCGAGCCTGCCCGGTTCGAGTTCCGGCTGGTCGACCAGGTGGAACTGCACCAGTTCGGGGTCCCGGCGGAGGCGGCGCAACCGCGATTCCAGCGCAGAAACCAGGCTCCCGGATCTGGTGCAGGAATCGTCCTGGCTGGTCGAGTTGGCTCCCCGTCGGAGACGAATCCTGCACCAGATCGGCCGGGAAGTGCGCGAATGTTTATCGCGCGAGCATTTTCTGTACAACCACGCGCGTCAGAAGGCGCTCGCCATCCAGATCGGAGAATGGACGACGGTTCAGCGGCCCTCGCGGCCCAATCCCATCGAGGAAGCAGAGCGGCTGGACCAAGCCTTTCGGGACAGCGGTCTTCCGACCCTCGCGGCGTTCGCTGATCGGATGGGAGTGACCCGTGCGCGGCTCTCACAGGTTTTCGCGCTGCTCCGCCTGCCGGAGTCGGTGAAGGAATCGGTGCGTCGTCTGGGACCCGTAGTCCATCGAGCGAGCATCTCGGAGCGGGAATTGCGACCGATCACCACGTTGCCGACCGCACCTGCTCAGCTTCGGGCCTTCCGCGTCCTTCTGCGCCGCAAGCGGCTCAAGTGGTAGGCGGGGTCAGGAGCCCGGACACGCATGCAGGAATCCAAGATCGAATTTTTCGATCGGGTGCTCCCTTGGGTACCAAGGAGATGCATCGCGACGTGGCATCCGGGCTACCAATATATGGAGGGGCCTGCGAGGTCGGCGTCCAAGCCGCCTCATTGGCCGTCGCGACGCGCTCGCGACACACCGGCGGAGATGCTCTGCCCGCCAATCCTACTGCATTGGTTTGAGGAGACGGTAATGGCACTCTTCGCCTCCCCTGTGGAGTATCCGCTCCGCGTCTTGGCGAAGCAGGCGGAACTCATCGCAATCGGGCAAGTGGAGCGAGTCGACGGCGATGTCGCCCATCTGCGGGTGTCCGAGGCATGGAAGAGCACCCCCGACGAGCCGAGCATTCGCACCTGGTCTCACGCTGGAATCATCTGACCGCCCGGACCCCACTTCGAGCCCGAATCTCGGGTTCTCGCCTTCCTCCGACGCGACGGTTCTGCGTGGGACGCGGTCGGGTGGTCGTATGGTGTCCGCGAAGCCGACCGTCCTCGAGATCGCGCAATTTTGTGCCAGCGTGTCGGCGAGATCGTCGAGATCCTGACGATTCAGAAGGAACAGGCGCGCCGGCGAGAGATCGTGGAGTGGCTCATCCGCTGCGCGGGTAGCTCGGTGACCCTGCCGGATGCTGGCGAACTGCTGGCCGAGAAGCCGGGCTGGCCCCTTCCTGACGACACCGACATTGGAACATTCGCTCGGGAATTGGCCGCCGAACAGCGCAGTCGCCTCGTGGATGCGCTCTTGGCCGGCGACGCCCTCACGAGCCGGCTGGGTTGGAAGCTCATGCGACTGGCGCAGCCGTCGCGCAACGACAAGCGCGTCCGAAGCGCCGCGCGCGACGGTCTATTCAGGATCTCGGGCGAATGGCTGCGCGTGGTTGCCGACTTTCTGGCGCCGAGCGATGCTCGCGAGCGCTGCCTGAAGACCGCAACCCACGTTGACCAACTCAGAGAGGAAGGCTTCGAGTGGTGATCTTCGGATGGACACGGCGATCTTCTTCGACCCGCGCGACTGGAACGGCGGGCCGCTTGCGCGAGCGCGCCTCCGCTGGCTCCTCGAAGTCGGAGGCCGCCCCATCGACACCGCCCATCGCTACGAAGCGGGCTATCTCTTCGCAGGCGACCGGGGCATCGCCGACTACGATCAGCTCGTGCGGCTTCGACCGCATCTTCGTGACCGACCCCAACAGCGACACGAACTCCAAGACCTGAGCCGGGTGCTCGCGCGTCTTCCCGGCATCCCGACGCCGCGCACCTGGCGGTTGGAACTCGACGCCCCGCTCCCGGACGACCTTCGCCATCCCCTCTTCGTACGCACGGCACGATCATCATGGAAATTGGGCGGCGCAGTCTCTCGGGTTCGTACGCAGGCAGAGCTCGACGCCGAATGTCAGGAGCTGCGACGCGCTTTCGGCTGGAACGCGCCGATTCTTGCTCGCGAGTGGATTGACCTTGCTCCTGCCGGCGAGTGGCGGCGCGGGCCGCTGCCGCAGGAGGTTCGAGTGTGGATTGTGGATGGCGTTCCCGCGGCCTGGTCCTTCCATCACATCCACGTCATTCCCGCGCCGCAGGGCTTCCCGCCATCCGACTGCGATCTGGACCGTCTCCGTACCTACGCGTCGCAGATCGGGCGTGCCTTCGTTGCGCGATTGGTCGTGGCCGACTTCGCCCGTGACCGCCGAGGAGCATGGTGGCTGATCGAGGCCGACAACGGCAGTCCCGCGGGCACGGCTCATGAGCAAGTGTTCAAGATCGTGGCGCAGCGGCTCGTCGGTCGCGCGGCACGACCGTTTGCCGACACTGTCGGCGGAGCATGGTGATCGCGTGGCTGGTCGGTGCCCCCGATGACGCGTATGATGCGTCGCAATGGGGACATTAAGCTGCTTCCGTTGGGAGAAAAACGTCTCGCTCAACGACCGCGCCTTCTACGAGTACCTGAAGCTGGTGGCCACTCCCGATAGTCCTGACGCCGCGATCCTCGAGTGGTACGACACGCTGGGCCATCCGGTCACGTTTCCGGTTGCTCGCGGATGCGCTCGTTGGCGAAGGGAAATCCACAACGACATGCTGCAATTCTCCTTCGCGTGCTTCAACGGATGGCGGCTGATGGGCTATGACTATCCCGAATTCCGGAAGCTCATGCGCGCTATGGAACACTTCCTTACGCCCGAACGTGCGCGCATCGGTATCGCGCACTTCGCCGTCGAGGGCAACCCCGACTTCGAGTTCCGGATCGACTACGGGCGCCACCGCATTGCGTACGTCGCAAGCGACTGTCGCTCCTATCGAACGTGGGCTCCAGACAAGTACCGGATTCGACCATCCATCATGAAGAGACTGGCGAAGGCGAATCTGGACGGCATTCGCACGCCTGCCCCGCGGTCCTTCGTGGAGGGACCGTCTCTGCAGGAGTTGGTCGGGCTTAATAAGCCATCGGGCAAACCGAAGTCCTTCTGGAGAATCTCGATGAAGGACACCGCCACCGTGGAGGAGTCCCGCAAGGCGGGGGGCGCGGCGCGCACGCGCAAGTCGCAATTCAGGCAACCGCGACAGGCTCGCGCTTACTTCTACCAGGCCATCAAGAAGCGCATCTCAAGGGGGATGAGCGAGGTGTGCATTGGTCGAGTTCGGCAGTGAGGTGCAGCATGTCGCACGTCGATTTGCGCATTGGCCTGCCTTGCGCCAAGAAACTGCCTCCGCGCTCGATGCGGGGCTTGGGTCCCTGGCTGCGGTCCCTTCTTGATCTGACCCCAGATCGCGTGCGGGCCACGTTGGAGCATCGCTGGACGAACGTGCCGACTGCCCTACGACCGCTTCGGGACCGCATCCTCAGTGCGGGATCGCCAGCGCTCGTATCGGGGGAGGGCAGTGCCTTCCTCGAGCTTACGCTGACTGCAGACGAAACTCCGGATCGCGACGGCGAGAGGTGGTCGTGGAGCCTCTTCGTCGCGCCGCCGATCTCCGAGCGGACGTGGGGTCAGGAACTGCGGCGTCTACGACTCTCCCCAAGAAGCCTGGTCGCCGCCTTCGCGAGGCACTTCGACTTCTTGCGAGAGTCGGAACCGGGACTCGCGGGAGGCTTCAAGCCGCTGTCTGAATGGCGGACAATCGAGGAAGATGCGATCGCAAGCAATTACTCGTGGTACACATATTTGCCGGAGAAGATGCGGCGGGAGTGGGCAGGCTCGGTCATCGTTTTCGGCGCCAGGAATGGAGACGAGATCCTCCTGCACTCGTCGGGGAAGATCGGCTGGCTGAATCACGAGCAGTCCCTGGTGCGCAAGGAATGGAGCTCCTTCGAGGAGTTCATCGCCCGCTACGCGGACTTCATCGAGTATCGTTGGCCGTTCGACTGCTGGGGTCCGTCGGACGAGGCTGTGAACGCCCGGAAGAATCGCGAGCGAAGGCGTCGCAACCGCTCGACGTCGACGGAGCACGGACCCCATAGGCGCCGCCGGGATGCTTCGAACGTACCGACGAAATCTGACGAACGCTGAACGCTGCAACCTGTGGGGGCCGGGCAATGATGAGGCTGTTGATGGCGGCGATCTTCGATAAGGACGTGCCGGTGCCTCGTGCTCAACGACCGACACGGCCATGCGTTAACCCGAGGGGCCAGGGTTCAGTGTAAAGACTACGGTGGCTCCCCGATCGCTACGTAACGCGCTTTTCTAAGTTCTTGCGGCCCAAGAGCGACACGGGCCGCATCTCCGTGGAAGACCCGTACCACCTGCTCTGGAAGGAGCATCGGCTCAACCTGATGTGGGGCGAGCGCCCGGCGCTGATCGCCGGTGACCGTCCCTACAACAAGCGGCAGCTGGCGGCGTACCAGAACCACCTGCGGCGCGTGTCGCCCCTCGAATGGGCGCGGCGCTACCAGGCGGAACTGGACGGTTCGCCCGGCATGACCAAGGTCGATGTTGCCCGCCGGTTCGGCGTCTCCCGTGTTCGGGTGGTGCAGTTCCTCAACCTCCTCAAGCTGGACCCGCGCGTCATCGAGTACATCGACGCCAACTACGGCGACCCCATCGTGGCGGCCATCTGCACGGAGCGCCGGCTGCGCGAATTCCTCGCGACGACGGCACCCGCGAAGCAGTGGCCCCGGTTTCAGGAGATGCTCCGTGACGCCAGATCCAACCCGGGCGTCTGGAGCCAGCCCAGCGAAGACGAGGTGACGGAGCCCCGGTGACCCCGGGGCTCCTCGCCCGCCCGTCCCGTGCGCGGGACGAACGGGCGACCCACGCTCTTGCGGAGCCCGGGGACCAGGACCTCCGGGCGGCCCAGGCGCATCCTTGGGGCCGCCATCCGAACGACGCGACTGCGCCCGCCAGCTCCTGCATGGCCGGTCATGGTGGCGAGGATCGACCGGCATGAGGAAGCTGGTTGGGTGGGGACCAATGGGAACAGGTAGGAATAGACACGGCGAGGTCGCGGCCCCGGTCTCCCTGCGGGAGCCCGGACCCCTCGCGGGGTCACCGCGGCACGGACGATCGGTCCCGAGACGATCTCCACCGTCTCGGTCCCGCTCGACCGCGCCGCGCCTGCGGCCCCGACCTCGCCGCGCCGGACGGTCCGACACCCCGGGCGCAGCCACGTCGTTCTCCTCCGTTTCAAAGGAAGCGGGATCGCGCGTGGTCCCGAGGGGACGCGGGCGCGTGCACGTAACGGCGTCGGAGGATGCTGTTTCGTGGGCACGCGCCCGGGTTCGGCGGCACTTTCCCAGCGAAAAAGCGCCGCTTTTCCGGAATCGCAGGACGCGGTTCCGCGCTAAACACCGAAATCGCGCGAAAAACGAAGGGCGCGTCGGGTGGTGAGACCGGAGACACTGCATCACAAGAGGAGGAGACCGATGGGCTTGGTGGAAATGAAGACTTCGCTTCACGACCGGCTGAGGAGCGCGCAGAAGCGGTGGTTCGCGCTGCGGGCCGGCGGCGCGACGAAACGGGAGTTGAAGATGCGCGGCATCCGCGAGAGCGGGGACGCCAATCGCCATATCCGCAACCTGATCTTTACCGGCAGCACGAAGCGCGCTGTCGAGGAGACGCTCAAGAGCTTCATCGAGTTCGCCCACGAGAAGTTCGGCGTCGAGCGGCTGGAGGACTTGAGCCGCCACGAGTTCAAGGCGCTCATCGAGGACGGGGTCGCGCGCGGACTGGCGGCGAGCACCCTCGAGGCGCGGTGCTCGCACTTAGCGAAGCTGGGCGCGTTATGTCCACTCCATGCCTATGTCTACTTCCCCCTGGATCTGGATCATCGTCCGAAATATCCCGGTGGTTCTTCTTCTGGAGGTGCTGGATGCTGGCCGCGATGAAACAGGATCTCCACG
>Ga0187892_10011187_pt1 | contig 11094 bp, 9 predicted proteins | sample MA1701073metaG_FD_139345 | JGI IMG/M metagenome (GOLD analysis project Ga0187892, IMG submission 139345) | Bio-ooze microbial communities from a basaltic lava cave in the Kipuka Kanohina Cave System on the Island of Hawaii, USA - MA170107-3 metaG ... | reverse complement strand
CTGGCCGGGCGCCGACTGGCTCGAACGCGAGGTGTGGGACCTCTACGGCATCCGCTTCCGCGGCCATCCGGACCTCAAGCGCCTCCTGTGCCCCGAGGAGTTCATCCACCACCCGCTCCGCAAGGACTACCCGCTCGAGGGGCGCGGGGAGCGGGAGGCCTTCCGCCGGGTCACCCGATGAACCCGCCCCGCATCGACGTCGGGCTCGAGGAGGACGCGACCGCCGCCGCCGGGCGCCGCACGCTCACGATGAACTTCGGGCCGCAGCACCCGGCCACGCACGGGACGCTGCGGATGATCCTGGAGCTCGATGGCGAGGTCGTGGTCCGGGCCACGCCCGAGATCGGGTTCCTGCACACCGGATTCGAGAAGCTCGGCGAATACCGGAACTTCAACCAGTTCGTCACGCTCTCGGACCGCATGAACTACATGTCGCCCTTGTGCAACAACATCGGCTACACGCAGGCGGTCGAGGAGCTCCTCGGGCTCGAGGTCACGCCGCGCTGCCGGGTGCTGCGCGTCATCCTGGCGGAACTGACGCGCATCGCGGACCACGTGGTCTGCACCGGGCTCCAGGCCATGGACCTCGGCGCCTTCACGGTCTTCCTCTGGTCCTTCATCGAGCGCGAGAAGCTCTACGATCTCTTCGAGGAAGTGACCGGGACGCGGCTGACCACCTCCTACACGCGGGTGGGCGGGCTCATGCGTGACGTCCCCGCCGATTTCCCCGCGCGGGTGCGGGCCTTCCTCGAGAAGGTCCCGGGCGTGCTCGACGAGATGGAGAAGATGCTGGTCCGGAACCGCATCTTCGTGGACCGCACCCGCGGCGTCGGCGTGCTGCCGCCCGACGTGGCGCTCGCCTACGGGGTGAGCGGGCCGGTGCTCCGCGCCTCCGGAGTGGCCTACGACGTGCGCCGCGCGCGGCCCTACCTCGGCTACGAGGAGTACGACTTCGACGTGGTGACGTCGGACGAGGCCGACAGCTACGCGCGGTTCCTCGTGCGGATGGGCGAAATGCGCGAGAGCCTCAAGATCGTCCGCCAGGCGCTGGAGCGCCTGCCCGAGGGGCCCGTGAACCTCTTCAACCACAAGATCACGCTGCCCGAGAAGCAGCTCGTCTACACGAAGATGGAGTCCCTGATCCACCACTTCAAGCTGATCATGGACGGGCACGGTCTCAAGCCGGAACGCGGGCGGGAGCTCTACTCCTGCACGGAGTCGCCCAACGGCGAGCTCGGCTATCACCTGGTGTCCGACGGGACCGACCGGCCCTACCGCATCCGCGTGCGGCCGCCGTCGCTGCTCAACTACCAGCCGGTCGCGAAGATGATCGAGGGGCGGCTTCTCTCGGACGTCGTGGCGGTGCTCTCGAGCCTGAACGTGATCGCCGGAGAGCTGGACCGATGAGCGTCCGGTTCGACGAGCGGACACTGGGGGAGTTCCACCGGACGGTGGCGCGCTACCCGGTCAAGGAGGCGGCGCTGCTCCCGACGCTCCGGCTGGCGGAGCGGGAGTTCGGCTCGATCACGGACGACGCCATGATCTACGTAGCCGAGCTCCTGGACCTCCCGCCGGCGAAGGTCCACGGAGTCTTCTCCTTCTACACGCACTTCCGGCGGCCCGGCTGGGGGCGGCACGTGCTCCAGGTCTGCTGCACGCTCCCCTGCGCGCTGCGCGGGGCGCAGGACATCGTCGGGCACCTCAAGCGCCGCCTCGGGATCGACGTGGGCGGGACGACGGCGGACGGTCGGTTCACGCTGCTCAAGGTCGAGTGCCTGGCCTCCTGTGGTACCGCGCCGGCGATGCAGGTGAACGACGCCTACCACGAGAACCTGACCATCGAGCAGCTCGACGCGCTGCTGGCCCGGCTCCCGTGAGCGCCGCGCCGGTCCTCCTGGAGCACGTGGGCGAGCGCGGCTCGCACACGATGGAGCACTACCGCGCGCGAGGGGGCTGGGAGACGGCGAAGCGCGTGTTGACCACGATGAAGCCGGTGGAGGTGCTGGAGGTGGTCAAGGCCTCCGGGCTCCGCGGGCGGGGCGGCGCCGGGTTTCCGACGGGGCAGAAGTGGTCCTTCGTCCCCAAGGACCCCGGGCCGAAGTACCTGGTCTGCAACGCCGACGAGAGCGAGCCGGGGACGTTCAAGGATCGGGCGCTGCTCGAGGGGGACCCGCACCTGCTCCTGGAGGGATGCCTGATCAGCGCCTACGCGGCCGGGCTCCAGACCTGCTACATCTACATCCGCGGCGAGTTCGTGACGCAGGCCGTTACGCTCGAGCGGGCGATCCAGGAGGCCTACGCCGGGGGGTTCTTCGGCCGGGACATCCTCGGGAGCGGCTTCTCGCTGGACGTGACGGTGCACCGCGGCGCGGGCGCCTACATCTGCGGCGAGGAGACCGGGCTCCTCTCGTCGCTCGAGGGAGGGCGCGGCTATCCGAAGATCAAGCCGCCGTTCCCCGCGGTGAAGGGCCTCTTCGGCCGGCCCACGGTCGTGAACAACGTGGAGACGCTGGCGACGGTGCCGCTGATCCTGGCGAAGGGCGTCGCGTGGTTCCGCGGGATGGGGACGGAGAAGAGCCCGGGGCCGAAGATCTTCTGCGTCTCGGGGCACGTGAAGCGGCCGGGCCTCTACGAGCTGCCGCTCGGCTACCCGCTCATGCGGCTCCTCTACGAGGACTGCGGCGGCCCGTGGCGGGACCGGCCGATCAAGGCGGTGATCCCGGGCGGCTCGTCGGCGCCGGTCCTGGACGCGAGCGAGCTGGAGGTGAAGCTCGACTTCGAGTCGCTGGCGGCGGCGGGGTCCATGCTCGGCTCGGGGGGCGTGATCGTGCTGGACGAGGGGACGTGCATGGTGGACGCGCTCTGGAACGTGCTCCGCTTCTACCACCACGAGTCGTGCGGCCAGTGCACGCCGTGCCGCGAGGGGACCGGGTGGATCGAGCGCATCCTGGGCCGCATCGAGCACGGACGGGGGCGGATGGAGGACCTGAAGACCGTGGAGGAGGCGAGCCAGAACATGATGGGGAAGACCATCTGCGTGCTGGCGGATGCCGCCGCGCTCCCCGCGCTCTCGTTCCTCAAGAAGTTCCGCGCCGAGTTCATCCGCCACCTGGAGGAGCAGGGCTGTCCGATGCGCCGCGAAGGAGAGCCTGCGGGGAGATCGCCTCAGCTCACGTGAGCGCCCTTCGCGCGGTTGCACGCCTCGCACAGAAGCTCGACGTTTCGCGCCGTGCTCCCCCCACCACTGGACAGGGGGACGATGTGGTCGAATTCGAGTCGCTCTCTGCTTCCACAGCGTGCGCAGCGGCCTGAATCCCTCCGCCACACCTGGTCGCGCACTTCCTCATCGATTCTCTCCCGCCGCGCTGTTGCTATCGAATCCCCCGACAGCCTGCGCTCCAGACGTTCGAACCGACGTCGTCTTTTCCGGTTTGCTTCGTCGATCAGAAGAGCAACCTCGTGTCCCGAGTAGTCCGACCGGTCGAGTTGATAGACGGATCCCCGATAGAGCCAGAACCGGCCGGGATCTTGTGTGGGACCAGTCAGCTGGAACGCGTGTTGATTACTCTGCTCAAGGACCGACTCGACATAGGCCCTCGTGTGGCGATCCAAGTCGGCTTTCATCTTGGTTCGCATCTCGTGTCTAACCCGTTCGGCGCCTAGACCGGCCCTAAGAGCTGGCTCCAACCTGTCAAGGAGCGATCGTGCGTTCTGAACCTCCACGGAACGTCGTCTAGCCTCCCGCTTGTTCCGCATCATTTCGCCGAGGAATGCATAGCCCGGAAGTGCGACGGCCAAGCCGAGGCAGACGAGGACGCTGATAGCTCCTCCCTGCCACCAAAGAAGCGACGACAAAGCCAGGAATCCAAGAGCCATGTGCACCGAGAGCCTGCAAGATGCGTCGTTCCTCCAGGACCTCAGGCCCCCATTGACGGCTTCCTGCCATAGAACGCGTGAGCTCTCGAGGGACTCTTTGGCTTGCAAGACCCTGGACGTCAGCACCGAGACAGGGGGGTCGGCGCCGCGCGAGCGCTGGTGGGCCTCGAGGGCCTCTTTGGCTTGCAAGACCCTAGAGATCAACTTCCTCTCCGGCCTAGACATCAGTACCGAGACAGGCCATGTTACGTTGGAAGCTGTGATAGCCGGCACTCCCTCATCTATCGATGGTACCGCTGTGCCCATGTTCTTTGCGCTCATGCGGTAAGGGCCCTCTTGAATAGTCGTGCCGTCGTTAGGTCTCGCATCAGTTAGGTAGGCTTCGGTCTCGAGAGGGAGGCGTCTTTAGCAGGCTCAAGGGATTGTGTGGGTCGACGGCAGAAACGGAGAAGAAGAACCGGCACTAAAGGACTAGCTCGTGCGCGCTGGGCGCAGGCGGGCGCGCCCGTAGGGCCCGCGATTCAGCAGGGCTCGTCTCGGAAGGCGGGCCGGTCCATCCCTTCAGCGGGGACCTGGCGTACGTAGAGTCGAGGAGAGGCGCGGCGCTCAGGACCTACCGGGGTGGATCGACAGCCCCCCGGGTGGGTCCCACACCCACTGGAACGACACAGCTTTCATGGCGTACCTCGTTTCGAAACGAGTTCCCCCCGCGGAGCGCCACCTGGACCTCGTAGGGCGGTGGCGCCTCGCGCACGACCGGCGGGCCCCGCCAAGGCCCGAAGAGGCGCTGGGCCTCGAACACGTTGTGGACCCGACAGCGGATCGAGAGATTCTCCACCGACGTCCGACCGCCCAACGCATGGGGCTCGTGGTGGTGGAACTCGAGGTTCGTCCTCGCCGTGCACCGCCGCCCGTCCGGTCCCGCGTAGGCGCACTGCTCGCCATCCCGGGCCGCGACCTGTCGCCGCACCTCCGCGGGTACGTTCCTCGTGTCCCACGCGGCCGAGCTCGGAGCCTCCTTCCGCGGGCGCGGCTTCGTGGTCGCCGCGTACTTCTCCTTCTTGAGCTTCGCGATCAGGAGGTCCACGGCCTGGTCGACCACAGCCGCGAGGTCGCCGTGCCCGACCCGGCGGCCGAGGAGCTCCTGGGCCAGGACCAGCTTGGCGCGGAGGGCCTCGGTCGCGGTGAACTCGACCTTGTAGCGCCCGAGAGAGAGCGGGGCCACGACCGGTCGCCGCGCGGGCGTCGCTGGCGGCGGCGTCGCAGCCGGGGCCGCGCCCGCTTGCGCCGCCCCAGGCGTGAAGAGCCCGCTCGAAGTCAGAGCCGCCTTCGGTGTCGGGAGCTTCCGCACGGAATCGCGGACGTCGGGCTTCGGAGCCACCTGCGCGACCAGGAGCGCCACCTGCTTCGAGGTCTTGTGCCGCGCGGCTTCGATGAGCTCGTGGGGGTTCTCAGACCGGACGAGGCAGGGGGCCAGGAACTTCACGGCGGTCAGGTGGAGCTCGCCGCTCGCGAGGAGCTCGAGGATCCGCGGGTACGCCCGGGCCATCCGGGCCGCCGTGATCCGGAGATAGGCCTCGTGGTCCGAGAGGTGGAGCCGCCCCGTGCAGTACTCGTGGAGGGAGCGGAACCCCGCGACCGTGTGGAGCTCCCGCCGGTCCAGCTCGGCGAGATGCGCCACGACCACGGCGGTGACCCGGCTCTCGCAGCGCGCGAGCCGGTCCAAGGTCGCGACCAGTTCCTCATTCGAAAGCTCGGCCGGTGACGGACGCTTGCGGGTTTCCATGTGAGAGGATACCGGCGCGTTTTCGCGCCTCTTCCGGACGCGCGCACGCAGCGCGGCGGACCCGGAAGGCCCATTCGCACTCCGCGCCCACTCCGCGCTACGTCCCGCGCACGCGACCGCATCAGACAGGCAATCGCGGAGCCCTTCTCGCGCCGGATTCGTCCGGGCTCGAGAAACCTGTCAAGGGGGCAGCTCTCCGAATTCCGCAGATCTCATTCGGCGGGAAACGCTCTCCTTCGCCACTGGCTCGCGCCCACGACGGAGAGGCGCCCCGCCCTCTTCCCCCAGAGCCTTCTTTCCTCCACCTCCTTCGGACCCGAACGAGACCCGGGAGACCCGACTCCGGCCGGGCCGGCGTGGAGGAGGCACCGTCCTCGACTCTCCGAACGGCGACCTCCGTTCCCCGTCGTGGACGCGCCTCCCCCCGTGCCCGTATCATTCTCCGACCCATCGACGGCCGGCCCTCACCGGCGCCGGCGCGCGATCCATGCCTAAGCTCACGATCGACGGCCGCTCGCTCGAAGTCCCCGCCGGGAAGACCGTCCTGCAGGTGGCGCTCGATGCCGGCATCGACGTCCCCTACTTCTGCTACCACCCCGGCCTCACGATCGCGGGGAACTGCCGGATCTGCCTCGTGAAGGTCAACGGCGGCGCCAAGCCGCAGATCGCCTGCAACACCTTCGTCGCCGAGGGGATGAAGGTCGAGACGGACACCCCCGACATCCTCCAGGCACGCGCCGGCGTGATGGAGTTCCAGCTCCTCAACCATCCGCTCGACTGTCCGGTCTGCGACAAGGCCGGGGAGTGCATCCTCCAGAACCACTCCTACGACCACGGCCCGGACCAGAGCCGGCTCGTCGATCCCAAGGTGGTCAAGCCCAAGAAGGACCTGGGCCCGACGGTCAAGCTCTGGGAGCAGCGCTGCATCAAGTGCTCGAGATGCACCCGCTTCCTGGACGAGGTGACCGGCACCGGAGAATTGACCTTCACCGAGCGCGGAGACCACACGGGCCTGGAGATCTTCCCGGGCCGGCCGCTGGACAACCCGATGTCGCTCAATGTTGTGGACCTCTGCCCGGTGGGCGCACTGATCAGCAAGGACTTCCTCTTCCAGGCGCGGGTGTGGTTCATGAGCTCCACCGACTCGGTCTGCGGCACCTGCGCGCACGGTTGCAACGTGCACATCGACACGCTCAAGGACGACGTGCGGCGGCTCCGGCCGCGCCACAACGAGGCCGTCAACGGTTGGTGGATGTGCGACCTCGGACGGGTCGACTACCACTGGCTGAAGCATCCCGACCGCATCCGCGAGCCGCTCCGCCGCGAGGACGCCCGCGTCTTCCACCTCCCCCATCGCCAGGCGCTCGAGCTGGTGAAGCTGAACCTCGAGCACGCCCGGACGAAGTGGGGCCCGCGGAGCGTCGCGGCGCTCGGCTCGGCGGCGATGACCGTGGAAGAGCTGTTCCTACTCCGGCGCCTCTTCGTGGAGGTGCTCGGCACCGAGCACGTGGCCTTCCTCGCGGCGCCCGACGGCGAGGCGTGGACCTCGAAGTCCGGCTTCCGCATCAGCGCCGACCGCAATCCCAACCGCGCCGGCGTCGCCGCCGTGTTCGGCGCGGCGCCTTCGGCGGAGGGGGTCCGCGAGCTGGCCGAACGGATCGAGTCGGGCGAGGTGAAGGCGCTCTGCCTCTTCTCCGGACTGCCCCGCCTCGAGCCTCCCGAGGAGTTGCTCGCGGTCCTCTCGCGCCTCGACTTCCTGGCGGTCTGGGACCTGCTCGAGGGCCCGCTGACCGCCAAGGCGCACCTGGCCCTCCCCTCCGCTTCGGGCTTCGAGAAGGACGGGACCTGGATCAACGAGACGGGCCGTCTCCAGCGGGTGCGCCCGGCCGTGCCGGCGCTGCCCGGCGCCGAGAAGGATGCGCTCCTGCACCTCCTCCGCGCCTTCGGGGATCAGCCCCCCGCCGACGCGCCGCGGGCGCTCTTCGAGGCGTGTTCCGCCGTGGTGCCCGCCCTCCGGGCGATCCGCTTCGCCGACCTGGGGCAGCGGGGCCTCGCGCTCCCCGAGCCCGAGACGGCGGTCGTTCAGGAGTAGCTTCCATCCTCACGCTGGTCCTGGTCGTGAAGGTCCTCGCGCTCACCGGCGTGGTGTTGAGCCTGCCCCCCATCCTGGTCTGGATGGAGCGGAAGATCAGCGCGCACATGCAGGAGCGGGTCGGGCCGAGCCGGGTGGGCCCGTTCGGCCTCCTCCAGCCGCTGGCCGACGTGGTGAAGGCGATCCTGAAGGAGGTCATCGTTCCCCACGAGGCGGACCGCAGGCTCTTCCTCCTGGCGCCGCTGCTCGTGTTCCTCCCGGCCGGCCTGCTCGCCGCCGTGGTTCCGTTCGGGAACCAGATCACGGTCGCGGGGACCCCCGTCACGCTCGCGATCGCCGACCCGAGTTTCGGGCTGCTCTTCGTGCTGGCGCTGGGGCCGTTGGAGGTGGTCGGGCTGGCGGTGGCCGGCTGGGCCTCGAACAACAAGTACTCCCTGCTCGGCGGTCTGCGCTCGGCCGCCCAGCTCGTCTCCTACGAGGTGGCGCTGGCGCTGGCCGTGCTGCCCGTGATCCTCACCACGGGCTCGCTCCGACTCCAGGACGTGGTGCTCTCCCAGAGCGGGACGATGCTCGGCTTCCTGCCCGAATGGAACCTCTTCCGGCACCCGGTGGCCTTCGTGATCTTCCTGGTGGCCATGCTGGCCGAGAACAACCGCGCGCCTTTCGACCTTCCCGAGGCGGAGGCCGAGCTGGTCGGGGGCTACCACACCGAATACACGGGCATGAAGTTCGCGCTCTTCTTCTTCGCCGAATACCTGGCCATGATCGGGCTCTCGGGGCTCATGGTGACGCTCTTCCTCGGGGGGTGGCACTTCCCCGGCATGGACCCCGCTGCCGCGACGGTGGGCGCCGGCCTCCTCTCGTTCGCCGTGTTCATGGCGAAACTCTTCGCGGTCTTCTTCCTGGTGATCTGGATCCGCTGGACGCTGCCCCGCTTCCGTTTCGACCAGCTCATGTCGGTCGGCTGGCGCTCCCTGATCCCGATCGGGCTCGTGAACCTCCTGGTGACCACGATCCTCGTGTCGCTCTAGGCCGACCAGGCGGGTTTCCGCCCTGGCCCGCGGCGGCGGGTTGGACTCTCCGAGTCTCCCGAGCGGGCCTTGAGCCTCCGGGTCCGACTCCTTACACTCCCCGCTCACTTTCGGCTTTCGACGTTCAACCTCCAGCTTTCCGCCGCCGCGCCAGGTCGCGGCGAGACCGGGCGCGGCGATTCCCATGCAGGACCTCGTCTTCTACCTCACCGGCGGGCTCGCGCTCGCCTCGGGCGTCGCCGCCGTGAGCCGTCGTCACCCGTTCCACACGGCGCTCTTCCTGCTGGTCGTCTTCTCCGCGCTGGCGGCGCTCTACGTGCTCCTCGCCTCGCCCCTCGTGGCCCTGGTCCAGGTGCTCCTCTACGGCGGCGCCGTCGTGATCCTCTTCCTGTTCGTGATCATGCTCCTCCAGGTGCAAGGGGTCCCGGAGGCGGCCCTCTCCCCGACCGCGCGCCTCGGAGCCAAGCTCGTCGCCGCCGCCTTCTTCGGGGCCGCGGCCTGGGGCATCAGCCGCTGGGATGCGCCCCGCGCCTTCCCGGAAGGGGGCGCGGACGCCGGCTCCGCGGCGGCGCTCGGACACTCGTTGGTCGGACCGGGCCTCCTCCCCTTCGAAGCCTCCTCGCTCCTTCTCCTCGTGGGCGTGATCGGCGCCGTGGTCCTGGCGCGACGCAGACTGCCATGACCCCCAAGGCCTGCCTGCTCCTCGCCGCCGCCCTGGCCTCCGTTGGCCTCTACGGGGTGCTCACCCGGCGGAACATCCTCGTGGTCCTCATGGCGCTCGAGCTGGTGCTCAACTCCGCGAATCTCGTCTTCCTGACCTTCGCGCGCCTCCGGGGCGACGCGGCCGGCCACGCTGCCGTGCTCTTCGTGCTCGTCGTCGGGGCAGTCGAGGTGACCGTGGGGCTCGCCCTGCTCCTGGCCTTCTATGGCCAGAAGCGGCGCGCCGACCTCGCGGCGCTGGATCTCCTCAAGGGATGATCCATTGACCGCCGCCGACTTCGACTCCCTGATCCCCTGGATCCCCGCCTGTCCCCTGATCGGGTTCCTGCTCAATGGCCTCTTGGGAGCCCGGATGCCGCGACGCCTCCCCGGCGTGATCGCCTGCCTGTCCGTGCTGCCGGCCTTCGTCCTCTCGGCGATGGGGTTCGCGCTGCTGCGCACCGACCCCTTGCCCGTCGACTCGCCCCGGCTCTGGACCTGGCTCCGGAGCGCCGGACTCGAGGTCGCGATCCAGTTCCGCTGGGACGGCCTTTCCGCGGTGATGTGCCTGGTGGTGACGGGGGTCGGCTTCCTGATCCACGTCTACTCCCGGGGCTACATGGCCGGGGAGCGGCGCGACGAGCGCTACTTCGCCTACCTCAATCTCTTCACCTTCTCGATGCTGGTGCTCGTACTGGCCAAGGACCTCCTCCTCCTGTTCGTGGGATGGGAAGGAGTGGGACTCTGCTCCTATCTGCTGATCGGCTACTGGTTCGAGGACCCGGCCAAGGTGTCCGCCGGGATCAAGGCCTTCGTGGTCAACCGGATCGGAGACCTGGGATTCCTCCTGGCCGCCTTCCTGGCCGTCGTGACCTTCGGGACCCTGGACCTCATCGATCTGGGCCGGCACCCGCTCCTCGAGCAGGCCGCGCCGGCGACGCTGACCGCGATCGCGCTCCTCCTCCTCCTGGGCGCCACCGGCAAGTCGGCGCAGATCCCCCTCTTCGTCTGGCTCCCGGACGCCATGGCCGGACCCACGCCCGTGAGCGCGTTGATCCACGCCGCGACCATGGTGACCGCCGGGGTCTACCTCACGGCCCGCCTCTTCCCGCTCTTCGCAGCCGCACCGGGAGCGCTCGTGGTGATCGGGGTCCTGGGCGCCGCCACCAGCCTCTACGCGGCCCTCTGTGCGCTCAGCGAACGAGACATCAAGAAGGTCCTGGCCTGGTCCACGATCAGCCAGCTCGGGTACATGTTCATCGGAGTGGGCGCAGGCGCGCCTTCGGCTGCGGTCTTCCACCTGGTGACGCACGCTTTCTTCAAGGCGCTCCTCTTCCTCGCGGCCGGCTCGATCATCCACGCGCTCCATGGCAAGCAGGACCTCGCGGCGATGGGTGGGCTGCGCCGCCCCCTGCCGATCACCTCGCTGGCGCTCCTGGCCGGCGCGCTGGCCCTGATGGGGCTTCCCCCCCTCTCGGGGTTCTTCAGCAAGGACGAGGTCCTGACCGCCGCCTTTGTGGCCGGAGACCTGCACCTCTGGATCGCGGGGATGGTGGGCGCCACGCTCACGGCCTTCTACGCGGCCCGCCTGGCGCTGCTGGCGCTCGCCG